>Ga0181537_10000044_pt1 | contig 111814 bp, 85 predicted proteins | sample PEATcosm2014_Bin_39_FD_119765 | JGI IMG/M metagenome (GOLD analysis project Ga0181537, IMG submission 119765) | Peatland microbial communities from MTU Mesocosm Facility, Houghton, MI, USA - PEATcosm2014_Bin23_10_metaG | ecosystem: Environmental > Terrestrial > Soil > Wetlands > Peat | place... | reverse complement strand
CTCGCTCCCGACGAACTTGGGCGCGGATTGGAGCCCGCCGTCAGCGAGCAGATTGTGGCCGGCGTGCAGCAAGCGGGTTTCGCCATCGTGACGATCGATCCCGAAGGATACCGCCAGGGCTCGCTCAATTCCCTTCTCAAGATTAAATGATCTCGCCTGATCGTCGCCTCGCCACCGCCGCTAACTCCGCTCGCATCCACGGAACTTCCAGTTGCGCGTTTTCGTATAACTTGATAGGAAGGATTGCGCGGCGCTTGCAATCCCAGCGGCGAGATCAAACTCGATGACGCGAACACACAAAACCTCATGTCTGGCATTCGCAGCTCTCGCAGCTTTTGCGCTAGCCGGCTGCGCCTCGCATCCCGGCGTCGAAGGCGAGTTCGATCGGCAATTCACCGTCAACGGTCCCCTCACCCTGGAATTGACCAGCGGCAAAGGCGATGCGCACATCACCACGGGACCAAGCGGCGAGGTTCGCATTCATGGCGAAGTTCATGTGGACTCCTGGTCCGCGGAGAGTGGCCGCACTCGTTTGCAGCAGGTTCAATCGAACCCGCCGATCTCGCAGGAAGGAAATCTGATTCGTATTGGAGGAGTCGGAAAAGGGAGCAGAAGCGACGTTGACGTGGACTACACCATCGTGGTTCCGCAGGACACCCAACTCCGCAGCACCTCCGGCTCGGGCGACGTGGAAGTTCGCGGCATTCAAGGTCCTGCGACTTTCACCTGTGGATCAGGCGATGTGACTGCCTCGGAAATTAGCGGCGATGTGCACGTTCTTTGCGGCAGCGGCGACGTCAAGCTCTCTAAGATCAAGGGGCAGGCGCAAGTCACCACCGGTTCCGGTGACATCACTCTCGATACCGTTCAAGGAGAGAGCCGGCTTCAAACCGGATCCGGAGACCTCGAAATAACGAATCCCGGCGACGCTTTGGAAGCCGGCACCGGAAACGGCGATATCACCATCAGGAACGCATCCGCAGACATTCGCCTGCGTACGGCTTCAGGCGACTTTGACGTGGAGGGAAATCCCGGCTCCTCAAATTACTGGGATTTTCATACCAGTTCGGGAGAGGTGACTCTTCACGTCCCGCCGTCTGCCAGCTTTCGGCTTTACGCGCGCTCCCGCTCCGGCGATATCGATGCCGCGATCCCTATCGTCATGGAAGGAACTACGGACAAGCACGAATTGCGCGCGCGTCTCGGCGACGGCAAAGCTCGCGTCGAGATTCAAACCACTTCCGGCGACATCTCGCTGCACTAACCGATCGCAGAGCGAAATCGAAATGCCCAGCTCTTTTTCGCGCTAGAATCGCACCATAATGCGCTTCCTTCCCGTCACCATGGTCCTCGCCCTTCTTCTGACCAGTAGCGCGAGCGCGCTTCCGCAAAAGCCCTCTTCTAATTCGCAAGAGTCCAAAGATCTCGCCGCCGGAGTGTCGAAGCAAGACGCGGACGCTGAAGCCCAATTGCAAAAGGCAATTGCCGACGCGGGCAACAACCGCGCCGCTCTCGTGCGCAACTTGAAAGATTATCTGGTTCGCTTTCCAGACGCGCCGCGAAAAGCCGGCGTCTATCGCGCCTTGGTGGAAGCCTGCCAGCAACTCCAGGACTCCGCGTGTGCGCTCGACTACGCAGAAAGGCTCGTCGCCGTCCATCCTGACGATTCAGAGATGATGCTGCTTGCAATCGGCTTATTACAGCGGGAAGGAAGCGAAGCCAGCCTGACTCGCGCCGCTGGTTACGCTACACGGGTGCTAGATCGCATCGAGAAAGTTACCCCGGACGAAAAATCCGCGCGCATGTCCGTCAAAGATTGGCAAAGCCAGCAAGACCGGTTTCGCGCCGCGCTTTACAGCTTGCGTGGCGAGATTGAGAAATCGCAAAAAGGTTACGAAGCCGCCGCGAAGGACTTTCAACAAAGCTATTCGATTCGTCCCAACGCTGTTGCCGCCGAACACCTGGGCGAAATCGCGGAGATGAAAAACGACTATCCGAAAGCCATAGACGAATATTTGCTGGCCTTCGTGCTTCCGGAAGACGGCCCGGCGGGAAAGGTCGATCGTCGCGAAGTGCGCATGAAACTGGGAAACGTTTGGCGGCAAGTGCATGGCACCGAGCAAGGGCTTGGCGAGCAAATCCTCGCTGCCTATGACCGGCTCAGCGCAGCTTCCGCTAACTCGCTTCCGCCGGCGCGCAATAAAGACGCGAAAGATTCCTTCAGCTTCGTGCTGCGCAATTTGGACGGCTCTCCGTTTCCTCTCGCGCCGCTCAAAGGCAAAGTCATCGTGCTCAGCTTCTGGGCCACTTGGTGCGGCCCGTGCCGCGAGCTGGAACCGGAGTTCGTCCAAATCGCGAAGAATTACACCGGCAACACGAATCTGGCTTTTTATGCCGTCAACACCGACGAAGACGAAACGCTCGTTCCGGGATTTGTCGCGAAAGAAAAATGGGATGTGCCGGTGGTTTTCGCCGACGGCCTGGATGATTTCATGAACGTCACCGGTCTGCCCACCGTAATCATTCTCGACCGCGCAGGGAAAGTCGCATTCCGCATGGACGGATTTCCAACCAAAGGCTTCACCGAGGATTTGACCACCGCGATCCAGGACGCCGTGGGACCGGCGAATTAGGCGCGAAGTTCAGGCTCTGTTAGCCGAGCTTTTCGAATCCCGCGTTGCGGCGCTGCGAGCTGCCAGGATTGTGTTCGCATGAATTTTTACCGTGTCACCGACGTTGCGCGCGTATCCTCCGGCTAGCGTAATCGCAACAGGAACTCCGTTTCGCCGGGCGTAGTCAAACACAAGCGCATCGCGACGGGCAAGACCCTCCATGGTCAAAGCCAGCCCGCCTAATTGATCTTCGCGGTACGGATCGGCGCCCGCCACATAGAAAAGTATCTGCGGCTTGAAATCGTGAAACGCCGCTAGCAAATGCTTTTCCAGGATCGCAAGGTAATCTTCGTCGCCAATTCCGTCAGGTAAATCAATATCGACGGTTGAAGGCGGTTTTGGATATGGATAGTTGTTCTCCTGATGAATCGAGAGCGTGAACACATCGCCGTCGCCGCCGAAAATCGACGCCGTGCCGTTGCCCTGATGAACGTCCGTATCCACCACCATCGCGGTTTCGATCGCGCGGTCGAATTGCAAGCGGCGGATCGCTACAGCTACGTCGTGAATCACGCAAAACCCCTCGCCGTGGTCCGCGTACGCATGATGAAAGCCGCCGCCGATGCTCGCCGACCAGCCGTCTGCCAGCGCCCGCTGCCCCGCGAGAATCGAGCCTCCTGCGGCGAGCCAGCACGCCTCCACAAGCTCTTTTGAATAGGGAATCTCCATGCGAAGGATCTCGGCGGCCGAGAGCGAACCATTCTTGAGCTTGTACACATAGTCTTGCGAATGAACGCGCAGAATATCGGCGTCGCTCGCCGGCTCGGGCGCAAGGAAATCGTCCGCCATCGCCACCCCGTCGGTAATCAGCTTGTCGTGGACCAAACGGTATTTCTGCGACGGAAAAACGTGTGCCCCCAATTTCAGATCGTACCGATCATCGTAAACGAGCTTGAAAGGCAGCATGGTGCCCCAAGCCTACCGCGAAGTTTTTACGAACTCAAATGCCGCAGCCTAAACGTTTCAACCATTGCGAAAGATGGAGCCTTGCGCCCCGCAACTTCGCTGAGGTATCATGCCCGTCCACGATGCGCCGCGCTCAAGCCATTCTCGTGATCGTCGCGATCCTCGCCGCGCCGCTAGCTTTGTTGGCTCGTGGCGTAAATGGTGACGCCTCCGAATGCTCTAGCATGTGCTGTTTGCCGCATGGCCATCACGCCGCGCAACACAAGGATATGGAGTGTCAACACGGCGCGGCCGGGCACATCTTCAAATGCAACATGACGTCGAGCCCTCACACGGCTTACGGTTTGATTGCGCCGATAGTTCCTACGGTGCCTTCGGCGATCGCATTCCTCGCAATTCCTGACAATAGCCGCGAAATCCTTGCTCAGTTCGGCGAACTTTCTGCTGCCGGTCTCGTCTCCGTTCTGTTCCAGCCTCCGCGAATCTAGCCGTTTGTTCCGCTGATTCCATAATTCAAAAAATCTAGATTCGACGGAGAATCATCATGCGAAAGCTCGTACTCTCTTTGTTCGTCGCTTGCTGTCTGCTTTCAGGCTTGTCGCTGCACGCCACCATTTTCGGAAAAATTCAAGGCATCGTTCACGACCCGCAGCACCGCCCGATTGCCGGAGCATCCGTAAAACTTCAGGCCATCACGTCTGACTGGTCTCAAACCACGCAAACCGACGATAACGGCGAGTTCTTGTTCACCTCGGTGCCCGTGGGCGATTACAAGATCACTGTGACTCAGCCCAAGTTCGCCACCGCAGAGCAAACCGTTACGGTGGCTTCCAACTCCTCACCCATTCTCCACTTTCAACTCGCGATCGCGTCTTTGAATCAAACTGCCGTTGTGGTCGGCCAAGCGGACGTGGCCAACGTGGATTCAGTAACTCCGACCACCCTGGTCAACCGTGCAGACATCGCCCAAACCCCCGGCGCTGACCGCACCAACAGCCTCGCGATGATCACCGACTACGTGCCCGCCGCCTACGTAACCCATGACATGTTGCATATGCGCGGCGGCCACCAAGTTGACTGGTTAATCGACGGCGTACCAGTGCCCAACACAAATATCGCCTCGAATCTAGGCCCGGTGATTGATCCCAAGGACATTGATTATCTCGAGATTCAGCGAGGAAGCTATGACGCCGATTATGGAGACCGCACCTATGGAATTTTTAACATCGTACCGCGCAGCGGTTTCGAGCGCGACAACGAGGCGGAACTCGTCACCAGCTTCGGCAACTGGTATCAAACGAACGATCAGATCAACTTCGGCGGCCACACCCAGCGCTTCGCTTATTATGCAAGCCTAAATGGGAATCGCAGCAATTACGGTCTGCAGGCGCCAATCGGGCAGGTTGTTCATGACGCAGAGAATGGTTATGGGGGATTCGCATCCTTCACTTTTAATCCGGACAACAAAAATCAATTTCGCTTGGTGGCTTCTTTGCGACAGGATTTTTACCAAATCCCCATCGACCCGGATCCCAACTCAGCAGGAAACCAGATCTTCCCCAGCTACGGCCTTCGCGATAGTGAACGCGAGCCCGACGGTTACGTCACCTTCTCCTGGATACACACGTTTAATCCCAACCTGATTCTGTCGGTTTCGCCCTTCTATCATTACAACAAGGCCAGCTATAACGCCTCGCCCAACGATGTGCCGGTGATCACAGACGTGCAGCAGACCGCCAATTACGCGGGCTTGCAGGCAACCGTGGGCGCGACCGTTTGGAAAAACAGCATTCAGGCGGGAGTGTACGGATTCGCTCAGCACGAGAGCAATTATTTTAATAACATTTTTACGGTTTGCACTCCTCCGAACAATCCCTCCTGCCAAAACGTTCCGGCCTCTCAGGCTGCCGTAACCGGCGGGCTCGCTGAAGCGTTTGTCAGCGATAGATTCAAGGTGACCTCGTGGTTGACCGTGATCGCAGGCCTTCGCCAATCACACTTTGACTCGCCCTCAGTCGGAACTCAGCCGGAAATTGTGGAGAACGCTACGGATCCTCGCGCTGGTGTAGCCATCAGAGTCCCGCGCCTGGGCTGGGTCTTTCGCGGGTTTTACGGCGAATTTTATCAGGCCCCTCCGCTGTTGACTGCCACCGGCCCGCTTCTGGATTTAGCCACCAGTCAGGATCTGACTTTCAGCAGCCTGCGCGGCGAACGCGACATTGAATACCAGTTCGGTGTCACGATTCCCTATCGCGGTTGGGCTCTCGACGCCGATACGTTTCAAACTCGCGCCAGAAATTGGCTCGATCACAACAATATCGGAGAATCAAATATTTTCTGGCCGATCACCTGGGATCACGCCCTGATTCAAGGTTGGGAACTAACACTACGCTCTCCACGGCTCTGGAATCGCGGCCAGTTTCACTTGGCCTACTCGAATCAACTCGCGCAAGCAAGTTCGCCCATCACCGGAGGCTTGGTTTGCCCTCCCGACACGCCATCATGCCCGCTAAATATACCGCCTGGATTGGCACCCGTGGACCATGACCAGCGAAACACATTGAACGTCGGTTTCAATGCAACTCTTCCCTGGCACTCGTTCGCGTCAACCAATGTGTACTACGGCTCGGGATTCACAAACGGAATACCGGACGCGCAGAATCCGGGTCCCTACTTGCCCGGTCACACCACGTTTGACGTTTCAGTGGGAAAAAGTTTTGGCGAGAAATATACGGTCTCGTTTACCGCGCTAAACGTGGCAAACCGTCGCGTGGAATTGGACAACAGCCTCACGTTTGGCGGCTTCCACTGGAACGACCCGCGCCAACTCTACGTCGAGTTTCGCTATCGGTTTCATTACTGAGGTTCCGGCAATCTATTTGTCGTTTTCGAGCTGAAGCGCGCAGAATCGGGGTTTGAAACTAGTTCTCTCGATCGAGGATAAAGTCGGGGACGGCGAGCAGCGCGCGCCGGTATTCCGTATCGGGTAATTCGCTAAGGCTCTCTTTCGCTCGCCTGACGTACTCACGCGCCAGCTTCGCGGAACGCTCGAGCGCGCCCGTCTCTTTCACTAGCCGCGTAATCTGCTCCGGCCGCACGCTCCGGAAATCCCTCTCCTCCAAAACTTTCGCCACCAGCCGCCGCCCGTCTCCATTCGCATGCAAGTGCGTAGGGGTCGCGCCATCGCCGTTGCCTTCCGCTGCAGGCGGCGCCGCAGCTTCCAACGCAAAAATCAGCGGCAGCGTGACTTTCCCTTCTTTCAAATCGCTCAGCACCGGCTTGCCAAGTTTTTCCGGCGACGCGGTAAAATCCAGCAAATCGTCCACCAACTGAAACGCCAGCACGGCGTTGCGCCCGTATTCCGCCAGCGCGTCCTCCACCGCTTTCGGCTGCTTGCCCAGAACCGCTCCCAGCCGCGAACATCCGCTGAAAAGACAAGCCGTCTTGCGATACGCCAGCTCCGTCGCCTCAGTTTCGTTCAGATCAATTCGTCCCAGCCGCGTAAGCTGCAGCAGCTCGCCTTCCACCATATTTTGTGTGAGGTCGATCAGGATATCTAGAATCGCAAAATTTCTTTCGCGCAGCGCCATCTCGAATGACTGCATGTAAAGCCAGTCGCCCGCGAGCACGCTCATATGATTTCCCCAGCGCGCGTTCGCGCTAGGACGCCCGCGCCGCGTATTCGCTCCGTCGATCACGTCATCGTGAATCAACGTCGCGCTGTGAATCATCTCGACCACCGCGCCCAACCGAATCGCGCTTTCGCCGCGATACCCGGAAGCTCCCGCGGCCAGCAAAAGCAGCGCCGGACGCAGCCGCTTCCCGCCGCCCTCGCGCAAATAACTCGAAATCTCGCACACCGGCTCGATCGCCGCGCTATTCTGCGCCGCAATTTCCTGCTCAACGAGCGCCAGGTCTTCGCGCACCAAATCGAAGATCCCTTTGGCCATTTGAACCGCAAATGCCATCGCTCGTTTTTACCTTGGCTGCGCCGGAGAGGCCGGGGCGTCAAGCCTGAAAAATCGCCTAAAATTCGCAGCCGTCGCGGCCGCGACTTCTTCTGCCGTTGAGTTTCTCACATTAGCCAACGCTTGCGCTACCTCCACGACATTCGCCGGCTCATTTCGTTTTCCGCGCTTTCCCTGGGGCGGAAGAAACGGCGAATCCGTTTCCGTCAGCAACCGTTCCATCGGCAATTCTTTCGCCACGTCCCGCAAATGCTGCATCTTCGGATAAGTCACGTTCCCCGCGAACGAAACCATAAACCCCATGTCGAGCCCGCGCTGCGCTTCCGCCAGCGTCCCCGTAAAGCAGTGGAGAATTCCGCCAAGCCCGGTCGGCTTCCAGTCCTGCTCCATCATCGCCAGGCAATCCTCCCACGCATCGCGGCAATGAATCACGATGGGCAACTTCGCTTCGCGCGCCTGCCCAAGCTGCCGCCGAAAAACCTGCTGCTGCACGTCGCGCGGCGAATGATCGTAATGATAATCGAGCCCCATCTCGCCCCACGCAATCACGCGCGGATGCTTCGCCAGTTCGTCGAGCCGCGCAAAATGCTCTTCGGTCGCAAGCTTCGCCTCATGCGGATGAATCCCAATCGTCGCGTAAATCCAGTCGTACTCTTCCGCAAACGGAATCGCCGCATTCAGCCGGTCCGGCCCCGTCCCGCTTCCAATCGCGAGCAATGTCTTAATACCCGCCGCCCGCGCCCGTTCCAGCATCGCCGCCCGATCCTCATCGAACTGCGGAAACTCCAAGTGCGCATGTGAATCAATAATTTCCAATGTCGATGTCTAGCTCCGCGAAGTTAAAGACGTTGTAGCGGCGGCCTTCAGGCCGGCAGCTTCTTTCTTAGACCTACGCATTTGATCGGCCTGAAATTCGAAGATGTCCGTGCGCCGTCCTCCACTCGCCCTGCCCTAACGAACAAGAGACCTCAAACCGAAGCCAAGATCATGTAGCTCGGGTCTTTAGACTCGAGGCTTTTTCCCGCGCGCAACAATCCCGCCGACTGTCCACCGCCGCCCCACCGCTTCCCTTTCTCGGTCGCGGCTCTTTACCCTGAGCCTGCGAAGGCCAGCCGCGACATGAACAAAACGCCGCGAAGCGCCTACCTTGCCTCTCAGGGGGTCGGAGCTTTAGCTCCGACAAATCCAGTTCGCGCGAAGCACGTTCCTTTGCGCTGCTTCTCTCGCGGCAAGTCGTCGCTCTCCGCTCGACTTCCACTCGATCCGCTTTGTAGGTCGCGGCTTTTTACCCTGAGCCTGCGAAGGACGGCCGCGACGAAAGCAAGACGGCGCGAAGCGCCTTCCTTGCCTCTCAGGGGGTCGAAGCTTTAGCTCCGTCAAGACCAGTCCGCGCGAAGCGCGCTCCGATGCGCCGCTTCTCTTGCAGCAAGTCGTCGCTCTGCGCCCGACTTCCACTCCAGCCGCCTCGTCGGTCGCGGTTTCTACCCTCGGAACCTGGCGCGCATTACCATCGCTGCGTCTCAGGGGGTCGGAGCCCGCCTGCCGGCAGGCAGGCTTCAGCTCCGACAAAAACCCGTACGCGCGAAGCGCGTTCCTTTGCGCTGCTTCTCTCCCGGCAAGTCGTCGCTGTTCGCCTTCGGTTTGTGGGTCGCGGCTTTTTACCCTGAGCCCGCGAAGGGCAGCCGCGACACAAGACGGCGCGAAGCGCCTACCTCTGCGCAGGTTCACCCGCAGCAAGTATTCGAGTTCTGCTTGACCGCCCGCCGCTCCCACCATCCAGCCACTATTTCACTTTCGCGCCCGCCGGGATATCCTCCGCGAACGTACACAGCACTGCCTTCCCGTCCGGCCCCGCCGACGCCGCCAGCAACATCCCATTCGACTCCACACCGCGCATTTTCCGCGGCGCAAGGTTCGTCACCACCACGACTTTGCGTCCCACCAACTCTTCCGGCGCATACGCCGGCGCAATCCCCGCCAGCACCTGCCGCACTTCGTCGCCAATATCCACCATCACTTTGAGCAGCTTGTCCGCCCCGGCGATTTTCTCCGCCGACTTCACCACGCCCACGCGCAGCTCCACTTTCGCAAAATCCTCAATCCCGATTTTCGCTGGTGCCGCAGGCGCTGGCGTTGCCGCGGTCGCCGCTGCGCCTGTCCCCGGCGCACCGGCAGCGCCTCCAGCTCCCGGCGCTCCCGCAGGTATCGCCGCCGTTCCCGCCGCTGAAGTTCCAGTGCTAGCTCCCTCCGGCGGCTTTTTCGTGGTAGTAGTCGATGCGTCTGGCTGCGTGCTGCCCGGATTCCGTATTTCGTTTTCCATGGTTTCAATCCTCTCCAATGCTTCTTTTTTATCCACTCGCGGAAAAACGCCCTCAGTCTTCCCGATCTTCGTTCCCGGTTTCAAGTCGCCCCATTTCAACTCATCGATTCGCACATCCGCGAGCCTTCCAGTTTGCCCAAGCTGCTCCCAAATCCTCTGAGTTGCGTCCGGGATTACGGGAAAGGCAAGCACAGCGATGAATCGAATCGACTCCGCAGCGACATACAGGACGCGCTCAAGTTCGTCTCGGCGCACAGGATCCGATGCGAGTGTCCACGGCTTTTCGACGACCAGATACTTGTCCGCACCTGCAACCAGCGCCCAGATGCTCTCAATCGCCCCGGCAAATCCAAAGCCCTCATACGCTGCAAGGATGATCTTTACGCTCACGTCGGAAAATCGACCTAAGAACTGACGGTGATTCTCAGAAAGTTGTTCGCCTACCACTCGTCCAGCCGGGATCACTCCGTCGCAGTAGTTCGCGACCATCGTCAGGACGCGGCTCGCCAAATTCCCCAGCCCGTTCGCAAGGTCCGCGTTGTACCGCGTAATCAGCGCTTCTCGCGAAAAATTGCCGTCCTGACCGAAGACCGTTTCGCGCAAGAGGTAGTATCGCAGCGCGTCATTCCCCAGCACTTTCACGATCGGCTCGGGATACGCCACGTTCCCCTTCGACTTACTCATCTTCTCCTGCTCAAACAGCAGCCAGCCGTGCGCAACGATCTGCTTCGGCAGTTCGATCTCCGCCGCCATCAAAAACGCCGGCCAGTAAACCGCGTGAAATCGGATAATCTCCTTGCCCATCGCATGAATATCGGCCGGCCAATATTTTTTGAATTCCGCACCATCATGCTCGCCATCCACAAATCCAATCCCGCTCATGTAGCTCGTCAGCGCGTCGTACCACACATAAAAGACGTGCTCCGGATCATCCGGCCAGGGAATCCCCCACTTGACGGATCTCCGGCTGATGGAAATATCCTTCAGCCCGCTCTCAACGAAGCTCTTCACCTCATTGAATCGAAAATCCGGATACAAAAACTGCGGATTATTTTTGTAGAGCTCGAGCAGCTTCTGCTGGTAAGCCGAAAGCCGGAAAAAATAATTCTCCTCCGAGACAAGCTCCCCCGGGCGCCCGCAAATCTGGCAGTCTGCCGGCTCCGGCGTATCGCTCACGTAGAGGTTGTCGTAGATGCAGTAGCGGCCTTCATACTTTCTTTTGTAAATCGCGTCAGGCGAAAGCCGCATCGTTCGCCGCACTAAATTCTGCACCGCGAGCGCGTGGCGCGGCTCCGTCGTGCGAATGAAGCCGGTGGTCGTAATCCCCAGCAGCTTCCACAAATCCCGAAAAATCTTCTCATTCTTATCTACAAGCTGCTGCGGCGTCACTCCCGCCTTCTCCGCCGCCCGCTCGATATTCACCCCATGCTCGTCCGTCCCCGTAAGGTACGCCACGTCATACCCGCACATCCGCTTGTAACGCGCAATCACGTCGCACACAATCGTGGTGTACGCCGACCCCACGTGCGGCCGCGAATTCGCATAATAAATCGGCGTGGTGATGTAAAACTTAGGCTTCGACATTCTACTTGTGTGCTTCCTTCTGCTTCTGAAACTCAAACGTCGCCGCGGCGATCACCTGCTTCAGCGGAATCCCCTTCTCCGCCGCGAGCCGCTGGCAATCTTCATACTCCGGCGTGGCATTTAGCACCGAACCATTCATGCGCGAAATCTTCATGCGCACTTCGCCGAACTGCGTCGCGACCGGCACCATTTCCCGGTCCAGCACTTTTCGCCGCACAGCATAAGTCCGCACGCCAATAGTCGTGGTCTCGCGAAACACCAAATCGATCAGCCGTGCCGTATGCGCCGCATCGCAAAGAATCGTCAACAGCACTCCCGGCCGGTTTTTCTTCATCTGCACCGCCGTCGAAAACACGTCCAGCGCTCCCGCCGCCAGCGCCCGCTCCACAAAGTAGCCGTAAATCTGCGGGCTCATATCATCGAGATTTGTTTCGATCACGCTCACCGGCGCGTCCCAATGTTCTCCCGCTTCGCTCGTCGCATTTTCCCCGATCAATATCCGCAGGACGTTCGCCTTTTCCGTCAGATCGGCGCTTCCGGCTCCATACCCAACCGCCCGCAAAGTCATCTCCGGAATCTGCGCGTAACGCGTCGAAAGCGTGGTCGCAATCGCCGCGCCCGTCGGCGTCACCAGTTCGCGCGCTATGCCGCTCGTGTACATCGGCGCTCCTCGCAACAATTCCGCCGTGGCAGGCGCCGGCACCGGCAGCAAACCGTGCGCCGTCTTCACCTGCCCCGCGCCCACATCCAGCGCCGAGCAGGCAAACTCATCGATCCCGAGCAGTTCGAACCCAATCGCTGCACCCACGATGTCCACGATCGAATCGACCGCTCCCACTTCGTGAAAATGCACCTCTTCCACCGGCATGTTGTGGACTTTCGCTTCCGCTTCCGCAAGCCGCGTGAAGATTCTGCGCGCCCGATCCGCCGCTCGTGGCGCAAGCCCAGCCTTCTCAATCCTTCCCAGAATCACGGAGAGCCCTCGATGGTGATGCCCCTCGCTCGACTCAACCTTCACATGCGTTGCAAAAATCGCTCCCCGCTTCACTTTCTCCGCGGAAATCGACCAGCCCTCCAGCCCCAACTTGCGCAGCTCCGCCTCAATCGCGCGCAGGTCCGCCCCGGCATCGACCAAAGCGCCGAGCACCATGTCGCCGCTAATCCCCGAAAAACAATCGAAATACGCGATCCGTGCGCTCTTCATGTTCCTTCAGCCGCTAACTCCGCAAATGCATAAAAAAACGATACTAGTCTGGCGTTGTACGGCTGTCAAATGGCCACACCGGCTGGTTCTCCGCGTATTACCTTGTGGTATATCAGTTTAAGGGTTATGCTGGCGTCATGTTCGACCTGATCGAGCGGCCAGCAACAGATACCAGGTTCACTCCTCTTTGGTGGATTGGCGCTGTACTCGGAGCGGGCGCGATTTTCTTCCTTAGTTTCGTACGCATCACATGGCTTGGCGGCCTTTTGGCCTTTGCCGCTGGTATACTTTTGTACGCGAACGGCCTTCCCCGAAGACTAGTTGGGGGTGACGACCATATCTGGAATAATCAAGAAAGCAAAACTGAACTTTAAGTTAGAAGCGGCTTAGCGGGAAGGCACAACTTCCCTACTTCGAAGCTCTGTTACTCTTTTGCCCCGACAACCTTTCGATTTGCTCTCCGTTTGACCGTCGCGGCCGTATCTGCATCCTGTTGCAGCGGAGAAATCAAATGCTCACACGCACATGGTCTTGAATTCCCCCGAACGGCATGCTACCGTCGCTCGTGTTTAAAATTAAAATATTGACGATCAAGTCCGGCGAAGCCGAGAAGTTGCTCACTCCCTCCCGCTGCAAATTCAACGCCTCATCCCGATTTTTGTCCTCGCAAACGCGAATATTAAATCGCCAAATTCAGGAAGTAGAACGCCTCGTAACTTACAGAAAACAAACGACGGCGACTTGCTCAAATCGCCAAAAATTCACAATTTGCCCTCCGAGTTTTTGGCACCCTTTCCCGAACGCCGGCGGTCTCTTCACCCGAGAGGATGCTCGTGTATAAGGCCGTCGAAAATCGCATCCGCAAAGCTCTCAAGCACCACATTCACGAGCGCTACAAAGTGGATGTGCCCGTCGTCCTCGAGCGCCCGCCGAAGCTGGCCATGGGCGAAGCCGCCTCTCCCCTATGCTTCGAACTCGCCAAGCAAATGAGAAAGCCGCCCCGCGCGCTGGCGCAGGAGATTGCCAACTCGCTAAAGCCAATCCCAGGAGTCGCGCGCATCGAAGTAGCCGGCGGAGGTTACCTGAATTTCTTTTTCGACCGCGCCCAATTTTTTCGCGCCGCTTGCGAAGAAGCCGGGCACGAATCCGCCTCGCCCGTCGCGAACGCGCCCAAAACTGTCGTCGAGCACACCAGCATCAATCCGAACAAAGCCGCGCACATCGGTCACGTTCGCAACGCAGTCCTGGGCGACACTTTCGCGCGACTGCTGCGCCACGCCGGCCGTCGCGTCGAAGTCCAGAATTACATTGACAATACCGGCGTCCAAGTCGCCGACGTGGTCCTCGGCTTCCTCCATCTCAAAAAAAAATCGCTCGCCGAAGTGAAAGCGCTGGCCGCCGCGCCCAAATTCGACTACCTCTGCTGGGACCTTTACACCCGTGTCACGCAATGGCTCGCGGAAGACAAATCGCGTCTCGAAGTTCGCAATCAAACTTTGAAAGAAATCGAAGAGGGGCATGGCGACACAGCAAAAGCCGCCGAAGTAATCGCCACCGCGATCGTCCATTGCCATCTGCGCACGCTCGACCGCTTGGGCATCGACTTCGACTTGCTCTCGCAAGAAAGCGAAATCCTGAACCTGAAATTCTGGGACGCCGCATTCAGAATGCTGAAAGACCGCAACGCAATTCAACTCGCCACCTCGGGAAAAAATGCAGGCTGCTGGGTGATGCAGCTTCCTTCCCAACGCGACGCTGCCGAAGAATTAAAAGCCGCGGAAAATCCGGACGCGGCGACCGAGGAGCCTCCCGAAGAAGCCGAAGCGAAAATCATCGTGCGTTCCACCGGCACCGTCACTTACGTTGGCAAAGACATCGCGCACCATCTTTGGAAGTTCGGCCTGCTCGACCGCGATTTTCACTACCGGCACTTTCACAAGCATCCCGACGGCCACGAAGCATGGGTCACTTCCAGCGATCGCGACGACCCGGGCGCGCCCTCTTTCGGCCACGCCCACGACGTCTTTAACGTGATTGACTCGCGCCAAGCTTATCCGCAGCAGGTTGTGGTCGCGGGCTTGCGTGCCCTCGGATACGGCGAAGAAGCCGATCACCTGAAGCATTTCGCCTACAACGTCGTAGCGCTCACGCCTCGCTGCGCGCGGGAAATGGGCTACGAAATTCCCGCGGAAGACGCCAAGAAGCAATACGTCGATGTGAGCGGCCGCAAAGGCCAGGGCGTGAAGGCGGACGACTTGCTCGACCGTCTCGAAATCAGCGCGCGCGCGGAAGTGGATTCGCGCCATCCGGAATCTCCCGAATCCGAACGTGCCGCAATCGGCCATGCCATCGCCATCGGCGCGCTGCGATACTTTCTTCTGCGTTTCACGCGCTCTACCGTCATCGCATTCGATTTTGAAGATGCGCTGAGCTTCGAAGGGGAGACCGGCCCTTACGTTCAGTACGCCGTCGTGCGTGTGAATGGGATCTTGCGCAAGGGCGCCGAACTCGATCCGAGCGTCGGCGCGGAAAACTCAGGAAATATGGAGCGGCTGAAGAGCGGCGCACTCGACGTCACGCCCTTTCTCGCTGCGCCGGCGGGTGACGACCTCTGGGAAATTATTTTACTGGCAGGCTCGCTCGACTCTCGAGTGGAATTCGCCATCGCGGCCCAAGAGCCCGCTATTCTCGCGCGTTTTGCATTCGAACTCGCGCAAGCCTTCAACGTTTTCTACCACAAGCATCACATCCTCTCGGAAAAAGCCCCCGAAAAGCGCGCCTTCCTCCTGCTGATCACGACGCTGGTGCGCGAACAACTAGTCACCACGCTAGGTGTCATGGGCATCACCGCCCCGGAAAAAATGTGATGGCGAAACTTCGTGCGCTCGCGACTGCGGAGAGTTCTCCAACCCGCCCCCAAGAAGCCTGTCATCCCGAGCGAAGCGAGGGATCTGCTCTAGTATTTCTGAGCCGCTACCGCGGACCCCAAGCACGGATCACAGCTTCAGCGCGAAATCCACAATCGAGCGAATCGCGACCCCAGTCGGCCCCTTCGCCAGCCACGGACGCCCTTCGTCAACCCAGCACGTTGCCGCGATGTCGAGGTGTATCCACGGCGTGTCCTCGGCGAATTCCTTAATGAACCACGCCGCCGTAATCGCGCCGCCGCCTTTTCCTGTGCCGGTGTTGCGAATGTCAGCGATGTTGCTCTTGATCATTTCCTGGTACTCATCGTCCATCGGCATGGGCCACATTTTTTCGCCGGCGGCCTTCGCGCTTTCCAAAAACTGGTCGAGGTATTCCCTCGGCGTGCCAAATGCGCCGACGTGCACGTTTGCCAGCGCCACCTGGATCGCTCCCGTCAGCGTGGCGGCATCAATCAAATGAGTTGCGCCCAATTTCCGCGCGTAGCACACGCCATCGGCGAGAATCAGCCGCCCCTCCGCGTCAGTATTGATAACCTCAATCGTTTTCCCCGACATGGCCACCTGCACATCGCCCGGTTTCTGCGCCCGGCCGCCGGGCATATTCTCCGTCGCGGGAATCACGGCAATCACCGGCACGGCTGGCTTCAGCGCCGCAATCGCGCGCATCGCGCCGAGCATTGTCGCTCCGCCTCCCATGTCGTACTTCATCTTCTCCATGTTGTCCGCCGGCTTGATGGAGATGCCGCCGGTGTCGAACGTAACCGCTTTGCCCACCAGCCCGAGGACCGGCCCGCCCGGCCGCGGATTTTCCGGGGTGTACCGGAGCACGATCACGCGCGGAGGCTCCACGCTGCCTTGCGCCACGCCAAGGAGCGCTCCCATTTTCAGCTCAGAAATCTTGCGCTCGTCAAGAATCTCGACAGAAAGCCCCGCTTCTTTCGCCATCGCTTCGGCGCGTACCGCCAACATGCTCGGGGTAAGGCGGTTGGAAGGTTCGTTGATCAGATCGCGGGCGAAATTCTGCGACTCCGCCAGCACGCGGCCGTGCAAGATTGCGGCGGCAAGATTGGCGCCCAGGCCCGCGTCAAAATTTGCGAGCGACACTGTCTGGATTTCGCGGTCCGGCTTCTTGTCCGTATGGTATTTGTTCGATTCGAAATCGGCGGCGATCAATCCTTCCACCACAGCCTGGGCCGCGTTTGGCCCGCGCTCGCCTTCCTGCGTGACGAACACGAATTTCTTCACTCCGTGGGATTTCAGGTAGCGCAACGCCGTGCCGGCAATTTTTCTCAAGTCCGCGGTCGCAAATTTGCCCGGCTTCCCCGCCCCCACCAGCAACAGGCGCTTGGCTCCAAGCCCCGCAGGAAAATGAACGAAGACAAGTTCGAGCGCTTTGCCGGTCAGCTCCCCGCTCTCCACGAGCGAGGCAAGCTTGCCGTTCATGGCGCGGTCGATTTCGGCTCCCACGCCTTCGAGCTTGTTTTCCTGGTCAAAAATATAAGTGACGAGCGCATCGGTAGAAATAGAAGAAAACGGCTGAGTCTCGAGTTGTATCTGCATGTTCCCCTTTTTAATTTATCGCCGTCGCGAGCGGAAGATCGCTTCACTGGCCTCTCGTTTGGCTTCTTTTTGCCGCTCGGATTCGCGGCGATCGTGGAACTTCTTTCCTTTTGCCACTGCCAGTTCGCATTTTGCTATGCCGTCGCGGAAATAAATCTTCGTCGGCACCACGGTCATGCCCTTTTGCTGGGTTTGCACCAAAAGCCTTTCGATCTCGCGCCGCTTAATCAGAAGCTTTCGCTTTCGCAGCGGGTCGTGGTTGCGAAAGCCGCCGGGCAGATACTCCGGAATGTGACAGTTTACCAGCCAAGCCTCGCCGCCGCGAATTTCCGCGTAGGCATCCCGCAAAGTTCCTTTGCCCTCGCGAAGCGTCTTTACTTCCGTGCCAACAAGCACCAGGCCCGCTTCCAGGCTATCGAGAAGATGATAGTTGTAGGAAGCGGCGCGATTCTGCGCAACAATTTTCACGCCTTCGTGTTGAGATTTGTTGGCGTTCGATTTCACGCCAACCATGATAGCCGCCGCAAGCAATGCGCCGCAAGTCGCAGATTTCGCCCGGTTTCACAAAAGGTCGTATGATTTTTCACATTGCGTTGAGCGAAACCCACACTTGACTCGTCTAATGTACTTACGCAGCACAACTCGGACCATTTCTTGCTGCATCGTATAGCGGGTGCTAAACTTTATGAAGACTCAAGGAACCCGCGCGGAGGAACCTTTTTGCGCCGATTAGGATATCTTTCACTCTTGCTGGTCGTGGCTTCGTTCGTGGCCGGCTGCCCAAAATCCGGTGCGGGTTCGGAGTATAGTGCGGGCCGCAAGGCCGAGAATCTTCAGGATTACGATACTGCGTTGGTTCACTTCGAACGAGCCCTGCGCGAAGACCCTGCAAACGCCGAGTATAAGCTCCGCACCGCGCAAATGCGCTATGAAGCGGCCATGGCCCACGTCCAACAAGGCCAGGTAGCTCTTAAGAGGGGTGATCTCCAACTCGCACTGGGTGAATTTCAAAAAGCTCAGATGATCGACCCTTCTAATTCCGCGGCGGATCAAGAAGTAAAGCGAACCCTGGAGCTGATAGCGCAAGCCGAGTCGCAGACCCCGAAGCCCGTCAATCCGGCCCCTCAAGAGGATGACCAGCTGCTTTCGGGCCCTCCTGCGTTGAAGCCACTTTCGCGCGAGCCAATCAATTTGAAGATGACGAACGATGCGCGCGTGGTGTACGAAACAATCGCGAAGCTTGCAGGTTTGAGTGTAGTTTTCGACCCCGATCTTACAGCCAAGCGCATTACCATTGAGTTGCCAAACGTCACCCTGGAACAGAGCCTCGACACAGTGGCGCTCGCAAGTAAGACTTTCTGGAAGCCGGTCACGCCGAGCGTGATCTTCGTGGCGCCGGACCAGCCGCAAAAGCGCAAGGATCTCGAGGACGAAGTTGTTAGAACATTTTACCTGTCGAATACGATTACTCCGCAAGACTTGACCGAGATCGTGAACGGGTTGCGTCAACTGCTCGATTTGCACCGTCTGCAGCAGGTGAACGCGCAGAATGCCATCGTCATCCGCGACACGCCGGACAAACTCGCGCTCGCAGCGAAGATCATCCGGGACATCGACAAGTCAAAGCCTGAGGTTCTGATTCACATTCAGGTGATGACGGCAAGCAGGGACCGGCTGCGCGACTTGGGTATTCTTCCCGGCCAAAGCATCGCGGTTGCGTTCACTCCTCGCACGGGTTTTCAACCAAACAGCACCTCCACTACCGGTACCGGCACGACGACGACAGGCACCACGTCGACCACTCCACAAATTACCCTAAACTTTTTGAAGCAAGTCGGTTTTCAGGATTGGAGCATCACGCTGCCGGGGGCGCAGGCAAATGCAATTTTGACCGACAGCCAGACGAAAATTGTTCAGGATCCGGAAATACGCATAACCGATGGACAAAAAGCGACTCTGAAAATCGGTTCGCGGGTTCCAGTAGCAACGGGAAGCTTTCAGGCGGGCGTTGGAGTAGGCGTCACCGGCTCAGCGGGCGTCGTGAATCCCCTGGTTAACACGCAATTTCAGTATATCGACGTAGGTGTGAACATCGAAGTGACGCCCCGAGTACATCCCGACGGCGAAATCAGCATGAAGCTGACCGTGGATGTTTCTCAAATCACCGGCACCAGCAACATCGGCGGAATCAACCAACCGGTCATCGGCCAGAAAAAAGAGGAAGCTGACATTCGCTTGAAAGAGGGCGAGGTAAGCGTTCTTGGCGGGCTGATCGAGCGAACGGATACGAAGCTCATCAACGGCATACCGGGTCTGGGCGAAATTCCGGCAATCCGCTATTTGTTTTCGGACAACAGCCATGAGGTCGAGGAAGACGAAACCTTAATCGTTTTGACACCTCATGTCATTCGGCTGCCGGCGTTTTCCGCTGCCAATCTTCGTTCGATGGCAGCAGGTACGGATTCGAACGTGCGCGTTTATCACGAGGATTCAGAAGTGATGCCCGTGGGTGGGCCGGCGCAACCCGCGGCTGTGGCTGCTCCGACGCCAGCCGTTGCTCCTGCGGCTATGGTGCCGACTTCCGCGCCGCAAGCAGGAACTGCCGCTGCCAGGCTTCATTTCGAGCCTGCGGCCACTACGATGAAAACAGGCGACACCACGACGCTCGGCCTCGCGGTTTCAAACGTGAACGATCTTTACTCTATTCCTCTCCTGGTCCACTACAACCCGGCTGTGATTCAGGTGGAAGAAGTCCGCAATGGAGGCTTTCTCTCAGGCGGAACGCAGGAGATTGCCATCGTACAACGAATCGATGCGCAGCGCGGCGAAGTGGTCGTCTCCGCCACGCGCCAGCCCAACACGCCGGGAATAAACGGCACTGGAACGCTATTGGGTTTCGTTATTCACGCCATCGCGCCGGGCAATTCATCGCTTCAAATCTTGCAAGTGAACGCGCATGACTCGCAGCAGCGGACCATTCCGATGGTATCCGGAGAAGCCACGATTCAGGTGCAGTGATCGAAATGATCGGGACTTTCAGCCTCCAAGTACCTCGCCGATTCCCGCGACCGCGCTTTTTAGCATCGGGAGTTTCCGGGCGCGCGCGCTCAACCGCCGCAGGAATGACGCTCATCGAGCTGATCCTTGCTTGTGCGATTCTTCTGATCTTGGCTACAGCGGCGATACCCCTGGCGCGCGTCACGGTGAAAAGGCACAAAGAAGATCTCCTTCGTTACGACCTGCGGCAAATGCGCGACGCGATCGATCGCTACAAAGATGCGGCTGACAAGGGCCAAATCCAAGTTCAGGCCGGAACCGAGGGATATCCGCCTGACTTGCAGACGTTAGTTCACGGCGTCGCGTTGACCGGCGTTACCGGCAAAAATATCCGGTTTCTCCGCAGAATTCCAACCGATCCCATGACCGGAACGCAAGACTGGGGATTGCGTTCTGTCCAGGACGATAGTGATTCAACTTCCTGGGGCGGTCAGGACGTCTTCGATGTATTCACCAAGTCAGCGGGAACCGCACTGAATGGAACCAGGTACTCGGACTGGTAAGCGCGCGGATGGGAGTTGGGCAATGATTCACCGGGATAAATTCAAAATGGATCGCGTGAGCGGCGGTTGGAGAGCGCAGCGCGGATTCACCATGATTGAGTTGATGGTTGTGATCGCAATCATCATGATCCTCGCTACCATTGCCGCCGGAAACTATCAAAAATCGGTTGTACGGGCAAAAGAAACGACGTTGCGTACCGACCTGAAGGTTATGCGCGACGCGATTCAGCATTACACGGAAGACAAGGAAGCGGCGCCCACTTCGCTCGATGATCTGGTGAGCGCGCATTATATTGGGCAGATCCCGAACGATCCGATGACGGGTGCGAAAGACTGGGTCACATCTTCGGAAGACTTGGAAGTGAGCCCGGAACAAAGCAGCTCGGGAATCACTGACGTGCACTCGGCCTCTGACAAAATCTCCCCCTTCGAGAATGATCCTTACAGCTCGTGGTGACGAGCTGACGCTGCTGTGGAACTCCGCCGCTGGTTTTCGCGCGTCGCCGGCGTCATACAAAACGCACAAAGCTTATTGGTCGGGCTGATTTGACCGCGTCGCGCACATCCGCTATCATGTTTTCGCGGGGTGGAGCAGCCTGGTAGCTCGTCGGGCTCATAACCCGGAGGTCGTTGGTTCAAATCCAACCCCCGCAACCATTTTCCTTCCCGCTACGTTCCCTGCTGTGTCCCTGTGCTAGCCGTCCTACAAAGTCGCGCGAGAAAATCATCGCTGCTATGAGCTAGCCCCGCCTGATTCAAGTGGCCGTACGAAGGCTAGGTGCCGGTGTGTTCGCGGAGAATTCGGAGGATGCGCCGCAGCGGCTCGGCAGCGCCCCAGAGCAACTGGTCTCCGACGGTAAACGCGCCAAGAAATTCGGGTCCGAGATTCAGCTTGTGAAGGCGGCCAACGGGAATGTTGAGCGTTCCCGAAATGGCTGTGGGTGTGAGGCAGCGAACGGTCGATTCTTTGTCGTTGGGGATCACGCGTGCCCACGGGTTTGCCGCAGCCAGCATCTGCTCGATTTCCAGGAGCGGGACGTCTTTCTTTAGCTTGATGCAGAGGGCTGCACTATGGCAGCGCATGGTTCCGATGCGGACACAGATGCCGTCAACGGGCACGGGCGGGTCGAGCCCCAAAATTTTGTTCGTCTCGGCCATACCCTTCCATTCTTCTCGGGTCTGGCCGCCGGGCATGTCTTTGTCGATCCACGGAATCAGACTTCCGGCAAGCGGCACGCTGAACTCCCGGACGGGCAACGAGCCCGAGCGCTGTGCGTCGATGACCATGCGATCGACTTCAAGCGCGTTCTCCGATGGAGTTTTTCGCGCGGGGTCGGTGAGGCGCTCCATCTGCTTCACCAGCTCCAGCATTTTGGCGGCGCCGGCACCGGACGCCGCCTGATAGGTCATGGACGTGATCCACTCGACCAGGTCGGCTTTCAGCAGCGCCCCGATGCCCATCAGCATTAAGCTGACGGTACAGTTCCCGCCGACAAATGTGCGTACGCCCTGCGCGAGTCCGCGTTCGATCACATCCGCGTTGACTGGGTCGAGAACGATGACGGCGTCGTCGCTCATACGCAGAGTGGACGCGGCATCGATCCAGTATCCCTCCCAGGCGCTCTGGCGCAGCGGCGCATAAACCTCAGCCGTGTATTCACCACCCTGCGCGCTAAGAAGGACATCGCAGCTCGCAAGGTCACGGAGGTTCGTCGCATCTTTGAGGGTCGCTCCGTCACCTTCTTTCGGCGGAGTTCCGCCGACATCAGAAGTGGAAAAGAAAACCGGCTCGAGACGCGCGAAGTCGCCTTCTTCCCGCATTCTCTGCAGGAGAACGCTGCCGACCATTCCTCGCCAGCCGATAAACCCAACTCGCAGCATGAGCCTCCGAAGTGCCGGTTAGTTTACCTTGTTCCGTTGCTTTTTTTTGATAGCCGATGCGGTCTTCAACTGCCGGCTCGACGGGAAGTATTTCGCGTACAGAGGGGGTTACTGCTGCTGCTGTTCAAACTGCGCCCTAGCCTCCGAGCTAACGGGCTTGGATCGAATCACGGTCGTGGTCGGAAGCTCCTCCGGCTCCGGCGCGTTCACCGGCGACACGGCTACCATTACGCTGAGTTCGCTTTCCGCCTCGCCCTTGTACACTCCTCGCGTCGGCGGCACATCCGCATAGTCTCTTCCAACGGCCACGCGAATATGTCGCTCGCAACCCAGCAGGTTGTTAGTGGGATCGAACGCGACCCACCCTAAGTCGCCCAAATACGCTTCCACCCACGCGTGTGTTGCACCTGCCGGGGAACGGTCGTGGGCTTTGTCCTCGTGATAGAGATAGCCGCTCACATACCGGCACGGAATCTTCAGCTGGCGCACCAGCGAAATCATGATATGCGCAAAATCCTGGCACACGCCGCCACGCGACCGCAGAGCATCGTCGATCGGGGAATCCACTTTGGTCGAGTTTGGCACATAGTCGAAGAGTTCGTAGAGCTTCGCATTCAGTTCCTGCAGCAGAGCCAGCGGTTTGTCCCGGCGCTTGGCATGCAACTCACGCGCGAGCTTTTCCAGCAGTACCGTTGGCGCTGCATACTGGCTGGGAAGTAGCATCTCCCAGTAATCGGTTTGCGCCACTCGCGCGTCCAGTTCGTCCCAATCGGCCGCAGCCTCCTGGCCCAAATCACGGGCGGGCAGCACGTCCACAATCGCCTGGGCCGTGATTTCGATCAGCTTGAGTTTCTCCGGAATGTCGAAATGGTGCACGGCATTGCCGTAAAAATCGCGATAGACCATCGTGGTCGCACGCGGAGTCACGTCCAAAGAAAAACTGAGACACCGCTGGCGGAAATCCGTGCGCGGCTGCATGCGCACTTCCATCACGCTTTCCCGCACCGCGGGTTCGTACCGGAAACTCGTAATGTGCCGCACCGAGTAAGCCATATTTTTCGCCGAGATTTCCTAGCCGCTCTTGTCGCTACCTGTTTGCTTGTTCGTACGATGCCAAGCCCGACTCGATCGAATAATCAAAGTAAATTTGATGAATCGCCGCATGAATCTGCGAGCATTCGCTTCGGATATTTCTCAGATAGGTTTGCGCGCCCTCCACGATCACCTCCTCAATTTGGCTGAAGCTCAACTGCGCCCGCAGTCTCCCCGCGATTCGTGTGGGCAATTCTTCGCGCCGCTCTGTCAATTCCGAAATGATAAGTAGGGCCGCGTTCACACGATCCACGGAGAATCGCACGGAATGCGGAAAATCCGGGTTCAGCAGCAGAAATTCGGCCACTCGCAACGGCCGGATTTCCGCGGTATACGCCTTGCAATAAGCTTCAAACGCCACGCATGCCCGCAGCAGGCCCACCCATTCGAGGTATTCCGCGCTTTCCACCGTCTGGTTCGAGGGATAGCCGACGCGGCTGAAGTGTGTCTCCATCAATGCCGCAAGCGTGTCGGCGCGCTCCACGTATCGGCCCAGCTGAATATACTGCCAGCCCTCGCCATGGCTCATGGTGCCGTCGGTGATCCCTTGAAACAGATGCGCGCCTTCCTGTACCGCGTGCAGGAAGGCGTGCGACTTCAGCATCCACGCTTCTTCCGGCCACGGGTCCATCACTTCCAGATACAGCCGATTCAGCTGCTCCCACATCTCCGAACTGCATTGTTCGCGGACATGCCGAAGATTCTCTCGCGCCGTCGCGATGCAAGATACGATCGAAGACGTGTTCGTACGGCTGAACACCAGCGTGTTCAATAGCCGACTGGGCTCGAGTGCAGGAACCTCCGTTGCCGGAAGGCGCAGCGCCTCGAGCAGGAATTCCCAGCGTCCCGCGGCCGCTTCCGGTGATTGGTCCAGCCAAAGTTGTAACTCGACGTCCACCAGTCGCGCGGTCTGCTCCGCGCGTTCGAGATAGCGGCTCATCCAATACAAACTGTCGGCCACGCGCGAGAGCATCCCCGTGTCGCGCTGAAATGTCCGGGCAAAATAATTTCGAGAAGATCGCATGGTTTATGCCAGCTTTCTTTGCGCCAGGCCTTTCCACACTTCGTCTGAGATTTGAGCCACCGGGTCTTCCCCGTTCCCCGCTCGCAATACCCAAGTGTCCTTGCTTCCGCCGCCCTGCGACGAGTTCACCACCAGCGATCCCTTCCGCAGCGCTACCCTGGTCAGTCCGCCGGGAACCAGCGTCACTTTCTCTCCCATCAGGATGTACGGCCTCAAATCGATGTGACGCGATTCCACCTCTCCATCTATCAAGCATGGGGCACAGGAAAGCGCCAAGGTCGGTTGCGCGATGTAATTGCGCGGGTCGGCCAATATCCGTGCGCGGAAATCGTCGCGCTGCAGTTTCGTGCTCTGCGGCCCGATGAGCATTTCGTATCCGCCCGATTCGCCGACCGCCTTCACCACCATCTTCTCCAAGTTATGCAGCACATGCTTCCGTTGCACCGCGTCCGTCAGCAAATACGTTGGAACATTGGGAAGAATGGCGTCTTCCTGCAGATAAAATCGGATCATCTCCGGCACGTATGCGTATATGGCTTTGTCGTCCGCCAGACCCGTCCCGATCGCATTCGCTAAATTTACATTTCCGGCGCGGTACGCGTTGAATAGGCCCGGCACGCCCAATGTGGAATCGGGCCGGAAACACAGCGGATCCAGAAAATCGTCATCCACACGGCGATAGATTACGTCCACGCGCCGCGGCCCCGCCGTCGTGCGCATATACACCACGTTGTCGTGCACCAACAAGTCACGGCCTTCGACCAGCTCAATCCCCATCTGCTGCGCCAAAAAAGTGTGCTCGAAATAGGCGGAATTGGAGACACCTGGAGTCAGCAAGACTGTTACCGGGTCTTGCGGATACTTGCAATTCTCCGGAGTCAGACTCCGCAATGTCGCCAGCAAAGCCTGCGGGTAATGATCTATCGGGCATACGCCGTAATCCCGAAACATTTTCGGGAAAACACCCTTCAAGGCCTTTCGGTTCGCGAGCATGTAGGAAACACCGCTAGGGACGCGCAGGTTGTCTTCCAGCACGACGAAATTTCCGTCCGGCATTCTGATCAGGTCCGTTCCGCAGATGCTCACATACACATCCCGCGGCAGATTCAACCCGCGCATCTCTCGCCTGAAATGTTTGCAGCTATACACCAGCTCCCGGGGCACGATGCCTTCGCTAAGAATCCGTCCTTCGTGATAAACGTCCCGCAGAAACAAGTTCAACGCCGTCAGCCGCTGCGTCAGCCCTCTCTCGATCTTCGCCCATTCACCGGCGGGAATGATTCGGGGGATCAAGTCGTTAGGGAAAATACGCTCAGCGCCTTCCTTGCTCCCGTACACGGTGAAGGTGATTCCTTCGTGCAGAAATGTGAGGTCCGCCGCTTGCTGGCTTTTGCGCAATTCCTCGGGAGGGAGCCCCACGAGCGTGCGGTGCAGCGCCCGATAAAACTCTCGGGGCAGGCCCGGGGCGCTGAACATCTCATCGTAAGCGGAGTTGAATCTGTAGTGCAGGAATGGATGGGAAGCTCCGAATGACGGCATGGCCGCTGCAGTCATAGGGCCTTCTCGCGCTTCAGCATTTAGCCCCCCGACTTCTTATAGCGGCTGGCCTGGAAATTTCTGTAGATTTTGTTCGCAGGCCTGATTCGAACCGCTCGGGACTTTCAATGTAGGCAGCGCATGCCGATAAGTCCAATCCAAATTCTTAATTCAACCTATAAGGGCTATCTCATCCTTAGGCGCACGGCTCACGTCAACGCGTCCGCGTGCTATTTTGCGGCGGGTAGATTCGCAAAGCCCGCTGCGGAAGTGATGCGCGCGTCGGGACCCAGCGCAAACACATTGGTCCCGCTCATGAGTTCCCGGCCGTCGGCAGCGCTCGCGATCCAGTCTGCCAGCACGACGCCTTGGCACTGTCGCACGTCGCCGTTGCGACGCATCCGCACCCCGGGCATGAATCGCTGCGAGGCTCCGGCGTGGGCCGAGAGGTCGGCCAAGCCGTCGAGCAAACTGAAGCGGTCGCGGAAGCGGACATCCGGCGTGGCGATCTTGGCGAACGCCGCGTCCCGAGCGCGGTCGTCAGGCACCGTCCATGCTTCAAACCATCCGTCCACCACGCTCGCCGAGTTCGCGAACACTTCATCGGAGACGATGTTCGCGAAAACCGAAAGCTGATAACGCCATCCCTGCACATGATCGTCACGCACAGCCGCTTCTGGAAATTCGTGCAGAAGATGAAGGCGGGTGCCGACTTCGCAGGGTTCCAAAGAAATGGTGACGCGTGAACTGCCCGGCGGAATCGGTTTGCCGGTGGCAAATCCGTAAGTGAACACGATGCTTTCCGGTGGAAGCAGTTCGAGGACTTCGCCAAGCGCTTCCACTCCGCCGGGGTTGCGAATGAGGACCTTTCCTCCGGCGCGAGCGTCAATAGTGGAACCGACCCCCCACCATTTAGCCCATCTTGCGCTGTCGGTGAAGAAACGGAAAACGGTCTCAGGCTTTGCTTGAATTACGACCGAACGATCTAGCTTGTGCGTAAGCGGTCCCATGATTTGGCAACCTCCTAAGTTTTTCTCCGTCGGCGGCGCGGACGCGGGCCGCGACGAGATTCCTCCAACTCGGCTTCCAGCTTTAAGCTCCATAGCTTGTCGTCCCACATACGTTCCAGCATCTCAGCCAACGAACCGAGCGCCTCGCGGCGGGCCCGGTAAAACCTTTGGCGGCTTTCCGCGCGCGCCTCTACCAGACCATCTTCGAGCAAAGAGCGAAGTTGTAATGACACAGCTCCGAAAGTAATGTCAGGCATCGATTGATGAATTGTTCCGGCGCTCAGTTCCTGATTCCAGACGAGGCGCAGAATCTCGCGGCGACGAGGCGAGGCGAGCGCGGCGAGGATGGTAGTTTCTGACAGCACGACAACAGTTTAGTTTAAACTAAAATGATGTCAAGCCTTAATTTTGGCCCGCCAACGGCGGTTAGACACCCGGATGTTTATCCAAATAACCCTGATCTCATGGCTCACCGAGGGGCTTGTAGGCTCGGAGGATCAACAGGGACGGTGTAGGGTTTGCCATCGTGCAGATACAAACGTGACGCCTCCGCGCGGTTGAAAGGCCTTGCGCCCCGGCGGCCGAACACCGCTAACTGATTGCCACTTTCGTCAACGGCGCGGTCGCGATCGGTTCCCTTCGAGATTGCAAGTGCTGGCCCAGCGGTGCGATAGGTGGCGATGAGTTTCGGAGTGGGACGCGGGCTGAATCCGTAGGCGTTTGGTGAATCTTCGGGCGACAAAATTTGCAGAACGCGAAGGCCGTTGGCTCCGTCGGCAACGAAGGCGAAAGCGCTGGCATCGACCATTCCGATTTTCACGTCGCGCACGTCATTCATCTTTCCATCGGCGGAAAACGTTTGGTCGAGCTTTGGCTGCTCGGGCCGTTCCACGTCCACAATCGCGAGGCCCTGTTTGCCGGCGGCAACGTACGCGTATGTGCGCGCGACATAAATATTGCGAGCATCTTGGAGCGCTACGGCTGCGTACGGTACGACGCGCGGATGATCCAGTTCCGTGACGTCGAGAACTTTCAGGCCGCTGCGATCGACAATAAAAGCGTAGCGGAACTGGATGGCGATTCCCTGCGGGTCATTCAAATCAGGCGCGCCGACTACGGCGACGACTTTTGGTTGCAACGGCTGGTCCAGGTCCACGACGACCAAGCCGCGGTCGCACAAAATGTAAGCGTAGGTGCCGGCGATGGTGATGCGTCGCGCGCCGTTCAAGACTCCATCCGGATTAAATGCGAGAGCGCGTTTCAGAAAATTATTCCTTGGGTCGCCATCCAGGAGCGTGCTGACGCCGGGAGTTTTGCTTTTTGGATTTGAATCACCGATGACAACAAGACCTTCGTATTTGTCCGCAACGTATAGGTAAGCATAGAGCGCGTGGATGGGCTGCTCTTCGTTTTCGGGGCTACGCGTGCGCGCCGGATCAATCGCCAGCGTGGACGGGCTCGCCACCGCCATGGCGTATTTTGTTTTCACGTACAATTGCTGGCCCATGGGCGAAACCGGCGCGGTGGTCGTGCGCTCGGAGAAGCCTTTGTTGTCGATGTTGGCCACATCGTAAGCGCGGAATCCGCCTTTGCCGAGAGCGGCGTAAAGATATTCGCCACGAAGCTGCACGTCGAGTACGTTTCCCAAGTGGTGATAGCTTTCCCTCAACTGGCTGCCGCGCGCAACGTGTTGGCGGTAATCGTCCGGGTATGCGAGGCGCTGCAAGTAACTGCCGATGATTGCGGGCGGCTCGTCGTGCTCGGCCACGGCGACCGCATCGAATCCCTTCGCGCCATCTGCCACGTAAATGTAGCGGCCCATGAAATTCAAGAGGTTGGTTCCCTGCAGCAGCACTTGCGCCATCCACGCGTTGTTGTCGTTGCGGTCGGAAACGTGGCAATCATCGCAAGACTTCGTTTCTTTCGCTCGAACGGTGTGCGGAACGAACGTGCTGAAAGCCGTCCCGCTGAATCCTTCGGCGGAAACGGTCTGCTGCATGTAGTACAGCCACTCGCGATTCTGATTCTGCGAGCTGACCAAAATGGCGCAAGAAGAACGCGCGGGCGCCACGCGATGGCCGGTCACGGTGCCATCGATTCCCAGCATGAAGCCGTCGTCGCGCAAGACCTGAAAATCGTAGGCGGTATAGTTGCGCGTGGTGAGACCTTCATTGTGCAACATGGGCTTCTTCTGGTTCGCGGTCATGGACAGGTGACAACCGAAACAGTTCGGCGTCCAGGAAGTGTGGCAGGCGTAGCAAGTCATGCGGCTATTTGCGTGGGCTAGCTGCGACGCGTCCGCGGGAACGTCGCCCCAAGTCTTGCCGTCCGTTCGAATTGTCTTGGCCCAACGCGATTTTTCGTTGTAGTGAGGATTTCCCGGCGTAATCGTGTCGAGAACCTGGACGACTTCCCACTCTTTGCCGGGCTCTACCATGGAACGCTGATACAGTTTTCCGCCGGTCCACTCAAAGCGGCGGCTACTCCAGGGCGTTCGAAGCGCGTCGAGGTGCGAGCCGCCCGGCGGCGCTGCCGCGCCTGATGAGAGCAATGTGGCGCGCTTATCGACGGTGCCGTGGCAATCGGTGCAGTCAAGTTCCGTGGCCGCGCGCGGCTCGCCGTAAAGTTTTCCATTTCCATGATCGTCCTGCTCAAAATGGCAATCGACGCAATGCATTCCTTTTTCCAAGTGGATATCCGCCAGGTGAACTGCTTTACCGAACTTGTCCGGGTCATCAGGAGAGACAATTTTGTTTTCTGCGTCGAGCAGATTGCCCTTTCGATCGCGTTTGTAAACGGCGCGAAAAATCCAGCCATGGCTGTGAAAGTCGGCAAACTGGCTCTGTTTGAGTTGCTTGTTAAATTGTTCGCTGCCGATATTTTCCAGGAACTTAGGATCGGACCACAGACCTTTTGCGGCTGCAGCTTCGGGATTTCTGATCGCCACTTCATATTTCTGTTCTTCCGTCGGATTCCGCTGCGTTTTCGGATACATGAATTCGCCATCCGCTTCGTTGTCCCACCAGGTGTAGCCGAAGTAAGTGGTCTCCATATTCGTTCCGGGATGAATATGGCAGACCATGCATTGGCTGGACGGAATCGATCTCGTAAACGTATGGCGAATGGGATGTCCCGGCTCGTGCCTCGGAATCGTGGTGTCGGAAGAGGCGCTCTCTCCCAGATTTCCAAACTGTGCGTAGCCGGCGGAGTGCTCCGCAGAGCGATCGTTTGCGTAAACCACATGGCACGCCGTGCAGCCGCTTCCGCGAAAATCACCGGGCTGGTCGTTGGTGCCGGGGAGCGAAAGAAGAGGATCGAGAAGACGCGTTTTTTGCAGGCCGAGAAAAACTGGATCGGTGCGGAGCAATGTGCCAAATCCGCGCTCGCCCAGTTTATCGTCGGGACGGCCGGATTCTTCTTCGCGATCTGGATTGCCGATTTCGCCTTTCTTCGCGCCGCCGCGTTCGAAAACACGCAACACGTTACCCGGCTGCGAGGTTTCCCAGCGGTCAAGCGGAGTTAGCTCGGGCAAGACGCCTTTTGAGCGAGTCTCTTCCGGCGTCGGCGTCGGAACAGTTTTAATTGTTTGTGGCAATCCCTCAGCCGAGTAGCTTTCGCCAAACCGCGTGTTCTTGAAAGGAACCGAGCCGTTGTTGTAAAGCGCCGCGCCCCACAACATGCCGCCATGCGTCATCATGCTGCTTTTCACTTTGAGGACTTCGGACGCGTGGCATCCTGCCGTTCCGCAAGATTGAGCCGCAACGCGCAGATCACCGGGGTTCACAAAACGGATGTACTCATAGCTCTCTCGCAGCCACTTGGTGTAAGGGCGTACTTGATTGGCCGAACTGTCAGCTAACTGAGATTCGCGTGGCTGCGGGTGCGCTTTTCTCTTAATCTGCTCGTAGGTCGCGGAATTTTCCGCAGCGCCTGCGGGGAGGCTTGCGGTTGAATCTCCACCGTGGCAATCGGTACAGGCCAGGCGCACTGTTCTCGTCGGATGCATAGTCGGCTCGTCGGTGCTGACGTGGCAGCTAAGGCAACCCGCGTTCTTCTGCTCGACGTCGGCCTGCGTCTGGCTAATCAGACTAGACTGCTGGACCTGCGAATGCGCGTTTGAGCCGGACGCGAGCCATAGGGCAAATGCCGACGCGAAGCCTAGCGCGCAAGCGGCAACGCTCCGACCGCCGAAGTGTCGCCGCCGCAAATCTTTCCAGATGTACAGCCACGCCATGCGAAAAGCTCCCGAAAATTCTCGTCCCTAATCTCTCAAAACTGAAATCGCAGATCGGTAAAGATTGAAAACAATGTCCGTCCAGTGTAAATGTCGCGCAACCCTTGTCCCGGGATCAGAGTTGCAGCGCCTGCTGTGATGGAAATATTTTCCGAAAGCGGCGGCCGGTATCGAACGCCTACGCTTGAATCGACCCCGATGCCATGGTGAATGGGCGAGTCGAAAAGAACCAGTTCCAGCGGCTCGGTATCCATGAAGCGTAGATAATTCACGTTTACAAACCCCCGCAATTTGGGCGTTATGTCAAAATCCGCGCCAACGTTCGCCAGAATAATCCCCGGATTCACAAAATTGGACTGGCCTTCATCCTTATTTGAACGCAGATCCGGAATCAGGCTATTGCCCGAATTGAGAGCTACACCTGTACCTGTGAGCCGAATGCTTTCGCGATTCCACAGGCTGAAAATTCCTCCGGCAAATTCGGGAAAATCGTCAATGGAATCGAAGCCGCGCGCGCGGCTGCTTTCGGGATGAGCAGACCCGGAAGAATAAAAGACGGAAGTTTTGAAGCGTATCCAGTCTTTGTCAACGGAGAGTTCGAGCGCTGCCATCTGGGCGTTGATGGTGACGGCGCGCCCCGCAATTCCATTGAAGCTATCGTTCCCAAACGCCTGGTAGAAGGCGTGCGTCAGATTTATGGGACCAATGTGGCCGTCTCCCGTCCATCCAACGTAGGCGGCGTGAATGCTGTGCGGATGCAGAATGCCTTGCGAGAAAACCGCGCCGATCGGTGCCGGCCGGACCAGAAAACCGTTGTCGTCGTAATGAATTGTGGCGTCGTCTTTATTGTAGTGAACGCTGAACTGCGCGGTGTAGCCTTGAAAGAGGAAGTCCTGGCGATAAACGTTGGCGATGATCACCTGCTGGTCCCTAAGCTTCATGGAATTCAAACCGCTGTTGGTATTCTTTTCGAGGAAATTGAAATAGGCGAGATTGTACTGCCAGCGGTTCGATTCCAGATTGCCGAAAAACCGGACGCCGGGCTGCTCCTCGACAAATAGAAAGCCGCGAAAGTCGCTGTTAAATCCCTGAATGCCGGCGCGCACGGAAATAAAATCGAAATTGGGGCTGAGGTCGCGAAGTTTCACTTCCCCGAATGCTTCCTGCAAGCCGATGTGGGAATCCAAGCGCGTGGTGCCTTTGTCCACGTTCACATTGACGATGCCCCGCTCCTGGACGTCCAGATAATTCACGCTAATAGCAGGAGTGATGCGGATGCGCCAGTCCACCGGACGGAAGGAAGTGTCTCCGTGAAACAAGTCGAACGAAAACAGAAAAACTTGATCCACAAAAGCCTGATTGCCATTGCCGAAGAAACCGGTCGTTCCGGGAAGTGCCGTGCTGACGCCGGTCGGCGTCGGTAACCGGCGGCCGTCGACAAATGTGTCGCTGATGGCGGTGAAGTTAAAAAAAGTCTGCTGGCCGAAGATAGGCAAATCGCCCTTCAGCTTGTTCGTGTCGAAAGGATCCCAGAGCTTCCCTTTCACGTACGGATGCTCGCCGCCGGTCCCGTAACGGTTCCAGTCCGGCATGGTAAGAAGCCAGCGGTCAGGCTCCGAGCTGAAAATTGGAACGGAAGGCGGAGGCGGCTCAGGAGCGGGCATATTTGCACCAACGTCCAAGCTTAAATTCTCTTTCATCTCCGGGTAGCCGACAGAAGGCGGAACTTCTGTCGCGGCGTTGTTTGGCGCAGCCCGCGGAGGTAGCTGCGGAAGGCTCGTCGAAGGCACGATCGTTGCCGGAATTGCCGTTAGCGTGATTTCCCGGATCACAACGCTTCCGGCGCTCACTCGGATGCCGTCTTCTGTAAATTGCCCGTAACCTGGCGCATCGACGCTCAATTCATACTGCCCCGGTAATACGTCGATAAACCGAAATACGCCTTGGGCGTCGCTGCTTTTCTTCTGCTCACGGCCCGTCGCGAGATTTCGCAAGACCATGCTCGCAGCAATCACGGGATTCTTGCTGCGGTCACGGACGACCCCTTGGAGTGCGCCTGTTTTCTGCGGCGCTTGCCCCGGAATTCGCTGCTGGGAAGCTTGTTGAATGGGGCTCGAAAATTCTGTGCGCCGGGATACATCCAACGAGTGCGCTGAACCGCCGCCGGCACAGATCAGCGCCGACAAGAACAATACAATCGCAGACAAACATGCGGGCGGGTAACGGGACGACGGTTTTCGCAAACGTATGTGGGACGCGGAGCGCACCCAATTTGTCCTTGGATGTATTGCGAATTCCACTTCGAGCAACACCAGACGCTTGTTGCTATCACATGTGTTTCAGACGGAGCAAGAGATTTCGGCCAGGAACTTTTCGGTGATTCCAGCTAGCAGCCATGCCATCTGAGTAACAGAAGATTGAGTGCGAATCGAAGCTGTGGTACGAATAGGCGCGACCCATGTTCAGAAGCTTCCATCGCGAGAGAAAGTGCTTTTTTCTGCCGTTCGAGTGGATCGCTTTAACCTTGTGCGCTGTGCTGTGCGCTTGCGGCGGAAATAACGGCAGTTCCAGCGGCTCGCCTCCTCCACCACCGCCACAATCACTCAGCCAGAGTGACGTGTCCGCCGTAGTGCAAGCGGCCGCGCAGGCGGTTAATTCGGACACGATGGTGATTGCAGTTGTCGACAGGCTCGGGCGCATATTGGCGGTTTACAAAGAGCCCTCGGCACCCGCGATGGTGGTCGGCAACTTCAGCCAAATGGTGCCGTCAGACGAACTAGCGGTTTCCCTCGCCCGCACCGGCGCATTTTTCAGCAACGATCAGGCGCCCCTTTCTTCCCGAACCGTGCGCTTCATAAGCGGGACGCATTTCCCTCCTGAAGTGATGAACACTTCCAACGGCGCGCTCTATGGGATCGAGAACACGAATCGCGGCTGCACTTTATCCACTACGCTTTCAGCCACGGTGCCGCCCGCTACCACAATTCTTGGTTTAAGCCCTGGATTCGGAATTGCCACGGGCAAAGCAGATGTGAACGACTCGCAGCAGGCTGCTGTGAATCCCGGCGGAGTCCCCATATTCAAAGATGGCCAGGAAGTGGGAGGAGTCGGCGTTACTGGAGTGACCGCGGACGTGGCGGAATATGTGGCGTTCGCGGCAGCCGGCATGATTGCCGCGGGCGGACCTAGCGTCGCAACGGATCAGGTTGGATTTCCGGCGTTCCCGTCGCCGGGCGTGGTTACGATTAACGGGATTACGCTACCGTTTGTAAATCAAACGACGCTTCCCTCCGGTTCGACGGCGCCCGGAACATTCAATGCGGCTTTCTTCTCGGTGGGACCGACGGCGAGCCTTGGTGCCCCACCTGACGGCTATTTGATCGCGGCAACGAACGGACCGCTTGGAGGTTTGACTGCGGCGCAAGTCACCTCGATTATCAACGCCGCTGTAGCCACGGCGAACGAAACACGGGCGCAAATTCGGCTGCCTCTCGGCTCTAAGGCCAGAATGGTCATCGCAGTCAGCGACCTCGATGGCACCCTGATAGGACTGAACAGGATGCCGGACGCAACGATCTTCAGCATTGATGTCGCAGCCACCAAAGCGCGCAACGTGATTTATTTCAGCGGCACGACCAGAACGATGGAGGATTTGAATCAAGTTCCCATCGGCACCGCGGTGACCAACCGCACAATCGGTTTCGGCGCGCAGCCATTTTTCCCGCCTGGAATTGACGGTTCCGCGGCGGGACCGTTTTTCAATTTGTACACACAGGACGTGAGCAATCCTTGCACGCAAGGATTCCAGGCTCCAGCTCCCAATCAAAGTGGAATCGTATTTTTCCCCGGATCCGAGCCGCTCTATATTAACGGCGTGTTGGTAGGCGGATTGGGAGTGAGCGGAGACGGCGTGGATCAGGACGATTTCGTGACCTCCGGAGGCGGTGTGGGATTTGAAGCTCCGGCGTCGATTCGCGCAGACCAGGTGATTATCGACGGCGTACGACTGCCCTATCTGTCATTCCCACGAAACCCTACGCAATAACATCAGCGCTAAAACTGGAATTTTAAACCTGCGGAATGCATTACATTTCAGGCGCAGAAATTGAGGTTAGCTATTTTTTGCGGTTCGTGGTTTCTTCCGGATTTTTGCGCCGCCACTCGTCAATCATGTTTGCGACCAGCCCGGTCCATCCGGTCTGATGGCTGGCGCCCAAACCTTCACCCGTATCGCCATGAAAGAATTCGTGGAACGGCAGACATTCTCGCCAGTGAGGATCTTCTTGAAATTTCCTGGCGTCGCCGAATACCGGCCGCTTGCCTTCGCGGCCGACCCGAAAAATTCCGATCATACGGTCGGCTATCTCTCCGGCCATGGCGCGGAGTTTTGGGCCTCGCGCGCCTGCCAATTCGTCGCCAAACGCATCCGCAAATTTCACCAGGGACTCCAAAATCAAATAGGAGGTGGGGAACCAGACCGGCCCGCGCCAATTCGAGTTGCCTCCCTTGATTTTCACGTCCGCTTCCGCCGGCGTATAGCGCACTTCATTGTTCGCGAAGGCGAACGGCGAGTGTTCGTGGAACTTCGAAAGGCTGCGTATCCCCGCGGATGAAAGGAATTCTTCGGGGTCGAACAGCCGCTGCAGAATTCGGGTGAGTTGCGAACGGTCCACAATCGAGAGCACGTGGCACCGAACACCGTCCCTGACGTCCGTATGACACGCGTGGCCAACCAGATCCGGACGGTTCTTGATAAACCAGTTCAAATTGGCCATGAAGTGCGTCAAGTGCTTCGACTCATCTTCGCGGATCAGTTCCACACCCAGCATGGGAATCAACCCCACCAGCGAACGCACGCGAAATTTATGAAATTCGCCGCTCGAAAAGCGGAGAACATCATAGAAGAACCCTTCTTTTTCATCCCACAACTGGTAGTCGCGCCCGCCCATCTTTTTCATGGCTGCGCCGATGCCGATGAAATGTTCGAAGAACTTGGTAGCCAGGCCTTCGTAAACCGGACGCTCCTCGGCCAGCTCGAGAGCGATGCGCATCATGTGCAGGCAGAAAAATCCCATCCATCCGGTGGCATCCGATTGCTCCAGAACGGCGCCGGCGGGAAGCTTTTCGCTGCGGTCAACAACGGTGATGTTGTCGAGTCCGAGAAACCCACCTTCGAAAACATTCAGACCCTGGCTATCGACCTTGTTCACCCACCAGGCGAAATTGATCAGCAGCTTATGAAAACACTTTTCCAGAAATTCCTGATCGGCAACGCCGGTTCGTTCTTTCTCCATCTGATAAATCCGCCAGCAGGCCCACGCTTGCACCGGCGGGTTCAGGTCCGAGAATTCCCATTCGTAAGCGGGAATCTGGCCGTTGGGGTGCTGGAACTGTTCGAACAAGAGAACCCACAAATTTTCCTTCGCTTCCCGGATATCCACCAGCGCCAGAGTGACGCAATGAAATGCCAGGTCCCACGAAGCGAACCAGGGATATTCCCATTTGTCCGGCATGAGCATCACGCGCATGGAATTCAAATGACGCCAATGGACATTGCGAATCTCTTTGCGCGACGCAGGCGGAGGAGAATTCGGATTTTCGCCGTCGAGCCACAGGGCCACGTCGAAAAAATAAACCTGCTTATTCCAAAGCATGCCGGAGAGAGCTTGCCGTTGAATCATGCGTTCTTCGGGCGATGCGGCGCTGGGATGAACGGTGGAATAAAATTCGTCGGCTTCTTCCCTTCTCTGCTTAATGATCGTGTCAACGTTTGCCAGGGAAAAATCCCCACGCTTCAGTTTTTTGTCCGTCAAACGAAGAGGCAAAACCGCAGATTTGCCCGCGGGGATTTTCAGGGCGTAGTGCAGGCAGGCCTTAGTTCCAACGCGCTCGGGATTGCAGCAATCTTCGCCGTCGATTACATGGCGGTGAAACGCGTCTTTCACGTGAGCTTTGCGATCGGAGTGGCCCGGGCCAAACACGCGGGCGGCATTCGTTTCATTATCGGTGAAAAGTAGTTCGTGCGGAGCGGGACCATACAGACGCATCAAGCCCAAGCGGTAATCCAACTGCAGATTCTCCAGCGGCTTGGTGGCCGTGCAGTCTGCTTCCAGCACGACCGAGCTATCGAGCGCCGCTCCTTCGCGAATTGCGGGTTCCGTTCCCGGCACCGCGGTCCACGCCCAAGTGTTTCGAAACCACAAGTGCGGAAGAATATGCAGAACCGCGTCCTCCGGGCCGCGATTGAAAGCCTCGATGCGTATGCAGATGTCCTCCGGGTCGGCTTTGGCATACTCGACGAAGATATCGAAATACCGGTTGTCGTCGAAAACGCCGGTATCGAGCAACTCAAACTCCGGACCTTGTCCCGCGCGCCTCCGGTTTTCTTCAACTAAGTGAGAGTAAGGAAACTCGGCTTGCGGATATTTGTAAAGCATACGCATGTAACTGTGCGTGGGCGTGTTGTCGAGGTAGAAATAATATTCTTTCACGTCCTCGCCGTGATTGCCTTCCGGAGAACTCAACCCAAACATTCTTTCTTTCAGGATCGGATCGCGCCCGTTCCAAAATGCGAGCGCGAAAACAAGCAGCTGGTACCGATCGCAGATGCCCGCAATGCCGTCTTCTCCCCAGCGGTACGCCTTACTGCGCGCCAAATCGTGCGGCAGGAAGCTCCAGGGATCGCCATTGGCGCTGTAATCTTCGCGCACGGTGGCCCAGGCGCGTTCGCTCACGTACGGTCCCCATCTCGACCACCGCGGGACAGAGCCTGGATCGGATTCCGCAAGCCTCTTGTGTTCGCTGGATTGTTCGCTGGGTTTCTTGGGCATCGCAGGATTAGCGCAGAAGCGCGTTCACCTGTTTCATCTGATCGGCGAATCGAGCTGGGTCGTATGCAGACGGATTCTGCAATTCTTGAAACAAGCCTTTGATGGCGGCCCGCAACTGAGCGGAATTCTGCAATTTTTCGTTTTGGTCGTAAGCGAGAAAAAGAGATTGAACCGCCATGGCGGCTTGTGCCGCGGAGTGCTCGCCCTGGCCGGAAATATTGTCGGCGTCGGCCGAAATAGCCTGCAGCAGATGCAGAGTGGTCGCGGGATCATAAGATGCGGAATTCATCTTTGCCAGCAACTCGTCGGCTAAATGCGCCGAATTCGTTGCCGACGCCGCGACCGCATCGCGGTCCGGATTGAGCTGGCTCATCAATTGCCCAAGCCGCGAAAGTTCGGAATCGAGCTTTTCGGCATTCTCGCCGTCAAGTTGATGAACCACATCGCGGAACACCGCGTAGCGCGAGGGGTTCCAGGGTGGATTGCCCGGGCGGCGCCCGGGATAGCCGCGCGCCTGGCGCCAGCTCTGCTCCGGAGGAGTGAGGCTGTGATGGCAGGCGTAGCACTGCAGCTCGGAGTATTCAGGCCAAATTTTCCCATGCGACCGCGACGCGAGCCGCAGGAGGGACTGCCTGAGTTGAACGGCTTGCGCGGTAGTAAGTTCGCGAACGTTGTACCAAGGGTCCGCTCCGGCGGCTTCGCCCGGCTCTCCCGGCACTTTCCAGTGGCGCGGCATCACATCGGAAAAAGTATCCAGTTCGAAGAAAAGATCCGGGTGGCCGGCGGCGATCATTTCGTGATCCACGGATTTTTCGTCATTGCCAAGGTGGCAGGAAAGGCATTTTTCGCTGCGTTTCGTCAGATCGCGCGTGTCGTACATTCCCAGCGCGAGCGATTTTTGATGCGTCCAATCGCGCTCCGTGTGCGGCCCCAGCCATCCGGCGGCTGGTCCATGGCAACTTTCGCAACTAACGCCCTCGCTCAAATCAAACGTACGGCCTCGCTGGCTTTCGGGCACGTCCACCGCATGGCATGCCAAACACTTGGGTGCGGTTTCGGCGCTGCCTAGAGCAAGGATCTTGGCCATTCGCTCGCCAATCGGACCGGTCAGCGCCGCGTACGCCTTCGAATGCTTGTCCTTAACAATCCAGATGCTGTACTCATTTTGCAGGACGCGATTATCGGTACGGGCAACGATGCTTCCGTGGCACGTGGTCGATGCACAGGACCCAGGCCCGGTGTACTTGCCAACCGCGTCATCCGTCTTGGCAGTTGCGAGCGATGAATTAGCGCGGGTTTGCGCATAGGCTTGAGGCGGGGAAAGCGCCGCGAAAATAGCGATTACTGCAACAAGGTTTGAAACATTCAGGATGCGCGAATGCGCCGCCGCAAGTCTCGTTGTCATATTCCCTTTGGCAGGATGGCGCACGCGCCGCGAAATCAGCGAAAAACTCAATAAGCGGAATTTTTATACTACCCACCTCGACCGAAGTCAACGATATCAACCTAGCGAGTGTCCTAATTTGAGGTTTCCTGCATTACCGTGCCTTTCGGCATCTTTGATATGACAGTTCAGAAATTATCTCGATTCCGTTTCTGGACTTGCCACCGGAGATTTGTTATATGAATCATGCTTAAAGTCCCTCTCGGCTGCGAATGTTTTCGGTACGATAGGATGGAATTCCTCCCGGTGCGAGGAGAGCGGCTTGGTTTTCGAAGACCTCAGGGAGATTCAGCGCCAGTTCGGATACATCCCCGCCGAGCAGCTCAGGACTTTGGCCAGGAAAATTGATGTACCTCTTTCTCGACTGCATAGCGTTGCCAGCTTTTACCCGCACTTCCGTCTGACCCCGCCTCCCAAAGTGGATGTTCGCGTTTGCCAGGACATGTCCTGCCACCTGCGTCAGGCTTGCAGTTTGCGCGCCAGTTTGGACGACGCTTTTCCACAGGCGAACAGCCCCGACGTTCGCGTCAGCGGCGTTTCCTGCCTGGGGCGATGTGACGAAGGTCCCGCTGTTTCCGTCAACGACCGCATTTACGGCGCAATGACCGAAGAGCGAGTGATGGTAATGATCGCCGACGCGATATCGGGTAAACCTTTGCCGCACCCTCCGCATACAAAACGGGATGCAAAATGCGCCTCAGATCCTTACCAAAATGATATCGGAGCTCGTTATGCCGTCCTAAGGAGCGTCGTCGCCTCCCGCGATTGGAATTCTGCGTTTGCGACGCTGAAAGCTTCCGGCCTGCGAGGCCTCGGCGGCGCGGGCTTCCCCACTGAATCGAAATGGCAGCTAGTCCGGCAGGCGGCCGGTGCCGAAAAATATGTAGTGTGCAACGCGGATGAAAGCGAACCGGGGACTTTTAAAGACCGCTTCATACTCACGCACCTGTCGCACATGGTTATCGAAGGCATGATTCTTGCCGGCGTTCTGACCGGTGCGCAGACTGGGATTCTGTACATCCGCCACGAGTACGAAGAGCAAGAAAAAATTCTGCAGGAAGAGATTCGGAAATGCAGAGAGCAGCGCCTTCTGGGGCCGAACATTCTGGGCAGCGAGTTTACATTCGAGCTGAATACGTTTGTAAGCCCCGGCGGCTACATTTGCGGCGAAGAAAGCGCATTGCTGGAAGCGATCGAAGGTAAACGCGCGGAGCCGCGGAACAAGCCACCGTTCCCTGTCCAGCAGGGACTGTGGAACAAGCCCACCGTCATCAATAACGTCGAGACGTTCTCCAACGTGCCCTTGATCCTGCTGCGAGGAGTGGATTGGTATAAAGCGCAGGGCACGGGCGGATGTGCGGGGCTTAAATTTATTGGCGTGAGCGGCGATGTCGTGCGGCCCGGCGTTTATGAAGTGCCCATGGGAACGCCTGTGTCTGAATTGATTTTTCGATATGCCGGCGGCCTTCCCCACGGGAAAAAACTGAAGGGTTTTGCGCCGTCAGGGCCTTCGTCGGGATATCTGCCGGCGTCTATGGCTGACGTGCGATTGGATTTCAAGTCGCTCGCGGATGCCGGATCCATGCTCGGTTCCGGCGCGCTGGTAGTTTGCGCCGAGGGCACGTGCATGCTGGACATGGCGCTGAATGCGACACGGTTCTTTCGCAACGAATCCTGCGGCAAATGCGTTCCATGCAGAGTAGGTTCGCAGAAGATGGTTGATCTGCTTACTGGGTGGACAGCGGGCGAGGGGTCCTCAAGCGACATGAGCCTGATTGAAGAGCTTTCCGACGCTCTGCGGCTGACTTCGATCTGCGGTCTGGGACAGGTAGTTCCGGCGCCGATTTCGTCCGTGCTGAAACATTTTCGCGAAGAAGTGGAAGCGCACATATCGCGGCGCGAGTGTCCTTCGGGGATATGTTTCGCGGGCGAAAAACGGCCCAATCTAGCGGCGATGGCTTCGAGGCCGGCATGAGTGCGAACGGGCTTGTCGAACTCACGATCGACGGAAACAAAGTTTCGGTCGCCGCAGGAACCACGGTGTTTGACGCAGCCCGCGTGCATGGCATTGCGATTCCAACTTTGTGCCACCAACAAAACGAAACGCCAGTGGGCGTTTGCCGCATGTGCGTTGTAGATGTAGGCGCGCGGGTTTTCACCGCATCTTGCATACGCCCGGTCGAAGCGGGCATGGTGGTGAACACGAACTCCGAGAAAGTGCAGCGCGCGCGGCGCACGCTCGTCGAACTATTGATGGCGGACCATCCGAGCCCTTGCACGCGCGAGCAGCATTCCGGGGATTGCGAACTCGAAGCTCTCGCCAGGCGCGAGAAATTGACGCGCCCGCGTTTTGCGCCGCACCGCACAGGGCGTGCGAAAGACAGTTCGTCACCGAGCATCGCCGTGGATTTTGATTCTTGCATTCTCTGCGACCGCTGCGTCCGAGGCTGCAGCGAGATACGCGACCATTTTGTGTTAGCGCGGATGGGCAAAGGTACGGCAGCCGGAATTGCTTTCGACGATCAGCGCGCCATGGGCGAGTCATCCTGCGTTTCATGTGGCGAATGCATGGTTTCCTGCCCGACCGGAGCGCTCACTAACAAGAGCTTCACGCATACGGCTCTCGGCACTGGCCCCACTTTCCAAGCCGTCCCCGTTGAGGAATTGCAACAACTTCCCTTCTTTCAAGGAGTCTCCGGGACTTTCCTCAGCTTGAACCGCGGCGCAGTTGTGCGCCGGGAATTCAAGCGCGGAGACATAATTTGCCGCGAGGGCGAATACGGCTCGACCGCTTTTTACATACTGGAGGGAAAAGCGCTGGTTTCGATTTCGAATCCCATGGCGCATGTGAAGACCAAAGGCGCGGTGAAGAAATTCCTGGGCAAACTTTCCAGCAAGCTCGCGCAGCGCCAGCAGGATCAGCGGGACGAAGAAACCTATAAGCGGTGGATACCTATCGACGCGCCGGTTGACCTCGATTACGACAGCCCGGTGGCGGAACTGAATCCGGGCGACCTGTTTGGCGAGATGACTTGCATGAGTTTGTATCCCAGGTCAGCAACGGTGCGCGCCGAAACCGATTGCACCATGCTCGAGATGCTGCGAAATGTTCTCGACATCATGCAGCGCAACAAGAATTTTCGCGCGCGGCTTGAGAAATCTTATCGCCAACGCGCCCTGGACAGCCACTTGCGCGCCGTTCCCGTATTCGCGGAGCTGACCGACGAGTTCATCGGCAGCTTGCGCGAAAGTGTGGAACTTGTTCGCTATTCACCAGGCCAGGTGATTTGCCGCCAGGGCGAGCCTGCGGACTGTTTTTACCTCGTGCGCATCGGCTTCGTGAAAGTGACCCAATCCCATCTGGGCGGAGAGATGGTGATGGCCTATCTTTCGCGCAGCGAATATTTCGGAGAGACCGGCTTGCTGCGCGAGGACGTGCGCACGGCGACCTGCACAGCGCTTGATCACGTGGAGCTGGTTCGAATCGGAGCGCACGATTTCAAGCGCATGCTCGCGGAGTTCCCCGAAGTGCGCCGGAAATTGGAAGTTGTGGAACAGGAACGCGCGCAAATGAATCGCGAACGCCTTTCCGTGCTGCAGAATGTGCCGCTCGACGACTTTCTCACGCAAGGCTTGATGGAAGCGCAGAGCCTCCTGCTATTGGACCTCACCAGCTGCACTCGCTGCGATGCATGCGTGCGCGCTTGTGCCGACGCTCACGACGGCGTGACGCGGCTGGTGCGCGAAGGGCTGCGCTTTGACCATTATTTGGTGGCAACGTCCTGCCGCCAGTGCCTGGATCCACTGTGTATGGTCGGCTGCCCCGTGGGCTCCATCCGCCGCCGCAATTCGCTGGAAGTGATTATCGAGGATTGGTGCATAGGATGCGGATTGTGCGCCGAGAATTGCCCCTATGGGAACATCAACATTCATCCCTTTAATGTGATGGCGGAAGACCCGGCTGCGCCCGGGCACAAGAAAGCGATGGTGAAGCAGAAAGCTACTTCGTGCGATCTGTGCACCGAGTATGCCGAGCCGAGTTGCGTCTATGCCTGCCCGCACGATGCGGCGCATCGCGTGGATCCGCGAAAATTCTTTGCCGGGCTGCTGAATCAGGCTCCGGCCACGACCAAGCGTTAACAAATTGCGGCTGGGCCAGGCAAATCCAACGTGCGCATCGATCGAACTCATCAAAAATGGCTCGCCGCTTCGCTCATCATTTTTAGCGTAGCAACGGCCGTCTATGCCGTGTACGCGACGCATTCGCCCGCGGGCCCGAGCGGCGGAAGTCCCGTGGGACTCGCTTTTGGAATCGTTGGCTCCGCATTCATGTTGTTTGCAGGCTTGCTCGCAGCACGTAAGAAACTCCCGGTTTGGCGATTAGGCCGCGCTCAAACTTGGATGCGCGGCCATCTGTGGCTTGGGCTGCTGAGTCTGCCGCTCATCCTGTTCCATGGAGGCTTCCGATTCGGCGGTCCGCTCACCAGCGTCTTGATGGTGTTACTCATAATTGTTGTAGCCAGCGGCCTTTTCGGCGCCGCGTTGCAGCACTACATGCCCAACGTGATGACCGCGGAAGTATCCAAGGAAACTATCTTCGAGCAAATTGATCATGTCCGCGCTGGGCTGATCGCTGAGACCGACGAAATGTTCGCAGCGGCCGTGGGGTCAGGCAGCTCTCCGGGAACAAAACAATCGGCCAGGTCCGCTGTCGCTATTGGGCAAACAATCGCTCTTGCCCCGGAAGCAGCTCTGCCGCTTTCTGCTTTCTACGTTAACGAGATGCGACCGTTTCTGCAAAAACAAAAAGGAGGGCCGCAAAACCAGCCGCTTGCGGACGCAACGACCGCACGTACAGTTTTTGCGGAACTGCGCAGGCTTTTACCGCCCGAAGCGTATGACACAGTGAAACGCTTCGAGGAAATATGCGATGAGGAGCGGCAGTTGCGCAGACAGGCGCGGCTCCATCACTGGCTGCATGGATGGCTGATGCTGCACATCCCGCTGTCGTTCGCGCTGCTGCTTCTGGGATGCGTGCATGCGGTGATGGCCCTGCGTTACTGACTTTCGGGGAAAGAAGCGAGGAATCTTGCCGCGAGCAAAGCTAAAAACGAAAAAGCTTGCGCAGCGCATCGATCTGAACTACTTCAAGCGCCCTCATCCTTTCCGGCGCTTGCGCTTTATTTTATCGGTCTGCGTGCCGGCGCTCGCGATTATCTGGCTGGCCTGGTATGGGCTGACCCGCAACAATCATGTGTACAGCAGCGGGAAGATGTCCGTGAGCCACGCCGTACTGACCGAGCAATGCGACTCGTGCCATTTAAAAGAGGCCGGCGTTTTCAGCGCCAAAGCCAGCGACCAAGCTTGCGAGACTTGCCACGACGGTCCCATTCACCACACGAATCAATTGTTTACCCCGAACTGCGCAACGTGTCATCGAGAGCATCGCGGCAGCCTGCGCCTCGCTGCGACCAGTGACGCCAGTTGCACGCAATGCCATGCGAATCTTCGCGCGAACGGCTCCGCAGTGCGTTACGCGCGAAACATCGACGCATTCGATTCCAGCCATCCCGAATTTGCGGCCGTGCGTGCGGGAAACGTTGATCCCGGAACCATTAAGTTAAATCACCAAGTACATCTGAAAAAAAATCTGATGGGGCCGAACGGCGTGGCCGTGCAACTCGATTGTGGCGATTGCCATCGTCCGCCTGCGTCCAATGAGCCATGGAGGTTCGGCGTGCAGCAGCCAAAGGCTTCCTCCGTCGTGCAGAAAGAGGAACCTCCGTCGATCAATCCCGCCCGGGCCTACATGTCACCCGTCACCTACGCCCAGCACTGCATTGCCTGTCACGGGCTGCAATTCGATAAACGTTTTGCAGAAAGCGTGCCGCACGATACTCCAACGGCGATTCACGCTTTCGTAGTGCTGAGGTTCCGGCAGTACATCGCCACGCATCCAGCGGAATTGCGCATTACAAATTCAGATCCGAACCTGCCTCAGAAACCCTTCCCCGTTTCTCCCCGAGTGCTTTCGTCCGAGCAGTGGGTGACGGAGCGCACGGCAGAGTCGGAACAACTCTTGTGGAGAAAAACGTGCATGCAGTGCCACGCGCTAAGCTTTCCTACGAACCAGACACTTCCGGTGGTTGCAAAATCGAATATCACCGTTCGGTGGTTTCAGCATGCAGTGTTCAATCATGACGAACACCGGCTGGTGAAATGCGAAGAGTGCCATTCAGCCGCGAGGAAAAGCCAAGAGACTGCGGATGTTCTTTTGCCGGGAATTCGAACCTGCGAGCAGTGCCATCATTCAGGAAGCGAAGCGGCTGAGGCGCGATGTTTCGAGTGCCACACCTACCACGATTGGAGCAAAGAAAAACCGGCTCAAGGGAGCCTGACTCTTTTCGAGTTAAAGCGCTCCAGCCTGCGCGAAGCCAGCCCGCCGGGTGCGCAGCCGTCCGGCCAATGATCCTCGCTCGAAATTAATATGCTGACAAAGCAGGTCCGCACCGCGAAATTCGTACCGCTTAGGCCTTCGCTGCTTTGGACAGTCTGCCTAGCGGTCGAAGACGAGTAGGAGAGGGCCGCTGGCGGACCATGGAAGAAACGGAAGTTTCTTCTATTTCCCGGATATCGCTCAGCTTGTAAAAGTTTTCTTTCTCGCAGACGCGGCAACGAAGATTCAGTGAGGGATAGTTCCCTTCGTTTCCGGCGCTGTCGGCACTCGGTTCAGGCCGGGCTTCCTTGCTGGCGATCCTGGACGGCACTGCAATGGTCTCTCCACACGAGCGGCATTGCACACCGTGATAGTTCTCCATCTTTGCTCCAAGCGTCATCGTGAACCTCGTCAGCGGAGAATTCGAAATGCAACAGGGATGCGGATTGTACCTGTTTTCCACTGTGAATTGTAACCCAAATTTGCTGCAATTTATGACCTGCTCACTTCATGCTCGAATCGCACATAAATGCCGCAATTTCAGCACTATAGAGAAGGACAACGACCGGCGGCACATGAAAAATTGCCGGTTTTCCACAAGAATTGCACAACAACCCTGCATAACGCGTGGTCTTGCCTATACCCTGCGATCCCAATCTAATTGCCGGTAATATGCTTACCGGGGAGACATTGACGAGCATATTGAGGCCGAGTACACTCGCGACTTCCACCACAACCGCGCACCTGAAACAGCGCCATGCGGAGTCCGCAAATGAGCAGCGCACAAAAGTGTCTGATGAACGCTGCGGTAGGTCGGCGATTTTCAAGTCGCCTCGGCGTCTTGCTCTTCGGTTTGCTGATGCCGTGCGCATCTCTATCCGCGGCGGCACCGCAATCCAGCCCCCCGCCGCAGACACCTGCGGCCCAGCCAACTCCTGAAATCACGACAACTCAGCAGTCGGCACCGGCTGCTCCGTCGAAAGCTCCAGCCTCCTCCGACGCAACGTCTGAAGTGGATGCACATCCAAGTGTGCCGTTCGAATCGCATGTGAACTTGGTTCCGGTCCGCGTGATCGTTCATGATTCGACCGGCAAGGTGGTCACGAATCTGACCAAGGAGGATTTCCGGTTATCTCAAGACAGCAAGCCTCAGACGATTTCGCTTTTCGCCGTGGAAACTCCGGCCTCGACTGCGAAGCAGGTTGTGCGAGGCGAAGCTGGCGGAGAACCGGTTGATACGACTAAAGATTCAGTTCCAGGGACGTTGGCGATGCCGACGCGTTTCGTGGCGCTTCTGTTTGACGACGTGCACCTGAATCTGCAGGACCTGGTGCAGGCACGCCTGGCTGCTATGCACTATCTGGATTCCGCAATCGACCCAAGCGAGCGTGTTGCTATCTTTACTACATCGGGCCAAACGCAAGCGGACTTCACGGATGATCGCGCCAAAATCCGCGCGATGGCGGCACAACTCATGCCCCATCTTATAAGCGCGTTCGATCCATCAGACGACAGCCAGTGTCCTAAAATCGGTTATTACCAGGCTGATTTGATCATAAACCAGAGCGACCAGAATGCCTTCGGCATCGCGCTGGATGAAGCGGCCAAGTGCCCCGCAAGCAGTGGCGTGATAGCGAACGAAGATCCGGCCGTGGCTGTGCAGAGGACGGCGCAGCAAATCGTGCTTGTCGGAGACACTAAAGCGGAGTACGCGATTCGGCGGTTAGTGGAAGTCGTTCGCCGAATGTCAGCTCTTCCAGGACAGCGCAGCATTGTTTTAGTGTCACCCGGGTTTCTCATTACAACCAGTCACCAATACGATCTTGCAGAGGTTGTCGACAGGGCGACGCGTGCAAACATATTCATCAATGCGCTGGACGCGCGCGGGCTTTACACCGCGGGTGAAACCGACGATCTGAGTTGTCCTCCGCAGACTTGCCCTGCCGCGCATTTCGGGTACGGGACCACGATGTATCGATATCAGGAACAAGCGACTCAATCCGACGTAATGGCGCAACTTTCCGACAGCACCGGCGGGTTTTATTTTCGCAATAGCAACGATCTCGGCGCCGGATTTCGCATGACAACGTCTGTGCCCGAGGTCACCTACCTGCTTGGCTTCACTCCCGAGGCATTAAAGTTCGACGGCAAGTTCCACCCGATAAAAGTCACGCTCGCCACCAAGGAAAAATTCACGATCCAGGCAAGACGCGGTTTTTTCGCGCCTAAACACGGTCAAACTCCGGAAGAAGCGGCCAAACAAGATATTGAAGAGGCAGTCTTTTCGCAGGAAGAACGGCAAGGAGTTCCGATTGAACTTCAACTGCAATACTACAAAAGCGATGCTGTGGACGCTAAACTCTCCGTGCTCACGCGGGTGGATGTAACGCGGGTCCGCTTCGAAAAAGCCGATGGAAGGAACTTGGGTAACCTGACCTTGGTAGCGGCGCTGTTCGACCGCAATGGAAACTTCATCAGCGGTAACCAGGAAAACGTCGGCCTGCGCCTGAAGGACGCGACGCTCGAAAAGCTTACTCATACGGGCATGACCCTGAAAATGGGTTTTGACGTTAAGCCCGGTGGATACATCGTGCGCTTGGTCGTGCGGGATTCGAGAGCGTCCCTCCTATCGGCGAAAAATGGTGTGATCGAAATACCGTAAATGTATGCTGGGGAGAGAGTTACACGGTAAAAGGCGATTTCTTCTTCCGTCTGTGGCAGTCAGGTCCTCAAGCCATTTGCCGGGCAAAATGCTTACCGGGGAGACATTGACGAGCATGTATAGGACCGAGTAGACTTCGCCTTGTCTACATCGCAAATGCACATTCTGGCGGAATTGCGCCGATTCCGCGACTGTACGAGTTACAGGAGTGTCTGATGAAAGCAGCTGCGGCCTGTTGCTTTTCAGTCCTGGCTGCTGCTCGCATGGGCTCTCTTTTCTGCTGTTTCCTGACGGCGTGCGCAGTCGTTTCGGCAACACAGTCCCCGCAACCCAGTCCCCCGCAGCAAGCACCCGCAGGCCAGCCAATTCCTGAAATTACGACGACTCCGCAATCCGCGCCGACTCATTCGGCCTCCTCAGACAAAAGCCCGGAGGTCGATACAAATTCGAGTGTGCCGTTCGAATCGCATGTGAACCTGGTTCCTGTTCGTGTGGTCGTGCATGATTCGAACGGCAAAGTCGTCACGAATTTGACCAAGGAAGATTTTCGGCTGACTCAAGACCGCAGGCCGCAGACGATTTCGCTTTTCACCGTCGAGACGCCCGCTTCGACGGAAAAACAAGTCGTGCGAGGCGAAGCTGCCGGCCAGCCTGCCAATCAACCTCCCGCCCCCGCTCCCGGCGCGTTGGTTATGCCCACGCGCTTCGTAGCGCTTCTGTTTGATGACGTGCACCTCGGAACGCAGGATCTGGTGCAAGCCCGCGTAGCCGCCCTGCACTATTTGGACACCTCGGTGGATCCGACCGAACGAGTCGCTCTCTTCACCACCTCAGGCCAAAACCAGGTGGAGTTCACGGATGACCGCGCTAAGATTCGCGCGATGCTGGAACTATTGCTGCCGAGCCGCGTCGGTGCGATCGATGCAATTAGCCAGTGTCCGCCAATGGATTATTACGAAGCTGACCTGATCGCAAATCAGAACGACCAGAATGCCGTGCTCGCCGCCATACAAGACACCGCTGCTTGCGCCGGCAGCAGTGGCCCGAGTGTTTCGTCCGCAGTTCTCGTTCAGCAAACGGCCCAGCAACTGGTGCTTGCTGGAGATACGAACGCCGAATACGCGATTCGGCGTTTAGTTCAGGTCGTTCGCCGGATGTCGGCGCTCCCAGGGCAGCGCAGTATTGTTCTAGTCTCCCCTGGGTTTCTTATCACCAACACTCACCAGTTCGATATTTCAGACGTTATCGACAAGGCCACGCGCGCAAACGTGTTCATCAATTCGCTAGACGCGCGCGGGCTTTACACTGTCGATGCGCTCACCGATGTCAGTCAGCCTGCGCCGGTTAACGCGAACTCCAGGACCGCGGCTCTCGGCCTCGGATGGCGCTCTGAAGGCCAGTCGCGCCAAGGGGACGTGATGGCGGAACTTTCCGACAGCACCGGCGGCTTTTATTTTCACAACAACAACGACCTGCTCAAGGGATTCACCGTGACCACGTCCGTGCCAGAAGTGAGTTACCTTCTTGCTTTTACCCCCGAGGCGCTGAAATTCGACGGCAAGTTTCACCAGATAAAGGTGACGCTACCGACTAAAGGCTATACCATCCAGGCGCGGCGCGGTTTTTTCGCGCCCAAACACGGTCAAACTCCGGAAGAAACCGCCAAGCAGGATATTGAAGAGGCCGTCTTTTCGCAGGAAGAACGGCAAGGAGTTCCAATCCAGCTTCAATTGCAATATTTCAAGAGCGATGCGATGGACGCGAAGCTCTCCGTCCTCACGCGCGTGGATGTGACTCGCGTGCGCTTTGAAAAAGCCGATGGAAGGAACTTGGGTAGCCTGACCTTGGTGGCGGCGCTGTTCGACCGCAATGGAAACTTCATCAGCGGCAACCAAGAAAATGTCGGCTTGCGACTAAAAGATTCGACGCTTGAAAAGCTGACTCATACCGGCATGACCCTGAAAATGGGCTTCGACGTTAAGCCCGGTGGATACATCGTGCGCCTGGTCGTGCGGGATTCCAAAGCTTCGCTTCTGTCGGCAAAAAATGGAGTGATTGAGATACCGTAAAAGGGAAGGTGAGCAATGACGCAACGCCGATTGGCGTTATTGGCATTTCTGGTGCTGCTGCTCCTCGTCGCTGCCAGCTTCGGTGGGCGCTTAATCGGCCTCTCTGAAATCGCGCACGCCCACCAATCGCCGCAAGACTCCTCCCAGCAGCCAGCATCACAGACCGCAGCTCCTCCGATTAAGACTGAGACCCGGACCGTGCGCGTCGACGTTGTCGTCACCGACAAGAAAGGCAACTACGTACACGACCTGAAGGCGGACGACTTTAAGGTTTACGAAGACAACAAACAGCAGCCGGTCACAAATTTCTCCTTTGGCGCGGACCCGAATGCACCCGGCGCAACCGGGCGGCATTACCTAATATTGTTTTTCGACAATTCCACCATGGATGTGGGCGACCAGATGCAGGCACGTGCCGCCGCCGGTAAATTTATCGACCAGAATGCCGGCCCCGATCGCGTGATGGCCGTTGTGAATTTCGGCGGCACTCTCAAGATCGACATGAATTTCACTTCAGATGTGGCCCGCCTTAAGCAAGCAGTACAAAATTCGCAAACCTCTGCCGTCCAGCCTAACCCCACAGCTTCGACCACCGGGCCCACTTTGAGCGGAATGGGTGTTCCGAGTGGACCAACTGTTCCGGGCGGACTGGGGATAGACACCGCTGTCGGCGATTTTGGAGCGCGTACTCTGCTGCTGGCAGTCCGCAGCTTGGCAAAGAGCCTGGCGACTGTTCCAGGGCGAAAAAGCCTGGTGCTTTTTACCTCCGGGTTTGCGCTCACCCCAGAGTCAGAGTCGGAACTAACTGCGACCATCGACGAATGCAATAAAGCGAATGTGGCAATCTACCCGCTCGACGTGCGTGGTTTAGCCACGCCCGAAATTCCCTCCGGGTCTGGGCGTGGGCCATCCTCATTTATTCCCAATAACAATCTGCCCGGCGTTTCAACTCTGGCTTCCGCGCATTCTGTAATTGACACCGGCAAAACTCAGTCGACCGGTGCGCGTTTCTCGCTAGCTTCCTATCACGTCTCTTCCCCATCTGAACCGGCCTATTCGCAACATGGAGGAGGTGGCGGTGGTGGCGGCGGGCACGGTGGCGGCGGTGGAACCGGTGGTGGCGGAACGGGTGGTGGAGGCACAGGAGGAGGTGGCGGCAAAGGAGGCGGAGGTACGGGCGGAGGCGGCAAAGGAGGCGGGGGCGGCACCATCATCGGGGGCAACAACGGCAACCCGAACGCGATCCAACCGCGAGCAATTGTTCCGCCCATCCCGGAATCCACAGCCGCGAACCAGCAGGCCCTTTATATGTTGGCGGAAGGAACCGGCGGGTTCCCGATTTTCAACACCAACGACTTGTTCGCTGGGCTGCAAAAAATCTCGAACGAACAAAATGAGTACTACCTTCTGGGGTATGTGCCCCCTAATACGGCGGACGGCAGTTGCCACACTCTGAAGGTCAAGGTGGAGCGCAGTGGAACGAGCGTACGAGCTCGCAGCGGATTCTGCAACGTGAGGCCCACTGACTTCCTCGCGGGAAAACCGATCGAAAAGGAACTCGAGATGCGAACAGCGTCTTCGGTGCCTGTTACCGAAGGCTCTCTCGAAGCGCCCTATTTCTACACCTCGAAGAATGAGGCTCGTGTATACATGGCCATGGAAATTCCCTCCGCTACCATTGATTTCCCCAAGGTAAAGGGCAAATACCATGCGGACATAAATATACTCGGTGTCGCCTACCGGCCGGATGGATCGGAAGCCTCCAAATTCAGCGACCAACTCACCATGGATTACGAAAAAGAAGAGTTGCAGAAGTTCTTGCAGTCGCCGATGCGTTATCAAAACCAGTTCTCGGTAGCGCCAGGACAATACCGGCTGACTGTCGTTATATCGGGCGGCGGGCAGAAATTCGGAAAATATGAGACTCCCCTTGTAGTCGAGCCCTACGACGGGAAGAGCTTCAGCTTAAGCGGTTTGGCCCTCAGTAATGAAATGTACAAAGTGTCGGCGAACTCCGGCGATCTGGATGCGGATTTGCTGGCGGATCGTATGTCCATGCTTGTGCAAGGCGTGGAATTGATCCCTTCGGGAAGTAACCGCTTCAAGAAAACCGACCGGGTGGTTTTGTACGCGCAAATTTACGACCCGCGCTTGGCAGATCCCAACCCCCCGTTAGTGGGCTGCCAATATGTCGTCATCGATCAAAAAACCGAAAAGAAAATCCTTTCGACTGGTTTGTTTAGTGTGACGGCTTTTGTGCAGAAGGGAAATCCAGTGGTCCCAATAGCCTTGAAAGTCCCAGTGGATACTTTTCCCCCGGGCGCCTATCGCATCGAAGTGCAGTCGGGTGACGCAGGCGGGGCGGTCTCGCACACTCGGATAGCGACATTTCAAATGGAATGAGCCCGGCGCGCCTCGAACTCGCCAATTCGGCGTCGCCCAGAGACCAGGCCCGGCGCTTCGGGCCTATTCCCTTGGCAAATCTAGTACTTGCCGATAATTGCGTTTTTCAAGTACAATCAGCTCCCCCCGCACTGAGGACAGTATGGACAGGTCTATATTTAGTTCCTTCGGGCTGCGCGAGAATCCCTTCGGCGTAAATCCGGATCCTCGGCACTTATTCCTAACCCGGCAAACTCAGACGACTTTGGATGCCCTGATTCAGGGGGTTCAATCCCGGCAGGGCCTGATCCTGCTTACCGGTGACGTAGGAACCGGGAAGACCACACTAATCAATTCCCTTCTGGAATGGCTGCAACAGAATGGAGTACCGACTGCGTTTATTTTCAACTCCCACCTTGAGGCCCGGGAGCTATTCGAGTTGATGCTCGCCGATTTTCATATTCCATCCGAGGTGCGCTCAACGAGCAGCGCGGTGTCGCACCTGAATGCCTGGCTGCTCGAGCGCTACCGTGCCGGCGAGACCGCCGTGCTTATCGTCGACGAGGCGCAAGGTCTTCCGTCACATACAATCGAGGAAATCCGACTATTGCTGAATCTCGAAACGCCGAACGGCAAATTGCTTCAGATTATTCTTTCGGGTCAGTCGGATTTAAACGAAAGGCTCAAACGGCTCGATCTGCGGCCGGTCCATCAGCGCATTTCACTTCGTTGCAGGACCATTCCGATGACGCTGGAGGAAACGCGCGGCTGCATCCAACATCGCCTGCGCGTCGCGGGTGCTCAGGACGACGCGATTTTCACCCCCGAGGCCATGGATAGCGCGCATTTTTATTCGCGTGGCATCCCGCGGATAATCAACTTGCTCTGCGAGCAGGCGCTTTTGAAAGCGTACTACAGCGGGATTCGTCCCGTTTCCGCGAGCATGATCGAGGACGCTTCACGCGAGTTTCAATTTGACGGAGATCGCCCGGTAGCCCCGCCATTGAAGCCGGACGAATCCGCGCGAACGAGCGTGATCCCCATGCAGCCGAACCTAAACACTCCGCCGATGACTTTTGCCGCGGCGGCAGGCGCCGACTTGGATCGGCGACAAGACGCGAACACGATTCGCGTCCCACCTCCGCCGGCCAAAGCGCCGCTGATCCTGACTCCGAACTATCGAGCCGTCGATTCTCACATCAAGGCGGTTCCTCCTCGTCAGGCAGAAACATTCAGCCCGAAAGAGCCGGAAAGCACGAATCGCGCGAATTCCCCAGCGCATCGTCCCGCCAACGTTGGCCAAATAATTGCTGAGCTTTCGGCGGGCGCGGCTGCTAGCGCTCCTGTTCTCGTTAACCGTGCGAGAGCGAAGAAGAGCGTGAATCTTGCCGCGGCATCAATTCGAGCATCGATTTCCTGGCTGGTTAAAGCGACGGCGTTCCTACTGGCATTTATTGCAGAGAACACATCAGCACTTGGACGCCGAACTCGCGGCGCATTGCTTTCGCTGCGATCCGTTTCTCGGCAACGGTATGACCATTACGTTGCGCTAGCCTCGCCGGTTTTCAAACGCATTACGGCTCCGTTCATCGTATGGCTCAAGGAACCGCGGCCTCCCACGCTGCTCGTTCGAGCAAATACAAGAACGCGACGCGAACCCTCCACACGTTTCTCGGCAGTGAGCAACAATCTCCGGGACAGAGCAGAACCCATCGTCCGATGGTTGCAGACCCCACTCCGTCCAGCGCAGCGACGTTAGCTACGCTTATCCGCGACAATCAAAATTTACCAGCCTAATTTACGGTTCTCCCGCTAGACCTGCTTCCGCCATTAGCTCGCGTATTTTTGCCACATATTGATCCAGTGCTTCCTGTTTCCCTTTTTCTGACCAGCCTAACTCGCGCGCGAGAAGCTCCGCCACCGCTGGCGCCGCTCTGACGGCGTGCTTCCAGCTGTGCGTTTGCAATCCGATTCTTCGCGACAACACATCCTCAATAGACATGGCCATTTCGTCGCGAATCACGAATGCCGCTTCTGCGCGCGTTGGTGCTAATCCTTCCGCCAAAGGTGCTGCGAGTTCCGGCTGCTCTCTCGCCAGATCCATCACCTCCGAAGCGCGCGTACCGAATTGTCCTGCCAAATGCCGGGCGGACAACTCTGTCACGCCATCGAGCTTTGCCAGCTCCTTCCAGTAGTCCGCGGAATAACCCTCCGAGCCCGAGAGCGGGTGTCTGAGCGTTTGGCACTGAGAAATGGAAATGCCCAAATATTTTTGCACCGCATCGACCGTGTCCTGCGCCATGGCTCGATAGGTCGTCCATTTGCCGCCCATAATACTGATTAACCCTGATTTTGGATCGAGTTCCACTTCGTGCGTTCGCGCTATCTCTTTCGTGCTCCGTGATTCGCCGGAACTAACCAGAGGACGCACACCAACCATGGCGCTCTCGATCTGGGCAGCGCTAACAGGCTCGGCCAGGTAGCGATTGAGATGCCGCACCAGGTACTGAACTTCTTCAGCCTCGACATGGAGATTATCGGGAGTATCAATTTCATCGTCCGTAGTGCCCACTAACAAGCTGCCGAGCCACGGGATGGCAAATAGTACCCTTCCGTCTTCGGTCTTCGGGATGAGCATCGCTTCCGTGCTGCCAAGTGTTTCCAGCGGAAGAATGAGGTGTACACCCTTGCTGAACTTTATTCGCGAGGGAGCATCCGGCGTCGCCATCCTACGGACATTGTCCGCGTGAGGGCCTGCCGCATTCACGAAACTTCGCGCGTGGACGACGAACTCCCGCCCCGTGAGTTTGTCTGCGACGACCGCCGAGGCGAGTTTGCCATCGGCATTTTTCTCAAATGCAACGAGACGCGCATAGTTCAGCGTTTCGCCGCCCGCCTCCGCGAACGTCTGGACTAAAGTGATGTTATAGCGCGCATCGTTGAATTGGCCGTCGGCATACACTACTGCTCCCACCAGGCCGCTGGCAGCAAGCGAAGGCATTCGGGAAAGCGCCTGCTCGCGCGAGAGGAACGTACTGCGAGCCAACCCATCGCGCCCGGCGATCCAGTCGTACAGTTTCAGGCCCGTCGCAAAGTAACCGACGTCGAGCCAACGATAACAAGGCGTTAGGAAGAATCTCGTATTCGTCAGGAACGGAGCGTTTTGCAGCATATGAATCCGTTCGTGGAGTGCTTCTTTTAGAACGCTGTATTCCTTGAAATCGAGATTGCGAATCGCTTCCTGCAGATATCGCACACCTCCATGGACCATTTTCGTGGATGCGCTGGAAGCGCCGCTGGCGAAATCCTCAGCCTCGAGTTGCACTGTCTTCAAACCGCGAAGCTGCGAATCAAGCGCGCAGCCGGAGCCCGTCGCCCCACCTCCAATCACGCAAACATCGAACGTCTTTCCTTCGATGGCACGCAGAGCTTCCTCGCGAGTTTTCATGCGGCCGCTTTTCCTGGCTGATATGTAATGGGACTTAGAGGGCCTGGCGAAGGGCGATCCCGGCAGATCGTTGTTTCGAAAGATTGCGTAACAGGCGAGATTATAATTGCGTTCATCGAGAAACGACTAAACGCTGCGCAAGAAACCGAGCGAACAAAAGTCGAGGCCGGCCCAGCTCCACCGGTACATCCTCGCTCAGGCCTTGCTTCCAAGCGCAGACTTTCCCGCGGTATTTTTTAATGACGCGGCTTTTTGAGTGGGATCGTGCCACTCGCGTCCTTCGCGCCGAAGCAATTCCTGCGCTTGTTCAGGACCCCAGCTTCCCGCGGCGTAGTTGGGGAAATCCCGCGGCGGGAGCGCCTTCCACAAATCGAGTATGGGTTGCACGATGGTCCAGGAAGCCTCCACCATATCCGCGCGCTGGAACAGCGTTGGATCGCCCATCATGCAGTCGTAAAGGAGCGTTTCATATCCGGTGGAAGGCGTGCTGCCGAAATAGTCCGCGTACTGGAAATCCATGTTAACCGCGCCGAGCCGCACGATCGGGCCGGGAACTTTGGCCTCGAAGCTGAGCGAAATCCCTTCATCCGGCTGAATGTTGATCACCAGCTCGTTTGGCGCAATTTTTTCCACGGATGTTTTGCGGAATAGCACGAAGGGCGGCCGCCGGAAACGAATGACGATTTCGGTGGACCGTGTAGGCAGCCTCTTGCCGGTGCGCAGATAGAACGGCACGCCCGCCCACCGCCAGTTATCGATATTCAAAGCGAGCGCGACGAAAGTTTCCGTCGTCGAGGCTGGATCCACGTTCGGTTCCGTTCGATAACCTGGGACAGCTTTACCGTCGATCGTACCTTCGCCGTACTGCCCGCGCACCGCATGATCCAGAACCCTCTCGGGATTTAGAGGCTGGATGGCACGCAATATCTTCGTCTGTTCGTCGTGAACCGCTTGTGCATCGAAAGAAATAGGCGGTTCCATGGCCGTAAGCGTGATGAGTTGAAAGATGTGATTCGGCACCATATCGCGCAACGCGCCGGCGTGTTCGTAATAATCTCCCCGCATCTCCACGCCGAGTTCCTCCGCCACCGTCACCTGCACGTGATCCACGTACCGTCGATTCCAAACCGGCTCGAAAATTCCGTTCGCGAAACGGAAGGCCAAAACGTTTTGAACCGTCTCTTTCCCCAGATAATGGTCGATGCGGTAAACCTGGTCTTCCCGCAGCACTTGGCCGATTTCGTGATTCAATGCCACCGCCGAATCGAGATCGTGTCCGAACGGCTTTTCAATCACCACGCGTTTCCATTTGCCGTTTTGTTCATTAGTCAGTTTGGCGGCGCCAAGTTGTTTCACCGCGATCGGGAAAAAGGTCGGGCTGGTGGCGAGGTAAAAAAGGCAGTTTCCCTGCGTGTTTTGTTCCTTTTCTACCTGGACAAGAAGTTCGCCCAGTCTCTTGTATAGCTCGGGATCCTGAAAATCTCCCGGGGTATAGTAAAGGCGCTTTACAAACTGATCCCAAGAGGCTTGATCTATTTCACCCGTCGCATACTGCCGAATCTCCTGCGCGGTACGCTGCCGGAAATCTTCCGACGAGAATTGTTCGCGCGAGACGCCGATAATCGCAAATTGCTGCGCAAGCAATCCTCCTCGCGCAAGGTTATACAGCGCCGGAATCAGCTTGCGCTTGGTCAGATCGCCGCCCGCGCCGAAGATAACCATCGCGCACGGAGGAGTCGGGCGTCCAAGCGTTTCCTGTGACACCTTCACTGGGCTGGAATCCTGAGTCAATTTTTCCTCCGCTCAAACGTATTATCAACGCGCTTTCCATGCTTCGAGCGCATTGTGTTGACGAATATTTTGGCAAGTATTGCCGGGTCCAAGTCTTGGCGTTTGCTAATCTACGACGACTTGGCAATCTTGGGCAACGTCCAATGATAGACCTGCCGGCACAAGTTGTCGCCCTCCTTCAGCCGAAATTCTACTGCTAGGATTATGAACACCGTTTAAACAAGAAATTTAACCCATCGAATGATGCGGGCGGCACCTGTGCTTCGTTCGTGGAATTTTGGCGATCAGCTTTTAGCGGAACAACAGGCGATTCGCGAAGCGCAGAGGAAAATATACCACTCGACTCAGACGTGAGACGCGTGCGAGAAGACGCCCCAATAATTTCTGCGTAAGAGATTCCAGGTCAATGTGGCGCCGGCCGCGATGAATCCGCGTCACTCGTCCCAGATACTCCTCCTCCGAAACAGGAGCATCCACTTCGTCGGAGGCGTCGCCCTTAGTAATCAGCGAACTTGCGATTTTCCGCGGACCAGATCCTTCCACGCGGCGAATAGTCCGGTGAACCACAAGCAGCCCGTTGCGATGGAAAACGACCACGTCACCTGCGGCGATCCGCGCAAACTCAGAGCGGCGAATGAAGACAAAGTCTCCCGCGCGCATCCACGGGCTCATGCTGCCGCCTGATACGCGCAAACACGCTGATCCCTGCGAGCGCATTTTCTCCGCAACTGGAAGTGCGGCGTCCGGAGCCGGCGAAACAAACGGCTCGTTGCCTTCGATTCGAACTTGGGAAACAGCGGATGTAGCGCTCATCAGGGAGTCAATTCCACGGTTTCAGTCGCGACCACCTGTCCGTCCAGCGAAACGCGCGTGGTCCACTCACCCAGCATGTGCCGTTGCTGGATCCATGTTCCAGCCACCGGCAAAGTTTGGATGGCCACTAGAGGTTCGGTCGAGCCTTGCGGAACGAAAAAGGCCATTTGTGTTTGTTGATATAAGTTGCCGCCGGGAATCAAAATCTCGAGCGTTTGAACGTGATTTCCCGCCGGAACGTTCTCCCAGGAAATTTTCACCTCCAAATCGCGTGTGGCGGTGGAGCTGAAGCTTGTTTCACCGTTGCAACCCGAAGCTTCCTTGTCGCAAAAAGAAAATGTCGCGCTGGGCTGTGCAGGGGCAGGGGTTCCTCCATCCGCGGAAGTCATCTGGCACCCGGAAAATCCAATCGTGGCCAAAAGAACAAACACGGCGGGCCACATCGCGCTTCCGAACCGTCGGTGGGTTGCTCGTATCAAAGACGACATGAATCCCTCGCTAAAATGGAATTGTAAACGCGTATGCCCGTTGGTCGGTCGTCGTGACGTATATACGTGACATCACCTCGTCAATTGATGGGTCGCCTACCGTCCCCTTAGTCGGTCCGATATTGGCAACCTCATCTTTAATGTCCGCGCCCGTGGTCAGAGCGAGTTCGTGAATCATTCCGTCACTCGATCCTACATAGATGTACGACATACCGGTGATAGAAATCGGCGCGGATGGAGCGGTTATTGCCGTGGTCCAGACCGAGGCAAACACCGGAGTCGGCCTCGACGTATCAATAGATAACAAATGGACGCCAGTGGCGCCTGAGTACACCACCATGTATGGAGGCGCGGTCCCCAGAACGACCGGATAGCTCACTACCGGTCCGTCGGTGGTCACAAAAGAAGCCAAAGTGGCTCCGGTCGTCGGATTAATTGCATAGATAGTGCTGTTCCCGGCGGTGCACGTGCTGCTCACGATCGCGTCACCATTGTTAGCCACGAACAAAACATCGCCCGCCGGAGTAAGCGTCGGCGACGCGTCAATATCCCCAAGATCCTCGGTCGCCAGCACGGCCCCGGTGCTTGGATTGATTTTCCAAAGACTAGGCTGCGCAGTTGCGCATGCGCTTCGGCTGGTTACCCATATCGCGCTATGAACGTAATCCACCAGCGGCGTCGAATTGATAATGTCCAACTTTGGGACGCTCCCCGTTCCTCCGGTTATGGGCGACCACGACGCGTTTGCCCCCGTATTGCCATTCAACCCAAAAATCTGATTCCCTGTCGTCGTCCCCGTGTTGCGTGTGCCGAAGAAAACCTGGTCGTTCAAGCCACCGGCGACAGATTTCAATTGCACAGCAGGACCACCTTGCAGAGCCAGTGCGCCGGTTGTTATCGGATTCACCACCCAGTCGACCACTCCAGTATCTGTGTTTACGGCGTAGACCAATCCATTCTGGTCCGTCAAATAATCGATATCTTGTCCCGTGGATGAAGAAGCGGCATCGATTATCGGTGAGCGGGAAGCTATAGAACCCCCCAGCGATACGGGGACAAACTCCCGCAGGCCGGTGACAGCATTAATAAAGAATACGAGGTTGGTTTGCGATCCCATCGCGGCAACTGTTCCGGGAATTAGCGCCGGGCTGGCGAGATCCGTCGCGAAGGTCGCCGCAATCCATTGTGAGTTCTGCTGAGCCGCAGCTGTAGCCCCAGGTGTCGCTGAGATTTCTTCCACAAACGTTGAGCCGTTGGTTATGTCCTGCGAAGAATAATAGTTCGAACTATCGTGCAAAAAGACCTTATAGAAGTAGGTCGTTCCATTTGCCGGCGCGCCGCCCGGGGCAGCGCACGTATCGGTAGTAGCGTTGTCCGTGAAACTTGTTTTTCCCGTTGAGTCCTCGAACACCACGGTTCCAGTGCCAACCGTCGCACAGAGTGCCGGAACCTGAGTATCAGTCGGCACCGAATTTTTATCTACCGGGGAGCTGGTGCGCCGAAGGATGAGGACTCCCGTATACGTTTCGCCGTTAAACGCCGTGCCAATCAGCGAAGGAATATTCCAATTCAGCGTGACGCTGCCGTTGCCGGGGGTTGCCGTAAGTCCCGTCACATTCTGAACGAAAGTCACGTCCAGCTCGGGCGCATTTGTATTGACGCTCGCTTCCTTCGATCCGAAAACGGTCGAGTTACCGTCATTTGCCGCTTTGTCTGTGATGATCGTTCCGTAATTTGTGCTGCCGTTATACCAGTTCTGAACGTCCGTGGTGATGTTAAATCCCACAGTTGTGCTGGTGTGTTGTACCGTTTCCGTGTCGGTGGCCGTGCCCGCGATGTCACCGCCCGGCGCAGTCCAAGCCGTTGTCGCCACGCGCGTGTTCCAGGTCACCACGTTGGGCTGCCAGAAATTGGTTACGTCAAACGCCTGGTAGGTTACGCTCGCAGCCGGCGGCGTAATTACATGCAGAGTCAATGTCGCGGCCTTAATGCCCACATTCGGAATGCGCGATAAATCAAACTCCAGAAGTGCGCGCTCGGCTGCGTTAGTGGCCGATGCAACTGTAAGAGTAGGTCCCACGTTATTGCTCGTCGGGGACGCCTGATTGAGTGTGGCGTCTGCGCCGCGCGCCTGACTATCCGTGGTCGATTTCTGCAATACGATTGTCTCGCGCGCGATCACCGGCGCTGCCAGTCCCAGCGCGAGCGCCAAACTAAACCATCGGCGCCTCCAAATGCGCCCAACTCCTATCACGGGATGTTGTCTAGACATGACCCCACTGCCTCCAGCCAAATTTGTGACAAACTGTCGTTCGCCTACGAGCGGCGCGGCGCCGCGTTGCAAACTCCGCCTTGCCCGGGCAACTTCCCGCAGGCGAGCGCCAAGGTTTCGTAAATCGGTTCTGAAAGACACTGCGGCTTAACGTAAGCGCGTTTCTTCTTCGGTTGCTTACCGTTGGCGAGCGCGATTTTTTGCGTTCTTTCCATTATTTCCCCTGGGTCAATTACTGCCCATCTGCGCTTCCGGCGTAGCGGCCGGTGACGGAATCGGACACAATCCTTTTCTGTTCGGCTTCTCGGCATGCATGGCGCTGACGGGATTCTGCACGCCGGCCAAGCGCGCTTTTAGTTCCGCCAAATCGCAAGCACGCTCGTACGCTCCCAATAGGTCCCCGCCTTCCATCTGCGCGAGTCCGGGACAGCGTTCGCAGTATTGTCGAATCGAACATTTGGAGCAGACCGGCAGCTGTGACTCTCGCACCGCTCGTACGCGATTCATCTCCGGCGAACTAAACCAAATCTCCTCGAATCGCTGCCGCCGCAAGTTGCCCGTAGCGACCGGCATCTGCACGCAAGGAAAGACATCTCCGTACGGAGAAATGTAACAACTGTTGTGGCCCGCGCTGCACGGGATATCCTCGTATGCCGCGCTTTCAATCCCGCTCGAGGTGGCGCTTCCAGTCGCAAGCAGCGTCGCTTGCGCGCCTTCCTGCGAACTTGATGAGGGAGGATTTAAAGTTGGATCCTGAAGGATGGGCAAAAGGTCCTGCACCGAATTGCGCAGTTGCAGAAGACTCATGTCCCCATCCATCTTGGGGGTAATCGTCATATCCAGAACGTATGGGACACCGAGTTCCGCTGCGAGGGCTTGAACATTTCGATAAGCCGTCAAGTTCTGTTTCATCAGGGGGCATGCAATCTTTACCTGCAACCCCTCCGCCTGCAGGAAGCGAATGGCAGTCAAAGAGCGCTCCAGCGATCCGCGGATCTTTGTAATCGCGTCGTGGACTGCCGGCTCGGCGCTATAAATGCTGATTTGAATGCGACGTACGCTCAGCGCGCGGAGCTTGCTGGCGCGCTCGGCATCAATTAAAAGTGCGTTCGTCTTCAGGCTGATATCGAAGTGAAGAGCGCGCGCGAACTCAAGCAGCTCAAAAAGATCGTCCCGCAAAAAAATCTCGCCGCCGCTCAAGGTGAGAAACAGCGTCCCGGATTGCGCCAGTTGCTCCAGCACATTTTTGATCTCTTCCGTTTTCATCTCGCCATGATCTTCGTGGTCGAGATAGCAATGGATGCACCGTTCGTTGCAACGGTAGGTGAGATCTACGTGGACGCTCCACGGAAGATGCCGCTCCACCGTCCTCCGAATCAAGCCGTCCATCACTGGAGTGTTTGCCATTCCTCAGCCCTTCACTTCTGTGGCCACGAAAACCAACTGCTTCTGCTCCAGCGCGGCCACCAGTTCGCCGATGTCGGCGCGCGCCGCTTCCAAGCTGACGTCATATTCCGCGGAAATTCTTTCCGCGATTTCTTCCACGCTCTCGCTCTCGGCGTGTTTCCAGATTAGACTGGCCGTTTCGTTCAACTCATGCACTTGGCTGTCCTCGGGCGAAATAATCACCATTTCGCCGTCAACTTCGCGCCAGGCGAGTTTTGGGTTTCGAATGATGTGTCCTTTCATGCCGCAATCACCTTCCAGAATTCCGCGTTCCGGCGAAAATACAGCCGGTAGCACGGTATTTCCTCGATCAGCCCCATCAACGTCTGCAGCAACTTTTCATGCGCGCGCTTTTCGGCAGTGAAAAACAGGACGCAGGGCAACAGTGCTCGGAGTGCTTCCTTCAAGGAAAGCGGCTCAGCCCGATCTTCTTTCGCCTGCTTCAGCAGGTACAAACCCGCGATAGGAAACAGCCGGTTGATTCCGGCGGCTCGAAATTCTCCCCAAAAGGGCGTTCCATGCGCCTGCCAAAAGCCATTTGAATAACGCAGCAGCGAAATTTCGTCCGTAAGGACACTGCCTTCCGGTGACAGCGAAGCAACCGTGCTCTTCCCGGCCCCCGAACGTCCAAAAAAAATGTACGCGCGGCCGTCCCGCACAACTGTTGCGCCGTGTAGAAGAAATCCGCTCCGCGGGAGGAGCACCATGGTCAACAAAATGCGGAGCAGCGAGTCCAGCGCATATTCGTGGCGCACCCCGTGAAATTCAGCGCCTCGCCGTCCCAGGAGCAACCTCGCATCGTCCAGCAAATAGGAGAATTCGCCGCTTCCCACCCGCATTTCTTGTTGATTTAGATGAATCGGAAAGCCCTTCGCTGAGTTCTGCGCAAATTCGCGATAACGCCGCAAAGCCGGCGCAAGCAGCGCCTCTTCGTGGATAAAAAGGTCGAGTGGTACGTTTCCGATGGAGATTTGCAGCGGCACGCAATTATCCAGTTGCTTCACTGGATAATCCAATCCGACGATTGTTCCCAAGTTCACGACGGTAATGCTTACAACTGCAGGACCTGAGGGCGTCCTCGCAGTCCCCCCAAAATTCTAAATTCGCCTAATAAAAGAGAGGTGCCACACGCTAGTCTCGTTGCTCGTCTATAACGCGTCAACTGCATATGGGGGCGACGATTCGTATCTGCCACTAACGGTAGAGGGACGTGAGCGGGATGAAGCGGGATGAAGGAGATGAAGCGGGAGTCTCAGGCCCGGCGGCTGGCCCAACCGTACTTCCTCAGAAGGCGAAGAGGCCGCAGTGCGATGTAAAGAGGCGCTAATGCACCCGGCAAACGCATCATTTGCCAGTCTTCCTCGGCAGGTACCACGGAAAGCCGCATGGCATAACGCCACCCCTCAAAGGTTCCGGGCAGCATCCGGCGGCGAAAATTGAAGCGGCCGGGAGCGTCCAGCGCTCGATAGTGAAAGCTCATAAGACGGTTCGCAATTTCCGAGGCCACACCCGTCGCCACCTGATCCGCTTGCACTCGCCGCCGAATTTCGCTCGCCAGTGGTGCATCGAGCAATCCGGCTGCGAGCGCAAGCCCGACATGAAGCATGCGTTCCGCGTTTAGGGCTTTTGCCCGTTGTGTCGTGAGGTCCCAGTTCAGATTGGGATAGCGCCTCACGAGCTCCGAAATGTCCGCAATCCACGAAAATCGCTCCCAGAAATCCTTCGCGCCGTGAATGCACAGTATGGCAAGCCCATCTTCCACCGAAAAAGTTTGGATTTCTCGTTCGTTCAGCTTTACAGAAACCAGCCGCTGCGAAAGTTCATCGAGATCCGGAGGCCTCGGAAAATGTCGCAGCGTCAATTCCGTGTGCAGCTCCACCATTATCCGGCGTTCTTCGTCTCGATAGTTGTATTCGCCCGGAACCGTCGAAGCAGCTGCGCCGGCGGAGAGAATCCAATCGTACTTTGGACGATACCCGAGTCCGAGCATCACTTCATGCGCCTTCGGCAAATCGCTTTGGCGCAAAATAATGTCCAAATCTTCGAATTCACGAAGCGTCACGTCACCGTAGGCCTGCATCGCCAGCACGGGTCCTTTGTAAGGAATACCCTGTATTCCCTGAGAACGAAAAAGATCGAGAATTTTGATCAGTTCGGCGCTGAGGAACAAGCATCGAATCGTGTTAGCGCGGCAAGCATTTTTCAACCGCTCCGCAGCGGACGCCGGCATACCGCCTGTCGCAACCGCGTTCAATCGCCTGCCGACAAGCGGTGTGATTGAGTTTTCCTCTGCTTCGTTGAGGACGTAATCCCAGCTAAGATCGCGTTCCAGGAGCCGGGCGATTTTCTCCGTTAAGAAGGTATCTGGCTGGCTATGCGCGCAGCAGGCAAGGAGCTGTTTCTCGGGACAGGCGGAATTGCTGACGGCGAAAGTCATCAATATTTTCGGATCGCGTGTGAACAGGAAATTCTACGCTATTTCAATATTCGCGGCTGGGGGATTCTCTAGGAAGGTAGTTTCTCTGGCAAAACAAAATAGTGCGGTGCCGAATGCCGGTCAGCCAGCTCGCTTCGCAGCGATCCAGTTTGATTCATGCAGCCATGCCCGTCGGGGCCGTCCCGTGCATTTCAACAAGCTTTCCGATTTTGAGCAGTCTCGCTCGAAAGCTCTCCGGCTCGAGGCCCGCGCGCCCGCAAACCGTCTGAAAATCCGCGCTGCTGCCGAATAAAAATTCCTGAGCCTTTCTCTGGCTTCTCAAGCTTCCGTTACGCCAATCGTCCACGGCTGACACCACGACTGCGGTCCAAAGTCTTCGCTCGCCGATTAGATCCTCGGTCACCGTGTTTTGAGAGTCGATTTGATACTGCGCTCCGCTTTTCCCCATCGCATCCCCCGGCGCCGCGTCGCATCGTCTTCATTCTGGCGAAGCGCTAAACCGTACACTTCTTACAACAGCAGCTTCAGCGCCATGTATGACGCGATTCCCGCGCAGGCAGCCGCACTTCGGAATGGCTTCATTTTCACGGCGCTACAGGCGGAAGTGGGAAACGAAGGGAATTCCGAACTCAACATGGCTGTGCGTCGGCGGTCACATGTGCCGCAACGGTGCACGCAGCGTAATCCCGAGGCATTCTCACCAGCGAGAAACGGAAGCTACAACACGAGGGGACTACTGCACGGTTTCAGCGGTCAGAATTTCCCGCAGCTTGGTCGAAAGCGTAGTCATCGTAAAGGGTTTTTGAAGCAGTACCGCATCCATTTCGAGTATCCCGTGATGCACCACGGCCTGGTCCGTATATCCCGACATATACAGCACTTTGATTTTTGGCCGAATGAGTTTCGCGCGTTCGGCCAACTCCCGCCCGCTTATCCCCGGCATCACAACGTCCGTCATCAGAAGATGAATCGTTCCCGCATGCATCGCGGCCAATTCCAGCGCGGTGTGGCCATCTTCCGCTTCAATCACCGTATATCCGCTCATTTCCAGATATTCGCGCGCCAGCTCGCGTACGCCTTTCTCGTCTTCCACCAGAAGAATCGTTTCTGAGCCGCGTTCCATGGGCTGAGCGTCGGTGCGGCGGTCGCGGCCGCGGTCTCCCTCTTCCTCCTCAACTCTAGGCAGATAAATCTTGAAACTGGTTCCGCGCCCAGGTTCGCTGTACACCCAGACGTACCCGCCGCTCTGCTTCACGATTCCGTACACCGTCGCGAGACCAAGCCCCGTCCCTTTTCCCTTCTCCTTGGTCGTGAAGAACGGTTCGAAAATGTGCGTTTGCGTTTCGGCGTCCATACCCGAGCCATTGTCCGTAACTGCGAGCATCACGTATTTGCCGGGAGCCAGCACGGCGGGCGAACGCGAATAGGAGGCATCCAAATCCACATTCGCGGTTTCGATCGTCAGCCGGCCGCCTTGCGGCATCGCGTCGCGCGCGTTCACCGCGAGATTCAGAATCACCTGCTCGATTTGGCTGCGGTCCGCTTTGATCAGTCCCACGTCGGGCGCAGACGAAGTTTCGAGCTGAATATCCTCTCCAATCAGCCTTCGCAGAATCTTTTCCATGTCCGCGAAGATGCTTTGAATGCTGATTATCTTCGGTGCCAGCATCTGCTTGCGGCTAAAAGCAAGCAACTGCCGCGTCAGGGAAGTGGCGCGCTGCGAGGCCGTTTGGATTTGCTCCGCGTTACGTCGCAACGGATCCCCGGCGGCAAGACGATCCGCAAGCAAGTCCGCGTAGCCCTGAATCACCATGAGAAGATTGTTGAAATCGTGAGCGATCCCGCCTGCCAGCCGCCCCACTGCTTCCATTTTCTGCGATTGACGAAGCTGCTCCTCGAGTTGCCTGCGATCCGTGATATCGAGAGCCATGCAAATCGCGCCTTGCAACTCGCCATGTGCATCTCGCAACGGCTCGACGTGGCACGCGTAAGACCCACCTTTCCACTCGACATGGAACGTGGTCGGCTCGCCCGCCATGGCGCGTCGATGTGCCGCGATCGGCTTGAAACTCGAGTCCGAGGTCTCGAAATATTCCAGCAGCGACATCCCCACAACCTCATTTTGCTTTAGTCCGAGCCGTGCCAATCCCGCGCCCATCGACGAAGTGAAGCGAAGATCTTTTCCGACAGTCCAAAGAATCGCGGGCAATTGCTCGACCAGCACGCGAAGACGCGCTTCGCTCTCGCGTACTTTTTCCTCCGCGCGTTTCCTTTCTATGGCCAGAGCGATATGGCCGCCGACCGAGCCGAGAAATTCAAGATCGCGCTCCGTGTACGCACTTTCGCTTTCGTAATGTTGCACGACCAAAACGCCTATCGTCGCGGCCGGCGTTCGAAGCGGCACTCCCAACCAGGACGGCGACGGCGTGCCGACGAGCTCCACTTCCCCCTGCTCGGCGAGCTTGTCGAATGCTTTCTGGGGAATCAACATGGCGCGCCCGGTGTGATACACGTACGCGGTACAGCTTCTTCCAACTTGTTGCGGAGGCGGCGCCACGTCAAATTGGTCCACGAAAAACGGAAAATGGAACATTTCCGACGCCGGTTCATACAACGCCACAAAGCAATTTTCCGCGTAGAGTACTTTCTTCAGAGCGATGTGAATCAGCCGCAGCAGGTCGTCCAGGTTGTCGGTTAAATTCACGCCGCGAATGATTTCAAAGTTCACCTGGCGCTCGAGTTCCGCGCGCTTATGTTCGCTTATGTCTTCAACCGTGCCCTCGTAGCAAACGATTTTCCCGTGCGCATCTCTCACCGCGCGCGCGTTTTCAGAAACCCAAATCTGCGCGCCATCTTTGCGGCGGAGCTGATATTCGAATTGTTCCACGACTCCCTTCTTCTCAATCCGCCGCTTGAATTCCTCGCGAAATTCGGGGTCAGCATACGCGTCCCGTGCTACGTCGGTGATGCACTCCATCATTTCCTCGCAACTGGAATAGCCGCACATTCGCGCAAGCGCGGGATTCAGGCTCAGAATGCGCCCTTGCGGCGTGGTCTGGAAAATTCCTTCCACCGCATTCTCGAACAAGAGCCTCAGCCGTTCTTCGGCGCGTTGCTGAGCCTCTTCCGCGTGGCAGCGTTCCGTGATGTCTTCATACATTCCGAAGCTGCCGGTGCGTTTTCCGTTCGCGGTGAGGGGCACACCGACGATCTGTACGTCCACCAGCGAGCCGTCGCTGCGGCGCCGCTTCCCTTCCGCTCGAACGACTTCGCCGTTCGTGGCGCGTCTGCTCAGATCGAGCGCTTCGCTCGCGTCGCGCGCCGGGACCACCAACAAATCCAGCTCCGCGCCCAGAATTTCGGATTGCTGGTAACCGAAAAGAGTTCCAAAGGCGGGATTGCACATTTGAATGCGGCCATTGGCATCCAGGACGACGATGGCCAGCGGATTATTTTCCGTCAGCGCATGCAGGTAGGCATTGTGCTCCGCGACTTTTTCTTCCGCAGCGCGCCTGGCGCTGATGTCCTGAGCCGCAGCAAGGATCACTTCGCGTCCGGCGAAAAGAATCCCCTGGGTTGTGATTTCCACTTCGAAGATCTGGCCGTTCTTTCGCAAATGGCGCCAGTGTCCGCGGAAAGCCAGCGCCGACGGGCTGTCGCGCACGGCCTCAAGCACCCGAGGAATGTCCTCGACCGGACGTATGTCGGTGATACGCATGCGCAGGAGTTCTTCGCGCGTGTATCCATATTGCTTGAGCGCTGCCGCGTTGACGTCGAGAAACGCCAACGTCTTCGGGTCGTAGATGTACATCGGCTGGGGATTAGCGGAAAACAGAAGCGAAGAATTCGCCCCGTCAAACGTGTCGCCCGATGCGGATGCGGATGCGGACGCGGAGTCAGCGTGAGGGCGCGAGGAGGTGTGCTCGCGTCCACCCTTCGCAGGGCGCAGGGACCCCTTCTGTTTTGTCCGCAACTTGATTGTTTTGCTCGACATCGTCCTGGACTTGAAATTGGCGGGTGCCCAGTTCTCCCGACGCTCGACTCTAGCTGGGACTGACTTGGGCGACAATGGTACGCAAGTACCAAAATTGCAGATTCCATGACACTTAGGACACGTTCGTTCGCGGACTCTCCTGGCCCGACGAGGCTTGGCCTGTCGGAGACGGGGACCTGCTCTTCGCCGTTGCCTAAGGTTTCTTCATTTCACCCAGGTGTCGGTCGCTGGGATACACAAATATTGGAGTGATCTTGATCGGGTTGTCGAAAACGAAGAGTCCTCCCGGTGCGTTCGGGTCAGGGCTCTTCACTATTTCAAACACCCTCCCAGATTTATCGTGCCAGATACCTTGAATGCGAATCTCATCCGTCAAAACCACCACCTGCAGGACCACTTCGCCTGCTCCGTCGATCACCTCTAACGAATTCTGGTTGTAATTTCTATCCCACACAAGCGAAGGCCTAACCCTCCACTCGTTACGCTCTATTTCTGCGACCATTTTTCCGGTCGCGTCTCGCAGGCGCGTGGAAACCGCGAAATGGTCAGCGACTTTCTCCACGGTCAGGGATGTGTCCTCTAAAATCGTTAACAAGGGACTCCCGTTCGGGCCGGCCCACATGAGCTTCGATCCCGAGTCTCCGATTTCGATTATGGGCGAAGGGGAAGAAGAGGAGGGGCCCAGCAGTACGCCCGACGACGCGTTTAATCGATCCATCTCGTCCAGCTTGTCCATGACCGCGCGCAGATCAAGTTTCCTCGCTAGCATTGTGTTCAGTATGTCGAGTATCTTTTGTCCCTGTTCTTGGCCGATTCCACATTTAATCATGAAGGTATTCTTGCTGCCCGTGACGGCAGGACTGCAAATTCCAGCCGTGGTGGCCTTTCCTGTAGCGACCGTTTGACTCCAGCAAGGCGCGGCGATCAGCAGCGACAAAACCAGGCCATATCGCATGGCTCACTCCTTTTTCGCCGGGACCCGTTTCTTTTCGGGAGTGGAAGGCTGATCGTAGGTAATGGTGTTTCCGCTACCTGTCACGGCTGGGCTTTCGGGCCCGCTTGTTGTGGCATCGCCAGATTTTTGCTGGGCTTCAACTGGCGCTGTGGGATGCGTCTTGGCTGTTGACGAGCTGCTCTTATAGCTCGTATGCCCGACGAAATAGGCAATACACACCACGGCCAAGAAAAGCGAGACTCTTTGCTGCCAGTCCCATTTGAATGGATTCATTATGATCACCGTGATAACCGTGGCTGCGAGAACTGGAAGAACAAATCTTTCAAGAAAGATCGGCATGTATTAGTGAGTGGTTTTTGAACCGCGCTTGTATCTAAACTGGTTGCCCTTTTTGGAACTTGGCGGAACTCTTTCGCCGCGCTCAATCACGGTACGCCGACCGCCGTCTACCTCTCCCCCACGCGGACCGACTTCGATCAGCTCGCCAGAATCCGGTGCCTTATTACCTGGTTTGTACGTAGCCATGAACTCCTGCCCAAAACAAAACTTTAACAAGAATTCCGCCTGCTGGCAATGCATACTACCTCTAATGACAAGTTGCTCAACAAACTCTGTTTTGTACCGGGATGCCAGAGCCCTGCCAATACCGGCGATCGAAACGAGTTCAACTACGGCGAACCTCCCCCTCCCAAAGAGCAGAAAACGCCGAAATGAGGAATGACCGTGAGATACCTAGTTCTGTTATTGCTAGTCGCGATGCCTTGCTGGTGCCAATCCACAACGGGAAATGCTGATGCATCGGGACCCTGCACTGTTGCGAACAGCGGAAATAACAACACATTTACGATTAACTGCGGCATCGGAAAGGCCCAAGGAGAGACCCTTCTAAAAATCGTCAACCAGATTCTCTCGAACCAAACGGATCTTGAACAGTTTAGAGGCAAACTTGACGAGATACTTAAAAACTTAAATAGCATACAGAAGCAGGTGAACCCTAACGCAGTAAAAATAACGTATACAAAAGATGGATATAAAAGGACCGTATCGCCCAATATGGACTACAGTTCAAACGAAGCCTTTCCGATTTACGAAGAGCTCGTAAAACTCTATCAGGAACAAAAATGGAGCGAAGTACTCGATAGAAGCGAAGCGCAGATCAAACTGCGCCCGGAATGGTTTACGCCGTATGTAATGGCTGGTATCGCCCAGATTCATCTCGGCCATAATGCGCAGGCGATTCAATTGCTCGAGCAGGCCAAAGACGGAATGGCAGACAATCCCGGTTATGACGACCTACCTCAGCAAGTTTCGACGACACTCAGCCAACTCAAGGCAAATCCTTAGGTTGTTCGCGGGATGGGCAATGTTTGCGCGCGGCACTGGGCGGGTGGCCAATCTTTTCGCGCGGCGCCGGAGTTCACCTAACCAAACTTGAAACTCGCGGGGGTGCCGAACCATTCGGTGTGAACGGCTCGGGTTTTGACGTTACGCTCTGAATTCCTCGCGGCTCGCGGCCTTTTACCCTGAAGCTCAGAATGTCAGCCACGAGATAAAAAATCCGCAAACGACCTGCTTCCTTTCGGCGGGCTTTTCGCCGAGCCTTGCGCTCGTCGCGTTTGACTTGCGATCTTCGCCCCGAGTCGAAGCAGCCTCTGCGACGCCGTGATTTTCACCCCCCGATTCTCGAATCTCGCGTTCAAATTTTCCCCGTTCGATTGCATTCCGTTGCTTCTCACCTTCAGTTCCGATTACATTTACTGTTTGCTTTATGAGCATGGAAGGTAGCTGATGAACGATGTACGAAGCGAAAGTCGGCCCAATAGGCCGCTTGAGGCCGCTGCCCAGGGCCGCGAGCAATCGCGCCCAACAGGCTCGCTCCGTCCACCCGACGCAGGCACGCCCGCACCCATCCTAAACCCAAGAGCCGCCCGAATAACCCTAGCGTACGATTCTGTCCGTAGGGGCGCTGCTTGCTGCGCCCGCCGCAGCGTACCCGACCAACCCCACTCCTTTCGCATTTCTACCCGGTTTTGCCCCAAGAGTAGAAGTCACACAAAACACAGGATCAAACCCTCTCTACCCGGTTCTAGATCTGCACATAGCCACGCGCAAACTTCACCCGCGAACCCACTTTCTAATCGAGAACTCCATTTATTAGAACCCACTCTAACCCATAGAAAACAAACGATCGCACCTCGTTCTAATCGAGAACTTTCAACCAATCCGTGTTACCGCAATTCTGTTTCGCGCCCCTTTCTAACCGGTTCTGCCTCACAAACAGAATCGTCTGTAACTCACTCAAAACAAAGCACCACCCCATTTCTAACCGGGGCCAGAACACATGTTAAGGATTTCGATTACTCGCGTGACTCCGCTGCGCAGGCCGCGCCGGCCCCTTGGCTCCAATTGGCGGTAATCGAAAAGCAGGATGCCGGGCTGAAGGCCCCGGCGCTACATTTAAACCTTAGGCAACTACCAACGGCAGGCGGCAAGTGATAGCACGCGACGAGAAGCGACCGATTGGAGAGATCGCGCGCAGTGGCACGGCAGTGACGTCATCACAGAAAGATGCGAGGCAGCAAGGGTGGAGAGCTGGCGGGCTTGCGCTGATTTCCGGGTATGTGGACTCGTATGCGCTGGTGAGGTTTGGGGTTTACGCGTCGTTCATGACGGGGAATACGACATCTGCGGGGGTGCACGCGGGGCAATTCAATTTGGCTGCCGCACGACATAGTTTGCTGCCGATTCCGTTGTTTGTGCTGGGAATTTTAGCGGGGACGCTGCTGACGCATGGCGATCGACGGCGTGCATTGCCTCGGCTTTCTGCGTTGGTAGCCGCGCTGCTCGCCGTTGGCGTGGCTGCGGCTTACTTCGCGTGGCCGCAGTGGCTGAGCATTGTGATACTGAGCTTCGCGATGGGCATGATGAACACGGCCATCCTCGAAGTAGGCGGACAGGCGGTGAGCGTAGGGTTCATGACGGGAGACTTGAACAACCTGGCGCAACACGTCGCGATGGGAATTAAGAGTGCGCCGGTGGCGGAGGCTCAAGGTTCGTGGGACACACATTGGCGACGGGCGTCGCTGTTGGGCGGGCTGTGGATTGCGTTCCTGAGCGGAGCCGTCATTGGAGCGGCATGCGGGTCGCGGCTTGCGGTGTGGACCTTGCTGCTTCCGGCGCTGATGTTGTTGGTGCTCGCGCTGATGAGCTCTTGGGGGCAGCGTGGCGACATTGCCTAAGGCTGAGCAAGATGCCCTTCGACTGCGCTCAGGACGAGCCGCGCTAAAGACCCCCTTCGTACCTCCGGGTGAACCGGCGCTCCATTCAAAGCTTAGGCGTGGCCTGGCAGAGTTGTTGGAACTCGGGGTCGTCGCGCAGGGAGATCAAATCTGTGTCGCGTTTGGCCCAATCCAAGTTGGCCCAGCCTGCTTCCTTGGCGGCTTTCAGCATGTCGAGGGCTTCGCGGGACTGCTCGAGGAGAGCGTAGGTGCAGGCGGCATTGTAGAGAACGTTGGAATCGCGCGGGCGGAGTGCCACCGCGGTTTGCAATTGGCGCACCGACTCTTCGCGCCGGCCCACGGCGGCATAGTAGCCGGCGAGGAGCATCCGGGCGCGAACGTCTTCAGGAACGGTATCAAGCTGCTTTTCGAGCGCAAGGATCCCGCGATCGAGCAGCATCCTGGCCTGCTCTTCTTTACCCAGCGACCTGAGAGAATTCGTGATGGGAATGTAAACGTTGTAATCGTCGCCATTGGCCTGGAGGGCGCGATCAACAATGTCTGCAACCTCTTGAAACCGGCCGGAGGAAAAATACGTTCGAGCCAGGACGGTGTAGGCGCCTTCGCAGTCAGACTTGCACTCGATGGCTCGCTGCGCGAACTGGATGGCCTCGTCATACCTTTTCTGGCCGGAGAGAATCCAGGCGCGCGCGGCCAGCACTTCCGCCAGGCCGGGTTCGAGCGCTGTGGCGCGCTCGCAGGCGGCCAGCCCCTTTTCGATCCAACGGGAATTTTCTTCGCGAAATTGGTAGATCATCCCGCACGCAGTGGCCAACCCTGCATGAGCCAGAGCGAAATTCGGGTCCAGCTTGATGGCTTGTTCGAACATTTGCAAAGAGAAATCCAAATCGAGGCGTCGCGCGTAACCGCGGCCGCGAAGAAAATAATCGTAGGCCAGGGGATTTTCAGTGGGCTTGCGCGAGATGGTTTTTTCTTCCTGCGGCGTGAGCGTGATGCGCAAGGCTTGGGCGATGCTGCGCGCGATCTCCTCTTGAATGGCGAAGACGTCTTCGAGTTGGCGGTCGTAACGCTCGGCCCAGACCGGATGCCTGGTGGAGGCTTCCACCAATTGCGCGGTGATGCGCACGCGATTGCCCGCGCGACGGATCGAGCCTTCCAGGACGTAACCGGCGCCGAGCTGCTGGCTCACTTGTTGCGCGGTGACCGGCTTGTCGCGGAAAGCGAGCATCTCCGAACGAGGAAAAGTTTCCAGTTGCGCGATCTTCGAGAGTTCCGTGACGATGTCTTCGGTAATGCCGTCGCGGAAGTATTCGTCCTCTTTCGCGCCGCTCTGATTTTCGAAGTAAAGGACCGCGACGGATTTTTGTTTGGCTGCGGCAGGATGCGTCTCGGCAGCCGAAGCGCTCTTCTCGGCGGCTGGACGGCGGCTGGAGTCAACGTCGCGCTGAAGGCGCTTCAGATCGGCGCGGAGTTCGGCAGCGGTCTGGCAGCGCAGGTCCGGGTCTTTCTCGAGTGCTTTGCCGAGAACAATGTCCATGCCAGCGGGCAAGCGCGGGTTGAGTTTCTTGGCGGGCGCGGGAGTGGAATGCAGGATTCCGTCATAGATGACCGCGGTGGTGTTGCCGGAAAACGGAACTGCGCCGGTGGCCATTTCATAGAGCACGACGCCGAGGGAAAAAAGATCGGAGCGCGCGTCCAAGTCTTCGCCGCGCGCTTGTTCCGGCGACATGTACGCGACCGTGCCCATGGAGCTGCCCGGGCTGGTCAGGTGCTCAGGGTGGAGGACATTTGCCGCGGTGCGCATGGCTGTGGCGCCTACAGATTCGGCGGCGTGCTGGTGCACGGAGGTGAGTTTGGCCAAACCAAAATCCAGGATCTTCGCTTGGCCGCGGTCCACGAGAAAAATATTCGCGGGCTTGATGTCGCGATGCACGATGCCCTTCGAGTGCGCGGCATCGAGACCGTTGGCGATCTGAATGCCGATGTCCAGAAGCTCCGATATTTCGATGGGCTTTCCTTCGATACGGTGCTTGAGAGTCTTGCCCTCGAGCAATTCCATGGCGATGAAGGGACGGCCTTCGAATTCTCCGATGTCGTGGATGGTGCAGATGTTGGGATGATTGAGCGCGGAAGCAGCGCGCGCTTCGCGGCGAAATCGCTCGATGGCCTGAGGGTCGTGGGAGATGTCGTCAGGAAGAAATTTCAGCGCGACGTTGCGGCCCAGGCGGGTGTCTTTGGCTTTGTAAACCACGCCCATTCCTCCACCGCCCAATTTTTCGAGGACGCTGTAGTGAGAAACGGTGCGGCCTACGTTGGAGGAAGCGTCTGGCACAGGTCGTGCATTGTACGACAGCGGGTGAGTACAGGCAATCGCGCTTAGCGGGCGGAGGATTCACAATTTCGGGCACGGCAAGTCCAGCAGATGAACGACGCCGGCGATTCAAGTGGCGTATTTTTTGAAGCGCTCGATCGACGCTGGAGTGTACTGGCCGACTTCGATGATGTAGCCATCGGGGTCGCGCATGTAGCAACGCCATTCCCATCCGTGGTTGTCGAGCGGCTCGGTGAGGAAGACAGCTCCTTTAGCGCGCCAGTCTTTGTAGCAGGCCCAAACGTCGGCGACGCGCAAGTTGAGAAAGCTGCTGAACCTGTTTAGATTCGGCGGTGTTTCGAGGATGACTTCGGGCTTGTCGGGCGTGGGACCACCGCCGGAATTGAGGATGATCCAGGAATTGGACAGCTTGATGTAACAAGGATTTTCAGGCTTGACCACCTTGCCGCCAAGGATTCGAACGTAGAAGTCCTTCGATTTTTCCTGATCTTGCACGGTGAGAAAATGCGTGACGAAGAAGCCTTCCTGCGCAATCGGCGCGTCGGGCAGATTCATGAGGCGGTCTCCTAGCGGACTTGAGTCGACAATCTATGTGCGGATGCGGGCAATGTCAATCTGCCAACTTGGCGGCGCTTGCGCAGCGTCTCCAGACGAAAACTGCTGCGGGTGTAGCAGCGCAGAGGCTGAGGTACGGAGGGTGCCGTATAATCTGCCGTGATGAATACCATCACCCAGGGCGCTTTGGTCGGGCTTCAATGTTTTGTCGTGTTGTTCGTGGCGGTGCACAATTGGATTCCTCTCGGGAACCTCAATGACGTGAAAGGCGCGCACGCAGCGTTTCCGGGCAGCAAGCTTCTGATTACCACGCTCATTAACTTCACTCCGGTTGCGATTGGACTGGCCGGCAGCTCCTTGCACTTTGGCAGACGCTACCCGGACTGGCTGCTCTGGTGGCTTTGGATCACCTATGGGCTTGCCTGTTTCGGTTCGTTGAAGGCGTGGTGGATTCCATACCTTTTTCGCCCGGATCCGGAACTCGCCGCGCGCTACAAAGTGATGTACGGAACGACGCACTCCCTCCTGCCCGAGCGCAACGGCATCAAGCCGAATACGCTGCATATGATCTTTGACCTTGTGACCATCGCCATATTGATTGCTCTCGGCGCGCTGACGGCTCAGCAGTGGTGACTTCGCTTCTGATAGCCGCGCGCGGAGCGAAGTTTGGCGAGGCGCAGGCGCTCCGGTAAGATGGTGACTCGACGTTGTGAAGCGGATCTGCGACTGCATGGACGAAAAAAACAAACAAGCGGACGGAGTGAAGGCTGCCGGCGTGAGCTTGCGCGAGGAGGTTGAGAGGATCGTGCGGGGCGAGGATTCGGACGCGTCGCTGATTCTAGGGCCGCACTGGGTCGAGCGCGACGGGAAACGCGTGCTCGCGGTTCGCGCGTTCCGGCCGGGAGCGACGGAAGCGAGCCTGCTATGGCGCGGAAATCCGGAGCCGCAGGCGATGACGCAGATTCATCGAGATGGCGTGTTCGAAGCGATCGTAAGTCCAAGTGCGGGTACTTTGCGCGAGGGTGAAGCGCCGGCGCCGAATATGTATCGATTGCGATTTCGTTTTGCGGATGGAAACACGTGGGAGGGTTACGATCCTTACGCGTTCCCACCGCTGCTGACTGACTACGACTTGTATCTTTCGGGTGAAGGCACGCATTACCTGAAATACGAGAAGCAGGGCGCGCATGTGCGGGAAATTGATGGAGTGCGAGGCGTGCATTTTGGGGTTTGGGCACCGAACGCGCAACGAGTGAGCGTCGTCGGTGATTTCAATTTTTGGGACGGGCGCGTTCACACCATGCGAAGCCGCGGAGCGAGCGGGATCTGGGAGATTTTTATTCCCGGGCTTGGCGAGGGGGCGCTGTATAAATTCGAGATACGTTCGCGCAACGGGAATTTTGTGCGGTTGAAGGCCGACCCGTATGGATTTGCTGCAGAGTTGCGGCCGAAAAGCGCGTCGGTGGTTTGCAACATTGAGAACTATCAATGGAAAGATGCTGCGTGGATGAAAGCGCGCGCGGGGCGAGACTGGCTGCATTCGCCGATGACGGTGTACGAGCTGCACGCGGGATCGTGGCGGCGAAAAACTTCTGAAGGAAACCGCTGGCTCACCTATCGCGAGCTGGCGGAAGAACTGATTCCGTACGTGAAGCGGCTGGGCTACACGCACATCGAGCTGATGCCGATCATGGAGCATCCGTTCGATGGTTCGTGGGGATATCAGACGGTGGGGTATTACGCGGTGACGCGGCGATACGGCTCGCCGGCGGATTTTATGTATTTCGTGGATTGCTGCCACCGCGAAGGAATCGGCGTTTTTCTGGATTGGACGCCGGCGCATTTTCCGCGGGACGCGCACGGGCTGGCGTTTTTTGACGGCACTCATCTTTACGAACACGCGGACCCGCGGCGAGGCGCCCATCCCGACTGGGGAACGCTGGTTTTCAATTACGGGCGCAACGAAGTGCAGAATTATTTGATCTCGAACGGGCTTTTCTGGCTGGACAAATATCACATCGACGGGTTGCGAGTGGATGCGGTGGCTTCGATGCTATATCTGGATTATTCGCGCAAGCCGGGCGAGTGGATACCGAATCCTTACGGCGGGCGCGAGAATCTGGAGGCGATTGATTTCATCAAGCGGCTCAACGAGGTAGTGCACAAGCGGCATGCGGGAGCGCTGATGATCGCGGAAGAATCCACGTCGTGGCCGGCGGTGTCGCGTCCCACGTACAACGGCGGGTTGGGCTTCGATCTGAAATGGAACATGGGATGGATGAACGACACACTGCGCTATTTTGCGTACGACCCGATTCACCGGCAGCATCACCACAACGAGCTGACGTTTTCGATGATTTACGCGTTCAATGAAAACTTCGTGCTGCCGCTTTCGCACGACGAAGTGGTGCACGGCAAGCGCTCGTTGCTGGAGAAAATGCCGGGCGATGATTGGCAGAAGTTTGCGAATTTGCGGCTGCTGTACGGCTACATGTACGCGCATCCGGGGAAAAAGCTTTTGTTCATGGGATGCGAATTGGCGCAACGGAATGAGTGGTCGGAGACAGGAGGCCTCGATTGGCGGCTGGAGGAGTCGCCTCCGCACCGGGGAGTACAGAGGCTGGTTACGGATTTGAACCATCTTCACACCGCCGAGGCGGCGCTGCATGAAGTTGATTTTGAGTGGCCCGGATTTGAATGGCTGGAGGCGAACGACGGCGCGGCGAGCATTCTTTCGTTTTTGCGGCGCGCCCGGGATTCGCACGACTTTGTCGTGGTGGTGTGCAATTTCACGCCGGTAGTGCGGGAAAATTATCGCGTGGGTGTGCCGGAAGAAGGATTCTACGGCGAGATACTGAACACCGATTCGGCTTACTACGAAGGAAGCGACAATGGCAATTCGGGCGGAGTGGCCGCAGAGCCTGTGCCGTGGAATGGACGGCCTTACTCTTTGAAAATTCGCGTCCCGCCGCTGGCTGCCGTTTATTTCAAGATTCAGAGGCAGTAGGCCGCGCAAATGCAGAAGCGTCAGTAAGCCCGCCGAGAAGTTCAGTCTAAACCGAACAGCAGATCCCTCGAACATGTTCCGTCTACTTCGTAGACTCTTCCCCAGGCTCGACTAACCGTCGACCTGGGCGGCCCCGTTGTCCCGCGCCCCGAAAAACCCGGGGCAAAACAAAAGCGCGCGGGACTTCGCTCGGGATGACAGTTCTCAGTGTTTTTGGGGAATCACGGAACATTTGCGGGGGCGGCTCCGTACATAGGAGCAGGAAGAGCAGGGGAGGCTTCCCAAAAATGAGAAAACGACTTTGCGGGATCGCGATGGTTTGCGTTCTGGCGGCGATGGTAGTGGCCGCGCCGGCAGCGATGGCGGCACCGGCCGAGCGGTATCTTCACATCACGGTGAGCGATGCGACGAAGGGCGAAAGCGTGAACGTAAATGTGCCGCTCTCGATGGCCGAAAAGATTTTGCCGACTTTGAATAAAGGCAATCTGCACAACGGGCATGTGACCATCGGGTCCGCGGAAATGAACGATGTGGATATTCGAGCGTTGCTGGACGCGCTGCGTACGTCACCGGACGATGAATTCGTGACGGTGAAGGAAAAAGATCAAGACGTGCGCGTCGCAAAGTCGAATGGAAACCTGGTGGTGCACGTTCGCGACGGAGGGAAAGACGGCGAGAAGGTAGATATCACGATTCCGATGAAGGTGGTGGATGCGCTGCTTTCCAACTCGAAAAATAACGAGCTCGACATTTCCGCGGCGATTCGGGCGTTGAGCGATGCGGGCGACGCGCTGCTGATAACGGTCGAGGACGCGTCGCAACATGTGCGCATTTGGGTTGACTCGAAAAACGCTTCGGAGTAGCCGGCCAAGATTCCGGCGGAGGTGATTTGTGATCCTACTCGGGAAGATTGCTTTAGGAATTGTGGGGACGGCGGTGGCGGGAGTCGGAGTGCTCTGCAGCGAAGGAATGATCGAAGTGAAAGTTGTGGAGCGGCAGCCGGAAGTGCATCACGTTTACGTGATCGCTCCGGCGATGCTGGTGCCGATCGGAATGCACTTCGCGCCACAAAGGGATTTGTCGCGCGCTGCGGCGCAGATTCGGCCGTGGTTGCCGACGATTCGCGCGGCGCTGGGCCAGTTGCGCGAAACCGACGACGTGACGCTCGTCGAGGTGAAAGAACCCGGCGAACACGTGCGTGTGGCGAAAGAAGGCGGCTCGATCGTGGTGGATGTGCAAGATGAAGACCAGACGGTGCACGTCTCCACGCCGATCCGCGCGATTTCGAGCACGATTGAACAGCTTGCTGCTTCGGGCCCGACGATTTAAGGCGGGTCCCCAGCGGGAATCCGCCACTGGCGGGAGCGGCAAGGCCCCTTGCACGCCCGTCAGCGGCGGAGAGTTTTCGGCGGAATCCAATACACTTCTTCTTTCAGGGACTCTTTCGCAAATCCGCGACGGAGCAAAATTCCCTTCCCGAGTTCTATCATTTGCGGATGGCCGCAGAGATAACCGGTGGTGTCTGAACCTTGCAGATTCCACTCGTCGGTGTATTTGCGGATGAGGTCTTCCACGCGGCCCGTCTCGCCGCGCCATTTGGTGTCTTCGTACGGACGGCTTACGGTTGGAATGTAAGTAAGCCAGGGAACTTTCGATGCGAGCTGTTCCAGTTCTTCGTGATAGCCGAATTCCCAGGAGCGGCTTGCGGCGTTAATCAAGTACAAATGAATATCAGCGGGAAACTGGTTTTCGCTCCAATCTTTGTAGAGCGTGCGGATATAGGAGATGTAGGGAGCAACGCCGGTAACCGTGCTGAGCAAGAGATGATTTTTGTGACCGCTCTTCAGATCCAGTGTGAAACGGCCCTTGGCGAGTTTTCGCAAGGACATGAAGGCGCCCACCGGAAGCGCGTGCAACAGCGGAGTCAGCTCGCCGGCGGGAACGAGTTCGACGAAGAGCTCAAGCTCGCGTTCGTAGGGCGATGAAACTATGGAGTAAGCGCGCTCGATGAGTTTTTGCGGAGTCTGTACACCGAGAGTCGCGAACTGGCCGGCTACAAACTGGAATTCTCCGCCGGGATCGAGATGAAACTTCCATAGGCCCGGCGAGAACTCGTCACGGGTGGTGATTCGGGCACGATAGAATTTTTCTTCGGCAGTGCGCATGGAGGCCAAGCTCCGAGCAATTCACGCAACGAAACAAAAAATCATTGCAAAAAACTAAGAGGCGTCCCGGCGGCATTGCGGGACGCCTCTTTCTAATTTCTGAAAACGACTAGCGCGCGGGCATCATCGCTATTGGGGCTGCTGTTGCTGTTGCATCATCATTTGCGGGTTGAAGGGCTGCGGCGTGCCGGTGATCTGGTCCTTCGCGCCGGTGATAACCTTGGTCAGCTCCATGGAAGTGTCGTTCGACTTGGACTTCACCAAGCCGTAAGGAGAAACCTTCTGCGAAACCCAGACTTCGCCGCCGCTTTTCGTCTTGTAATGCTGGCAGGTGAAAGTGCCGGCGGGAACGGTGATGGTGTCGCTTCCCAAATCCTCGCCGCCGGTCCGGACGTCTGCGGTTTGCGGCGCGCGATCCTGATGCATCATTTGCGTGGGCATCTCCATCGGCGGACGGCCGGGCATTTGCATGATCATGCGCGAGACTTGAGTATCGGCGCCGTTCAGCACCATCAATTGCTTAAAGATCATCATCTGGCCGTTTCCGCGATCAAAAGACATCTCATACCAATATGCATCTTTTCCGTCGACCGACTCTTTGCCGACGATTGTAATTTGGATATTCGACTTATCGCCCTTGGCGGGTTGGATTTGGTACTCCGCCCCGGCGCCTACGACGGGATTCCAAAATCCCATGACGTGAGGCTGCGAAAAACGGCCCATCTGAGCACCCGCAGCGATGGCCAACAGAGCAAACAGGAACGCGATCGCTGCGTAACGCCAAGAATTTTTCATGAAAACTCCTCGAATGTTCGAGATTATCTTCTCGTGCTTACGGCTTAAAGGTCGCGTCCCTGAGTGTCTTGCATTTTTGAAATGTCGAAAGTGGCACGGATTTTTGCTCCGCCGACGAAACAATTAAACTCGACGCCCTTTTCGTCGTCAGCGATGGTCGGCTCGCCGTTGGCCGCCTTCCTGAGGAAAGCGAAGGCCACGGCTGTTACTTTTTTTCCATCCGGCGACCGGCTGATTTCAACCTTGTACGGCGAAATTTTCTGCTTCGTTTTCTTCACAATTAAATCGGCGCTGGCCTTGAGCACATCTTCGTCCGCCGATTGAAACGGTTTCATATCCGGGCCGAAGACGACGAGTTCATAAACATCGAGGTTTTTGGCCAGCTCCTTTTCCGCGTCTTCCGGTTTCATCGTGCCGGCCAGTTCCGCTTTGCGGTACACAGCTTTCTCGACCGTCTTTGAGGATACCCAGCGCACGAGAAAAGATGCTTGGCCGGACGAGCTTCCGGAATCTCCAGCTCCGGCTACAGGAGTGTTAGTGCCGGGCGCAGCAGGCGACGCTCCGCCTCCCATCTTTCCACCGCCACCCGCAGGCACCTGTTGGTTTGTGGCAGGAGCTGGGCCGCCGACATCTCCGGTAGAGCTATCTTTGCCGGCCTTCCAGGTGACATCAACCTGGACAATCTTGGCCCAGGGAGAATCCTCCAGGATTCTCTTAACGTCTTTGTCGTCCCACTGTTGATAGGGCTTTGATTTCCAAGGGTCGCCGCCGGCGAAAATCAGAGCGGCTGTAAGCAATGCCGCGGAACTTGCAAAAATAGCTTTACGCATAAGATTTATCCCTTGCTGGAATTTTACGCCATCGCCCGGCGTATAGGCCGTACTCTAACGACTGAGGGGCTTGGCCGCAAGCGCATTTTTATCGGCACGAAGGGGAGCTTCAGAAGATTGCGAGGCGCCGAAGACGCGTTCCAGGCGATAGACCGGGTTTTCGCGGGATTCGAAGTGCGTGCGCATGAGCAACTCGCCGACCAGTCCAACGGCAAGCAATTGAACTCCGAATAAACACAACATCATTCCCAAAACGAGAAGAGGTCCATGCTGGATGAAAATTGAAACGCCCCAGAAGACCTTCTGAATAAGGAGGACGAACAGGATTGCCGCGCCCAAAAGCATTCCCAGGAGGCCGGTCGGACCGAAAAAGTGCAGAGGCCGCGTCATGTAACGCATCAAGAAACGGATGGTGATGATGTCGAAGAAGACGCGTAAAGTGCGCGAGATGCCGTAATGCGACTTGCCGCCGGGACGAACGATATTTTTTATGGGGACTTCGACGATTTTGGCGCCGTTCCAGGCGGCAAGCGCGGGAATAAAACGGTGCATCTCGCCATAAAGCGGGATGTCTTTGATTATTTCGCGGCGATAGACTTTGAAGGTGGTTCCAAAGTCGTGGATGTCCACGCCGGAAAGTTTGCTCATCATCCAGTTAGCGATTCGCGAAGGCAGGCGGCGCATTATGAAACTGTCCACGCGCTTCTGACGCCAGCCGCTAACGATGTCGCAATGAGTGGCTTCGAGGGCGTCGAGCAGAGTGGGGATGTCGGCAGGGTCGTGCTGCAGGTCGCCGTCCATCGAAACGATGATGTCGCCGGAAGCGAAGTCGAAGCCGGCGGCGAGGGCTGTGGTTTGGCCGTAGTTTCGCTTCAGCCGGAGGACGGCAACGCGAGGATCTTCTTCGGCGATTGCTGCGAGTATTTGCGGCGTGGCGTCGGAGCTTTGGTCGTCCACATAGACGAATTCGACAGGGTCGTAGCGCCCGGTCATTACTTCGCTGAGGCGCTGATGCAGCTCGCGGACGCTATCCTGCTCGTCGTGAAAAGGAACCACGATCGAGTATCGAGGTGGCACGCTATGGCTCGCCGGCATTTTGCTAGTGTAACTCCCGATAGCTAATTAGGCGAATGTCCCTTTCGGTTAGTGCGCTTCTAACACCGGGATCGAGCAGGCCCTGCATCTCGGTTTCTCGTTGATCCTGGAGCCGGGAGCCGGAGTTTGCCAAGTCGGCATCGCAAACGCCGGGATGCATCATAATTTCGGTGCTGCCGTCGGAAAGTGTGTCAATCATGCGACGCAAAGCAGCAGGGCCGAGGCCACCGGTCATGGCCAAACCTAGAAAATGGTCGGGTGACAGCAAACCATACTTGCGCGCGATTGCCTGAAACCACGGCGTGACGGCGCGAGCAGCCGCGGCGGCGATCAATTCCTGGGTGCGGCCCGGGGTTTCGTGGCGGATCGAGGCCCAGGAATCTCGAAGATTTTCCATGGGCTTGCGTATGCGCGTGATTCCAAGTTCTTTGGCCACGCGGCCGAGGGCTTCCATCACTTTGGGATGCGCGTGAGTGTGCTTGTGCGTGTCGAGGTGGGTGGGTTCGATTCCCGCAGCGCGGATTTTTTCGATTTGAGCGCGCAATTCCCTTTCGATAGCTTTCATTCGAATGAGGCCGGAACTTAATCTCCCCACTAATCCGGCCAAAGACTCCGGTAGGTTCCCGTTGGCGTCGGCCAAAGAGGAAATTTTCTCTCGCGGAGCGATCGCCGGGCCTCCGACGAGCACTAAGTGACATCCAACTCCCAAGGTTGGATTTAGTTTAGCGCGCGACACGGCGTCATCGAATTCCGGGCCGTTGGCCATCAAAGTTGTACTCGTGAGGACGCCGTCGCGATGAGCGCGAATGATTCCTTCGTTTACGCCTCGCGTCATTCCGAAATCGTCTGCGTTCAGGATGAGTTGTTTCATTTAGCTGGAAGCATATACGGAGCGGTACGGCAATCATATCATGCCGGAAGAATAGGCAAAATTTGTTGAAGGAAGAGAGAGTTCGTGGCTGCAGTTGAAAATTTTGCGCGTGAACCGCGCGGCTGGGAGAGTTTGCACGGCGAGGCAATTCGAAAGCCATTTGCCCGAACAAGAATGGAAAAAATGTTAATGCAGTGTGACAGTTTTCAACAGTTCTGTTGAAAACCATGTGGAAAAGAACGGTTCAAGATTGGGAATAGCACGGCAGGTAAAGGCTTACTTCACTTTGCACTATTTCTGTGCACTTTGTTCCGCAAGAAAACAATTTCTGGAAAGAGACCTTTTCTTTCGAGCTTGAGTTCCGACCAAAATGAAATTTCTGTGCCGGAATTGTCGAATCAGGAAAAAATTTCGCTCAATCGGAGTAATTTTAGTACCAGTGAGGCGGTGGTTCGAGCTTGACTTGAATTGTTTGCTCGTCAGTATCGATGTCGTACCACTTTCCGTACGTGTGCCAGCCTTTAGCTATGACCTGGATCAAAATTCTTCCCTGGGGAATCTCAGGAACTTTCACGGATCCGTCCTGGTTGGTCTTGAAATTCAGTTCAGCCAGTTTGTCTTTATGGAGAAAGCCGCCTGATTCGTTGTATCGGACATAGACGCTGGCGTTTCCCACAGGTTTGCCATCGGATGCGCTTACAACTTCGATCTTCAGTTTTACCCTGCCGGGACCGGACGACGTCTTGTCCTTTTTGTCGGATTTGTCGGGCGGGCCTTGCTGGTTCTGCGTAGCGGGCTGATCCTTGGAGGAGGGCTGCTCTTGATTGGCGGATTGAGCGGGCGACGCGGCGGCAAAACCCAAGAATGCCGCGAACAGGGCCAGCGCGACGCAGCCGGACGAAGATTGCCCGCGCCTTGAGGCAGGATTCATGGCACCTTTCTTTTACAGGAATAGTAAGTTGCCCTCAAGTTCAAAAAAAACTGGAAACCATAATGGCTTTGACGGTTCGGCGACCGATTCCGTTGAGGCTGTGGAGTTTAGACTGCTGTGACGTATGATGATGATTCGGACAGGAGGCAAGTGATGGGTTTTTCTACCGACGCGATTCATGTGGGGCAGGAGCCTGACGCTCTTACCGGCGCGATCGTAGCGCCGATCTACCAGACGTCAACGTATGTGATTGAGGAAATGGGGAAAAGCAAAGGCTACGACTATGCGCGGACGAACCATCCCAACCGCAAAGCGCTCGAGCGCACGATTACGAAATTGGAAGGCGGGCACGCTGCTTATGTGTTCACTTCGGGAATGGCCGCGATTGATTCCGTGTTCCGGCTTTTGCGTCCCGGCCACCACGCAATACTGTCCGAGGCGGTTTACGGCGGAGTTTTCAGGCTGACGACGCAATTGCTGGTGCAGTTTGGCATGGAATTCAGCTACGTGGACACTGCCTGCCTTGACAAAGTGAAAGCGGCGATCAAACCGAACACGAAAATGATGTATGTCGAGACGCCTACGAATCCTACGATGATAGTCACTGACTTGGCTGCGGTAGCGAAGCTGTCGCGCGAAAGAAATCTGACGCTTGTAGTGGACAACACATTTCTCAGCCCTTATTTTCAACAGCCGATCGCGCTGGGCGCGCACATCGTCGTCCATTCGATGACGAAATACTTGAATGGCCACAGCGATTGCATTGGCGGTGCGGTAGTTCTGACACGTCCGGAAGACGCTGAGAAAATATATTTCGTGCAGCGGTCGGCGGGAGCCGGGCTTGCGCCGATGGATTGCTTTTTGGTTTCGCGCGGACTTAAGACGCTGGCGGTTCGCATGGACCGCCACAATTTGAACGGGATGGCTGTGGCGAAGTTCCTGGAGACACACAAGAAAGTGAAACGGGTGATCTATCCGGGGCTTGCGGCTCATCCGCAACATGAAGTGGCCAAAAGGCAACAGACGGGATTTGGCGGGATGCTCTCGTTTGATCTAGGGTCACTCGACGCGGCCAAGGCGCTTTTGAATCATGTGAAACTTTGCTCGCTGGCGGAAAGCCTGGGCGGCGTGGAAACTCTGATTTCGCTTCCGGCTCTGATGACGCATGCTTCGATTCCGGCCGAGAAGCAGAAAGAAATCGGGATTACGCAAGGGCTGATCCGGCTTTCGGTTGGAATTGAGGATGTGGAAGACTTGATTGCGGATCTGGATCAGGCGTTGGCCAAAGTCTAGACGCAAACCGCAAAAATTCTTCATCGCGAACTGTCCTCGTCATATAATTCCCGCCTCGAAGCTCCCGTCGGCTTCGAAGCCCTCGCGTTGAGGAGTTCCCCGTGAAACGCTGGACGAAAATTCTGCTGGGTCTCGTCGTTCTCGTCATCGTCTTGGTCGTGGCGATTAAGCTGTTCGTAAACGCAAATACATTCCGCCCCACGATCGAAAAACAACTTGCGACCGCGCTCGGCCGTGACGTTAAGGTTGGCAACTTGAGCCTGTCGCTTTCCCGCGGCAGCCTGGTGGCAGAAGGTCTCAGTATCGCCGACGACCCCAAGTTCAGCGCCGAGCCTTTTCTGACGGCGAAGGAATTCCGCATCGGCGTCTCGTTGCAGACTTTGATTTTCTCGCGACAGTTGAACCTGCGCAGCTTTCAGATTGAGGCGCCGCAAGTGAAACTGATTCGCGCGGCGAACGGCACTTGGAATTTTTCCAGCCTGGGAGTCGCAAGCGCGAAGGGCCCGCCCGCCAACGCAACTCCGGGCGCCCCCAACAGCTCCGCGCCGGACATCGCTGACATGTCAGTCGGCAGCATTGTTATTGAAGACGGTCGCGCCACGATCGTCGGCCTGCCCGCGCACAGCAAGCCAATCGTGTACGACCACGTGAATCTTACGGCCAGCGATTTCTCGTTCCGCTCGCAGTTTCCAATTGGGCTGGACGTGAAACTGGCCGATGGCGGCGCGGTCCAGGTTACCGGCCGCGTTGGGCCCGTCAATCGTGACGACCCGGAAAACAGTCCGATTGAAGTGCAAATCACGGCGAAGCACCTTGACCCGGTCGCGGCCGGATTGATCGATGCAGGTTCCGGCATGTCGCTGCTCGCGGATGCTGACCTGCACGCCGCGTCCAACGGACAGACACTCACGAGCAGCGGCTCAGTTCACGTGCAGAATCTCAAACTCAAACCGGGCGCGACCGCTGCGTCGAAGCCGCTTGACATCACTTACCGCGGCAGCTATCGCTTGAAAGAAAATGCGGGCGAAATCGCGGACGCCGTCGCAAAGATCTCGAGCGCCGTGATCCACGTGAACGGTACGTTCAAGAGCAACGCGGCCGATGCGGAAGATCCGCTGTTGAACCTGAAACTCAACGGACAAAGTCTCTCGATCGATGAACTCCAGCCCCTGATAACCGCGGCGGCGATCCGTTTTCCCAACGGCTCGGTGCTGAAGGGCGGCACGCTCTCGATGAACTTTACGGTCACAGGCCATGCAAAAGCGCTCGATATTTCCGGGCCGGTGGCGCTCGACAATGTGCAGCTGGTCGGCTTCGACGCCGGTTCGAGACTTCGCGGCATCGCGGCGCTGAGCGGCGTGAAAACGGGTGACACCACGAATTTTCAAAAGCTGCGCGTGAACGTTCATATCACCGACGCCGGCGTGGTGGCTGAAAACTTGGAGGCTACAATTGAAGGGATGGGCGACCTCTCCGGGAGCGGCACCGTCTCACCCTCGGATCAACTGAATTTCAGTCTTATCGTAAAAAATCCGCCGACCAAAGGAGTTGTCGCCAAAGTGGGCGTGGGCCTGCTTTCGAAACTAAATGGTTCGGGGGGCAATTCCGGCAAAGGCTCCGGAGTGCCTATGCACGTCGGCGGCACGACGGAGGAGCCCATCATCACCGCTGATTTGGGCGGAGCGGGCGCCGTCGTCGGGAAGACGACCAAATCCATCACCAATCTGGGTAAAAAGAAATAGCTAGCCTGTGCCTCCGCGCACCCTGCCTTAGGCTAGCCTCGAAAAATGTAGCGAACGCGTTTTCGAAAAATTATGAGAATGACAGCCAGCAGTGCCAGAAGAATAAACTGGATGGCGATTGATCGACCTTGGTACCAGCAAACGATCTCTGGAGCATGATATTGAACTCCTCGCCCCGCAAATGCTTCGCAGGGCGGCAGATTGAGTGAGGCTTTCGGGAAAAAGTACTTGGCGCCATTGTCCAGCGACAGCATAAGAAATGTATTCGCAAACAGAAGCGCGAAAACGACCCAAAACGCGAGTGGCGCCTTCTCGACGAATTCGAATCTGTGCCGCCCGACGCCAGGCATAATTTCCTCGCTAAATAGCCCGCCAGATTCTATTTCTGCTTTCTGTTTCTCTCGTTCATATCGTTCATAGGTAGTAGCCAAGACCAGAAAATACAGTCTTGGGCGATCCGTCGCGCACGCTTATGACTTCGAGCCAATGATTCTCGTAAGCATCGCCTTCCAATACAACATCCTCGTGCCCGTCGCCATCTACGTCTGCAATGTCCACGAGAGCCCATTGCGTAACCGTGGGCACGTCTAGGTCGGTTTTCTGGAACGGCAACTTGCGCAACACGGTCACGTGAGAGTTTTCGTCAATGACCACGATCGCTTCACATAGCTCCAAGTCGGGGCCGACCGAAAGAGAGTAATGCGCCATCGCAACTGACCAGCCAGAGTGGGCCGATTTCCAAACCTCGAAGTAAGTTTGCCCACTCGAATTAGGCGATAGGCCTAAGCGGTGCAACTCGTCGGTCAGGATGTTGCGGACGACGGTAGATGGCTGTCCGTGCTGTTCACACTGCGCTGCTTGTTTGCTCTCACTCCACTCGCACTTGTAATCCGCTAGTACGTCAACGCCTGTTCCCGGCTTCTCGACGCGTTTGATTTCGCAACCGTCGTCCGGGCCATTACCAAAAGGCGATTGTCCGCAGTAGTGGGCTTTTAGAAAAGATTTAACTCTTCGGCAGTGCGCATCGACGCAGCCAGGGCGATGCGGATCTCTTCCTGCCTGGACGCTTGCTAGCGCACTCAGTGCAAACAAAGATAGGAGCGCCGCGATAGGAATGGTCTTGGGGTATATGAGTCCATTGGCACGATGCATAGGAACCTCCACTTCGACATCCGTACCATCTCATTTTATTATTTATTGATACTGATGTTCAGTTAAGAATGGGCAATCGAGCCCTAGCGATTAACCGTTCATCGACTCGGCTAGACGGAGTTCGAGATCCAGATGAGGTAGGCGGCAGCGCCCGCTGCGATAGGCAACGCGATGATTTCGGGGACGTCGTAACTGTGCAGGCGCTTGATCGCGGCTTCTAATTTGGCGAAACGAGATTGGGTGGTCTTGATGATGAGCAGGAATTCCTTGGCGGATTCTACTTTTCCCTTCCAGCGGTAAACGGACTGCACGGGAGTCGTGACGAGGTTTGCGCAAGCGGCGAGGCGCTGCTCGACCACCGCGCGGGCGATCTTGCGGGCTTCGTTTGGCGAACCGCATGTGACTAGGACGACGATTTTGCCGGTCATCTCTAAATTCTATGTGTCTTTACTAATACGCCGCGCATCATTTTGAATGTTGTGGGTTTGCGGCTTGAGGGCCAAGATACAATAGCCGTCCGTGACGAACCAAGCGATACATTTCGGGACTTCAGGTTGGCGTGGAGTGATCGCCGACGAATTCACGTTTGCGGGAGTGCGACGCGCGTCGGCTGCGGTGGCTGAGCATGTGCTGGCGGAAACAAAATCGCCGACGGTGATCGTGGGCTACGACATGCGGTTTTTCTCTCCCGAATTTGCGCTCGCTTCGGCGGAAGTTTTGAAGGCGCACGGCTGCCGGATCCTGCTCTGCCAGGAAGCGACCCCGACTCCGGTGATTGCCCACGCGATTATTTTCAACAAACTCGCGGGCGGCGTGAACATCACCGCGAGCCACAATCCCTGGGACTATAACGGGCTGAAATATTCGGGGCCCGAGGGCGGGCCGGCGTCCGTTGAGACGACTAGAGACATTGAGAAGCGCGCGGCGGCGCTGCCGGAGGACGACACTCCGTACCACGAGATCGAGGATAAATTCGAGCCGATTCATCCGCGCGAGGCGTATTTCGCGCAACTGAAGAAGATGATTCGGTTCGATGTGCTGGCGAAAGCCAAGGGCAATTTCGTTTGCGATGCAGTGCACGGCTGCGGCGCCGGATGGCTCGATCGTATTCTGAAAGAGCACGGGCTGGCGATTACTGAAATCCGGGCCAACCGCGATGTCTTGTTCGAAGGTAAGGGGCCGGACCCGTCGGAAGAAAATCTCGGGCTGCTGAAAAAAACTGTGCTCGAGAAAAAAGCTTTGGCGGGACTTGCGACCGACGGCGACGCGGACCGATTTGGAATTCTGGACCGCGACGGGTCGTTTATTGACCCGAACCACATTCTCGGCCTCGCGTTCGATTATTTGCTCGAGACGCGCGGAAAGAAACTGGGAGCCGCACGCAGCGTGGCGACTTCGCACCTGCTGGACGGAGTGGCGAAATTGTACGGCGTGCAGATTTACGAGAGTCCCGTGGGGTTCAAGTACGTGGGGCCGTTCCTGCGCGACGACAAAATCGCGATTGGCGGAGAAGAAAGCGCGGGTATGACCATACGCGGGCATTTGCCGGAGAAAGACGGCATCCTGGCGTGCCTGCTGGTCGCGGAAATGATTGCTGCGCGGCAAAAGTCTCTGCGCGAGCAGCTACAGGATTTGTTCCGCCGAGTTGGGCGCGAGTATTGGCCGGTGCGCGTGAACTTGCCGCTCTCCGAGGACGCGCACAAGAAGCTGCTCGAGCGTTTGAAAGCTGATCCCAAGGATTTCGCAGGGCAGCCCGTAGCGAACGTGAATAGATTAGACGGACTGAAGCTGGAATTCGCGGGTGGCTCGTGGGTGCTGATGCGTCCCTCCGGAACCGAACCGGTGGTGCGCATCTACACGGAAACGCCGAGTATAGCCGCTTCGAAGAAACTCGCCGACGAGGCGCGAGCATGGACTACGAAATGAACGAACCCAATACAAACGTCCCGCGCGAAGAAAACGGCAAGACCAATGATGTGTCCGTGAGTTTTTTCGAACAGCTCGGCCAGTTTTTTCACCGGAACATGTATTGGTTCCTGATCGTAGGATTCGCGCTGCTGCTGCTACAAGACACGTTCGGGACGCACGGCGTGCTGGCGATGAGGCGTTCGCAAAAGGAAGCGCAGGAAATTCGAAAGGACATCTCGCGCCTCGATGAGGAAAACCTACGTTTGCAGCAGCGGGTGAAGGCGCTGAAGACTGATCCGGCCGCCATCGAGAAGCCCGCCCGAGAAGAAATGAAATTGAAGCGCCCGGGCGAAGTGATTTTCGAAACGCATCCGAGGCCTAGCGACGACTTGCACAGCACTTCGCCGCGTCCGGATAATCCGCCGAAAAAGCCTTAGTCCTGCGCTCCGAGCCCCGGTTTTCGTTTGAACCACGCGAGTATTTCCGCTCGATGATTGGTCCAGCCGGTTCTCGCCAAGGAGAGAAGCACCATCGCGACCGTAATAATTAGAAGTCCCAGCGTGGCCATGGGAATCGATTGAGCGTTCTTGGTCAATATCGAGAATCTTCCGTAAACGAATTCGATATGGACCCAGTACACCAGCAACGATGTTTGCCCCATCTGGATCATGGGGCTGAATCCCACTTGGCCCAGCCCCCAGCGGCACCAAACGTAACTGGCGAAAACTATCACGAGAAGGATAGCAACCCGCGCTAGAAAGAAATTCGGGCTGGTGTGCCAATAGTCGTAATCGGGATAAAGTTGCAACGGTCGCGCGTCGAGCCAATTCGAAAGATAATACAGTCCCACGCCACCGAATCCGCAGGCGGTCACTACTTGCACCAAATTTTTCTTTCCCCACTCGCTGAACAGAAGATACCCGAGCGCCAAACCCGCGAAAGCAAATCCTGCCCAGGGAAAAATGGGGAACAACCACGGGCGAGGAGAATCGTAAATATGCACGCCGTTGATGTAAGACTCCAGGTACCAAGGCAGCCAGCGCGGGCGCCATGTGGTGTACAGAAACGGCGTGGCAAACGCGATTCCGGCCGTGGCCGCGAGAGCAACCGCTATGTTCGCGGCGCGGGTTCGAGTCAAGCGTCCGACGATTCCCATCAGCATAATCGAAATGCCGATGGTGTTCAGAATGTCCACGCGCAGCAAATCGGTCCAAGGCGCCCAGGGTATGCCGAGCACATATTCCTGCACGCGGAATAGCAGGCCGAGCCCCAGAATTTCCGCACCGCGAAGAATCGTCCTTCGCGCGATCTGGTTTTCGCCAATTCCCTTCTCGCGCATCTTGCCCGACACCAGGGCAATCGAAACGCCCGCGAGAAAAAGGAAAAGCGGCGCAGGAATCGTTCCGCTGAGCTGCGACCATTTCATGAACGTCGAATCGCGCGCGCTGCCGCCGAGCCACGAATCGTAGGAATGTACTTCAAACATGAGCAAGCAAGCGAAGCCACGCATCCAGTCGATGTAGGCGAGCCGCTGCTGTTTGCCGGGCTGGACTGTTGCGTTCAAGCCGCACCAGAATCGCCGAGAGACAAACGCAAAGCAAGTTTTTCTCGGAAACGTAGCGCAGTTCAGTAAAATCCTGCGGTGGCCTCCAATTCGAAATCCTGGCAACTGGATTTTACGACCGCAGTGGGAGTGTGGATCCCGATTGTTGTGTTCGTGGCGTTGCTGGGATTGCGTATCGGCTACCGAGGGCCGCGCTTCGGCATAGCCTTCGGAGTGGCGGCTGCTCTCTTCGCATTTGAATTTTTCCTCGCTTGTCCGGGCGTGATGGAATCCGCGCGCAGAGTGCTTGGTGAACACGGACGCGCGCTCGCGCCGCTCGTGCCTCTATTTGCGGTCCTCATCTATACCGTAACCGTCACGGCCAACTGGAAAATGGCGCTCGTGGGCGCGGCCTATAGCGTGTTGCCTGCCCTGCTGGTCGCAAGCAGCACGGGAAAAGCGCCGGGAACTTGGGAAGACTATGCGGCGATGGCGCTCATTTGGCTGCCGGTGGAATTTCGGTGGATGTATCGAGTATTTCCCTATCCGGCGGAACTGACGCACTCGCTGACAATTTTGACGGCGCTCGGCGCCGGCGTGGCCGCATTCGTCCTGCTACGCCGTATGGACGGCATCGGCTACGCGATCGTTTGGCGGCGAGGATTCGGCGCGAACGTGGCCATTCATTTCCTAATTTTCACGGCAATTGCCGTCGCGGTCGGAATTAAGATCGGGTTTCTGAAGTTTGATCCCACACTCGCTCGTTTGCGCTCGCTGCCACTGGCGGTGGTGGGAATCACGTTCTTTACCGCATGGCCAGAAGAATTTTTGTTTCGAGGTGTCTTGCAGAATCTTCTTTCACGGACTTTCAAGAATGAGTGGACGGGCTTGGCGATTGCTTCGGTGATTTTCGGCTTCGCGCACATTTTGCACGCGCCGTATCCGAACTGGAAATACGTGTTTCTTGCGACGATTGCGGGATTGTTTTACGGGCACGTGTGGATGAAAACCGGATCGTTGTTTCCGGGCGCGCTGGTCCACGCGCTGGTGGACATTTCATGGCATCTTTTATTTCGCTGACGCGGCGCGGATATCGTGACTAGCGCACAACGCCGTGAAGAGGACTGGACGCTGTGGCGTAAAGTTTCTTCGGAATGCGTCCGGCGAGAAAGGCTTTGCGGCCCGCTTCGACCGCCGCACCCATTGCTTCAGCCATCAACACCGTGTCCTGAGCTTCGGCAATGGCAGTGTTCATCAGAATGGCATCTGCTCCCAACTCCATCGCGATTGCTGCATCCGACGCCGTGCCAACACCCGCGTCGACGATCAGCGGAACTTCCGTGATGCGCTCGCGCAAAATCTGCATGTTCGCCACATTTTGAATGCCCATTCCGGAGCCGATGGGAGCACCGAGCGGCATCACGGCTGCGGCGCCGGCGTCAATCAATCTTCGCGCGACGATCAAATCGTCGTTGGTGTAGGGCAGCACGACGAAACCTTCGGTCACGAGAGTCTTTGTGGCGCGAATCAGCTCTTCGGTGTCCGGGAAAAGCGTTTGCTGGTCGCCGATTACTTCGAGCTTCACCCATTCGGACAATCCTACTTCGCGTCCGAGGCGTGCGGTGCGAACGGCTTCGTCCGCGGAATAGCAACCGGCGGTGTTGGGCAAAATGAAAAAGTTTTTGCGGTCGATGTAATCGAGCAGGGATTCTTTGGTGCGATCGGTGAGGTTCACGCGGCGCACGGCAACCGTCACCATCTCCGCGCCGGAGGCTTCATGCGCGCGGCGCATTTCCTCAAAGCTGCGGTACTTCCCCGTTCCCACAATCAGGCGCGAATTAAACGCGCGTCCGGCAATCACCAATTGGTCCGCCATAAAAATTCTCCCCAATCCATTGTACCGCCAGCGTCCGCCGCAGACAGCTTACGCCGAATGCTGCGGGTGCGGCTCTTCCAAGTCCGCATAGAGCTTGGCGATGAGATCCTTATAACGGTCTTCGATCACTCGCCGCTTGATCTTGAGCGTGTAGGTCAGTTCGCCGCTCGCGAAGGTAAAGTCCTGATCGAGCAGCGCGAACCGCTTGGGTTTTTCGTACTGGGCGAGGGGCGACGTAAGCCGCTCGATTTCGCGCGAGAGCAGATCGCGCACCCACGGATCCAAGACCATCTGAGACAGACCTTGAAAGTCCTTATTATTTCTTTGGGCTTCATTCTCAATACCCGCAAAATTCGGGACGATCAGCACCGAAACAAATTTACGTTTGTCGCCCACCACAACCGCGTTGGTGATGAAGTGGGACTGCTTCAACAGGTTTTCAATCGGCGCCGGCGCCACGAATTTCCCTGCCGCGGTCTTCAATAGCTCTTTCTTGCGGTCGGTGATGATCAAAAATCCATCTTCGTCCAGACGTCCGATGTCTCCGGTAGAAAACCATCCGTCGGAGCTCAAGACTTCTCGACTCTGATCGGGCTTGTGGAAGTAACCCTGCATGACGCACGGGCCCTTTACCTGGATTTCGCCGTCGTCAGCAATACGCACCTGCACGTGAGAGATGGGCATCCCGACCGTGCCTACTTTATTTTTCTTAGGCACGTTCGAGGCGATCACGGGCGCGGTTTCCGTTAGCCCGTAGCCCTCTAAAACCGGCAAGTTGATCGACCAGAAAAATTCGGAAAGCTCGGGTGCCAGCGGTGCGCCTCCCGAGAAGAAATAGCGAACCCTTCCTCCCAGACCCGCGCGGATTTTTGAATACACGATGCGGTCGGCAATTTGCCAGCGTTGCTTTGTCCAGAGCGAGGGATTCTTGCCGTACGCTCGCCACGGAATCGATTCGTGCGCCACGCGCAAAGACCAGTCAAAGATCTTTCTCTTCAAACCGGTCTCGTGACGTCCTTTGTCCATAATGTTGGCGTATATTTTTTCGAAAAAGCGCGGAACGGCGGCGGCATATGTCGGCTTCACGTCCAGAAACGCTTGCGGAACGGCTTCTATTTGCTCAACGTATGCAACCGGGACACCGCGAAATATATAGCCGTAGTCCACGGTGCGCTCGTAGATGTGCGCAAGAGGAAGAAAGGACAGCGCTAGATCGTCCGGAGAGAGATCGTAAGCCTCGAGCGAATCGACGACGTTCGAGCTTACGTTCGAGTGCGTGAGCATCACGCCCTTGGGCTCGCCCGTGGTACCCGAGGTGTAAATGATGGTGAGCAATTGGCTCGCGTCGATCGATGCGGCGCGCTTTCGGTACTCGGCGATGTCCGGGTCACCCGCCGTGGCGATCAGCGTTTCGTAACGGAGAACATCGCCGCGCAAATCCGAAAGGGGCGCCACTGCGATCGCGTGCTCGAGCGCGGTAATCCGATCGCGGCATTCTGCGATTTTGCGCGCCTGCGCTTCCCCGGAAGAAAACACGATGCGCGCGCCCGAGTCGTTCAAGATATATGTAAGCCGGTCGGGCGATTCGTTAAAGTAAATCGGCACGGTGACCGCGCCCACTCCCTGTATCGCGAAATCAGCGACATGCCATTCGGGGCAGTTCGGCGCAAGGATCGCCACGCGGTCGCCGGACTTGATTCCCAATTCGCCGAGCGCTTTCGATAAGCCGGCTACGCGGCGAAGCATTTCCTGAGCCGTAATCGACTGCCAACCGTCCGCGGTGCGGTACATCTGGGCGCGAGGATTCGCGAAGCGGTCAACGGCATCGAGAAAAGATTTCGTGAGCGGAGGATAGTCCATCGTTGTCACTTTTACTTTAGCGTATGGGGCTGCATCGCGCAACGCAGCGGGACGCTTCTTAATGAAATGCCAGCCTACAAAATTCCGGCTGTCATGGGATAAGATGTTCCGGGGGTTCCCGATGTCGAAGGTTGCGACCGAAGACACAACCGGATATCGGCCGGTTCGCGCGCCGCGCGGCACGACTCTGTCCTGCAAGGGCTGGCAGCAGGAGGCGGCCATGCGCATGCTGATGAACAATCTCGATCCGGAAGTTGCTGAGAAGCCGGAGGATTTGATCGTTTACGGCGGGCGCGGAAAAGCGGCGAGGAATTGGAAGTGTTACCACGCCATTGTCGCGTCTCTGAAATCTTTGGAAAACGATGAAACTCTGTTGGTGCAATCGGGCAAGCCTGTTGGGATTTTTCGGACGCACTCTTATGCGCCGCGCGTTCTAATCGCGAATTCGAATCTGGTTGGACATTGGAGCGACTGGAAGAATTTCGACGAACTCGACCGCGCGGGGCTGATGATGTACGGCCAGATGACGGCCGGGAGCTGGATCTACATCGGGACGCAAGGAATTCTGCAAGGCACTTACGAAACTTTTGCCGCAGCGGCGCGAAAACATTTTCAGAGCGATTTGGCGGGAAAGCTGGTGGCTAGCGGAGGCCTGGGCGGCATGGGTGGCGCGCAGCCGCTTGCTGCGACGCTCAATGGCGCGGCGTTTTTGGGAATTGACGTGGACCCGGAGCACATCAAGCGGCGGGTGAAGAGTGGCTATTGCGACGTGATGGTGAATGATCTCGACGAGGCGCTGCGGATTTTGAAGAACGCGGTACGCAAGCGCGAGGCAACGTCCGTCGGCCTGGTGGGAAATTGCGCGGACGTGATTCCTGAACTCGCGCGGCGCGGCGTGGTGCCCGATCTGTTGACGGACCAGACCAGCGCGCACGATCCGATCGGCGGGTATATTCCGCAGGGGCTCGACGTGGCGCAAGCCGCAGAGCTGCGCAAGACCGATCCCGAGGCTTATCGGAAACGCTCGCTCGAATCCATGGCCAAGCATGTGGAAGGCATGCTCGCGCTGCAGAAGCTGGGATCGATCACGTTCGATTACGGAAATAACATTCGGACTTTCGCTTTCGAGCAAGGCGTAAAGAACGCTTACGATTTTCCGGGGTTTGTTCCCGCTTACATCCGCCCGCTCTTCTGCGAAGGGCGCGGGCCGTTCCGCTGGGCTGCGCTTTCCGGCGAGGCTTCGGATATTTATCGCACGGATAAACTGGTGCTCGATATGTTTCCGCACGACGAAGTTCTAATGCGCTGGATTCATCTGGCGCAGAAGCGCGTGCGATTCCAGGGATTGCCTGCGCGAATCTGTTGGCTGGGCTACGGCGAGCGCGACAAATTCGGGCTTGCCCTTAACGATTTGGTGGCGCGCGGCGAATTGAAAGCTCCCATCGTGATCGGGCGCGATCATCTGGATTGCGGCTCGGTGGCTTCGCCTTATCGCGAAACAGAAAAAATGCGCGACGGCTCGGACGCGGTAGCTGATTGGCCGCTGCTGAATGCCATGCTGAATACGGCGAGCGGGGCGAGCTGGGTCTCCATTCACAACGGCGGCGGTGTGGGCATCGGCTACTCACTGCATGCGGGGCAAGTGACCGTGGCGGACGGCTCGAACGAAATGGCGGAACGCATCGAACGGGTACTCACGAACGATCCCGGAATCGGGGTCGCGCGGCACGTGGATGCAGGCTATCCCGAGGCGGTTGATTTTGCGAAGAAGTCCGGCGTTAGAATTCCGATGTCCTGAGAGCGGCTGAGACTTTCAGCATGGAGAAAAAATGATCGTTGTCACTGGAGCGACGGGACACACGGGCAAGATTGCCGCCGAGGCGCTGCTTGCAAGCGGAGAGAAGGTGCGCGTCATTGGCCGCGACGGCAAGAAACTCGAAGCGTTTACGCAGAGGGGCGCGGAAGCTTTCGTCGGAGCTGTGGAAGACGCAGCGCAGATGTCGAAGGCTTTCGAGGGCGCGACGGTTGTTTATCTGATGATTCCGCCGCTAATTAACGATGATTATCGAGCGTATCAAGACCGGGTCTCTGATGCTTACTTAACCGCAATTACGAACGCGCGCGTTCCGTACGCCGTCACACTGAGCAGCTTGGGAGCGCAACATCCGGATAAGACTGGTCCGATCGTTGGTTCCAACCATTTGGAACAAAAAATGAATAGTGTGCCAGGGCTCAACGTGCTGCATTTACGGCCCGGGCCATTCATGGAAAATTTATTTATGAGTATGGCGCCGCTTCGTACCATGGGTTTTCTTCCAGGCGGCGCGCCGGGCGATGCACCCTTGCCCATGATAGCCACCAAAGATATCGGTGCGTACGCCGCGAAACGTCTTCACGCCCGCGATTTTTCCGGAAGCTCGATTCAGGAGCTACTCGGACCGCGCGACGTCACGATGAAAGAAATCGCAACGGTGGTCGGCAACGCTATCGGCAAACCCAAACTTAATTATATGCAGGTGCCGTTCATGATGTTGGAGCCAGCCTTAGTGCAGACCGGGATGCCGAAGAATTTCGCCAAGTTGCTCATCGAAATGTGGAAGGCGGGCAACGAGGGCCTGCTCGCGCCGCAAGAGAAGCGCTCGGCGGAAAATACGACTCCGACGACGATCGAATCATTCGTGACGGAAGTATTCGCGCCTGCTTATCTCGCCAATGCAGCGAGCGCGTGAAAATACTTCTGCGAAGACAGCTGTATTTCGGCAGCGGCGGTAGTTTTTTCCCCATCCCAGCGTTAGTATCGGTGCTTCCGTGCCTGACTGGCTCATCACCGGCTGTTCGCAGCTTCTAACGCTGCGCGGGCCTGTGCCACGGCGCGGCCGAGCGCTCGCCGAGCTCGAAATCATTCGAGACGGCGCAATCTTGACGCACGACGATCGCATCGCCGCGATTGGTTCGCGCCGCCGAATCGAACGTCTGCCCAAAGCACGGCGCGCGGAGAAGCTGGATTTAGGCGGCCGCGTTGTTTTACCCGGCTTCGTCGATTCGCATACGCACTTAATTTTCCCCGCCAGCCGCGCCGCTGAATACGAACAGCGCAACTCCGGCGCGACCTACGAAGAAATCGCCCGCTCCGGCGGCGGAATTCGTTCGAGTGTAAAAGGCTTGCGCGCCGCTTCTGCAAGCACGTTGAAGACCCGAGCGCTGAAAAATCTCCGCGAGTTTGCAGCCCACGGCACTACGACCATCGAAGCGAAGAGCGGCTACGGCCTGGACTGGAAGAGCGAGCTGAAAATTCTCGAAATTCTCTACAACCTCAATCAAGAGCATCCGCTCGATATTCGCGCAACATTTTTGGGAGCTCACGTGGTTCCGCCGGAATTTCGACGCCGACCGGATGCGTACGTAGATCTTCTCGTGCGCAGATGGATTCCGACGGTCGCGACTGCCGGGCTCGCCGAATTCTGCGATGTTTACTGTGACCGCGGCGCATTCGCGGTGGCGCAAGCGCGACGGATTCTGATGGCCGGGAGAGCCTGCGGGCTGGTTCCGCGCATTCATGCAGAACAGCTCGCGCACACCGGAGCAGCGCGACTCGCCATCGAGTTGCAAGCCGCGAGCGCCGATCACCTGGAAAAAATCGACCGCAACGACATTCGTGCCCTCGGCCTTTCCAACGTGGTGTGCACGCTGCTGCCCGGCTGCTGCTTTCATCTGGGCCTCAAGGATTATGCGCCGGCGCGCAAGTTGATTGAAGCGGGTGCCGCTGTTGGCGTCGCCACCGACTTCAATCCCGGCACCAGCCCCACGTTGAGCATGCCGATGATTTTGTCTCTAGCCTGCACGCAAATGCGCATGACGCCCGCCGAAGCCATTGCAGCGGCGACGATTAATCCCGCCTACTCGTTGCGCCTGCACGACCGCGTCGGCTCGCTGGAAGTTGGCAAGTATGCAGACCTGGCTGCCTTTGACGTGGCCGACTACCGCGAAATCCCGTATTATTTTGGCGTGAACCTTTGCAGCTTCACCATGAAACGCGGCGCCATCCTGCACCAGAAGAACCTTTGAGCCGATGAAACGACTCGTCGAATGTGTTCCGAATTTTTCGGAGGGGCGCGACGCATCGAAAGTAGATGCCATCGTGTCTGCCATGCGCGAAGTTCCGGGCGTGTATCTGCTGGACCGCGAAAGTGACAGCGATCACAACCGCAGCGTGGTGACGCTGGCCGGCGAACCTGAAGCTGTCGCCGAAGCTGCGCTGCGCGGAGTGGGCAAGGCTGCCGAGCTGATCGATTTGACGAAGCATACAGGCGCGCACCCGCGCATGGGCGCCACCGACGTGGTTCCGTTCATCCCCATCGAGGGCGTGACCATCGAGGATTGTGTTGCACTGGCCAAAAAAGTGGGCCGCGAAATCTGGGAGCGTTTTCAGATTCCCGTATATTTTTACGAAGCCGCAGCCCAACGGCCGGAACGCACGAACCTTGAAGTTATTCGCAAGGGCCAATTCGAAGGCCTGCTCGAAGAAGTTCCGCGCAATCCCAACCGCGCTCCCGACGTCGGCGAGCAGCGACTGCATGCTACTGCCGGAGCCACGGTAGTCGGCGCGCGCAAATTCTTGATCGCGTACAACATCGATCTGAACACCTCCGACGTCAGCATCGCCAATCGCATCAGCAAGAACATTCGGTTTTCGAACGGCGGCTTGCGATACGTGAAAGCCATGGGAGTTGATCTACGGGGACGCAACCTGGCGCAAGTTTCCATTAACCTGACCGATTTCGAGCAGACGCCGATTCACCGCGTGTTCGAAATGGTCAAGCGCGAAGCGGAACGTTACGGCGTCTCGATTGTCGGCAGCGAAATCGTCGGCCTGATTCCGAAGCGAGCGATCGAACTGACCGCTGACTTTTATCTGCAACTCGAAAACTTTTCACCCGCGCAAGTGTTTGAGAACCGTATTGAGGCTTCCTTTGCGGGCGCTTCGGCTGCGGAAGGCCCGGGAAAACTCGCCGCGCTGGCGCAACCATTTCTGGACGCGGTCGCAGAGCCTACGGCGACTCCCGGCGGCGGTTCGGTGGCGGCGCTTGCCGGCGCGCTGGGAGCGAGCCTGGGCCAGATGGTCGCCGGGCTTTCGCGCAAGAAGAAATCGCAGGCAGCGCACGTGGGACCGCTCAGCGATGCTCTGGCGGAATTCCATTCTGCTTCGCGCGCTCTAGCGGAAGCGATCGATCGCGATGCAGCTTCCTTCGAATCCGTGATAGCGGCCTACAAGCTCCCGCAATTGACGCCCGAGGAACAAGGCCGCCGCGAATCCACGATTCAAAATGCGCTGCAAGGCGCGGCGGGCGTTCCGATGGAAGTGGCGCGCAAAGCGGCGGATGTATTTGACTTGCTCGGGAAGCTGGAAAAGATAGCCAGCCCGTCCATGCTGTCGGATATACGCGTGGGACGTCTAATGGCTGGAGCGGCGGTTCAAGGAGCGCTTGAAAACGTCGCCATCAATCTGCAGTCCATTACGGATGCTGCATTTTCGACCCGTTTACGTTCGGAATCCGGGTTACTTGCGGCACGTATCGCCAAAAGTTGATTCCGCCGGGAGCGTTCTTAGCATCTATACTGTAGATGCGTCGTGTCGCGGCAAATCGCCGTTAGAGGCATTCCTGCGGCTTAGCCGCCGCGTAATCAGTTACTCAAATGATCTGAGGGGAAAAACAACGTGAGACAGCCAATTTTTCGATTCGTTCTGGTTACAGCTTTGTCAGCGGTCGCGCTGCTCGGTTTTTTTACTGCTGTTCCTTCGCGAACCGCAGCCGGTTCGCTCAGCACAGCGGTCATCGGGATGTTTCCAAAGACCACCAATGAGTTCGCCTATGCTGACTTAAAGTCCGCGCGCAAGCTCCCTTGGTTCGCACAGATGCAGGACCAAATGCTTCCGAAGCAGATGCGCGACTTCGAACAATTTCTCTCGTCCGCGGGTATCGATCCAAACTCGCAAGTGACTGACCTGGCCTGGGGCGCAATCATGTCGGCGGATGGCAGCAGCGGACAAATCCTGGGTATTGCTCTCGGTGCATTCGATCCTTCCGGCACGGAAGCAAAATTCAAGGCTCAGAAGCTGCCTATGATCGAAAACAATGGTTATCATTTATACGCTTTCGGAAGCGGCGGCGGCGCGAGCGACATCCTGTTCTTTTTTATCGATTCGAATACAGCAGCTTTCGGCAATCGTGGCGCGCTGGAAAAGGTGATTGATGTCCGCATGGGCACGGCGGAAAGCCTGTTCACGAATGACAAGCTCTACCCGTTGATCACCGAAGCGAACGGCAGCGGACTTATCTGGGCGGTCCTGGACAAGAGTTCCACAGGGATGGCCATGCATGAGCTGCTTCCCCAGGCCAGCCAGTTTCCGCAAGCTGCCGCGATAGTCGGCCGCATTCATGCCATGACTATCAGCGTTACTGCGGATAGCGGCATCGACGTTCAATTCCAAGCCGTGTGCGATTCCGTGGATGACGCGAACACTTTGGGAGCGGCGATGCAGGCGGGCATCATGTACCGTCGTTACCAGGAAGCGCAATCGAACCCGGATTTCGCGAAGGCACTCGATCACGTCAGCGTGAAGCCAACCGGAGATCGCCTGAAAATAGACGCCCCGGTGAGCCAGGACGAATTGCTATCGTTGATTCGCACCAAGGCCCTTGCGCCGGCTTCCATGTAAGAAGAGTTTCGAGGGGAGAAGCCGCAGAAATTCGCGATTAAGCTTTCGCGTGGCGTTCGTCGCAGTATTTGATCAGAGTCATGCGCGATACGCCGTCTCGCGTTTCGTATTGCACGCGATCTACATTCGTCTTCTGTAATGCTCCGCTCAGTCCCGTTTGCGAACCGGCGCTGCTTGCGGCGTCGCAGAAAGTGTCGAGCCCGGCTGAAGGCAGCGATTCTCCCGAATGCTCGATGGAAACTTCGACGCGGTCAGCAAAATCCGAGACAATCACCTTCAGCGAAGAATCCTTGCTCCCGTTAGCGTGCAGCAGCGGGAAAGTTTCCCGGCACGCTTCCGCAGCGGCAGCGGCCAGCCCTTCCTGCGCTCCGGTGGAAAGACCGCAACGCTGAGCGGCGAAGGACACAATTGCGACGACCCCCGCCATCAACCGCGGGTCGTCTTGCAACTTCACTTCGGTCCGGCTCGGATCAATGCTCATCGGTCTCTGCAAGCCGCACGTCGCAAGCTTCGCGGCAATCCGGACAATAGTACAGCCCGTCAACGCCCATGCGAATGTTGTACTGAGACTGGCAGAAACAGCAGTACTTTACGCAGGAGCATTCCTGTTCCGGTTTTTCGCATTGCGAGCAGACTGTTACCACCTGCGACTCTCCAGTGTTTCAGGGCCCGCCTTTCTTCAATCTTAGGACATGCGTGCGCGCCGGACAAGCGCCTTGCGCGCAGGGATTCCCTCAGAGCACTAGAATGGTACCAAGACTGGTTGTTTTGCTGCAGGCTAGCCTGCCGTATTGCTAGCAAACTCGAAATTGAGCCGGACGAACAGCGAAGAACCCAAAGTAACTGCGGGCCGCGTTCCTTGACACTCGAAAACACGCATGCTAGCTTCGATGTTTCACCGAAATAATGAGAAATCCTCTGTGACGACACCGGCCACCGCTGAACTGCGCAAGACAGCTCTTAATTCCATCCATCGCCGACTGGGCGCGAAGATGGTGAATTTCGGCGGCTGGGATATGCCGCTCGAATACTCAGGCATTCTGGCTGAGCATGAAGCCGTGCGCACTCGCGCCGGCCTTTTCGACGTAAGCCACATGGGCGAGATCGAAATTCGAGGGCCCGGCGCGCTGGGCCTGGTTCAACTGGTCTCGTGCAACAACGCCGCAAAGCTGAATGTGGGGCAGGCGCACTATTCGGGGCTTATGACTTCGCGCGGAACTTTTGTGGATGATTTGCTGGTGCACAAAATTTCCGACACGCACTATCTGCTGTGCGTCAACGCGGGCAATCAGGAGCATGATTTCGAGCATATCGTCGAGCACAATAAGTTCGACGCGAAAGTGGAAAACGCCGGTCCGCATTACTCTCAACTGGCAATTCAAGGGCCGCGCGCGAAGGACATCCTTCAGCGGCTTACTCCTGTCGCGCTCGATTCGATCCACTATTATCATTTCGCTTTCGGCAAAGTAGGCGGCGTCGATTGCCTGATCGCTCGCACCGGCTACACCGGCGAAGACGGCTTCGAACTTTACTTTGCGCCCGAGCATTCCGAAAAACTGTGGAGTGACCTGATACACGCAGGGCAACCGGCCGGCATGATCCCTTGCGGGCTGGGCGCGCGAAATACTCTTCGACTCGAAGCGGGTATGTGTCTTTACGGGCATGAGATCGACGAGACGACCACGCCTTGGGAAGCGGGGCTCGGGTGGATCTGCAAAACGGAAAAGGCTCCCTTTCTCGGGAGTGACGTACTGGCCCAACAGAAAAAGGACGGCCTTACGCGCAAATTGGTCGGATTCGAAATGCTCGACAAGCGTATCGGTCGCGACGGCTATCCAGTCCTGATAGACGGCCAGGAAGCGGGACGAGTGACCAGCGGCGGGCCCGCGCCATTCCTGAAGAAAAATATCGGCATGGCTTATGTGCCGCCGGAATCGACCGGGGTCGGAACGGATATCGCAATCAACATTCGAGGGCAGTCAGAAGCGGCACGAATCGTCGCTTTGCCATTTTACAAGCGACCACAATAGGTCGAGAGCATCCAATTAGAACCGGTTCACGGAGCGCTTATGTACCCTAAGGATTATCGCTACACCAAAGAGCACGAGTGGGTGAAAGTTGAAGGCTCGAACGGAACCATCGGAATCACGGACTACGCGCAGCATGAGCTGGGCGACGTCGTGTTCGTCGAGATGCCCAAAGTCGGCACGCAGCTCAAACCGCGGCAGTCTTTCGGCACCATTGAATCCGTGAAAGCGGTCAGCGAAATTTTCAGCCCGGTCTCGGGCGAAGTTACCGCGACGAATCCTGCGCTAGCGGATTCTCCCGAAATGATCAACAAAGACCCGCACGGCGCTGCGTGGCTCATAAAAGTGAAGCTCGCAGACCCCAAAGAAGCCGCAGGACTGATGGATGCCGCCGCTTACGAAGCTTACATCGCGGACAAAGCGAAGGAACACTCCGCCTGATGCGCTATCTCCCCAAGAGTCCTTCCGAACGCAAGGAAATGCTGGAAGCGATCGGCGCCCGATCGATTGAGGAGCTTTTTCAGTCCATTCCTGAAAAATTTCGGCTGCGCGCGCCGCTCGCGCTGCCCGGGCCGCTTTCGGAAGCCGAGATCATCCAGTATTTTCAAGCGCGCGCTGCGGAAAATTCCCGTGGTTACACCTCTTTTCTTGGAGCGGGAGTTTATTCGCATTTGCGTTCGGTGGTGACCGATTCGCTGATCCAGCGCAGCGAGTTTCTTACTTCTTACACGCCGTACCAGGCTGAATTCGCGCAGGGAACGCTGACGGCGATTTTCGAGTTTCAGACTCTGATGTGCCAACTCACCGGCCAGGAAGTGGCCAACGCTTCAATGTACGACGGCTCGACCGCGCTCACCGAGGCGGTGCTGATGGCGGAGCGGCTTACCGGGCGCCATCGCGTCCTCGTTGCACGCAGCGTGCATCCCGAATATCGCCACGTTTTGCAAACCTATGCGAAGAATCTCGGCATCGAGATTGAAGAAGTTGGCTTTACCGAATCTGGGCAGCTCGATCGCTCAGCGCTTAAGCCGGAGAACCTTGCGCTAGCTGCCGCCATCGTAGTCCAGTCGCCAAACTTTTTCGGCGTGATCGAAGAGCTTCCCGCGCTCGCGGAAATAGCGCACGCTGCGGGATCGTTGCTTGTCACCAGCATTGCCGAAGCTGTTTCTCTCGGCATCGTTCGTCCGCCGACTGAAGCGGATATTGTGGCCATGGAAGGGCAATCGTTCGGCATTCCTCCCAGCTACGGCGGACCGTACGTCGGCGTCATCGCCACGCGCGATAAATACGTGCGCCAAATGCCCGGCCGCTTGGCGGGCCAAACGACGGACGCAGAAGGACGCCGAGGATTTGTTCTCACGCTAGCCACCCGCGAGCAACACATCCGCCGCGAGAAAGCGACTTCGAACATTTGCACGAATGAAGCGCTGTACGCGCTCGCGGCAACAATTCACCTTTGTTTGCTTGGCAAGGAAGGTTTGCGCGAACAAGCGTTGCAGAATCTGGCGAAGGCGCGTTTCGCTCAGGCTGAGCTCGAAAAAATTCCCGGCGTGCGGCGCGTTTTCTCCGGGCCTTCATTCAACGAATTCGTGCTCGAGTTTCCACGCTCAGTAAAGATGGTGAATACCGAGCTCTTGCGCGAAAAAATCATTGGGCCGTTCGCTTTGGGGATTCATTACCCCGAACTGACCAAGCGAGCGCTGGTTTGCGTCACTGAGACAACGCCGCGCGCCGAGATTGAACGATTGGCCGGCGCGATCAAACGAATACTCGAGCGCCCGGTTTAAGGAGCTGGTTGAATTGAATTCCAAGTCCATCGATATCGAAGCCCAGGTCGGGAAGATTCTGAAGGTCCGCCAGCACCCGAACCAGAACGAAGGGCTGATCTTTGAGAAGTCCGCACCGGGCAAGCGCGGGATGGAGCTTCCTCCGCTCGACGTGCCGGCTGTGGATCCCGCCAAGGCGCTCGGCAGCGAATTCACGCGAGAGGCAATCGAAGGATTTCCGGAAGTCAGCGAAATCGAAGTGATTCGGCATTTCACGCGGCTCTCTACGTGGAATTACGCGATTGACCTCGGCATGTATCCGCTCGGATCTTGCACCATGAAGTACAACCCGCGCGTAAATGAATTCGTGGCGCGGCTCGACGGTCTCGCGACGGAGCATCCCGAGCAACCTGCCGAAGTCTCGCAGGGCTGCCTGCGCATTCTTTTCGATTTGCAGAAATGCCTGTTGTCGATCACCGGCATGGACGCGGCGACACTTCAGCCCGTAGCCGGCGCGCAGGGCGAGCTTACCGGCTTGCTGATGATTCGCGCGTACATGCAAAGCCAGGGGAATCCGCGCAAAACAGTTTTGATTCCCGATTCTGCGCACGGAACGAATCCGGCGTCCGTGGTGATCGCCGGATACGAAGTAAAGAACATCAAATCCAACGCGCGCGGCCAGATCGATACCGATAACCTCCGCGAGTTTTGTACCGAAGACGTTGCCGCGCTGATGCTGACGAATCCAAGCACGCTCGGCGTGTTCGAAGAGCGCATCGCGGAGATTGCCGCCATCCTGCACGAACGCGGCGCCCTGCTTTACATGGACGGCGCAAACATGAACGCGCTGGCCGGCGTCACCCGCCCGGGAGATTTCGGCGTGGACGTGATGCACTTGAACCTGCACAAGACATTTTCTACGCCGCACGGCGGCGGCGGTCCGGGCGCCGGACCCGTTCTGGTAAAGAAAATTCTCGAGCCTTTTCTCCCCGTGCCGGTTGTGCAGCAAAAGGAAGACGGCAAGTTCGCGCTCGACTTCAACCGTCCACAATCCGTCGGACGCGTGCGTGCCTATTGCGGAAATTTCGGAGTGCTCTTGCGCGCTTTGGCTTACACGCTAGCTTACGGTCCGGGAATGCGCCAGGCTACGGAAGATGCGGTGCTGAATTCCAATTACATTCGCAAGAAGCTCGAAGCCGTTTTCGATCTGCCGTACACTCTTCCATCGATGCACGAAGTCGTTTTCAGCGACGCGCGCCAGAAAAAGCACGGTGTAAACACGATGGACATCGCGAAACGCCTGATCGACTACGGCTTTCACCCTTATACTACTGCGTTCCCGCTGATCGTTCCGGGCGCGATGATGATCGAGCCCACCGAATCGGAATCAAGAGAAGAGTGCGACCTTTTTATCGAAGCGATGCGTTCGATCGCAGCCGAGGCTGAAACGAATCCGGAGCTGGTGAAAACCGCGCCGCATTCCACGCGCGTCGGGCGGCTCGACGAAGTCGCCGCTGCACGCAAACCAATCCTCAGATGGAAACCCTGAGGAAGGAGACTTAGCATGACACCCGACCAAGCTGCATACCTATTGACGATCTTTATCGGCGAAGCCAAAAAGGAATCTCTCACCACTCTGCGAGTTCTGTTGGCCGTTCCGGCCGGCAAGGGAGATTACCGCCCGCATCCGAATTCCTACAGCGCTCTGGAACTCGCCTGGCATCTCGCTTCCTCGGAAGTTTGGTTTCTGAATGGATTCCTCAAAGGGAAATTCGAAATGGATGATGACACCATGCCAGACGATTTCAGCGATGCCGCCGACATCGCTTCTTATTACGAGGATAATTTATCAACGAAGCTCGACGAGGTGGCGAAACTGCCCGCCGCTTTTTGGGCCACGCCTCTGCCAATGTTCGGAATGTTCAATCTCCCCGCAGTGATGTACCTTCAATTCATGCTCAATCATTCGATTCACCATCGCGGCCAGCTAAGCGCCTACCTGCGCCCGATGGGGGCGAAGGTGCCGAGTATTTACGGCGGCAGCTTCGACGAGCCCATGGCGGAGCACGCCGAATCCTAGTTGTCGATTTTAGTTAGATATCTGGCTGCTGACGCAACCTGCCGTTGAAATATCTTGATCGTTGACTAATGCGGAGTTGGAACACGCATTGTTGCGGGGAAAAGAAAAGCCGTGGCGCGTGCTCGCTTTTCACTGACGCACGCCCACGGCTGGTGACGGTGGCCGAAAGTCGGCCAATTGCCGGCAGAGATTTTATTTTTTCTCGTTCTTGGCCTTTTCGACTGGGATGTTTCGGTTTGGCGCCGGCGCTGTGCGATTTTCGATCATCACATCCATCACAGCCGTTGCAGCTGGAAAAACGACCGGACGGCCGTCAGAGCTTGCAGCCGCAGCCACGGTATTTTTCTCCTTCACCGGAGCGGTCACGGGGATGAGCGCGCCTTCCGCTTCCTTCATAAAGCTCAGCCCTTGTTCCTGCCTGTCCCAATCAATCGAGATTACGTCGCCGAGCGATACCTGTTCGGTGGCGAGCAAGCTGGCCAGCGGATACACGACGTAACGCTCGATAGCGCGTTTCAAATGGCGCGCGCCATATTTCAGGTCCGTGCCTTCGCGCAGCAGAAAATCCCGCGCCGCAGATGTTACGCGAAACAAAAAGCGTCCCTTCGCCGTCTCCAGCACGCGCTGTTGAACCATGCCCAGCTCGATTTCCAGAATCTGCTCGAGCTGCTGAGATCGCAGCGGATGGAACACGATCACCTTGTCGATGCGGTTCATGAATTCCGGCGCGAATTTGCGTTTGGCCGCTTCGGAAGCTGTCTTTTCAACTTTTTCGTCCAGACGCACCTGGGTATCCGCTTTTACTTTCGGCGCGAAGCCCATTCCTCCGGTCATCAGCTCGGTGATTTCTCCGCCGCCCAGGTTCGAGGTCATGAAAATCATGGTCTGCGACAAATCCACGCGGCGATTGTCCCCAAGCGTCAGCGTCGCTTTGTCCAGGATGCCGAGCAGCAACTGCCAGAGCGCGTCGGAAGCTTTTTCGATTTCGTCGAACAGCAAAAAGCTGATCTTCAGTTTTTCGGTGTGATATTGGGCGAGCGCTTCCTGCGTAATCAGCGGATGCGTTTCGCGGTGGCCCAAATAT
>Ga0181537_10000043_pt1 | contig 113588 bp, 94 predicted proteins | sample PEATcosm2014_Bin_39_FD_119765 | JGI IMG/M metagenome (GOLD analysis project Ga0181537, IMG submission 119765) | Peatland microbial communities from MTU Mesocosm Facility, Houghton, MI, USA - PEATcosm2014_Bin23_10_metaG | ecosystem: Environmental > Terrestrial > Soil > Wetlands > Peat | place... | reverse complement strand
GTGGGCGTGATCTACACCGAGCACAGGAGGCAGACCATGGACGAGATTATCACGGGTTTTGTCGGGTTGGATGTGCATGCCGAGTCGATAGCGATCGGCTTGGCGGAGGGCGGCCGTGGGGCGCCGCGCTTCGTAGGTACGGTGGGCGAGAAGTTCCCGGAGTTGGCCAAGGCGCTGAGCAGGCCGGGGAACGGCCGAAGTGACGCGCAGGGACTGGCGAGATCAGGGTCGGCATGGGCTTACCCGGTGCGCCAGGAGGAACTGCGAATCGACGCAACTGAACGCTGGCGCAGGACCGCCAGCGGCTGGTGTCAGCCGCGAATTCCAAAGGCTGTGGCCTACAGCAGCGGTACCAGCAGCAGCGCCACGATATTGATGATCTTGATCAGCGGGTTGATCGCCGGACCCGCGGTGTCCTTGTACGGATCCCCGACGGTGTCGCCGGTGACCGCTGCTTTGTGGGCCTCGGAGCCCTTGCCGCCGAAGTGACCTTCCTCGATGTACTTCTTGGCGTTGTCCCAGGCGCCGCCACCGGTGCACATCGAGATCGCCACGAACAGGCCAGTCACGATCGTGCCGATCAGCAAGCCACCCAGCGCCTTGATCCCTTCACCGGGGCCCATCAGCCAGTTGATGCCAAAGGCCACGACCACCGGCACCAGGATCGGCAGCAGCGAGGGGACGATCATTTCCTTGATCGCCGCGCGCGTCAGCAGATCGACGGCCTTGCTGTAGTCGGGCTTCGCCGTACCTTCCATGATGCCCTTGATCTCGCGGAACTGGCGGCGCACCTCGGTGACCACCGAGCCTGCGGCACGACCCACGGCCTCAAGCGCCATCGCGCCGAACAGGTAGGGCACGAGTCCGCCGATGAACAGGCCAATGATCACGGCCGGATCCGAGAGCTCGAAGCTGACGATGTGACCGGCAGCCTCGAGGTTATTGGTGTAGTCGGCAAACAGCACCAGCGCCGCCAGCGCCGCTGAGCCGATCGCGTAACCCTTGGTGACGGCCTTGGTCGTGTTGCCCACGGCATCGAGCGGATCGGTGATGTTGCGGATCTCCTTGGGCAGGTCAGCCATCTCGGCGATGCCACCGGCGTTATCGGTGATCGGGCCGTAGGCATCGAGCGCCACGACCATGCCGGTCAGCGACAGCATGGCGGTCGCGGCAATCGCGATGCCATAGAGGCCGGCCAGGGTGTAGGAGCCCCAGATCGCCAGACACACGGCAATCACCGGCAGTGCCGTGGACTTCATGCTGACGCCCAGGCCCGCGATGATGTTGGTGGCATGACCGGTCTGCGAGGCCGCTGCGACGCGTTGCACCGGGCTGTACTCGGTCGCGGTGTAGTACTCGGTGATGACGATCATCGCCGCCGTCAGGCCAAGTCCGATCAGCGTGCAACCGAAGATCGGTCCCAGCTGCGCCGGCATCAGCTGCCGGCAGAGGAAGTAGAAGCCGATAGCCGAGATCACACCCGAGACGGCCACGCCCTTGTAGAGCGCGTTCATGATCTTGCCGCCTGGCGAGACCTTCACGAAGAAAGTGCCGATGATCGAGGAGACGATCGAGACGGCGCCCAGGGCCAGCGGGAACATCACGGCCGAGGTGCCAGCGTCCTTGAGCACGAGGCCGCCGAGCAGCATCGTGGCCACGAGCGTTACGGCGTAGGTCTCAAACAGGTCGGCCGCCATGCCGGCACAGTCGCCGACGTTGTCGCCGACGTTGTCGGCGATCACGGCCGGGTTGCGCGGGTCGTCCTCGGGGATGCCCGCTTCAACCTTGCCCACGAGATCAGCGCCGACGTCGGCGCCCTTGGTGAAGATACCGCCGCCGAGACGCGCGAAGATCGAGATCAGCGAGCCGCCGAAGGCCAGGCCGACGAGCGCGTGCAGCGCCGCATCATCGCCCAGTGACGGGCGCAGCAGCGCAAAGTAGCCGGCGACACCCAGCAACCCCAAGCCAACCACCAGCATGCCGGTGATGGCACCGCCCTGAAAGGCGACCTGCAGCGCGGCATTCAGACCGTTGCTGGCGGCAGCCGCGGTGCGCACGTTGGCGCGCACCGAGATGTTCATGCCGATGAAACCGGTCAGACCGGAGAGGATTGCGCCAACCGCAAAGCCACCTGCGGTCGGCCAATTGAGCGCGAAGCCCAGCACCACGAACAGCACCACGCCGACGATCGCGATCGTCGTGTACTGGCGATTCAGGTAGGCCTTGGCACCGGCCTGGATGGCCGCTGCGATTTCCTGCATGCGGGCGTTGCCGGCGGGCAGGGCGAGAATGCGCACCACGGAGATTACCCCGTAGACCACTGCAAGTACGCCGGCCCCAATGGCCAGCCACAGCCAACTCGTGGCATCCATGAATTTATCTCCCAGATTCAATGACTTATAGTTCGTGCGCGAGACCCTTTGGGGTCATAGGAAGCACACGGCTCCCGGCGCGGGGCGCGCAATATACCATGGCGCCCCGGGGCCCCGGAGTAGACCTACGAACTAAAGACTAAAGCTGCTCGAGAGCCGGCGCGGGACCGCTTTTCCCTTGAAACGCAGGTACTTGGGCAGACCCCGTTCGTACGGCGGCCAGTCCTCGCCAGCAATCAGGGGTTCAAGATAGCGGCGGGCGGCGGCGGTGATGCCAAAGCCATCGGCTGTTATGTAGTGCCGGGGCACCGTTTTCTCGACGTTGGCGACCTTGTCGAGCGGCACCGGCTTGATCTTCCAGCGATAGGGTTTCGAGCAGGTGCGGATGATCGCAGGCATGACCGCGTTGCGGCCGGCGAGCGCGTACTCGACCGCGGCGCGACCCACTGCATAGGCCTGCTCGACATCGACTTTCGAGGCGATGTGCCGGGCCGCACGCTGCAGGTAGTCGGCCACGGCCCAGTGATACTTGTAGCCCAATTTCTCACGCACCAGATTCGCGACCACCGGACCGACGCCGCCCAGCTGCGTGTGCCCAAAGGCATCGCGCGTCCCGGCCTCGGCCAGAAATTTGCCGTCCGGATACTTCGCGCCCTCGGACACCACGATCACGCAGTAGCCATAGTCGGTGACGCACTGTTTGACGCGCGCGAGGAACGCCTCCTGCTCGAAGGCAATCTCGGGGAACAGGATGATGTGGGGTGCCTGATCGCGTCCATGGCCGGCCAGTCCGCCCGCCGCCGCAATCCAGCCAGCATGCCGGCCCATCACCTCAAGCACGAACACCTTGGTCGACGTCCTGGCCATCGAGGCCACATCCAGTCCGCCCTCGAGCGTGGAGACGGCGATGTACTTGGCCACGGAGCCAAAGCCCGGGCAGCAGTCGGTCAGCGGCAGGTCGTTATCGACGGTCTTGGGGACACCGACACAGCTAATCGGATAGTTCAGCGCCGCGCCGATCTGCGAGATCTTCAGCGCCGTGTCCATCGAGTCGTTGCCGCCATTATAGAAAAAATAGCCGATGTCGTGGGCGCGGAACACCTCGATCAGGCGTTCGTACTCGGCGCGGTTCTGCTCCAGGCCCTTCAGCTTGAAGCGTGCCGAACCAAAGGCGCCCGCCGGTGTGTAGCGCAACGCGCGGATCGTCGCCGCACTCTCGCGATTCAAGTCGATCAGATTCTCGGTCAGGACCCCGACGATGCCATCGCGCCCGGCAAACATGCGGCCAATCTGGCGCTTGTGGCGCCGTGCGGTCTCGATGACGCCGCAGGCCGAAGCGTTGATGACCGCCGAAACGCCGCCGGACTGGGCGTACAAGGCATTGCGCGCAGCTGCTTTCTTCATGATTCGGTTCATCCGTGACTTAGGAGCGCGCGCGTAGCACGCGCGCCGCCGAGAGGATACCCGATCAGCCTCTTCTGCCGACAGCTGGCGAATGATCCGGTTTGACCCTGCCGCGTTGCGGCGGTAACTTGTCGCCCCTAATTATGCGAATCGTACTACTCGGGGCACCAGGATCGGGAAAGGGCACTCAGGCGCAGCGGCTGGTCGAGCTGCAGCGCATCCCGCAGATTTCCACCGGCGATTTGTTGCGCGCCGCCGTGGCGAGTGGCACCGCCTACGGGCTGCAGGCCAAAGCCGCGATGAACGCGGGCCAGCTGGTGGCCGATGACATCGTCGTCGGCATCATTCGTGAGCGCCTGGCGGAGCCGGACGCAGCGGCCGGATTCATCCTCGATGGCTTCCCGCGCAACATAGCGCAGGCCGAGACGCTCTCCTCGATGCTCGGCGAGATCGGCCAGCCGCTCGATGCGGTAGTGCAGTTCGATGTGGACTACGCCCTGCTGTCGCGCCGGATCTCGGGGCGCCGAACCTGTGCCGATTGTGGCCGGGTGTTCAACATTCATACGGCCCCACCCGGCACTGAGCCGCATTGCACGCGCTGCAATGATCATCCGCGTCTGGTGCAGCGACCGGATGACAACGAGAGTACCGTCGCGCGGCGGCTTGAAGTGTACGACCAGCAGACGCGACCGCTGGTCGAGTACTACAGCTCGCGCGGCTTGCTGCGCACGATCAACGCCGATGCGCCGGTGGATACGGTGACCAGCGAATTGCTGTCCGTACTCGGCTCCCTGGTTCCGCAACCGGTCGCTGCGCCCGCCAAGGCGCCGGCGGCGGTGGCGGCGACGCCGAGCGCAGCGACGCCAGCGACTGCGGCAAGTGCTGTGGCTAAAACCAAGCCGAAGGCCAAAGCGAAAGCCGCGCCTAAAGCAAGGGCCAAAGCAAGAGCGAAGCCGAAGAGCGAGACGAAGCCCAGACGGCAAGTGAAGACCAAGACAAAGGTAAAGACTAAGGCCAAGATCAAGGTCAAGGCTGCTGCCAGGAAAGCGGCGAAGCGCAACAGCAAGAAGCAGTCCAAGACCAGACGTGCCGCGCCGCGCAAGAAGAGCAAACAGAGCAGCAAGCGCAAGCACGCACGAGCAAAGTCCAGGCGGCGCGGCGCCGTTCGCCGGCGCTGAGGCGCGGGGACAGCAGCGGTTTATTAAAGTGCAGCGAGCAGCTGCTCGCCAATGATCTCGCGCCTCCAGCCCTGCAGTGCGCTGGCCGCGCGATCGCCATCCGCCACGCGCTCAAGTTGTCGCCGCGTCACCAGCAATTCGGGCGCAATCTGCAGCTGCCCGGCCACCTGACGAGCCACCTGCGCCAGCCGATCGATCGTCGCGATGCGCTCGCCGTCGGGTCGGCGCCGCTGCGGCAGCGGTGGCGGCGGATCGCTCACCGCAGCCTCGCTCACCAGCGCCAGGATCTGCGCGCCGCTGCGGTCACGAATCCCCTCGGGCAGCTCCTGGATGCGCTCCAGGGCTGCGACGGAGCGCGGTACACGCTGCACGATCTCGCGCAGCGCCAGGTCCGGCAGGATCCAGCCCCGCGGGCGATTCGCCGCCATCGCGCGCCGCTCGCGCCAGCCGCCCAGCAGACGGGCCAGCCGGATGCGGCCTTCATCGAGTTCGCTCAAGCCCTTGAGTCGCTGCCAGGCTTCGTCCGGGTCGACCTCGAAGGAGCCGGCGGCGGCATCGAGCGCGGCACTATCCTCCTCGAACCATGCCAGGCGCCCGCGCTGCGCGAGCTCCTCCAGCAGCCGCAGCCGCAGTGGCGGCAGGTGCAGCACATCCTCGATCGCATACTGCAGCTGCTCTGGCGAGAGCGGGCGGCGCGACCAGTCGGTGCGCGTCTGACCCTTGTGCAGCTGGATACCGAGCAGCCTCGAGACCAGATCGCCGTAGCCAATCTGGGCCGGCAGTCCGATCAGACCCGCAGCCACCTGCGTGTCGAACACATTGCGCGCCGGCCCCGCCGCGGGCCAGAGCACTTCGAGATCCTGGCGCGCCGCGTGCAGAATCTTGCAGACCCTGGCATCGGACAGCAGTACGCGCAGCGCGCTCAAATCCTGCAGCGCCAGCGTGTCGACGCAGGCGGAGCGCTCCGTGTCAGCCAATTGCAGCAGGCACAGTTGCGCGTAGTAGGTACGCTCGCGCATGAACTCGGTATCCAGGCCCACCGCTTCGGACCCGCTCAGGGCCTGCACCAGGGATCCAAGCTCGGCAGCATCAGTCAGCGGTATGGGCATCGACTCTCCAGGGGCAGCGGGTGCGGTGCGTGTACAATTTGGGCAGTGGATTATGCGGGGCAGATTGTGGACTCGAAACCCAACAGCAGCATCCTAACGCGCGCGCGCCGGGTGCGGATCGTGAACTTCGCCAGCCCGTGGCCGCGGCGCGCGGCGCGCTGATAATGCACGTCCATATCCTGGGCATCTGCGGCACCTTCATGGGCGGCATCGCGGCCATTGCCCGCGCTGCCGGTCACGAGGTCACCGGCTCGGACCGCAATGTATATCCGCCGATGAGCACGCAGCTGCAGGAGCTGGGCATCGGGCTGACCGATGGCTACGGCCCCGAGCAGCTGAACCCGCGTCCGGATGTCGTACTGATCGGCAATGTCATGACCCGTGGCATGCCGGTGATCGAGGCGCTGCTCGACAGTGGCATTCCCTACAGCTCCGGGCCCGAGTGGCTGGCGCGCGAGGTGCTGGCCGATCGCTGGGTGCTGGCCGTGGCCGGCACGCACGGCAAGACCACAACCTCGACGATGCTCGCCTGGATACTCGAGGATGCCGGGCTTGCACCCGGCTTCCTGATCGGCGGCGTGCCGGGAAACTTTCCCGTCAGTGCGCGCCTGGGCGAGCAGCCCTTCTTCGTCATCGAGGCGGACGAATACGACACCGCGTTCTTCGACAAGCGCGCCAAGTTCGTGCATTACCGCCCACGCACGCTGATCCTGAATAACCTCGAGTACGACCACGCCGATATTTATCCCGACCTGGCGGCGATCGCGCGCCAGTTCCATCATCTGCTGCGCACCGTGCCGGGCAGCGGGCGGATCATCAGCAATGCAGGAGATGGCAATCTCGAGCGGACGCTCGCGGCTGGCTGCTGGAGCGAAGTGGAGCGCTTCGGGCCGCTGGCGAGCAGCGAAGTGCGCTGGAATGCGCGGCTGCTGGATCGCGAAGATGGCTCGGCCTTCGAAGTGCTGGAAAATGGCCTGACCAGTGCCGTGGTCCGCTGGTCGCTGATCGGGCGCCATAACGTAGACAACGCGCTGGCGGCGATCGCCGCGGCGCGCCACGCTGGCGTGCCGCCCGAGCGCGCCGGCATGGCACTCAGTGCCTTCAGCGGCGTGCGCCGCCGCATGGAACTGCGCGGCACGGCCTGCGGTGTCCACGTGTACGATGATTTTGCCCATCACCCCACCGCCATCGCGACCACGATTGCGGGCCTGCGAAGTCACGTCGGCAGCGAGCGCATCGTCGCGGTGCTCGAACCACGATCCAGCACCATGCGACTGGGCGTGCATCGCGAGACGCTGGCGGCATCGCTGGCCGGTGCCGATGAGATCTGGCTGTACGCGCCCGCGGATCTGGGCTGGGATGCACGTGCCGCGATCAGCGCACTGGGCGCGCGCGCCACCGTGGTCGCCGATCTGAACACCCTGGTCGCGGACCTAAGCGCTGCGCTGCGCGAGGGCGATCATGTGCTTATCATGAGTAACGGGGGCTTTGGCGGCCTGCACGATCGTCTGCTCGCGACGCTGGGAGCGCGTGAACACTGAGATGACGCTGCCCGGCGCCCCGGAGCCGCCGGGCGAGCTACCGTTGTTTCCGCTGCGAACGGTGTTGTTTCCCGGTGGACTGCTGCCACTGCGGATCTTCGAGCCACGCTACCTCGACATGATCGGCGGATGCATGCGCTCCTCCAGCCCGTTCGGCGTGCTCCTGATCCGTGCCGGCGGCGAAACCGGGCCGGTGTCAGCGCTCGCCGACATCGGCACCAGCGCTCACGTGGTTGATTTCGAGCAGCGCGAGGATGGGCTGCTCGGGATTCTCTGTCGTGGCGGGCGGCGCTTTCGCGTGCGCACCCGCGAAGTACGCCCCAACGGGCTGCACGTCGCCCAAGTCGAGTGGCTTCCGGTGGCGGCCGCCACGCCACTGGCCGCAATCGATCAGCCGTTGGTGGCCGTGCTGCGCAAGGTCCTGGCAAAGATGGGCAAGAGCGGCCGGTTCCTCGAGCCGGATTTCGCGGATGCCGGCTGGGTCAGCAATCGCATCGCAGAGCTGCTGCCGCTCAAGCCCGAGCACCAGCAGGAGCTGCTGGAAACGGACGCCGCGGCCGAGCGCATTGCCCGCCTGGCGCCGCTGGTCGAGATCGATCCGTAGCGGAAGCGGGCGCTAGCCCGCCGAGGCCTGCAGGTGTCCGCTCGCGCGCGACTCATCGGACACGCGCACGACCTCGGTGTCGATGGTGCCATCGCTCCTGAGGGTCAGGCGCCGATAACCCGGAGGACTCGGGTCGATCGCAAAATGATCCGAGCCGGGCAGAAACTGGGCGCACGTTGACGGTACGGCCAGCAATCGCACGCCCTTGCGGCGCGTGTCCAGACACTGGTGCACGTGACCCCAGGCGATCGCGCGCAGCTGCGGGTAGCGATCGGCAATCGCCAGAAACTCCGCCGCATTCTGCAGGCCGACCGAATCGAGCCAGCGGCTCGACATGCGTACCGGATGATGATGGACGCAGGCGAGCACGTGCCGATCCCCGGCGCTGCGCAGTGCCTGCTCGAACCAGGCAAGTTCGCTGCTGGCGAGCCGGCCGTGGGCCTGGCCTGGCACGCAGCTGTCGAGCATCACGATGCGCCAGGCGCCCAGGTCATGCAGGCCGCCGACCTGGTAGGGCGCCTCATTGAGCGCAGCGCGCATCGGGCCGCCGATATCATGGTTTCCCGGCAGGCACAGCACTGGCTTGCCAAGCGCACTGGTGAGTGTGCGAAAGTGGACGTAGCCCTCGGCTTCATCATTCACTATGTCGCCGGTGAACAGCAGGACATCGGCGCGCGCGATCGCGTGGCGCGCGTGGGCCAGCACGCGCTCGAGCGAGCGGTAGGTCGGCACGCCACGCAGCGTCCCGTCCACGCTCGCGAACAGGTGCGGGTCGGAGAACTGCAGCACATTAATCTCATCATTCATGATGGGAATGTTACCTGCCGCACCGCGGCCATCTGGTGAACTGCATCAACATCGCTCGCCGCATACTGTAATGACCGGCGGACCCAGCGCTCAGTTCCGCAGCCTCGTCCGATGATGTTAAACAGCCCACAGTTTCTCTGGCGCGTTTTTTCTGGCGCCGATTCGCGACAATTTCGCGCAGGTTGCCGCGGGGGATTCTGGTGGAGGACAATGCGCGCCGATCCAGCTCTGCCCGCCCACTCAAACTGACCCTCCACTCCACTGATTCTGCAGCGAGGCCGCTCATGCTTACCCGCCGTGAACTTGCCAATGCCGTCCGTGCCCTGGCGATGGATGCCGTGCAAAAGGCCAATTCCGGACACCCCGGCGCCCCGATGGGCATGGCCGACATGGCCGAGGTGCTGTGGCGGGACTTCCTGAAGTACAACCCGGCCAATCCGCGCTGGTGGGATCGCGATCGCTTCGTGCTCTCGAACGGGCACGCCTCGATGATGCTTTATGCTGTGCTGCACCTGACCGGTTACCCGGTCACGATGGATGAGATTCGCAATTTCCGGCAGTTCGGCTCCCGCACCCCCGGCCATCCCGAGCACGACCTGGCGATAGGCATTGAAACCACGACCGGCCCCCTGGGGCAGGGCATCGCCAACGGGGTCGGCTTCGCGCTTGCCGAACGCATGCTGGCGGCCGAGTTCAATCGGCCCGGCTTCCCGATCGTCGATCATCACACGTGGGTATTCTGCGGCGATGGCTGCCTGATGGAGGGCATCTCGCACGAGGCGGCCTCGCTGGCCGGCGCACTCGGTCTCGGCAAACTGATCATGCTCTACGATGACAATGGCATTTCGATCGATGGCAAGGTCGTCGGTTGGTTTACTGACGATACACCGCGGCGCTTTGAAGCCTACGGCTGGCAGGTGATCCGCGACGTCCCCGGGGAGGACGATGAGGCCGTGGCGAGCGCCATCCGGGCCGCCAAGGCGGAGAGCGCGCGACCGACGCTGATCTGCTGCAAGACGGTCATCGGCTTTGGCTCGCCCAACAAGGCAGGCACCGCCAAAGCACACGGCGAGGCGCTGGGCGTGGAGGAAGTCGCCCTGGCCCGCAAGCAGCTCGGCTGGAACTATCCGCCGTTCGTCATCCCCGATGACATCCGCGCCGCCTGGAATCACGAAGCGGCGGGCCGCGCTGCCGAGGCGGCGTGGCTGGAACTGTGGAAGGGCTACGCCAAGGAATACCCGCAGCTTGCCCAGGAGCTGGAGCGACGCCAGAAGGGCGAACTGCCCGCGGACTGGCCGGCGGTCTGCGACCAGGCGCTGACAATGGCAGCGGCCGCGCCGGCACAGGGCAGCCGGCTCTCCAGCCAGCAGGTGCTCAATGTTATCGCGCCGGCCCTGCCGGAATTTCTGGGCGGTTCGGCCGACCTCACAGGTTCCAACAACACCTGGAACAAGGCCTCGCGGGTGCTGACGCACGATGATCCGAGTGGCAACTACCTGCACTATGGCGTGCGCGAGTTTGGGATGAGCGCCATCATGAACGGCGTGGCGCTGCACGGCGGATTGATTCCCTACGGTGGCACCTTCCTCACCTTCTCCGACTACGCCCGCAACGCGGTGCGCCTGGCGGCGCTGATGCACCTGCGGGTCCTGTTCGTCTATACGCACGATTCGATCGGGTTGGGTGAAGATGGACCCACTCACCAGCCGATCGAGCACCTGCCGAGCCTGCGCCTGATGCCCAACCTGAGTCTGTGGCGGCCGGCCGATGCCGTGGAGACCGCAGTGGCCTGGCGCGCTGCCATCGAACAGATTCACAAGCCGACGGCGCTGGTCTTTAGCCGCCAGGCGCTGCCGCCGCTGGCCAAACCGGCGCAGGCCGATGCCATTGCCCGCGGCGGCTACGCGCTCATCGACTGCGAGGGCACACCCGAGGTGCTGGTGATTTCCACCGGTTCCGAGGTCTTCATAGCCGCCGAGGCGGTGCGCAACGCGCAGGCGCAGGGTAAGCGCGTGCGGCTGGTGTCGATGCCCAGCTGCGATGTGTTCGATGCGCAGGATGCGGCGTGGCGCGAGTCGGTGCTGCCCGCGGCCGTAACCCGGCGCCTGGCCTTCGAGGCGGCCGCGACCGGTGGCTGGTGGAAATATGTCGGCACGCAGGGCAGGGTGCTCGGCCTCGATCACTACGGCGCCTCGGGCAAAGCCGCGGATTTATATAAGAATTTTGGTATGACGTCGGCACACGTACTGGCTTTGATACTAGAATTGCTGGCTTAAGTGGCCGCGGCGCCAGGTGCCGCGATGGCCCGCGGGTCAAGAGATCCGGATCAGCTCCTCTTTCCTCTGCAAGGACACAGCAATGGCAGTTAAGGTTGGAATCAATGGCTACGGTCGCATCGGGCGCAACATCCTGCGGGCGCTGTACGAGAGCAAGCGGCAGAACGAGTTTCAGATCGTCGCGATCAATGACCTGGCCGACCCGCAAACCAATGCCCACCTGACCCAGTACGATACGACGCACGGCCGCTTTGGGGGCAAGGTGAGCGTCGATGGCGATGCGATGCTCGTCAACGGCGATCGCATCAAGGTCGTGGCGCAGCGCGATCCGGCGAAGATTCCCTGGGGCGAGATGGGCGCGGAGTTCGTGCTCGAGTGCACCGGCTTCTTCACGACCAAGGCCGAAGCCGGGCGGCACCTGGGCGGTGGCGCCAAGAAGGTGGTCATCTCGGCTCCTGGCGGCAAGGATGTCGATGCCACCGTGGTCTACGGTGTGAACCACAAGGTGCTCAAGTCGAGCCACACCGTGATCTCCAACGCCTCGTGCACGACCAACTGCCTGGCGCCTCTTGCCAAGGTGCTGCACGATGGGATCGGCATTGAACGCGGCCTGATGACCACGGTACATGCCTATACCAATGATCAGCGCCTGACCGATGTATTCCATGAGGATCTGCGCCGGGCGCGATCGGCCACGATGTCGATGATCCCGACCAAGACCGGTGCGGCAGCGGCCGTGGGGCTGGTGTTGCCGGAGCTCAATGGCAAGCTCGATGGCTTTTCGATTCGCGTGCCGACAATCAACGTCTCGCTGGTGGATCTGACCTTCACGCCCAAGCGTGCCACGACGATTGCCGAAATCAACGCGTTGCTCAGGGCGGCTGCCGATGGCCCGATGCAGGGCATTCTGGCCTACACCGACGCACCGCTGGTCTCGGTCGACTACAACCACGATGCGCATTCCTCGACCTACGATGCCACGCTCACGCGCCTGATCGAGGGGCAGCTGGTCAAGGTCTGCGCCTGGTATGACAACGAGTGGGGTTTCTCCAATCGGATGATCGACACGACGCTCGCCTGGTCGAAGGCCGCTTAGTTCCGATGAAGCCGCTGCGCATGGCGGATCTGGATCTGGCCGGCAAGCGCGTGCTGATCCGTGAAGATCTGAACGTCCCGCTCCAGGATGGTGTCATCAGCTCCGATGCACGCATCCGGGCGGCGCTCCCCAGTATCCGCCTCGCCCTCGACAAGGGCGCGCGGCTGATCATCCTCTCGCATCTGGGTCGCCCGGAGGAGGGCAGCGCGGATCCAGAGTACTCGCTCTCACCGGTGGCCGTGCGGCTGTCTGAATTGCTCGGGCGCCCGGTGCCGCTGGTGGTGAACTGGCTCGATGGGGTCGAGTGCGCGCCAGGCTCCGCGGTGCTGTGCGAGAACGTGCGCTTCAACAAGGGCGAGAAGAAGGATGCCGAGACGCTGGCGCGCCGCATGGCCGCGCTCGCCGATATCTTTGTGATGGATGCCTTTGGCACCGCACACCGTGCCGAGGCCAGTACCCACGGCGTGGCCAAGTACGCGCAGGTGGCCTGCGCCGGTCCGCTGCTGGTCGCCGAGCTCGATGCGCTGGAGCGGGCGCTCAAGAAGCCGGCCCGCCCGCTGGTGGCGATCGTCGCCGGCTCCAAGGTGTCGACCAAACTGACCGTACTGGAATCGCTGCTCGACAAGGTCGACAAGCTGATCGTCGGTGGCGGCATTGCCAACACCTTCCTGGCGGCCACCGGCATCAAGGTCGGCAAGTCGCTGTATGAGAAGGACATGCTCGAGATGGCCCGCGGCCTGCTCGAGCGCGCCCGCGGCCGCGGTGCGGAAATACCGCTGCCGACCGATGTGGTCGTGGCGCGCGAGTTTGCGGCCACCGCGCACGCCGATGTCCGCACCGTCGATGCGGTGGCCGATGAGGAGATGATCCTCGATATCGGCCCGGACACGGCCGAGGCGCTGTGCGCGCTGCTCAAGTCGGCCGGTACGATCCTCTGGAATGGTCCGGTGGGTGTGTTTGAATTCGACCAGTTTGGCGAAGGCACCCGCGCCATCGCCAATGCCATCGCCAGCAGCGGGGCCTATTCTCTGGCAGGCGGCGGCGATACGCTCTCGGCCATAGAGAAGTACGGGGTCGGCGAGGGTATTTCCTACATTTCCACCGGTGGCGGTGCCTTCCTGGAGTTTGTCGAAGGCAAGACGCTGCCGGCTGTGGCGATGCTCGAGGCGCGTGCCGGCGGCTGAAAGCCGCGCGCTGCCGATCTTGCGGTGACCGCGCGGCCCGAATCGCTGTACTCTGCGGCGGCCCGCGCGCAACATCGCTTCGGGTTGCCGGTTACCGGCCTTAGATTTGAGGAGCCAGGCAACAGCGCTATGGATACCGCACGCAGAACCAAGATTGTTGCAACGCTCGGACCGGCCACCGATTCACCCGCCGTCATGGCGGGGATGATCGAGGCAGGCCTGGATGTGGCCCGCATCAACTTTTCGCACGGCAGCCGCGACAACCAGCGGCGGCGCGTCGAAATGGCGCGCGCTGCCGCGGCTGAGGCGGGGCGCCTGGTGGCGGTGCTCGCCGATCTGGCCGGCCCCAAGATCCGTATCGAGAGTTTTCGTGAGGGTGCGGTGCAGCTCACCGAAGGCGCGCCCTTCGCGCTCGACACCGATCTGGATCCGGAGGCCGGAACACTCACCGAGGTCGGCTGCGCCTACAAGAACCTGCCCGGCGATGTGCGTGCCGGCGATACGCTGCTGCTGGCCGATGGCCAGATCATCCTCGGCGTCGAGCGGGTCGTGGGCACGCGAATCTCCTGCGTCGTGCGCTCTGGCGGCAAGCTCTCCAATCGCAAGGGGCTGAACCGGCAGGGCGGCGGCATCTCTGCGCCGGCGTTGACCGAGAAGGATCTCGAGGATGTCCGGGTGGCCGCCGAACTGGGCATCGACTACCTGGCGGTCTCCTTTGCCCGCGATGCCAACGACATCCGCCGCGCGCAGGCGGAGCTGCGCAAGTGGCGTGGCGAGGCGCGCGTGGTGGCCAAGATCGAACGCCACGAAGCACTCGATGACCTGCCCGGCATCCTCGCGGTCACCGATGCGGTCATGGTGGCGCGGGGTGATCTGGGCGTTGAAATGGGCTACGCCGAGCTCACGGGACTGCAGAAGACCATCATCCGCCAGTCATTGCTGCGCAACCGCGTCGTGATCACCGCCACCCAGATGATGGAATCGATGATCCAGAACCCGATTCCGACCCGCGCGGAGGTCAGCGACGTGGCCAACGCGGTACTCGATGGCACGGATGCCGTGATGCTCTCGGCGGAGACGGCGGCCGGGGCCTTTCCGGTCAAGGCCGTACAGGCGATGGCCGATGTGATCCGTGGCGCAGAGAAATACCAGCTCGGAGCGGTGCCGCTGGATGCGCGCAGCGACCAGCAGTTCGCCAATGACGAGGAGGCGATTTCGCGTGCCGTAATGTACGCAGCCAGTCATATGCGGGTCCGGGCGATCGTGGCCATGACCGAGCTGGGCTCGACCCCGCAGTGGATGAGCCGCATCCGATCGGATATTCCGATCTATGCCTTCACGCGCCACGAGGCCACGCGCCGGCGCGTCATGCTCTATCGCGGTGTTTACTCGGTCCCCTTTGACATTACCAATATCGGGGCACCAAACCTGTATGCCGCGATCTTCGATCGGCTGCTGAGCCTCGGGCTCGTGGATGTGGATGATCAGGTGATCGTGACCAAGGGCGAGCTCTCCGGCGTCTCGGGCGGCACCAATTCAATGACCATCCTGCGCGTGTCCCGCACCTAGGCGGCCGCCGGTGCTGGCGCAGCCGCGTCTCGATCGACCGCGGGAGCGCTGCCTGCGGGCGGGGCTCAGGCCCGCCTGGCGAGTGCTCCAAACCACCTAATGCCCGGCCCAAATGGGTCGCCGCAGTGTATTGCGCGAATCCAACACTAGCGATTATAGTTAGTCCAACGCATATTTAAGCCTGAACCAAATCCAAACGTATAACAGGCGGCGTTCGAAGACCGGTGAAGATGCGATTTGCAGGTCAGGTTTTCCAGCGGCGGCAAGTACCGACAGTCTCGTTAGGCACTGGCCCTCAGGAGCCCCAAGAAGGCTAATTAGCAGCATTCGAATAAGACTTCTCTGTGTATTTCATTAGGGAGATACTCGATGGAGATCATTTCAAGCCCCGAGCTATTGGCGCACACACCAACGCTGCGAGCAGCGCTGAGTCCGAAGCATTCGGGCCCGCGCAAGTCGGCGGCGCTGCGTACCGCAACCTCTGTTGCGGCGACGATACTGTTATCGGCTGGCGCGCTGACCTGCCAGCAGGCGCTGGCAGATGATCAGAGCCAGGGCGCGATAACAGGCGCGACGGCTACGGCCCCGGACAAGAAGAAAGAGGAATCAGTCGAAGAGGTGATTGTAACCGGCTCGCTGATTCCACAGTCACAGGTCGAGAATGCGAATCCGGTGGTCGTTATCAGCTCCGAGGATCTGCAAAACCGGGGGTTTCAAACGGTCGCCGATGCACTCCAGCAAAGTTCGTTCGCTACCGGAAGCATTGACAGTGGCCAGCACGTCAATGGCTTCACGCCCGGGGCCAAAGTGGTGAGCCTGTTCGGCCTGGATCCTGGCTATACCAAATTTCTGATTGACGGTTTGCCGATTGCTGACTACCCGGCCCTTTATGGGGGTACCGACCTGGTCACCAGCATTTCGGGCATTCCGATGGACCTGGTCGAGCGCATCGACATACTGCCCGGCGGTCAGTCTTCAATTTACGGTTCCGATGCCATCGCCGGGGTCATTAATATCATCCTGAAGAAGGAGCTCGATGGACCCTTCGTAGATGTGCGTTATGGATTTACCAAGGACGGCGGCGGCACCGACAGAGTCATCGCCACGGGCGACAGCTTCAAATTTGGCAGCTTCAATCTGATGGTCAGTGGCCAGTACGAGGAAACCGACCCGATCTGGGGCTTTCAGCGCCCGCTGACCAACCAGTACTTCGCCAATGGCACGTCGCCGCAGGTGGCGGAGCGCGACTTCCTGATTTATGGGCTGAGCGACAACTACTACTTTGAAGACCCCGCGAATTGCGCCAATGTTTCGGGACTGGTTAATGGCACCGAAAAGGAGCAGTTTCGTGCCGGCCATGGGAACTACTGCGGCACCGATTCGCAGGGCGATTACACGATCGGCGATGGTGATCAGAGCGGCCAGATCTATGTCCGATTAACTGACGATGTCACCGACAATCTGCAGTTGTACGCCAATGTGCTGTGGGACCACGATGTGGCCAGCTACAGCATCGGTCCTTACTTCTACAGCACCGGGGACGCCTACAGTCAGGGCAATTACACCTGGGGTTACTACGAGGATCCAAACATCACCGGTACCGGGTTCAATGCTGGGGACCTGTTGAACCTGCAGCGTTCGTTCACGCCCCAGGAGACCGGCGGCCTGGACAATACCTTGAGTTACGCCACGACCAATTCGATCCGGCTCAACGGCGGCCTCAAGGGACTGCTCTTTGGGACCAAGTGGAACTACGACCTCGGCATGCTGTTTACGGACGACCGACTGGACGAGGCGGAGCATCAGCTCTCGATGGCCGGCTTGAACAGCTATTTTGGCTCGATCCTGGGAACGCCGACCTATGATCCAATCGTAGGCACAAATATCTTCACGCCTAATTACGCGCTGTTTTATAGCCCCATCACGCCGCAGCAATATGAGAGCTACAGCACCTACAGCCACGCCTTCTCCTACAGCGAAGACAGCACGCTGCGTGGCCAGCTGACAAACTCGGCCTTGTTTAACCTGCCTGGCGGCCCGGCGGGAATTGCGCTCGTTGCGGAGACCGGTGATCAGGAATGGACCAATAACCCCGATCCGGGTATCAACGAGGAACTATACTTTGGCCCCTATACCGCGACCGACAGTACAGGTCATCGCTCGCGCTGGGCGGGGACCGGAGAATTGCGTCTCCCGCTACTCAAATCGCTGATCGTGGATGCCTCGGCTCGCTACGATGCTTATCATGTTGAAGGCTTCAGCTTCGACAAGACGACCTACGATGTATCCATCGAGTATCGACCGCTTGAGCAACTGCTGATCCGAGGTCGCTACGGCACGGCCTTCAAGGCCCCGAGTCTTGCGGACGAGTTCCAGGGGGTGCAGGGTCTGGGTACTTCCGTGCCGGATTACTACCTGTGCGCGAAGGCCGGCTTCCCGCCTTCCAACGTCAGTAATTGTCCGACAAATCTCAGTGATTCCCAGGTCGAGCTGCTGACCTCGGGCAACACGACCCTCAAGCCGATCACAGCCACGGTGTGGTCCTACGGCGTCGTATGGTCCCCGGTGGACCGACTGTCGCTGAAGGCCGATTACTTGCACTGGGGGATCAGCAACGAAGTCACCGAGCAAAGCGATAACCTGGTCATGCTGGAGGACTACGAGTGCGAATTCGGGATCCTGAACATCACCTCAGCGCTGTGCCAGCATGTCCTGCAGCAGGTTGTTCGCAACCCGGTCAGTGACCAGCTGATCAGCATCAGCACGCCGAAGATCAATGTCTCGCAGGAGAACGTGAACTCGGTCGTCGCCGGCTTCAACTACCAGTGGCGTGCGGGTGTCATAGGGAACTTCACGCTCGAGGGATCATGGACCGACATGATTTATCATGCTTTTCGAATTTATGCGGGTGATCCGCTCGACAATCTGTTGACCGACCCGATCAACAGCCAGGAGTTCAAATCCAAGATTAACGGGTCGTTAACCTGGGCCAAGGATGCGTTGCAGGCGACGGTGTATGTGAATCGCGTGGGTGGCACGCCCAACTACGTGGCGATCGAGGACGGCTATGGCGTTCCCGGTGCTGGCACGCTCGGCGTCTGGACGCTTACGAGCCTGAGCGCGCGCTATCAAGTGACTCATCAATTTGAAGTGAGCTTTGCTGTGGACAATCTGTTCAACACGATGCCGCCGAAGGACGACACGTATCCGGGCTCTGCGGGCAGCAACGAAGGCACATTTGGTACGCCCACTGGCCCGGCCTACAACATCTTTCAATACAACAATTTCGGTCGCAGCTACCTGCTCGAGGCGAACTATCACTTCACGAGATAAGCGCTGGGAGCTGGTGTCAGAAATAAGGGCCCCGCGTTCGGGGCCCTTTTTGCGGGAATTGCGCGGCCCCGGGCGGATCTGGCAGCCGCGATCGGCGCTGGCAAGCTGCCTCGGTCAGGGGCGAGCGATTATTGCAGCTATTGTGGGGGGTGCCGCTGCTTGTCAGGTTGTGCCGAAAATCGTGACAAATTTCAATTTAGGGGCACTATTTCGGCCAATTACGCTGTAAATTGAACGGGTGTTGAAGAATTCGTGAATTATGCAGCAGGGGCGCGGCCTCAAATTGTGACAGGCGTGCAGTTGCAAAGGCCCCGAATGTATTCAAATACCGACACACGGCTCCACGGGCGTGCGCCCGGGATGCCAGAGAGTAACACTTGACCCGGAGTCTGCAGATGACGCGCCTACAAAAGGGTTTCACACTGATCGAGCTCATGATCGTGATTGCGATCATCGGCATCCTGGCCGCGATTGCGATCCCGGCCTACCAGAACTACGTGATCCGCTCGCAGGTTACGGAAGGCCTGAGCCTTGCCGACACCTGGAAGACCTCGGTTGGCGAGTTCTTTGCCTCCTACGGCTCCTTCCCCACCGGCTACAGCGTGCCCGGCACTTCGACCACGATTGCAATGGCGACGATCTCGTCGGGTAAGTACGTCAGCCAGATCACCGTTGTGGCCGGCGGCCAGATCCAGATCACCTACGCCGGCGCTGCTGCCAATGCCAAGCTGGCCACGAGCGGGGCCAACAAGCTCACGCTGCAGCCTGGTCTGAGCAACAACAACGACGTGGTGTGGTTCTGCGGCACCGCGACCACCGGCTCGGCGGGTCTGAGCGTGGCTCCGGTTGCGACTGCGACGACCATTCCGTCCCAGTACCTGCCAAGTTCCTGCCACAACTAAGATCGGGCACCGCTCCGGGTTTCGCCGCGGCGGCTATTCGCGCTGCTGGCCGCTGTTCGCAGCGAAAACGAGACGCCTGTTCATGGTGGTGATGCACCGCTCCGGCGTATCTTAAGCAGCTATGAGAGGCTCGACGCCAGCTCCGATCAGGGCCGAAGTCGGCAGGACCGTCGGTCTGGTGCTGCCAGGCGGCGGTGCGCGTGCGGCCTACCAGGTCGGCGTGCTCAAGGCGATCGCGGCGATGCTGCCCGATGCGCCCAACCCCTTCCCGGTCATGGTCGGCACTTCGGCCGGCTCGGTATCGGCAGCCGTGCTCGCCAACGAATCCTTCCGCTGGCACCAGGCGGTGCGTGCACTGGAGGAGGTTTGGGCCAACTTTCATGTCCAGCAGGTGTTTCGCGCCGACGCCCTGAGCATGCTGCGCCAGGGCATGCACTGGATGTGCTCGCTGGCCACCGGTGGGCTGCTGCTGCCGCCACCCAAGGCGATGTTCGACAATTCCCCGCTGCGCAAGCTCCTCGAGACCAATATCGACTGGAGCCACATGCGCCACAGCATCGAGTGTGGAAGCCTGCGTGCCCTGGCGCTGTGCGCGACCAGCTATGCCTCGGGTGGGTCGGTGGCTTTTTTTGACGGCGCTCCGGAACTGCAGGAATGGCGCCGCCAGCAGCGCTTCGGGCGCCGCGCCACCATCGGACTGGACCACCTGATGGCCAGCATGGGCGTGCCGTTTCTGTTTCCACCGGTGGCGATCAACAACGAGTACTACGGTGACGGCGCCCAGCGCCAGCTCTGGCCACTGAGCCCGGCGATCCACCTCGGTGCCGACCGCATCCTGATCATTGGCGTGCGGGCCGAGGAGACCTCGGGCGTCAATCCGCGCCAGCGTACCGTGGCCAACGCCCCGACCATGGGACAGCTGTTCGGCTACATGCTCGACACGCTGTTCATGGATCAGATTTACGCCAACGTCGAACATGTCGCGCGCCTGAACGAGATTGCTGAAGTGGCACCGGCGGCGCTTCCCGGCGTGCACAAGGTCGCGACGATGCTGATCGCGCCCAGTATTGACCTGCGGGTGATTGCCACGCGCCATGTCAGGTCACTGCCCCCGAGCTTGCGGGCACTGCTGCGCGTCATGGGCGCGCGTGGCACAGCCGGCGCGCAGCTTGCCAGCTACCTGATGTTTGAATCAGGCTTCACGCGCGAGCTGATCGATCTGGGCTTCAAGGACGCGTATGCACGACGCGATGAACTGCTCGCTTTTCTTGGCGGTGAGGCGCTGGCGCAGACCATCATGCTGCCGGCGCTGCGCGCGGCCGCAGAGCGCGACTGACGAGCGCGCCGCCTTGGCGTGCATGAGCGCGCCGCGCTATGCTTCGCGGCTTCGATCAAAACCCAAAAGCGCTGATCCAGTCATCAGGTCTTGCCTCACGCTAGCAACCGCATGTTGCCGCGCCGTGCAGGTCGACCCAAGAGGTTCGATATGAGCAATCCGAACAACGCCGGCCGCGCGCTGTCACTGTACAGGCCATGGCACCAATGGCGGCTCCTATCACTATCGATCGGCCTGCTGGCGACGCCGCTCGCGACGATGGCTGCCGGCGAGGCGCAGCCACTGCCGGCCCCGCAGAGCATTCCGGTACCACGCGATGTCCCGTATCCGGGAGTTGTGCAGCTGTCGGTCGATGTGACGGATACCGATCATCGCCTATTCAAGGTGCACGAGACGCTGCCGGTAAGCGCCGCGGGCGATCTGGTGCTGCTGTTTCCGCAGTGGACACCGGGCAATCATGCCCCGGACGGCGACCTGACGGCCTTCACGGCGCTGTCGATTCGCAACGGGGATACCAAGCTGGCCTGGACGCGGGATCCGCTCAATGTGTTTGCCTTTCACGTGCGCGTTCCCAAGGGCTGCACGCGGCTCGATCTGGACTACCAATATGTTGCAGCGAGCAAGGAGTCGATCGGGCACGTATTGGTAGCCCATGGTCAGCTGATGCTCGATTGGCAGGAAGTGCTGCTCTATCCGGCGGGTTACTTCGCGCGCGGCATTCAGTACCAGGCGCATCTGACCTTACCCAGGGACTGGCAGTTGGCGAGTGCGCTCGAAGTTGAGTCAACCGATGGCGCCGTTACGACCTTCCGCACGACGCCACTCGAGGTGCTGATCGACTCGCCGGTCGAGGCCGGACGCTACCTGAAACGCTACGCGCTGACCGAGCCTGGTCAGGTGCCGGTATTCATGGATGTAATGGCCGAGCAAGCCGCTTTGACGGAGATCAAGCCGGAGATCGTGGCCCAGCACCGGGCGCTGGTTCAGCAGGCCATGAGCCTGTTTGGCTCGCATCATTTCAACCACTACGATTTCCTGTACACGGTCAACGACACGATCAGCGGCGAGATTACCGTTGAACATCAGCGCTCCGGTGAATATCAGCTGGATGCCGACTGGTTTACCGACTGGGAAGGTCACAGCGGACGCCGCGACGATCTGGCACATGAATTCACCCACTCCTGGGACGGGAAGTTCCGCCGGCCGGCGGATCTGTGGGTCCCCAACTTCAACGTGCCGATGCGCAACTCGTTGCTGTGGGTGTATGAGGGTGGCACCGAGTACTGGGGCATTGTCCTGACGGCCCGCGCGGGACTGTGGAGCAAGGAGCAGGCCCGCGATGCGCTCGCGGCCTGGGCGGCCGAGCTGGCGAACATGCCGGGGCGCAGCTGGCGCAACCTTCAGGATACGACCAACGATGAAATCATCAACCCGCGCCGCCCGATGGAGTGGGTATCGTGGCAGCGTTTCGAGAATTATTACGAGGAAGGGGCGCTGATCTGGATGGAGGCGGATACGCTGATCCGCGAACGCTCTGGCGGCAAGCGCTCGCTGGATGACTTCGCGCGCGGATTTTTTGGCGTCGAGGACGGACGCTGGACACCGCTAACCTACACGTTTGAGGATGTCGTGCAGGCGTTGAATGCCGTGGAGCCCTACGACTGGGCCGGGTTCCTGCGCCAGCGTCTGGATCAGCCCGGCCGCGGCGTGCCGATGGACGGCCTGGGGCGCGGCGGCTACCGCCTTGTGTATACCGATACGCCCAGTGATATCAGCAAGAGCCTGGCGCGCATCTATAAAGTGGAGGACTTCATGTATTCGCTCGGCTTCAATCTGGATAAGGATGGCGCCATCAGCGATGAGCTGTGGGACAGCCCGGCATTCAAAGCCGGCCTGGCGCCAGGAACCAAAGTGATTGCAGTCAATGGCGTGGCCTATGAGTCGAAGAAGCTGACCGAGGCTCTCGAGTCGGCCAAGAGCAGCACTGCGCCGATCGAGCTGCTGGTACGCAGCGATGATCTGTTCAGGACCGTGCGCGTGGATTATCACGAGGGTCCGCGCTTCCCGCACCTCGAGCCGATTGCGGGTGCGCCGGCACGGCTCGATGACATTCTCGCCCCGCGACCCGGAGGCTGATCAGCGCACCGCGCGGATGTAAGCCTCAGTAGCCGACCGTGAAGCGCTTGTGCAGGTGCTCCGGGTGCTCGGCTTCATCAAGCAGTGCGATGGCGTAGTCTTCCATTGAGATGTGGCTGGTACCCGAGGCATCGGTCAGCAGCTCATCGCCGCCCAGGCGGAACTTGCCGGTACGGGTGCCCGGCTCAATCATCATCGAGGGACTGAGGTAGCTCCAGGCGACATCACCCACGGTGTGCAGGTAGTCGAGCACCTGTTTTTGCTGCACCGGTCCGAACGAGGCATCGAGCTTGCCGCCGGAGCGGGCGCGCATCTGATCCAGCACGGTCACCCCCGGTTGCACCTCCAGTGTCCCGGCGCCCCCGACGATCAGCAGGCGCGGTGCCCTGGCGCCGAGCGCACGATCGGCATTAACCAGCATTTGTGAAGCGCGCAGCAGGAAGTCGGCTCCCTCGCTGTCCGTGCCGCGTCCGCTGTTGAGCGCACTGACGACGACATCCTCGCCCTTAAGTGCACGGGCTACGCCTGCGGCATCGAGCACATCACCGGCCTCGATGTGCAGATGCTCGGCCGGCCGCAACGCTGAGCTCTCGGGGTGGCGGGCGATGACTGTGACGGTATCGCCGCGCTGCAACGCTTCGGCGACGATGCGCTGGCCGATATTGCCGGTGCCGCCATAGATCAGGATCTTGAGCGAAGCCGCATGCAGGACGCCGGCCAGTGCGATGCCCGTGAGGGCAAGCAGCAGGCACAGTAGCGGCTTTAAGACCTGGCCTTCGGTATTCATGTGCTGATCCCCGGCCTGACAGTTCATCGCGCGGCCTGGGGCCATCGGTCCCGGCTGGTACTGGCAGGCAGCGTAGAGATTACACCTGTGCAACCTGCCTCACTAGGCAGGCGCCGGCGGTTGCTGCCAGAATGCCCACTTCAGGCCAGTTGGCGGGCACCGCGCAGCCGGATGCCATGAATTGCACAGCGATGGGGCGTGACACCAAATGGAAGGGATGGAAGAGGAAATAAAGCAGGCGGCCCTGGACTACCATCGCCTGCCGCAACCCGGAAAGATCTCGCTGGCCCCGACCAAGTCGCTGGTGAACCAGCGCGATCTGTCGCTGGCCTATTCGCCGGGTGTCGCCTACGCCAGCCTTGCAATCAAGGATGACCCGCTGGCAGCGGCGCAGATGACATCGCGTGCCAATCTGGTCGGCGTCGTGACCAACGGCACCGCGGTTCTCGGCCTGGGCAACATCGGAGCGCTGGCCGGAAAACCGGTGATGGAAGGCAAGGCATGCCTGTTCAAGAAATTCGCCGGCATCGACGTGTTCGACATCGAGATCAATGAGAACGATCCGGACAAGCTGATCGACATCGTGGCATCGCTCGAACCCACCTTTGGCGGCATCAACCTCGAAGACATCAAGGCGCCGGAGTGCTTCTATATCGAGCGCAAGCTGCGTGAGCGCATGAAGATCCCGGTCTTCCACGACGATCAGCACGGTACCGCGATCATCGTCGCGGCGGCGGTACTCAACGCGCTGCTGATCGTCGGCAAGGACATCTCGAAGGTCAAGGTGGCCGGTTCCGGCGCCGGCGCGGCGGCCCTGGCTTGCCTGGATCTGCTGGTCGCGCTCGGCCTGGACAGGCGCAATGTCTACATCAGCGACACTCACGGCGTGGTCTACGAGGGGCGCGTAAGCGCGATGGATCCGGACAAGCAGCGCTATGCGCAGCGCACCGCGGCGCGCACCCTCGGGGAAATCATCGTCGATGCGGACATCTTCCTGGGCCTGTCAGCGCCCGGCGTCCTCAAACCCGAGATGGTCAAGCAGATGGCCGCGCGACCGGTGATCCTGGCGCTCGCCAATCCCGAGCCCGAGATCCGCCCGGAGCTGGCCAAGGCGGCGCGTCCCGACTGCATTGTCGGGACCGGGCGCTCGGACTATCCCAACCAGGTCAACAACTCGCTGTGCTTCCCGTTCATCTTCCGCGGCGCGCTTGATGTCGGGGCGACGACCATCAACGAGGAGATGAAGCTTGCCACGGTGCATGCGCTCGCGGCGCTGGCGCGGGCCGAGCAGTCCGATGTGGTCACTGCTGCCTATGGCGATGAGAGCGCGGGCTTCGGGCCCGAGTTCCTGATTCCGCGCGCCTTTGATCCGCGCCTGATCACCCGCATTGCCCCGGCCGTGGCCAAGGCCGCGATGGATAGCGGCGTCGCGACCCGGCCGATCGCGGATCTCGATGCCTACCGCAACCGCCTGACGCAGTTCGTCTACCAGTCCGCCTCGGCCATGCGCCCGGTGTTCGTGGCCGCGCGTCGCCGGCAGCAGCGGGTCATCTTTGCCGAGGGCGAGGAGCCCCGGGTGCTGCAGGCCGCACAGGAAGTGAGCGATGAGAACATCGCGCGGCCGGTGCTCGTGGGCCGCACCGATGTCATCGCCGCACGCATCGAGAAGCTCGGCCTGCGCCTGAGGCTTGGCGAGAACTGCGATGCCGTCAATGTGCTCAGCGACGCACGCTTCCGTGATGCCTGGAGCGAATACTACGAGCTCACCAAGCGCCGCGGCGTCTCGCGCGCCCAGGCGATGGAGGAGATGCGCAGCCGCACGACGCTGATTGGCGCGATACTGGTCCGGCGCGGTGATGCCGATGCCATGCTGTGCGGAACCGTGGGCAACTACCTCGAGCATCTCAAGTATGTCGAGCGGGTCATTGGCATGGCCGAGGGCGCGCACACGCTCGCGACGATGCAGATGCTGATCCTGCCCGACCGGCAGCTGTTCTTCTGCGATACGCACGTCAATCGCGATCCGAGTGCCGAGCAGATTGCCGAGATGACGCTGCTGGCAGCCCAGCAGGTGCGCCGCTTCGGGCTGATTCCGAGCGTGGCGCTGCTCTCGCATTCGAGCTTCGGCAGCTCCGATGCCCCGTCGGCCGAGAAGATGCGCCACGCGCTGGAGTTGATCAGCGCACGCGCCCCGGAGCTGGCGGTCGATGGCGAAATGCGCGCCGACTCAGCGCTCTCGAGCGCCATCCGCGCCAATGAATTTCCGGGCTCAAGACTAAGCGCGGATGCTAACCTGCTGATCATGCCCAACGTCGATGCCGCCAATATCACCTATAACGCACTGCGGATTGCCGCCGGCGGCGGCGTGACCGTCGGCGGTATCCTGCTCGGCGCCGCGCGGCCGGTGCATATCATGACGGCCTCATCCACGGTGCGCCGGATCGTCGACATGACGGCAGTGGCGGCCGCGGATGCCGGTGCGCAGCGCTCGGCCCGCCTCTGAGTGTCGCGGCACCGCGAATCGTGAGCCCTTCCTCTGCTTCCCGTGCCGGTATCTGCCCGGGATGCCGCAGGCCGCTGTTGCAGTGTGTTTGCCATCCGGGTGCGCCACGGGCGCCGGTACGCGTGTCGCGCCAGACCCAGGGGCGCGGCGGCAAGGGCGTGTCGGTGATCACGGGGCTGCCACTGGGCGAGGCTGAGCTTGAGATCCTGGCCAAGGAACTCAAGCGCCGCTGCGGCTCGGGTGGCAGCGTGCGCGAGGGTGTCATCGAGATCCAGGGGGATCATCGCGACACGCTGGTTGCCGAGCTGATGCGCCGCGGCTTTGCCGCCAAGCGCGCCGGCGGCTGATCCCCAACCGCTGCCCTCAACATGTTGCTGCGACTCGATCAGGTCAGCTTGAGCTTTGGTTCGCGTCCGCTGCTCGATCACATCACGCTGCAGGTCGAGGAGGGCGAGCGCGTCTGCGTTGTCGGGCGCAACGGCGAGGGCAAGTCGTCGCTGCTGCGCCTGGTCGCCGGGGAAATTGCACCCGACGAGGGCAGCCTCTGGACCAACCCGGGCGCGCGCGTGGCCTACCTGGTCCAGGATGTCACTGCGGCGAGCGATGACAGCGTCGAAGCGGTGGTCGCGGCCGCGGCCGAGCTGGCGGCCGATCAGGAACCGTGGCAGCGCGAGCAGCGGGTGCGCGTCGTCATGACGCAGCTGGGGCTCGATGGCGCGGCGCGTTTCAGCGCGCTCTCCGGCGGCTGGCGCCGGCGCGTATTGCTGGCCCGGGCACTGGTCAGCGAGCCGCAGGTGCTGTTGCTCGATGAGCCGACCAATCATCTTGATATCGAGGCGATCGAGTGGCTGGAGCAGGTGATGCTCGCGTTTCGCGGTGCGCTGCTGTTTGTCAGCCACGACCGGGCGTTCATCAACCGGCTGGCGACCCGCGTCATCGAGCTGGATCGGGGCACCTTGAGCTCCTGGCCCGGGAATTTCGATGAGTACCGCGAACGCAAGGCCGAGCAGCTTTCCGTTGAAGCGCAGCACGCGGCGTTGTTCGACAAGCATCTGGCGCGTGAGGAAGTATGGATCCGCAAGGGCGTCGAGGCGCGGCGCACGCGCAACGAGGGGCGCGTGCGGGCCCTCGAGGCGCTGCGCAGGGAGCGGCGCGCGCGCCGCGAGCGGCCCGGGCAGGCGGCCCTGGCGCTGCAGGAATTCACCGAATCGGGGCGCAAGGTGTTCGAGGCCGAGGAGGCGAGCGTGGCCTTTGGCGAGCGCACCATTATCAGCGGCCTGAACGTGACGATCGCTCGTGGCGATCGCATCGGCATTGTCGGACCCAATGGCGCCGGCAAGAGCACGCTGCTGCGCCTGCTGCTGGGCGAGTTGCCGCCCTCGGGCGGGCGCGTGGAGATCGGCACCAAGCTGCAGGTGGCCTACTACGATCAGCAGCGCGCCCAGCTGCAGCTCGACAAGTCCGTGATGGAGAATGTCAGTGAACGCTCCGATCAGGTCATCGTCAACGGCCAGGCACGCCATGTCAGTGGTTACCTGCGCGATTTCCTGTTCCGCCCGGAGCAGCTGCGCACGCCGGCCTCGGCGCTCTCCGGCGGGGAGCGCAACCGGCTGCTGCTGGCACGCCTGTTCGCCGCGCCGGCGAACCTGCTGGTGCTCGATGAGCCCACCAACGATCTGGATATCGAGACCCTGGAACTGCTCGAGGAGCTGGTGTGCGACTTCGCCGGCACGCTGCTGCTGGTCAGCCACGATCGCGCGTTCCTGGACCGGGTAGTCACGAGTCTCCTCGTAGTCTCCGGCGATGGCTCGGTGAGCGAATTTGTCGGCGGCTACAGCGACTGGCTGGTGGATCGCAACCGGCGCCTGGCGCAGGCGGCGCCAGCGGTCGTCGCCGCCAGTGTCACTGAATCCCGCAATGCGGCTAAATCGCCGGCGCCGCGGCGCCCCGAGCGGCTTTCCTACAAGGATCAGCGCGAGCTGAGCGCGCTGCCGGGGCAGATCGCCGCGCTCGAAGCCGAGCACGCGCGTTGTGCCGATGCAGTGAATGACCCGCAGTTCTATCAGCGCGCGCGCTCCGAGACGGCGTCCGCGCTCGAGACCCTGCGGCAGCTGGGCGAGCGCATCGAGCGCGCCTACGCGCGCTGGGCGGAACTCGAGGGGAAGGCTTCGGCCGCCGGCAGTTCGGAGTGACGCACGCGCACGTCCGGGACCTCGGCCTTGAGCGCCAGTGCCAGCTGCTCGGCAATGTAAACCGAGCGATGCTGGCCGCCGGTGCAGCCAATGGCGATCGTCAGGTAGCGGCGGTTGCTCAGGCGATACTCGGGCACGCGCGCGCCAATGAAAGTGCTGACATCGGCGATGTAGCGTCCGACCGCTTCCTGGCTTTCCAGAAAGCGGATCACGGCCTCATCGCGCCCGCTCAGTGAGCGCAGCTCGGCGATCCAGTACGGGTTGGGCAGCGCGCGGGCGTCAAATACGAAGTCCGCATCGCTGGGAATCCCGTGCTTGAAGCCGAAGGATTCCACCAGCACGGCCAGGCGGTCGCGCGGCCGTTTGTCAACGCGCCGGTGAATGGTCTCGCGCAGCTCATGCACGCTCATGCGCGAGGTGTCGAGCACCAGGTCCGCGGCATTGAGCAGCGGCTCGAGCAGCCGGCGTTCATGGTCAATCGCATCGCGCAGGTTGGCATTGCTGCGGCTCAAGGGGTGGCCGCGCCGGGTTTCGGCAAAGCGGCGCAGCAGTTCCTCATCGCTCGATTGCAGGAAGATCACCTCGCAATCGATGCCGCTGCGCTTGAGCTCGGCGATCAGCGTCGGCACCGTGGCGATCTCGGCATCGGTGTTGCGGGCATCGAGCCCCACGGCCGTGCGCTCGTAGGTCCGATCGCTGCTGCGCACCGTGTGCGAGATGAAGGGCTTGAGCAGTGCTGCCGGAATATTATCGATGCAGTAGAAGCCCAGATCCTCGAGCATGTGCAGCGCCACGCTCTTGCCTGAGCCGGACAGTCCGCTGAGAAAGATAAGCCGCATCGATGAGTCCAAAACCGCGCGCCGCTACGGGCGGGCGCCCTTCTGCGCCTCGGCAGCATGGTGATCGGTCACCTTTTCCTTGTGCTTGCGCACCCGCCGGTCAAGCTTGTCGGCCAGGGCGTCGATCGCCGCGTACATGTTCTGATCCTCGGCCAGCGCGTGGATGGTCTCGCCGCGCAGATGCAGTGTCGCCTCGGCCTTGCGCCTGAGTTTCTCCACGGTCAGCACGCAGTGTGCGTCGATGACCTGATCAAAGTGGCGCATGACGCGCTCGACCTTCTTCTCGACATAGCTACGCAGGGCGGGGGTGATTTCCACGTGATGTCCGCTCAGGCTCAGTTGCATGGACGTCTCCTTGTCGTAGTTGTGGTGAATTTGTCGTGAAATCCAGTCCAAATGTCACTTACCCGGCTGGCGCTTGCGCTCGTTCGAGGGCGCGATGCCCATCGTTTCGCGGTACTTCGCCACCGTGCGCCGCGCGACCGGGATACCCTCGCCCGAGAGAATCTCGGCCAGCCGGCTGTCGCTCAGGGGATTGGCAGGATCCTCCTCGCGGATGAGTTTGCGGATCTTGGCGCGGATCGCGGTCGAGGAGGTGCCCGAACCATCGGCGCCCTCGACCTGGCTGGAGAAGAAGAAGCGCAATTCAAAGACGCCGCGCGGCGTGTGCATGTACTTGCCCGAGGTGACGCGCGAGACTGTGGATTCGTGCATCGTGATCGCCTCGGCGATATCGCGCAGGATCATCGGCCGCATGTGTTCCTCGCCGTGTTCGAGGAACTCGGTCTGGCGCTCCACGATCGAGCGGGCCACCTTGATGAGCGTGTCGTTGCGAATCTCGAGGCTCTTGAGCAGCCAGCGAGCCTCCTGTAATTGCGTGCGCATCGTTGCGTGGCTGGTGCCGCGCCCGATCAGGTTCGCATAGCTCTGGTTAAGACGCACGCGCGGCAGCGTTGCGCCATTGATCTCCACTGTCCAGCCGCGGCTCGTGCGCCGCACAAACACATCCGGAACGACATATTCTGCCGCGCTCGGACTGACGACCGAGCCGGGGCGCGGATGACAGCTGCGCACCAGGGCGAGGGCGAGTTCAAGCTCCTCGTCCGAGGCGTGCAGCTCGCGGCGCAGCAGGCCCAGTTCCCGCCCGGCGACCAGCGCCAGGTGGTGCTGTGCAATCAGGCGCGCGGTCGCGAGCCCTGGCGTCGCGATATCCAGCTGGCCCAGCTGCAGCAGCAGGCATTCGCTGACCGAGCGCGCGCCGACACCCGGCGGATCCAGTGACTGGATCAAGGCCAGGACCGGTTCGATCTCGGCCACTGCACAGTCAACTTCCGGCTTGAGCGTGCCGGCAATCTCGCTCAGGGGCTCACCGATATAACCATCATCGTTGATGGCATCGACAATGGCCTTGCCGATCGCCAGTTCGCGCGGGGTGAGCTGCGCCAGTTCCAGCTGCCAGAGCAGGTGCTCGCGCAGGCTCTGATGGGCTGAATCGGCATATTCCTGCTGGCGCTCGTCATCGCCAGGGCTCCAGGGATTCTCGGCCGGCCCCACCGACTGGTCGGTCCAGCCATCGTCGATGATCTCGACACTCGCTTCGGCTTCCTCGGCCTGGCTCTGGCCGCCCATTTCGGTCGTCGCGAGCGCCTCGGGGCCAATGACCTCGGATTCCTCATCCTGCTCGAGCATGACATTGCTCTCGAGCAGTTCGCGGATGTGTGCCTGCAGTTCGATCGTGGGCAGTTGCAGCAGCCGGATGGCCTGCTGCAGCTGCGGGGTCATCGTCAGCTGCTGGCCAAGTCGTAGCTGCAGGGACGCTTTAAGCATCAGGGGTGCCTGGGGAGCGGGGCGCCGCGGGGGGCGGTGAACCTAAGCCATTGAAGGAAAAGAAAATAACCTTAGATCTCCTGCACTACATCTGGAATTTCTCGCCCAAGTACACCTCACGGACGCGCGGGTTGGCAAGGACCTGTTCGGCGGACCCGGAAGCGATTACCGTACCCTGATTGACGATGTAGGCTCGCCCGCAGACCCCGAGCGTTTCGCGCACGTTGTGGTCGGTAATCAATACCCCAATGCCGCGCTCGGCCAGGTTGCGGATGATCTGCTGGATATCCCCGACCGAGAGCGGATCCACGCCGGCGAATGGCTCATCGAGCAGCATGAAGCGCGGCTCGGCCGCCAGTGCCCGGGCGATCTCGACCCGGCGTCGTTCGCCGCCCGAGAGTGAAATGCCCTGGCTGTCGCGCACATGCGCCACGTGCAGCAGCCCGAGCAGTTCCTCGAGACGTTCTTCGCGGGCGACGCGGTCGAGGTCCGGCCGCAATTCAAGGATCGAGCGGATATTGTTGGCGACCGACATGCGCCGGAACACGCTGGCTTCCTGCGGCAGGTAACCCAGGCCCAGGCGCGCGCGCCGGTCGACGCCAAGCGCCGTGATGTCCCGGCCATCGATCAGGATGGCGCCACCGTCGGCGCGCACCAGCCCGACGATCATGTAGAAGGCCGTGGTCTTGCCGGCGCCATTTGGGCCGAGCAGTCCCACGACCTCGCCGCCGGAAATATCCAGCGACAGATCCTGTACGACCCGCCGACCGCGGTAGCTCTTGCTCAGGTTCTGCGCCAGCAGCTGGGTCACTTCGTCGCTCCTGAAGCGGGTGCGTTTGGCTTCAGCTCAAGCGTGCCGTGCACGCCTTCCTCGGCGTTCTCGCACTTCTGCGCATCTACGGTCTGCTGGGTGAGGTTGTAGATGATCTGGCAGGCGCTCAGGTCATTGCGCTCGCGCGTGACCCAGGCCTCGCCATTGAGTTTCACCTCGCCCTTGGGCACATCGAAGGCAATGTCCTTGGCGTGGCCACTGGCCGGTGGCACTCCCGGTGCGGTGCGCTGCATGAAGTTGGCCGGGTTGCCATGCGCGGTGGCCATGACCACCTTGCCCTCGCGGAAGGTGACCGTGGCCGAGTCGGCCATCAGCTCCCCCTGCGGCACCTGCACCTGCACGTTGCCGGTCAGATACCAGGTGGCATCCTTCACATCGAGCGCACTGGCCTCGGCCTTATCGGCGTGGATCGTGTCGATGCCCTGCGTCAGGACCGCATCGAGCACCACGACATGGTTGGGCTGGTAGCTGCCGTTGATCTTTGAAGCCGCGAGATCCCAGCCTGACATCCTCGTATGTACGGCGTCGGCGGCGCCTGCTGCGGTAGCGGCGGCGAGCAGAATCAGTAGGGCACTAAGGCGCAATGTGGCCATGGACGTTCGCTTGCAAAATTATATCGTGCGTCCTGAGGTTGGCCTGCAGCCCCAGGCTGTTCAGGTGCGCATTGCCCCATTCGGCCGTCACCGGGTCGCTGGTGTTGATGACCTGGGTTGGCATATCAAATCCCAGTTGCTCGGTGTGCAGCAGCAGCGGCGCGATGCCGGCGCGATCACCGCGCGCATTGACATTGCCATACAGCTCCACGTGATCGGCAGCCGGTGGCAGCTGCCCGCGCAGCGCCTGCACGCTCCAGCGGTTATCGGCATCCACCTGGTCGGTGAAATCCGGGTCAGTCACCTCGATAGGCTCACCGGTCTGCGGCTGGTTGATATGGGTGGCGTGCAGTGTGTAGAGGGGCTTGCCATCATCGCCGGTCTGGATCAGCACCGCATCGGTGGCGGCAAAGCCAGGCTGCGGCGCGCTCAAGGTGTTGGCTGTGGCCGTGTTCTCCTCGGATTCTGGAGCGCGGTTCAGCAGCCACAGGATCGCGGTGATCGCCAGCATCGCGGCCAGCAGCAACGGCCGGCGTATCATGAGGCGGCACCGGCATGGGCGCTTAGGATCCAGTCGCACACTTCACGCACGGCACCGGCGCCGCCGCGCAGCTGCGTCCGGCGGTGCGCGGCGCGGCGCGCACTGGCGTGTGCGTTGGCGACCGCGAAGGCGGCGCCGACACGCTCCATCACCGGCACATCCGGCAGGTCATCGCCGAGGCAGGCGCACTCGCGCGCCGCGATGCCCAGGCGCTTGATCAGCAGTTCAAAGGCGCCAGCCTTGTCTTCAATCCCCTGGTGCACCTCGCGGATACCGAGCTCACGGCAGCGGCGCGCCACCGCGGCCGAGCGGCGCCCCGAGATCACCGCCACCTGCACGCCGACGCGGCGCAACGCCTGGATGCCAAAGCCGTCGTGCACGTGAAACACCTTGAGCTGCTCGCCGCGCGCCCCGTAGTAAAGCTGGCCGTCCGTGAGCACGCCGTCCACATCCAGTACGAGCAGGCGGATGGAGCGGGGAGTCGCGACGCGTGCCATTAGCGTTACACCACGCGCGCGCGCATCAAATCATGGACATTGAGCGCGCCGATCAGCCGCTGCCCGGCATCGACGACCAGCAGTGCCGTGATGCGATGCTCTTCCATCACGTGTGCGGCGGCGGCGGCCAGCTCGCGTGGACCAATCGTGCGCCCGCCGCTGGTCATGACCTGCTGCATCGTGGTGGTATGGACATCCAGGCGCCGGTCCAGTGCCCGGCGCAGATCGCCATCAGTGAAGACGCCCAGCACCCGCCCCCCGGCATCGGTCACCGCGGTCAGGCCGAGGCCCTTGCGGCTCATCTCGACCAGGCCAGCCGCCAGCGTGGTCTCGGGACGCACCTGCGGCAGCGCCTCGCCCTGGCGCATCAGATCCTCGACGCGCAGCAGCAACCGGCGGCCCAGATCGCCACCCGGATGGGAGCGGGCGAAGTCCTCGGCCGAGAAACCGCGCGCCTCGAGCACGGCCACCGCCAGCGCATCCCCCATGGCCAGGGCGGCCGTGGTGCTGGCGGTGGGCGCGAGATTGTGCGGGCAGGCCTCGAGTTCGACGCTGACATCGAGCGCCACCTCGGCCGCCTGGGCCAAAGTCGAGCTGTTATTGCCGGTCAAGGCCAGCAGCGGCACGCCGAGGCGCTTGAGATGCGGCAGCAGCGTCAGGATCTCGGCCGTCTCGCCGGAATTGGACAGGGCCACGAGCATGTCCTGATCGGTAATCATGCCCAGATCCCCGTGCCCGGCTTCGGCCGGATGCAGGAAAAAGGCCGGCGTACCGGTACTGGCGAGCGTGGCGGCTATCTTGCCGGCAATGTGCCCGGACTTGCCCATGCCGGTGACGACCACGCGCCCGCGGCAGGCGAGCAGCAGCCGGCAGGCCGCGGCGAAAGTCTGGTCCAGGCGACCTCTTAAGGCGGCAAGACCGGCCTCTTCAATATCGAGCGCGCGTCGCCCGCATTCCAGCAGGGCCGCTTCGCTGCTCCGATCCGCTGACACCGGGCTCATTTTGTGTCCGTCACAGGTATGATTGCGCCCCCCGCTGTGGCTCTTGCTCTTCAGCCCCGTGGGTGGGAGCTGCAGCGCGCATCATATCGCGGCAACCCGGGTTCTGCGGCAGAACGCAGGGTCCGAAGGCCGCCACCGGGGGAGCCGGCTATCATGATGGGTGCTGCGGGAACCTTTTGATACACACCCCAACAACGACCAAGGCACGCTACCCATGCACCCTGAGGAAGTCGCCGAACTGATCCGCACCGCGCTGCCGGGCGCGCGCGTCGAGGTCCGCTCGCAGGATCAGACGCATTTTGAGGCGCTGATCGTCAGTGCCGATTTTGCCGGGCTGCGTCCGCTGGCGCGCCATCAGCGCATCTACGGGGCGCTCGGGGCGCGGGTGGGGCGCGAGATCCATGCGCTCGCGATCGAAGCGCACACGCCCGAAGAATGGAGCGCTCGCCAGGCAGGCTAGCCAGAGCCCTCCGAAGTACCGCACCTCGAGCTTCAAGGAAACACAGCATTGGACATTCTGCAGATCACCGGGGGTAAGCCCCTCGAGGGCGAGGTGCGCATCTCGGGCGCCAAGAACGCCACGCTGCCGATTCTGGCCGGCGCGCTGCTGGTCAATGGCCCGGTGACGATTGCCAACGTCCCGCATCTGCAGGATGTGACGACGATGATCGAACTGCTCGGGCTCATGGGCGTGACCGTGACTGTTGATGAAAAAATGCGCATCGAGGTCGACCCCAGTTCGATCCGCGAGTGCTTCGCGCCCTACGAGCTGGTCAAGACGATGCGCGCCTCGATCCTCGTGCTCGGCCCGCTGCTGGCGCGCTACGGACGCGCGGATGTCTCGCTGCCCGGTGGCTGCGCCATTGGCGCGCGCCCCGTGAACATTCATGTCGCCGGTCTGCAGGCGATGGGTGCCGACATTCATATCGAAGGTGGCTACATCCGCGCCCGCGCCGAGCGGCTGCACGGCGCGCGCCTGGTGCTCGATACCGTGACCGTCACCGGCACCGAGAACCTGATGATGGCGGCGACCCTCGCCGAGGGCGAGACCGTGCTGGAGAATGCCGCCCGTGAACCCGAAGTGGTCGACCTGGCCGATTTCCTGATCGCCTGCGGTGCCAAGATCCACGGCGCCGGAACCGATCGGATCGTGATCCAGGGGGTCAAGGAACTGCACAGCGCCACGCACAGCGTACTGCCCGACCGCATCGAGGCCGGGACTTACCTGGTCGCCGGCGCGATCACCAGCGGACATGTGCGGCTGAAGAACACGCGCGCCGCACACCTCGATGCCGTGCTCAACAAACTGGAGGAGGCCGGAGCCACCGTGGGCCGCGGGGATACCTGGGTGGAGATCGACATGCGCGGACGCCGGCCCAAGTCGATCGATGTGCGCACCGCGCCCTATCCGGCATTCCCGACCGACATGCAGGCGCAGTTCGCAGCGCTCGACACGGTGGCCAATGGGGTCGGCACCGTCGTGGAGACGATCTTCGAGAATCGCTTCATGCACATGCTCGAGATGCGCCGCATGGGCGCAGAAATCCGCCTCGAGGGCAACACAGCGATCATCCACGGCATCCAGCATCTGACCGCGGCACCGGTGATGGCCACCGACCTGCGTGCCTCGGCGAGCCTGGTGCTTGCGGGGCTGGTGGCCGAAGGGCGCACCGACATCGAGCGGATCTACCACATCGATCGCGGCTATGAGGCGATCGAGGAGAAGCTCGCACAGCTCGGGGCACAGATCCGGCGCGTGCCCGGCTAGCTAGCTGGCCCGCGGGCTCTCGGCCACTTTCAGCGCCAGATTCTGCGTCTGCGTGCCGCGCAGCAGCTGCAGGCGCACCGGCGTGCCGGGCTTGATATCCGCGATCCGCTCCAGGGCCTCCTGCCAGTTGTGCACATCATGGCCATCGACCTGCAGGATCACATCCCCGGTCTGGATTCCGGCCGCCACGGCCGGACTGTCACGGTACATGTTGGTCACGACCGCGCCGCCGCGCTGCAGCCCGACCTCGCGCGCCTGCTCATCACTCAGGTATTCACCGACCACGCCGATCCAGCCGCGGATGACGCGGCCATGCTCCAGGATCTGCTGCAGCACGCCGCGCACCATGTTCACCGGGATCGCAAAGCCGATGCCCTGCACGCCCGTGGTATCCGAGTTCTTGGCAATCACCGCGGTGTTGATCCCGATCAGCTCGCCCTGTGCATTGATCAGTGCGCCGCCGGAATTGCCTTCGTTGATGGCCGCATCGGTCTGGATGAAGTCCTCGAAATTCGCCAGGCCCAGCTGGCGGCGCTGAGTCGCGCTCACGATGCCGTGGGTCACGGTCTGCGTCAGACCGAGCGGCTCACCGATGGCCAGCACCTCATCGCCAACCTGCAGGTGATCGGAGCGCCCGAGCGGCATCACCGGCAGGTTCTTCAGGCTGATCGAGAGCACGGCCAGGTCCGTGTCCGGGTCGCGGCCGACGATCGTGGCGCGGGTCAGGCGCCCATCGGCCAGCAGCACCGAGACATCGGTGGCATTGGCAATGACGTGGTTGTTGGTCACCACGTGACCGGCCGCATCGATGATGACGCCGGAGCCCAGAGACTGCTGCACGCGATTGCGCTCGAGCGGCCCGAAGTCGCCGAAGAACTGCTGCAGTGCCAAGGGGCGGACCTGCTCGCGCACGACGCTGCGCGTATAGATGTTGACCACCGCGGGGGCGGCCCGGCGTACGGCGGCCGCGAACGAGTGCATGATCTGCGGATCCGGGGCCGGCGCTGGATCGGCTGCTGCGGGCGCCGAGCCTGCGCTGGCTGCAGGTCCGGCGCTGACGGCGCGCGCCGGCATGAGGGCCAGATTCCGGCGTGGCAGCAAGCGTGGATCGAGCAGCACGGCCACGAACGCCAGGGCCAGACCCCCGGTAATCGCCCCGATCAGGAACACCGCACTGTGCCGAAGTTGCTGTAGCTTCATCCTAAAATCTCTCTCGCCAGCCAACGTACCCTCGGATCACCAGAGATCATGATCTGGCTGCCCCAGACTCACCGGCGAGCTTTTTGGGATGTGTATAATGCGACACTTCCCGAAGGAACACGTAGCCCGTGAAGGGACGGCCCCGGTGCGGGCCGTAGATGACGGGTGAGCGGAGCAGGTACCCATGAGTGAAGCCGGTTCTCAAACCGCAGACAGTCCCATTGACGAAAGTCGCCGCAAGTTCTTGACGGCGGCGACCAGTGCCACGGCAGCCGTCGGGGTGGTTTTTGCGGCCGCGCCGTTCATCGAGTCCTGGGCCCCTTCAGAGCGCGCCAAGGCGCTCGGGGTGCCCATCAGCGTGCCGCTCGCCAATCTTGAGCCTGGCCAGATGCTGACCTACGTGTGGCGCCTGAAACCGATCTACATCATCCGCCGAACCGCTGAAATGGTCGCGCAGCTGAGCGCTCATGACGCACAGCTGAAGGACCCGAAATCGGCCGATTCGGACCAGCCGGCCTATGCGCAGAACGAGCAGCGCTCGCGCCGCCCGGACATCATGGTGATGATTGGCATCTGTACGCACCTGGGGTGCCTGCCCAAAGCGCATTTTGATGTCGGGGACCCGACCCCGTCGCTCGGTCCGACCTGGCCGGGCGGGTTTCTGTGCCCCTGTCACGGCTCGCGCTTCGATCTGGCCGGGCGGGTGTTCGATGGGTCGCCGGCCTCGGTCAACCTGGTCATTCCGCCCTACAGCTTCCCGGATGACAACACCCTGCTGGTCGGCGACGACGGCACAAAGAAGGGAGCCGCCTGATGTCTACTCCGAATGAAGTGACCAAGCCCGGGTTCTGGGGCTGGCTCAACAAGCGCCTGCCGGTCGACAGCTTCATCAAGGGCTCCCTGACCGAGTACTTCGCGCCGAAGAATTTCAACGTCTGGTATTTCTTTGGCTCGCTGGCCCTGCTGGTGCTGGTGATGCAGCTGCTCTCGGGCATTTTCCTCGCGATGTTCTACAAGCCGGGGGCAGCAACTGCTTTCGATTCGGTCGAATTCATCATGCGCGAGGTCAACTACGGCTGGCTGATCCGCTACCTGCACTCGACCGGTGCCTCGGCCTTTTTCCTGGTCGTCTACCTGCACATGTTCCGCGCGCTGCTGTACGGATCGTACAAGGCGCCGCGGGAACTGCTGTGGCTGTTCGGCATGATCATCTACCTCGCCCTGATGGCCGAGGGCTTCATGGGTTATGTGCTGCCCTGGGGCAACATGTCGTATTGGGCCGCGACCGTGATCATCAACCTGTTCTCCACGATACCGGTGATCGGCACCGGGCTGGTCGAGTGGATACGTGGCGACTATGGCGTGGCCGATGCCACGCTGAACCGCTTTTTCTCGCTGCACGTGGTGGCGATCCCGCTGATCCTGCTGATGCTGGTCGCGCTGCACCTGATTGCGCTGCGTGAGAACGGCTCGAACAATCCCGATGGCATCGAGATCAAGGACAAGAAGGGAGCCGATGGCCATCCGCTCGATGGGATCCCATTCCACCCCTACTACACCGTCAAGGACATCGTCGGGGTGTGCTTTTTCCTGACACTGTTTTTCATCGTGGTGTTCTTCGTGCCGACGATGGGCAAACTGTTTCTCGAACCGGCCAATTTCGAGCCGGCCGATGCGCTCTCGACACCTAACCCGATCGCCCCCTCTTGGTACTTCACCCCGTACTACGCGATCCTGCGGGCGGTGCCGAACAAGGGTGTCGGTGCGCTGCTGTTGCTGGTCGCGGTACTCTCGTTCTTTTTCCTGCCATGGCTGGATCGCTCGCCGGTCAAGTCGATCCGCTATCGCGGCTGGATCTTCAAGACTTTCCTGACGATTTTCACGATCTCGTTCCTGGCCCTGATGTGGCTTGGGTTGCAGGAAGTGAGCACTGTGTATGTGTGGCTGGCGCGGATCTTCGCCGTGGGCTACTTCGCCTTCTTCTGGCTGATGCCCTGGTATTCGCGCTGGGATCCGGTCAAGCCGGTTCCGGAGCGGGTGACCTACCATGGTTAAGCTCGCCGCTATCCTCGCCATCCTGCTGGTGCCGTCGCTGTCACTGGCGGCTGAAGAGGCTGCCGCTAGCGAGACCGCGGCGCCGCTCGACTACCAGGCCTGGCATGCCCATAACGATGTGGGCAACCTCTCATCGCTGCAGCGCGGCGCGCGTAATTTCATGAATTACTGCATCGGCTGCCACTCGCTCAAGTACCTGCGCTATTCGCGCCTCGGCACCGACCTGAAGATCCCGGACAAGGAAGTGCAGGAGTACCTGCTCGGTCCGGGCGAGACGCTGGGCGATTACATCACCACGAGCCTGAAACCGGCCGATGGCATTGCCTGGTTCGGCAAGCAGCCCCCGGACCTGTCGCTGATCGTGCGGGCGCGCGAGGGCTCCGACTACGTGTACCGGTTCCTGAAGAGCTTCTACATCGATCCGACCCGGCCAACGCGCACCAACAACCTGATGCTGGCCAACGCCGCGATGCCGGCGGTGCTCTCCGAGCTCCAGGGCGTGCAGGAAGCGGTGTTCAAGGATGCGATCGTTGATGGCGTAAACACCAAGGTGTTCGATCATTTCGTACTCGCGACGCCGGGGCAGATGAGCCCGGCCGAATACGATGATTTCGTGCGCGATACCGTGAACTTCCTCGACTACGCCAGCGAGCCGGCGCAGGTCAGTCGCACCTTTATCGGCAAATGGGTGCTGCTCTTCATGCTGGCGCTGACGTGGATGGCGTGGCTGCTGAAGAAGGAATACTGGAAGGACGTCCACTGACGGCCTTCGTGCGGCGTGACCAGCGCCTCGGGGTTACCTGAATTATGGCGAGTCGCCGGTCGATAATGACCCTGTTTTCCGCACCCGATGAGCCGCAGAGTCATCGGGTGCGGATCATACTGGCCGAGAAGGGCATCGACATCGATGTCATCAGCGTCGTGCCGGGCCGCTACCCCGAAGACCTGCTGGATCTGAACCCCTACCACAGCCTGCCGACCCTGGTGGACCGCGACCTGGTGCTCTATGACGCGCGCGTGGTCATCGATTACCTGGACGAGCGCTTTCCGCATCCGCCGCTGATGCCGGTCGATCCGGTCAACCGCGCCCAGTTCCGCCTGGCGCTGTACCGTATCGAGCGCGACTGGTACCAGCTGGCCGAGCAGATCGAGCGCGAGGCGGACAAGAAGCAGCAGCTGAAGCTCAAGAAGTCGCTGCGCGAGACGATCCTGCAGAGCGCGGACCTGTTCAAGGTCAAGCCCTTCTTCCTGAGCGATGAGTTCTCGGTGGTGGATGCCACGATTGCACCGATACTCTGGCGCCTGCGCCGCTACGAGATCGAGGTCGCCAGCCAGGCTCCAGCCCTCGAGCGCTACGCGCAGCACGTGTTCGCGCGCCCCGCCTTCCGTGCCAGCCTCTCGGAAGCGGAGACCGAGTTCGGGGTCATCTGATGAGCGGCGCGGGCGGCAGCAGTACGATCCCGGCCTCGCGCCGTCCCTACCTGCTGCGCGCGATGCATGAGTGGATGAGTGATTCGGGCTTCACGCCGCACATCATTGTCGATGCGACGCGCGCGGGCGTGGACGTGCCCAAGGCATTCGTCAAGGACGGCAAGCTGGTACTCAACGTCTCGATGAACGCGACCCAGCATCTGCAGCTGCAGAACCAGTGGGTCATGTTCGAGGCACGCTTCAACGGCGTCGTGCACCACGTGCGCGTGCCGATGCACGCGATCCTCGGGATCTATGCGCGCGAGACCGGTGAGGGCATGGTGTTCAACGAGACGGATCCTGATGTCCCGCCACCGGCCGATGCTCCGAGTCCCGCGGCCGCCGCGGTCAAGCCCGGCCGCGCGCGCTTCAAGGTCGTCAAGTAACGCTCGCGGGCACCCGACTCAGGGCGCGGCTGGCGGTACCGGTGCGCCGCTGAGCAGTGCCGTGCCATTGTGCAGCTGCACCCAGACGCCTTCGCGGCGGATGTAGCCCTCGGCATCGATACTCAGCTGCCCGGTCAGGCCCGCGATGGCGACGTGGCTGCGATCGCGCCCCGCGGCCGTGATCGCCAGCGCCAGCTGGCAGGCGTCGTAACCGAAGGCAAACAAGCGCGAGCGCGAGGCGGTGGAGCCGCCTTCGCTCACCTCCACCTGGCGATGCAGCTCATCGATGCGTCCGCCGTCGGCCACCAGCCACGGCAGGTCCGGAAACTGGATGCCTTCGAGATCCTGATTGGCTTCGCCCGCCTCGGCGCCATAGGCATCCGAGGTGGAGAAAATCGGCACGTCGCCAGCGTTCTGGAAACTGAGCTGTGGGCGCAACAGCCGCACCGCAACCGCCGGGCCGGCCACGAAGATGAATTGCAGATCGGCGCGCCGTCGCGGCTCGAGCTGCAGCTTGGTAGCGAGCACGCGCTCAAGGCGCTCGCGCCGCGCCTCGCTCTGATCGGTACCGAGCGTGGCATGGATTGGCGCACCGAAATCATGCTCCTCCGGATCAAAGCGCGTCTGCGTCAGCAGCTCGCCGCCACCGCTCTGCAGCTCCTGCTCGAAGGCGGCCTGCACGCGCGCGCCCCACTCACTCCAGTCCTTGCCGGCAGCTACCAGCGAAGCGCCGCGGCGCAGGCCGCTTGCCAGCAGACGCCGCGCCACCTGGCGCGCTTCATCCTCGGGCGAGAGGGCGTATTGATAGAAGCCGGGCCGCAGCGCGCGGTTGCCGGTGAGCGTGTTCAGCGCCAGGATCGGGGTTGAACCGCCGGCATCGGCCGCCGCGTTCACCTCCTCGTGCGTCAACGGCCCGACGATGATCTGCGCGCCTTCGCTGCGCGCCTGCGCCAGCGCATCGGGCACCGAGAGCGTGCCGGTGTCGTAGACCTTCAGTGCCGGTCGCTCGCCGGCATTGAGCTGGTTGTAGGCATACTGAAAGCCATCCTGCACGCGCACTGCCGCGCCACTGCTGGGGCCTGTGAGTGGCAGCAACAGTGCGATCTGGTGCACGGCGCCGCTCAGCGGGATTTCGGCGGGGAAAGCCTCGCGCGTCAGCTCCGTGGCCGGATGATCCGGATAGCTCGCGCGCCAGTGCGCGGCATCAGCCGCGCCATGGCCGTTGCCCGGGAGTGCGGCGAGATCCAGCCAGCCGCGAATCAGCGGATCGCTGGTCGGCTGGGTATCCAGTCGCACGCCGCGATCCTTAAGCTGGCGCAGCCCCGCGAGCAGCCCCTGGCGCTGGCGTGAGCGCTCGGCCGGATCGCTCGCGAGCCGCTCACCAGCGCTCTCGGCTCGAATCGCATCGAGCGGCCGCCCGGCGCCGAGTGCAATGCGTTCGCGCACGGCGAAGTACATCGGTGCGGTCGGCGTGCCGGTGGGCTCAGGCAGGCTCGCCACCTGGTTCCATGCCTGCTGCGGCTGACCCAGGGCGAGGCTGATCTCGGCCTCGATCAGGTGGCGCTCGATTTGCTGTTCCGGCGTCAGCGTGATGCTGATACCTGCCAGTACGCGCTCGGCTTCGGCCACGCGGTTGGCACTGACCCACTCCTGTGCCGCCAGCAGCTGCAGGCGTGCCTGTTCAGCTCCAGTGCGCTGTTTCGCGGCCTGCTCGTAGCCGCTGGCGGTGGCGGGGCGCCCGGTACTCCCCACCGGGGTGCTGGTCTGGGGCTGTTCCACAGCTGTGGGCGGCAGTCCCATACAGCCAGCGAGAATTGCGGCGCCCACCAGCAGTGCTGCCCAGGCCGCGCCGGTAGTGGCACGCGTACATCTTATTTGCGTTGTTGGCATGGGGACCGTCAAGCTCACTCTATTAACGTCGATTGTTAAAAGGGAAATTATAATGGTTGGTTCGGCCGGGCGACTGGATGTTGTAGCGACTCCGATCGGGAATCTCGCCGATCTGAGTCCGCGCGCCCGCGAGGCGCTGGCCGGGGCGGATCTGATCGCGGCCGAGGATACCCGGCACACGGCGATATTGCTCGCAAGTTGCGGCATTTCCCGGCCCATGGTGTCGCTGCACCAGCACAATGAAGCCGGGCGCATCGCGCCGCTGCTGGCCTCGCTGCAGTCCGGCTCCCACATCGCTCTGGTCAGCGATGCCGGCACGCCGCTGCTCTCGGATCCTGGCTTTGCGCTGGTCCGAGCGGCAGCACAGGCGGGGTTCGAAGTGCGCACGATTCCCGGTCCCTCGGCAATCGCCGCGGCGCTCAGCATCGCCGGTATCGCGACCGACCGATTTGCCTTCGAGGGCTTCCTGCCAGCGCGCAGCAGCGCCCGTCGCCAGGCGCTGCGCGCACTGGCTGCCGAGACGCGCACGCTGGTATTTTTCGAGGCACCGCACCGCATCGGCGAATCGCTCGCGGATCTGGCGGCTGAACTCGGCGCGGGACGCCAGGGCGCGCTCACGCGCGAACTGACCAAGAGCCACGAGGCGGTTTATCGAGCGAGCCTGGGGGAGCTCGCCGAGCTGGCAAAAACTGATGAAAACATGGCCCGTGGCGAAATCACCCTGGTAGTGGAAGGCGCCGCCGCCTCAGAGTCAGACGCTGACCTGGGGCTTCTGGATCGTGCGCTGGCGCTGCTGGTGCCTGAATTGCCACCGGCCCGGGCCGCCGCGATCGCAGCCCAGCTCTCCGGGGCCGCGCGCAGCGTGGCTTATGCCCGCGCGCTGGCCTTGAGCGGCAAATAAACGGAAATAAGCCCCAATTGAGTTTGAGTCGCCGCGGGCAAGGCCGTATTGTCCCGCGCTGGAGAGCCGGCCAGACAGTCGCTGCACGGAGCAGTCCCTTAGCGGGGATTGCGCTGTGGGGAGGAAAGTCCGGGCTCGGCGGGCAGGGTGCCAGGTAACGCCTGGGGGGCGTGAGCCCACGGAAAGTGCAACAGAAAGTAAACCGCCGAAGCGCTGGCAACAGCGCTGGTAAGGGTGAAAGGGTGCGGTAAGAGCGCACCGCGTCGGTGGTAACACCGCACGGCATGGCAAACCCCACCTGGAGCAAGGCCAAATAGGGAAGTCGTAGCTCCTTTACCGGAGCTGCAGCGCGCGCCCGCGCGTGCTTCCGGGTAGGCCGCTTGAGGCACGTGGTGACACGTGTCCCAGAGGAATGACTGTTCACGACAGAACCCGGCTTATCGGCCGGCTCTCCTTCTCTACTTCCTGAGCTTTACAGGCCAAGTGGCTGATCGGTAAGTGATCCCTCTCTTGCGAGGGTCTGCCGAGGCCTCAAAACGCGCGTAAGTCGTTGTGGATATGGAGAAAATTACAGGTCCGAGGCATTGACATAACGGCGGCGCGATTCCTATAGTGGCGGGAAGTGGGAATTTGTGGGAGAACTGGGGTTCACAGCCCCGACAGGTCATGTTTCGCGGTGCAACAAAGCTGACCCTGGACGTCAAGGGCCGGATCGTGATGCCTACCCGGCACCGCGAGCGGCTGCGCGAGTCGAGCGAGGGCCGGCTGGTCGTGACCGTAGACCGTGATCAGTGCCTGCTGATCTACCCGCTCCCCGAATGGGAACAAATCGAACGCAAGCTGATGGCTTTGCCCACGCTGCATCCGCAGTCACGGCGCCTGCAGCGATTGATGGTCGGGCACGCCACAGAACTGGAACTGGACGGGCACGGCCGCCTGCTGTTGACGGCGGAGCTGCGCGAGTTCGCGGGATTGAGCCGCTTCGCGATGCTGATCGGGCAGGGCAATCGATTTGAACTCTGGGATGAGGCGCGCTGGATAGAACGTCGCGACTTCTGGCTGAAGAGCGAGGAGTCGAGCACGGATCTGTCGGCGGAACTGGATTCACTGTCGCTTTGAAGCGGTCGCCAGCGCGAGGACGGAGAGATTGGATGAGCACAGCCCGGTGCTTGTCGATGCGGTGCTTGCAGCTCTTGCCGTGCGCCCGGCGGGCTGCTACGTCGACGCGACCTACGGGCGCGGCGGGCACAGCGCGCAGATCCTCGCGGCACTCGGGCCCGCGGGCCGGCTCATCGCCATCGACCGTGATCCGGCCGCGATCGCCGCAGGCCAAAAGCGTTTTGCATCCGAGCCGCGCCTCACACTCGTGCAGGGTGCGTTCGCTGACATCGCCGCGCTCGTGCAGGCGCACGGCATCTCGCGCTGCGACGGGATCCTGTTCGACTGCGGCGTCTCATCGCCACAGCTTGATCAGGCCGATCGCGGTTTCAGCTTTCAGCACGATGGGCCGCTCGACATGCGCATGGACCCGACGCACGGGCAGCCGGTTGCTGTCTGGCTTGCCTCCGCGCCGCTCGACGAGATTCGACACGTGATTGCAACACTGGGGGAAGAACGCTTCGCGCGACGCATCGCCGAGGCGATTGGTCGGGCGCGCGAGCTCGAACCACTGAGGCGCACCGCGCAGCTGGCGGCGCTCGTAGCGCGCGCGATACCGCAGCGCGAGCCGGGCAAGAATCCGGCCACACGCACGTTCCAGGCGCTGCGCATGTGGGTGAACGAGGAACTCGGCCAGCTCGAGCGCGGCCTGACGCAGGCGCTTGAGCTGCTGGCACCGGGCGGGCGTCTCGCGATCATCAGCTTCCACTCGCTAGAGGATCGACTGGTGCGCGATTTCCTGCGCCGCCACTCGAGCGTCGATCCGGCACTGGCCAGCCTGCCTTCGGTACCGGCCGCGGCGCAACCGCTGCTGCGGCTGGTCGGCCGCAAGCAGCGCGCCAGCGCCTCTGAAGTAGCCGCCAACGTGCGCTCACGCAGCGCCCTGCTGCGCGTGGCCGAGAGACTTCCTGGAGACGGAAGCTGATGCGCAGCATCCCGCGCAAGGTGCTGTGGCTTGCAACACCGCTGCTGTGGATTGCAGTACTCGGCTCGGCCGCCGCGACCATCTACAGCAAACACCGCGCACGCGAGCTGTTCGTGGAACTCGAGCAGCTCAACTCGGGTCGTGACGAGCTCGATGCGGAATGGGGTCGGCTGCAGCTCGAGCAGAGCGCATGGTCGAGCTATGCCTACGTGGAGCGCGTCGCCGACACGCACCTGCACATGAGCATCCCGGCCTCGCGCGAAATCCAGAACGCGCCGCCATGAAGATAGCCAGGGGCGTAAGCGGATCGGGAGCCAAGCCGGCGCGGCCGACCGCGTTCCGGTTGCGGCTGCTGACGCTGTTTGTATTGATATCAGCCGCAGCACTGACGCTGGTGGTGCGCGCCGTCGAGCTGCAGCTGGTGAACCACGATTTTCTGACCAACGAGGGCAACCAGCGCTCAACGCGCGTGGTCGCCATTGTCGCGCATCGCGGCATGATTACGGATCGCTCAGGCGAGCCGCTGGCCGTGAGCACGCCGGTGGATTCGGTCTGGGTCAATCCGAAGGAACTGCTGGCGAATCCCGAACAGGTGCCGGCACTGGCGCGCCTGCTCGGCGAGGATCGCGGCGCGCTCATGCAGTATGTAAGCACCGAAGTGGAGCGCGACATTTGCCGCGTCAAACGCGGTGTCGAGCCGGCCGAGGCATTCAAGATCAGGGAGCTCGGCATCGAGGGCCTGAGCCTGACGCGCGAGTATCGTCGCTACTACCCGGCCAGCGAAGTCACCGGCCATCTGCTGGGCTTCACCGATGCGAACGACACCGGCCAGGAGGGCGTGGAGCTCGTCTACGAACACTGGGTTGGCGGCGAGGATGGCGCCAAGCGCGTCATTCAGGACAAGGATGGCCGCAAGGTCGAGGACATCGAGAGCATCCGCGCTGTACGCCCGGGACGCAATCTGACGCTCAGCATCGATCTGCGCATTCAGTACCTGGCCTATCGCGAACTCAAGGCCGCGGTGCGCGACAACCACGCGCAATCCGGATCGGCTGTGGTCATTGATGTGCAGACCGGCGAAGTGCTGGCGATGGTCAACCAGCCGGCCTTCAATCCCAATGATCGCAGCCAGATGGATGCCGCTCTCTATCGCAACCGGGCGGCCACGGATCTGTTCGAGCCGGGTTCAAGCATCAAGCCGTTTGTCGTGGCCGCGGGGCTCGCTTCCGGCCGCTACAACGGCACCAGCCTGATCGACACCAACCCCGGTTACATCAAGGTCGGTGTCAAGACCTTCTCCGACGAGCACAACCTGGGGGTCGTGCCGCTGGCTACGGTGCTGGCAAAATCCTCCAACGTGGGCATGGCAATGCTCGCGCTCTCGCTCGAGCCGCGCCAGATCTGGTCGACGCTCAACAGTCTGGGCTTTGGCGTGGTCTCAGCCAGCGGCTTTCCCGGGGAATCGGCCGGCCAGCTCTCCGATTATTCGCACTGGCGCGATATCGGCATCGCGACGCTCTCGCATGGCTATGGCCTGCAGGTCACACCGCTGCAGCTGGCGCAGGCCTACGCCACGATCGGCGCCCTGGGGATAAAGCGCCCGGTCTCGCTACAGCGCGTCGATGGTCCGGTACCTGGTCAGCGTGTCCTTGACGAGAGTGTCTGCCGCACACTGCTGCATCTGCTCGAATCCGTCGTAGCGCAGGACGGCACCGGCGTGCAGGCGCAGATTCCCGGCTACCGCGTTGCCGGCAAGACGGGGACGGCCTACATCGCGATCCCTGGTGGCTACTCGACCGATCGCTACTTCTCCATCTTTGGTGGCGTCGTGCCGGTGAGCAATCCGCGCCTGGCCGCGGTCATCGTGATCGTCGATCCGAGCGCCGGACAGCATATGGGCGGCGACGTCGCGGCGCCGGTGTTCTCGGCCATTCTCGGCGGCGCGCTGCGATTATTGGCGGTGGCGCCGGATGATGTGCCAGCGCGCCCCAACGATGCATTGCTGGTGACGCCCAAGATGGCGCGGCGATGAATACGCTCGCTGCCAATGGCTGGCGGCCGCTCAAGGCACTGCTGGGCGGCATGGCCGAAGTGCCCGAGACGCTGGAGGTTTCGGACCTGACGCTCGATAGCCGGCAGGCGAGCGCCGGTTCGGCATTTCTCGCCCTGCGCGGGCACACGCATCACGGCGTCGATTTTGCAGCCGAGGCGGTAAGTCGCGGTGCGCGCGTGGTGCTGTGGGAACCGGCGCCAGGCGTGAAGGGCCCGGAACTTCCGGCCGAGGTGCTCGCGCTGCCCGTGCCGGGGCTGTCCGAGCAGGTCGGCTTCATCGCCGATCGCTTCTTCGATGCGCCCTCGGCCAAACTCGCGGTGACCGGTGTCACGGGCACCAATGGCAAGACCACCTGTGCCTGGCTGCTGGCCGAGGCGTTGCTGCGTTGTGGACGCCCGTGCGCGTATCTGGGCACGCTCGGTGTGGGTCTGCCCGGTGCGCTGAGCGCCGCAACCCTCACGACGCCCGATCCGATCAGCCTGCATCGGCAGCTGGCGGCGTTGTACAGCGCCGGTGCCGCAGCGATTGCGATGGAGGTGTCCTCGCACGCGCTCGCGCAGGGCCGCTGTGCCGGCGTGCGCTTCCAGGCCGCCGCGTTCACGAACCTGAGTCGCGATCATCTGGATTATCACGGTGACATGGCCAGTTACGGCGCTGCCAAGGCGCGTCTGTTTGAGTGGCCCACACTGCTCGCGCGCATCATCAATTGCGATGATGAATTCGGTGCCGAGCTGGCCGCTGCGACCCGTGCCACCGGCTTGCTGGTCAGAACCTCGCGACGCACCCGGGCGCCGCTGCGCAGCGACTCCCAGTTCGTACACGCCGCCGAGATGCAGCTGCTGCCGACTGGCATTGAACTTTCAATACTCTCCAGCTGGGGTGCGGCCTCGCTGCGCAGTCCGCTGCTGGGGGAATTCAACGCTGATAATCTGCTGACGGTGCTGGGCGTGCTGCTGGCGAGCGGTGTGGCCCTGGAGCTGGCCTGCGAGGCGCTGGGCGCCTGCACGGCGCCGCCCGGCCGCATGCAGGTCAGCGGTGGCGGGCAGCTGCCGGTGGTGATCGTCGATTATGCCCACACCCCGGATGCGCTGAGCCAGGCCCTGCGCGCCGTGCGCGCACACTTTTCTGGCCGCGTGCTGTGTGTCTTTGGCTGCGGCGGGGAGCGCGATAGCGGCAAGCGCCCGCAGATGGGCGCGATCGCCGAACAGCTGGCCGATGAGGTCATCCTCACCGACGATAACCCGCGCCGCGAGGACCCGGCGCAGATCATCGCGGCAATCCGCGCCGGCATGAGCGCGCCCGAGCGGGCCACGGTGATCGCCGATCGCGCCGCAGCCATCCGCGCCGCGCTCGCCCGCTGCGACAGCGGCGAGGTCGTGCTCGTGGCCGGCAAGGGTCACGAGGATTATCAGCTGATGGGCGCCGAGCGGCGTGCCTTCAGCGATCTGAACATCGTGCGCAGCGCGCTCGCCAACCGGAGCGCGGCATGAAGCGCACGCTCTCGGAACTGGCGCTGGCCTGCAACGGCGTGCTCAAAGGTGCCGACGCGCCGTTTGGCGCGGTCGCGATCGACAGCCGCAAGATCGGCGCGGGTGATCTGTTCATCGCGCTGGCCGGTGAGCGCACCGACGGCCACGAATTTCTGGAGGCCGCCGCCGCCGCTGGCGCCGCCGGTGCCCTGGTGAGTCAGGAACGCCAGACGACGCTGCCACGCGTGCAGGTTGCCAATGTCGAGCAGGCGCTCGGCGATGCGGGTCGCCACTGGCGCAGCGCCCATCAGGGACCGCTGATCGGCGTTGCCGGAAGCAATGGCAAGACTACGGTCAAGGAAATGCTCGCCAGCATCCTGGCACTGCAGGGCGAGTGCCTGGCCACACGCGGCAATCTGAACAACCATCTCGGCGTTCCACTGACGCTGCTGCGGCTCACAGGCAGCGAACGCACGGCCGTGATCGAGATCGGCGCCAATCGGGCCGGCGAAGTGGCGTCGCTGATGAAGATCGCCCGGCCGACCGTGGGCCTGATCACCAACGCCGGCGCGGAGCACCTGGAGGGTTTTGGTTCGCTCGAGGGTGTGGCGCGCGCCGAAGGCGAGATGGTGGCCGGCCTCGAGGCGAGTGCGCTCGCGATCATCAACGCCGATGATCCGTTTGCACCGCTGTGGCGCAGCATGACCTCGGCGCGCGTCGTGACCTTTGGTCTGTCCCCGGTGGCCAGCGTGCGTGCGCTCGGCGTGCGCATGGAGGTCAGCGAGCGCGGCTTTGCCACGCACTTCAAGCTCCATGCCCCCGGCGGCACGGTGCCGATCCAGCTGGCGCTCGCCGGTACTCACAACGTAGGCAACGCGCTGGCCGCTGCGGCCGCGGCCCTCGGCGCCGGTGCCACACTCGAGCATGTGGCACGCGGTCTGGCGGCCATGCGCGCCGTCAGCGGACGCCTGAGGTTTCTGCGGGGCCAGTCGGGCGCCTGGATCGTAGATGACTCCTACAACGCCAATCCAAGTTCAGTGCAGGCGGCCATCGAAGTCCTCGCCGGGCTCTCCGGGCGTCGCTGGCTGGTCTTTGGCGACATGGCGGAGCTCGGCCCGGGTGGACCGGAGAGCCATCGTGAGATCGGGCGACTCGCGCGCGCGCGCGGCATCGAGCGCCTCTACACCTTTGGCCCGCTGGCGGCGCTGGCCGCCGATACGTTTGGAGCAGGTGCCGAGCGCTATGCGGACATGCAGTTGCTGATCGGCGCGCTGACGCCGTCGCTCAAGCCCGACGTGCGCCTGCTGATCAAGGGGTCGCGCTGCAATCGACTCGAGCGCGTGGTTTCCGCACTAGGCATCGCGCCAGACGCGCGCCGGGCAGGGTAGAACTCGCATGTTGTATTGGGCAGCCCGGCACCTGGCCACAGTCCATTCGGTGTTCAACGTCTTCTCCTATCTGACGTTGCGCTCGATCCTGGCGACGATGTCGGCGCTGGCCATCGCACTCTTGATTGGCCCCGGCATGATCGCGCGCCTGTCGCGGCGGCAGATCGGCCAGGTGGTACGCAACGATGGTCCCAAGTCGCATCTGCCCAAAGCAGGCACGCCGACCATGGGCGGCGCGCTGATCATTGTTGCCATCATCATTGCGACACTGCTGTGGGCGGATCTGGCCAATCGCTTCGTATGGATTGCACTCGCGGTGACGATCGGTTTCGGCCTGATCGGTCTGTACGATGACTATCTGAAGCTCGTGGTCGGCAACTCGCGCGGCCTGATCGCGCGCTGGAAGTATTTCTGGCAGTCGCTGGTGGGACTGCTCGCGGCCTGGACACTGTTCCATGTGGCCCGCTCGAGCCCCGAGACCACCTTCTACGTGCCCTTCTTCAAGACGGTGGCGCTGCAGCTGGGTGTCGTGGGCTTTACGCTGCTGGGCTACCTGATGATCGTCGGCATGAGCAACGCCGTGAACCTGACCGATGGGCTCGACGGCCTGGCGATCCTGCCGGCCGTGATGGTGGCAGGTGCGCTCGGCATATTCGCCTATGCCAGCGGCAATGAGGTGTTTGCCCGCTACCTGGCGATTCCGGCGCTGCCGGGCTCGGGGGAACTGGCGATCTTCTGCAGCGCGATCGTCGGCGCCGGCCTTGGGTTCCTGTGGTTCAACTCCTATCCGGCGCAGGTCTTCATGGGCGATGTCGGAGCACTGGCGCTCGGCGCAGCGCTCGGATTTGTCGCGATGGTGGTTCGCCAGGAACTCGTGACGCTGATCATGGGCGGCATCTTCGTGCTCGAGACCGCCTCGGTCGTGCTGCAGGTCGCCTCCTTCAAGCTCACCGGCAAGCGGATCTTCCGCATGGCGCCGATCCACCATCACTTTGAACTCAAGGGTTGGGCCGAACCGAAGGTGATCGTGCGCTTCTGGATCATCAGCCTGCTGCTGGTGCTGGCCGGTCTGGCCACGCTGAAACTGCGATGAGCATGCTGCCAGAAAACTACCAGCACGCGGTCGTGGTGGGCCTGGGCAAGACCGGCCTGTCGGCGGTGCGCTACCTGCGCGGTCGCGGCGTCGCGGTGAGCGTGACCGATTCGCGTGCCGAGCCGCCCGGGCTGGCCGAGTTGCGTGCCTTTGATGCCAGCGTTCCCGTGCGCAGCGGGGGTTTTGACCCGGCGTTGCTGCAGCAGGCGCAGCTGGTCGTGATCTCTCCGGGAGTCGCGGCACGCGGCGAGTTCTTCGAGGCCGCTCGCGCTCGCAGGCTGCCCATCGTCGGCGACATCGAGCTGTTTGCGCACGCCGCGGCGGCACCGGTCGCCGGTATCACCGGCACCAACGGCAAGAGCACGGTCACGACGCTGCTCGGACGCATGGCCGGACGCGCCGGCCGGCAGGTGCGCACCGGCGGGAACCTGGGCGAACCGGCGCTGGCGCTGCTGGATCCGGCGGCGCAGTTATATGTGCTCGAGCTCTCCAGCTACCAGCTGGAGAGCACCGACTCGCTGCAGCTGGCCGCAGCCGCGGTGCTCAACATCACTCCGGATCATCTCGATCGCTACGCCAGCACCGACGAGTACGCTGCTGCCAAGGCCCGGATCTTCCGCCATTGCGACACCGCGATCGTCAATGCCGATGACGCACGCGTGCGCGCGATGGTCGGCGCCGAACAGCGGCAACTGCGCTTTTCGCTCAGGCCGGGCGCGGCCGTGGAATTTGGGGTGCTCGAACAGGGCGGCGAGCTCTATCTGGCGCGCAACGGAGAGGCGCTGCTGGCGGCCTCGGAGCTGAAAATTCCAGGCCGCCACAATCTGGCCAATGCGCTGGCGGCCCTCGCCCTGGGCGAGGCGCTGGGCCTGCCGAGCCCGGCGCTGCTGGCGGAGCTGCGCGAATTCAGCGGTCTCGCGCATCGCACGCAGTGGGTTGCGGATGTCGCGGGCGTGCACTACATCGATGATTCGAAGGGCACCAATGTCGGGGCCACGATCGCGGCGGTCGCCGGGCTCCCCGGCCCGCTTCTGCTGATCGCCGGTGGCGATGGCAAGGGCCAGGATTTCACACCGCTCCGTGACGCGCTGCAGGCCAAAGTCCGCTACGCGCTGCTGATCGGGCGCGACGCGCACGCCCTGGGCCATGTGCTCGAGGGCACCTGCGCGCTCGAATACTGCGCCAGCCTCGAAGCGGCGGTACTGGCCGCGGCCCGCGTGGCCCGACGCGGCGATACGGTACTGCTCTCGCCCGCCTGTGCGAGCCTCGACATGTTCCGTGACTACGCGCATCGCGGCGCCGTGTTTGCCGCCGCCGTGCGCCGGTTGAGCGCATGAGCGACAGCGTCGTCACACTCCCGCGCAATGCCCGTGTGCCGCTGGTGCGGCTCGATCCGCTGGTGCTGATCCTGACCGCGGCGATCGTGCTGCTCGGCCTGGTCATGGTGACCTCGGCCTCGATCACGATGGCGGCGAGTGAGCTTAACGAGCCCTTTGCCTACCTGGTGAAGGAGCTGGAACTCGTAGCCGGCGGCCTCATCCTCGGGATGCTGGCCTTCTGCATCCCGACGGCCAAGCTCGAGCGTCTCGCCTGGCCGTGCCTGATCCTCGCCGGTGCGCTGCTGCTCGCGGTGCTGATCCCCGGGCTCGGTCACATCACGCATGGCAGCCGGCGCTGGCTGCGCATCGGGCCACTAAATTTCCAGGTCTCGGAACTGGCGCGCGTGCTGATCCTGATCTACATCGCGCACTACTGCGTGCGCTTCGAGACCGAGTTGCGCAGTGGCTGGGCAGGTCTGCTGCGACCGCTGATGCTGCTCGGGGTAGCCGCGGGGTTGCTGATCCTCGAGCCGGATCTGGGCGCCGCCACGGTGCTGTTCGTGACCGGCTTTGGCCTGCTGTTCCTCGCCGGTGCGCAGCTGCGCTGGGTGCTCGCGACGCTGGTGCTGGGGTCCGGTGCACTGACGGCGCTGACGATGTTTTCCAGCTACCGCATGCGCCGGATCATCTCCTTTCTCAATCCATGGGCCGATCCCTACGGTTCGGGCTTCCAGTTGACCCAGTCGCTGATCGCGATCGGCCGCGGCCAGTGGTTTGGCGTTGGCCTCGGCGCGAGCGTGCAGAAACTGTTCTATCTGCCCGAGGCGCACAACGATTTCATCTTCGCGGTGCTGGCCGAGGAGCTCGGGCTCGCCGGTGTCGTAGTCACCCTGGGACTGTTTCTCGCGCTGAGCGCGCGCGTCTTCATCATCGCCAAGCGTGCGCAGGCGGCGGGGCTGAAGTTCCAGTCCTACCTGGCAGCCGGCTTCGGGCTGTGGCTCGCCGTGCAGGCGTTTGTGAACATCGGCGTGAACATGGGCGTGCTGCCGACCAAGGGGCTGACACTGCCGCTGATGAGCTACGGGCGCAGCAGCATGGTCGTCGCGCTGGCCTGGCTTGGCATCGTGCTGCGCGTGCACCACGACACGCTTGGCAGCGGTCGCGGCAATGTCCGGGAGCGTGCGGCATGAGCGCCCGGATTGCACTGATCATGGCCGGTGGCACGGGCGGCCATGTGTTTCCGGCCCTGGCGCTGGCACGCGAACTTCGCGCCCAGTCCTGGGACGTGGTGTGGCTCGGCACGCGTAGCGGCCTGGAGGCGCGAGTTGTGCCAGCCGAGCAGATTCCGATCGAGTGGCTCACCGTCAGTGGGCTGCGCGGCAAGGGGGCGCTCGTCTGGCTGCTGGCGCCGCTGCGACTGCTGGGCGCGCTGCGTGAGGCACTCGGTGCGATTCGCCGTCACCGCCCCAATGTGGTCGTAGGCATGGGCGGCTTTGTTTCCGGTCCCGGGGGACTGGCCGCGTGGCTGCTGCGCCGGCCGCTGCTGATACATGAGCAGAATGCGATTGCCGGTTTCACCAACCGTTGCCTGGCGCGACTCGCGCGCCGCGTGCTGGTGGCGTTCCCGGATGCCTTTGGCCCCGGCGTGGTCACCACGCTGATCGGCAATCCGGTGCGGCGTGAGATCAGTGAGCTGCCGCCGCCGGCTGCGCGCTTCGCGCTGCATTCAGGTCCGATCCGGATCCTGATCATTGGCGGCAGCCAGGGCGCCGCACGCCTGAATGCCATCGTGCCCTTCGCGCTCGCGCGACTGGCGGCGAGCCTTGCTCTCGACATCCAGCACCAGTCAGGCGAGCGCTGGATCGAGACGGCGCAACGTACTTACGGCGAAGCCGGAGTCCAGGCGCGCGTGCAGCCATTCATCGCCGATATGGCCGAAGCCTACGGCTGGGCCGATCTGGTGATCTGCCGCGCCGGTGCACTGACGGTTTCCGAGCTCGCAGCGGCGGGCCTCGGCGCGATCCTGGTGCCGTTTCCGGCGGCAGTCGATGATCACCAGACCCGCAATGGCGCTTATCTGGTCAACGAAGGCGCGGCGCTGATGATTCCCGAGCGGGACCTGTCGGTCGAGCGCCTGGTGAGCGTGCTGGCGCCGCTGTGCGCTGGCCGTGGCCGCCTGCTGGCGATGGCCGAGCGGGCGCGCCTGCTGGCACGGACAGGAGCGACCAAAGCGCTGGCACTGGCGTGCGCTGAACTTGCGATGGGTGCGCCATGAGCAATCGCATGCGGCGCATCGAGCACATTCACTTTGTCGGTATCGGTGGCAGCGGCATGAGCGGCATTGCCGAGGTGCTGCTCAACCTCGGCTACAAGGTGCAGGGCTCGGACCTGAAGCAAAGCGCCAGCACGAGCCGCCTGGCACAGCTCGGGGCCACCATCAGCATCGGCCATAAGGCCGAGCATGCCGACGGCGCTGACGTGGTGGTCATCTCCACGGCGGTCGCGAACGACAACCCGGAAGTGCAAGCGGCGCTGGCACGCCGTGTGCCGGTCGTGCCGCGTGCCGAGATGCTCGGTGAGCTGATGCGTTTTCGCGAGTCGATCGCGGTTGCCGGCACCCACGGCAAGACCACGACCACGAGCCTCGTGGCGAGCATCCTCGCCGAGGGTGGAGAGGATCCGACCTTTGTCATCGGCGGGCGGCTCAAGAGCGCCGGCAGCAACGCCCGGCTCGGGGCGGGTCGCTACCTGGTGGCCGAGGCGGATGAGAGTGATGCCTCATTCCTGCACCTGCAGCCCATCATCTCGATCGTCACCAACATCGACTCCGATCACCTGGCCACGCACGGCGGAGATTTCTCCAAGCTCAGCGACAGTTTCGTGCAGTTCCTGCACAACCTGCCCTTCTACGGTCTGGCGGTGCTGTGTGCGGACGATGAGAACGTGCAGCAGATCCTGCCGCAGGTCGCGCGCCCGATATTGACCTATGGCCTCGGCGAGTCGGCTGACGTGCGGGCCGTGGACCTGCGCCGCGACCTGGGACGCACGCACTTCTCGGTCGTGCAGCGCGGCCGCACGGCGCCGCTGCCGATAACACTGAACCTGCCAGGCCTGCACAGCGTGCGCAATGCGCTCGCTGCGATCAGCGTTGGGCGCGAACTGGGCATTGCCGATGAGGCCATCGGGCGCGCGCTCGCGAACTTCCAGGGGATCGACCGGCGCATGCAGCTGATCGGCGAGGTCCAGACCGCGCGTGGCCGGGTCGTGATCGTCGATGACTACGGCCATCACCCGACGGAACTGGCCGCGACCCTCGAGGCGTTGCGCCAGGCGTGGCCCGGGCGGCGCGTGGTCCTGGTATTCCAGCCGCATCGCTTCTCTCGCACGCGCGACCTGCTCGATGATTTCGCCGGCGTGCTCTCGACCGTGGATGTGCTGCTGATCACCGAGGTGTACGCCGCCGGCGAAGCGCCGATCAAGGGCGCCGATGGCCGCGCGATCTGCCGCGCGGTTCGCAGCCGCGGCAAGGTGGAACCGATTTTTGTCAGTCGTGCCGAGCATATTGCCGCGCCGCTGCGCGATGTCATTCAGGACGGGGATCTGATCGTGACCATGGGTGCCGGCCACATCGGCGCGGTCGCTCAGGCGCTGCCGGCGCGACTCGCCGCCGGAGCCAAACCATGAGCGTCGCCGTGGCACCAGATTTCGAATTGCGCGTACGGCGCAATGAGCCGATGGCCAAACACACCTCGTGGCGCGTTGGCGGCCCGGCGGATGTGTTCTTCACGCCGCGTGATCGCGATGACCTGGCGAGCTTTCTGCGCATGCTCCCGGCCGAGACCGCGGTGTTCTGGGTCGGCCTCGGCAGCAATCTGCTGGTGCGCGACGGTGGCATCCGCGGCGTGGTGATCTGCACCCACGGCGCGTTCACGAAGCTGGCGCGCGTCGCCGAAACCCGCGTCACCTGCGAGTCCGGTGTGCCGTGCGCGCGCCTTGCGCGCCAGTGCGCGGGCTGGGGACTCGGGCAGGCTGAATTCTTTGGTGGCATCCCGGGCACGCTCGGCGGGGCGCTGGCGATGAATGCCGGTGCCTACGGGGGCGAGACCTGGGCGCATGTGATCAGCGTCGATGTCATCGACCGGCGCGGGGTGCGCCGCACGCGTCCCGTGAGCGAGTTCCAGCCCGCTTACCGGCACGTGGGCCGCCCCGCCAATGACGAGTGGTTCCTGGGTGCGGAGCTGAAGTTTGAGCGACGCGATCCGGCAGCGGCGACGCACGTGCGGCAGCTGGCTGAACGGCGCCGCCAGACTCAGCCGCTCGGCGAGTGGAGCTGCGGCTCGGTCTTTACGAATCCGCCCGCTGATCACGCGGCGCGCCTGATCGAGGCCGCCGGTCTCAAGGGATTCCGGATCGGCGGCGCGGTCGTCTCGGAGAAGCACGCGAACTTCATCCTGAATGAAGGCAATGCCAGCGCGAGCGATCTGGAGCAGCTGATTCTCCAGGTGCAGCAGAGCGTGCAGCAGCTGCACGGCGTGCTGCTGGTGCCGGAAGTCAAAATTGTCGGGGAGCAACTCTGATGCACTTGCGCTACGAACCCGGGGCGCTGCGCCGGATCGGTGATGCGAAGGAGTTTGGGCGCGTGGCCGTGCTGCTGGGCGGCACCTCGAGCGAACGCGAGATTTCACTGCTCACCGGCAACGCGGTACTGGCCGCACTGCGGCGCGCCGGCGTGGACGCGCACGGCTTTGATCCGGCCGAGCGGCCGCTCGCGGCGCTGCGCGAGGAGCGCTTCGAGCGCGTGTGGATTGCATTGCATGGTCCGGGCGGCGAGGACGGCACGCTGCAGGGGGCACTCGAGTTCCTGGGTGTCCCATACACCGGCAGTGGCGTCATGGGCTCGGCCATCGGCATGGACAAGCTGCGCACCAAGCGCCTGGCGAGCGCGATCGGCGTGCCCTCGGCCGAGTATGTGGTGCTCAAGGGGGCTGCCGATCTCGAGCTGGCACTGGAGCGGCTTGGATTGCCGATGATCGTCAAGCCTGCGACCCAGGGCTCGAGTGTCGGCATGAGCCGGGTCACGAGCGCGGCTGAGCTCAAGAGCGCCTTCGAGGCCGCGATCAAGTTTGATCCGGTGGTGTTCGCCGAACCCTGGATCACCGGCGCGGAGTACACCGTCGCGATTCTGCAGGGCGCCGCACTGCCCTCGATCCGCATCGAGACGCCGCGCACCTTCTACGACTACGAGGCCAAGTACTTCCGCGACGACACGCGCTACTTCTGCCCCTCCGGGCTGGCAGCGCCGGTGGAGGCGCACCTCGCGCGCCTGGCACTCGCTGCCTTCGAGGCCTGTGGCGCCGAGGGCTGGGGCCGCGCGGATTTCATGATGGATGAGACCGCTCGGCCACTGCTGCTCGAGATCAACACCGTGCCGGGCATGACCGATCACAGCCTGGTGCCAATGGCTGCCCGCACCGCCGGCATCAGTTTCGAACAGCTCGTCTGCCGCGTGCTTGAAACCAGTTTCGTGAGGGTGCCGTGCTGAACCGCCGCCGCAACAAGCGCCGCCGCGCCTCCGAGAGCCAGCGCTGGAGGCTGCCGGCGCTGCCGTGGCGCGCGCTCGGATTGATCCTGGGCGCCTGCGCCGCGGTGGCGGTGGCCGCCATCGGCCTGGTGCAGCTGCTCGATCAGCCGATTTCAAGCGTGCGCGTCGACGGCTCGTTCCAGCACCTCTCGGCCCTGGACGTCGAGAAGGCCGTACGCCTCAACCTGCACGGCGCCGGCCTGCTCACCGTCGATCTGGATCGCGTGCGTCGCGGCGTGAGCGCACTGCCGTGGGTGGACGTGGCCACCGTGCAGCGCAGCTGGCCGCGTGGACTCACGGTGCACGTGGCCGAACAGGTCGCCGTGGCGCGCTGGAACGCCGGCGACCTGGTCAATGCACGCGGACAACTGTTCATCAGCGAGGCACGCTACGCGCCGCCGGAACTGCCGCAACTGTCCGGCCCGGAGGGCACGGCGCCGCAGGTCGTGGCCCGCTACCAGGCCGCGCAGGGCCGGATTGTCGAGGCAGGCATGCGGCTCGTGGCCGTGCGCCTGGATACGCGCGGCGCGTGGGAACTGCTGCTCGACAACGGCGTCACGGTGCGGCTGGGCAACCGCCAGGTCGATGAGCGCTTCGAGCGCTTTGCGAGCGCGGCGCTGCACCTGATCAGCCAGCGCGCCACCGATATCGCCTACGTCGACATGCGCTACTCCAATGGTTTCGCGGTCGGCTGGCGCAATGCCGCCAGTCACCTGGCCGGTTCGCTCTTACCCAAGGAAGTCCCACCTGATGCCTAAGCGTTCAGAGCGATCCGTGGTCGTGGGACTGGATGTGGGCACCTCCAAGGTGGTGGCGCTGGTCGGAGAACTTGCGGCCGACGGTTCCGTCGAGGTCATCGGCCTGGGCTCGCAGCCCTCGCGCGGACTCAAGAAAGGTGTGGTGGTCAATATCGAATCGACCGTGCAGTCGATTCAGCGGGCGGTCGAGGAAGCTGAGCTGATGGCCGGTTGCGAGATCAATGCCGTGTATGCCGGGATCGCCGGTAGCCATGTGCGCAGCTTGAACTCCCATGGTGTCGTGGCGATCCGCGATCGCGAGGTCGTGCAGAGCGATGTCGATCATGTGATCGAGGCGGCCAAGGCCGTGGCCATCCCGGCCGACCAGCGCATCCTGCATGTGCTGCCCCAGGAATTCATCATCGATGGCCAGGAGGGGATTCGCGACCCGATCGGCATGTCCGGCGTGCGCCTCGAGGCCAAGGTCCATATCGTCACCGGCGCCGACAGCGCCGCGCAGAACATCATCAAGTGCGTGCAGCGCTGCGGCCTCACGGTCGAGGACATCGTGCTCGAGCAGCTTGCCAGCAGCTTTGCAGTCCTGACCGAGGATGAGAAGGAACTGGGCGTATGCATCGTCGATGTCGGTGGTGGCACCACGGATATTGCGGTGTTCAGTGGCGGCGCGATCCGCCACACGGCGGTGATTCCGATCGCCGGCGACCAGGTGACCAACGATATCGCGGTCTCGATGCGCACCCCGACCCAGTATGCCGAGGACATCAAGATCCGCTACGCCTGCGCGCTCTCGCAGCTGGCGAATCCCGACGAGAGCATCGAAGTGCCAAGCGTCGGTGACCGTCCCGCGCGCCGCCTCGCCCGCCAGACGCTCGCCGAGGTGGTCGAGCCGCGCTACGAGGAGCTGTTTAACCTGATCCGCGAGGAGCTGCGCCGCAGCGGCTTCGAGGAAATCATTGCCGCCGGCATCGTGCTCACGGGCGGCAGTGCGCGCATGGAAGGGGCGATCGACCTGGCCGAGGAGATCTTCCACGTGCCGGTGCGGCTCGGTATCCCGCAGCAGGGTCGCGGCCTGACCGATGCGGTACGCAATCCAATTTATTCAACGGCAGTGGGTTTGCTGCTGTACGCCTGCGCCAATGCTCACAGCGGTGGCGGCGGCCCGCGCGCGAAGAGCGTTGGCGGGGCAATGGCACGGATGAAGCGATGGTTCCAGGGGAATTTCTAGGTTTTTTCGACCTCAAGTCACTGTTTAAGAGGAGCTGACACTATGTTTGAACTGATGGACGCTTACAGCCAGAGTGCTGTAATCAAGGTGATAGGCGTGGGCGGCGGCGGCGGCAATGCTGTCTCCCACATGGTATCCAGCGGGATAGAAGGCGTTGAATTCATCTGCATCAACACCGATGCGCAGGCGCTCAAGGCCTCCAAGGTCAAGACCGCACTGCAGATCGGCAGCAACATCACCAAGGGCCTGGGTGCTGGTGCTGATCCGGAGATCGGACGGCAGGCGGCGCAGGAGGATCGTGACCGGATCCTGGAGCTGATCCAGGGGTGTGACATGCTGTTCATCACCGCCGGCATGGGCGGGGGCACCGGCACCGGTGCGGCACCGGTGGTGGCGCAGCTGGCGCGCGAGCAGGGCATCCTGACGGTCGCGGTGGTCACCAAGCCCTTCACGATGGAAGGCAACAAACGCTCGCTGGTAGCCGATCACGGGATCGCGGAACTGACCAAGAACGTGGATTCGCTGATCACGATTCCAAACCAGAAGCTGCTGACCGTGCTCGGCCCGACGACCACGCTGCTCGATGCCTTCAAGAGTGCCAATCAGGTGCTGCAGGGCGCGGTGCAGGGCATTGCCGAGCTGATCACCCGGCCCGGCCTGATCAATGTCGACTTTGCTGATGTGCGCACGGTGATGTCCGAGACCGGCATGGCGATGATGGGTACCGGCGTGGCGAGTGGCGAGAATCGCGCCCGCGACGCGGCGGCTGCCGCCGTCTCCTCGCCGCTGCTCGAGGACATCAACCTGGCCGGTGCCAACGGGATCCTGGTCAATGTCACCGCCGGGCTCGATCTGGCGATCGGGGAGTTCGAGGAAGTCGGTCGCATCGTCAAGGAGTTCGCCTCCGAGGACGCCACGGTCGTGGTGGGTACGGTCATCGATCCGGAGATGGCCAACGAGATCCGTGTCACGGTCGTTGCCACGGGCTTGGGCAACCGGGCGGGCCGCCAGGCGCGCCCCGAGCCGGTGCCGACGCTGGCAGCCTCGCCGAGAACCGCGCGCATCGTGGTCAACAACAAGGGTGAACCCACGAGCGCCGTGAACTACTCGGATTACGATCAGCCGGCCCATCGCCGCCAGAAAGTGGCCGTGAACGAAACTGCGCGTGCGGCTGCGCCGGACACCGGTGGGGAGTTTCTGGATATTCCGACCTTCCTGCGTCGGCAGGCGGATTGATCCGACGCTCTCGCAGTGCGGTGTGTCATGGCACGGGCCGCGGCCCGTGTGGTACGTTAATGGCCCTCGTCGGGGGACCCAGAGTCAGTGCGCGCGTCCGTTGTCCTGGCATCAGGCGCGCGCCCCCTTTTAGGCTAGCAACGGGAAACACTACTCATGGTTGGTCAACGAACTCTGCGCAATAGCATCCGCGCGACCGGTGTCGGCCTGCACACTGGCAAGAAAGTCCTGATGACGGTCCGCCCCGGACTCGCCAACGCGGGCATTGTCTTTATCCGCACTGATCTGCCGCAGAGCCAGGACATTCCGGCCCGCGCCGAGAATGTCGGCGAGACCACTCTCGGTACCACGCTCGTCCAGGGCGCCGCCAAGGTCTCGACGGTCGAGCATCTGCTCTCGGCCTTCGCGGGCCTCGGCATCGATAACGCGCGTGTCGAGGTCAATGCCCCGGAGGTGCCGATCATGGATGGCAGCGCCGGTCCGTTCGTGTTCCTGCTGCAGTCGGCCGGCATCGAGGAGCAGAACGCGCCCAAGCGCTTCATCCGCGTGCTCAAGCCGGTGCGCGTGGAGGATGGCGACAAGTGGGCCAAGTTCGAGCCCTTCGAGGGCTTCAAGGTTAATTTCGAAATCGAGTTCGACCATCCGGTCTTCAAGCGACGCGTGCAGCGCGCGACGATGGATTTTTCAACCACTTCCTTCCTGAAGGAAATCAGTCGCGCCCGTACCTTCGGGTTCATGCGCGATCTGGAGACGCTGCGTTCGCGCAACCTGGCGCTTGGCGGCACGCTCGACAATGCCATCGTGCTCGACGATGCCGGCGTGCTCAATGAAGATGGGCTGCGCTACGAGGACGAGTTCGTCAAACACAAGATCCTCGACGCGATCGGCGACCTGTACCTGCTCGGGCACAGCCTGATTGGCGAATTCAGCGGCCACAAGTCAGGCCACGGCCTGAACAACCGGTTGCTGCGCACGCTGCTGTCCGACCGCAGCGCCTGGGAAGAGGTGACCTTCGAGCGCGCGGATCTGGCGCCGATCTCCTATCTTCAGGCCCAGGCGGCTGCGCCAACCGCGCTCGCTTCCTGAAGCCGCAAGCGGCCGTTGCTCGCTAGCGGATGGCGGGCCGTCGCCGCCCGGGGCGGGCTATTCAGCCCTTGCGCGCGCTCCTGTGGCCCGGACTGACCCGCACACGGATACGCGCTATGGACGGGTCGCGCGCACTGGCCCTGGCCAGCAGTGGCTCGGTGGCATAGCGCAGCCGCTCGCTCCAGGCGGCCGATTCGGCGTAGCCGATGAGTTCCCCCGCCTTGATGACCACCTGAGTGACATGCGGGGCCAGCTCCGCGGGCAGCTGTTCGCGCACCCAGGCCAGCCATTGCTGCTGCGCGGTCGCGATTGCACCAATATTATGCAAAGTGGAATCACGTGCCAGTAACTTACTGATTGCAATCGTACTTGCGGTTCCGCGAAACGCGCTGCTTCCCAGATTGAGGGGTCGCTTCTTGTTTTGGAGGCGGTTCTTCGGCATAGTTCTTCGCACCGATCAAGGGCAAACCCGCCGAAAGGCGGGGACGCAAAGCCACCGGTCTAAAGCGGAGTACGCTATGACAGCGGGGTTACCGGCGAGCAAGGCTACTGCATTTGCAGCACAAGAGGGCGCGCAGCATTCGGCTACGTGTGCCCGGGTGCCTGAAAGGCGCCGGCAGCCTTCCGCAAGTTTCGGCCCTTTTCCTGCGGGACGCCCGGAGTCACCGGCATGAATCTGATCTTCTTCTCGCGCCGCGAAGGGCGTGCGCGTCATCTGAATCTTTCGCACCCGTTAACCCTGGGTCTGACGCTCGTGGGCGTCCTCGGAGTGCTGAGCGGCGTCTTCATGCTGGGCGAGCATTTTGGCACCGACCCACGGGTGCTGGCCTCGAACGTCTTCAACCAGCAGCGCGCCGAGATCGCCGCGCTCCATGTGCAGCTGCAGGATCGGGTCGATGCCCTGGCCATGCGTCTGGGCCAGCTCGATGCGCACCTGATCCGCCTCAATGCGCTCGGCAAGCGCCTGACGCAGATGGCGAACATCAACAGCCAGGAATTCGACTTCGATCATGATCCGCCGCAGGGTGGACCGGAGAGCGACACCGCCACGCGCGGTGCGCAGATTCCGGAGCTCGCCAGCGGCATCGAGGCGCTCGATGCGCACCTGGACGTGCGCTCCTCGCAGTTCGATGCGCTGCAGAATGTGATTCTGGGCCGCGAATTGTCGGCTGAGATCCGCCCCTCGGGGCGCCCCGTTGTCGATGGCTATATCTCCTCATACTTTGGCGAGCGCATGGATCCCTTCAATGGCGAGGAGGCCTTCCACAAGGGCGTCGACTTCGCCAGCGAGTCGGGCGCCGACGTGCAGGCTGTGGCCAGCGGCATCGTCGTCTGGGCGGGGCCGCGCGAGGGTTATGGCAACCTGGTCGAGATCAACCACGGCAATGGCTACTCGACCCGCTACGCCCATGATTCGAAGATCTACGTTGCGGTCGGCGACACCGTGCAGCGTGGCCAGTCGATTGCCCAGGTGGGATCTACCGGTCGCTCGACCGGCCCCCACGTGCATTTTGAAGTCCTCAAGGACGGTCGCCAGATCGATCCGATCTCGTTCGTCGAGCACTAGGCGCGAGCCGAACTAACAAGTTCCGCCCCTGCCGAACCTTACGTACAATACGCGGTCCGTAAACCCGGCCGGTATCGTAATCACTTGAATTTCCAGCTGTTTGCCCCAAAGGATCCCCTGTGTTCCAGGCCCTGACCCGTGTTTTTGGCAGTCGTAATGACCGGCTCGTAAAGGGCATGGCCAGGCCGGTGCGCGAGGCAGGGGCCTTTGAGCCGGCACTCAAGGCACTGTCGGATGAGGCCCTGGCTGCCAAGACCGTGCAGTTCAAGGAGCGCCTCAGGCAGGGCGCGAGCCTCGACTCGCTGCTGCCCGAAGCCTTCGCCGTGGTGCGCGAAGCGGCCAGCCGCGTCCTCAAGATGCGCCACTTCGATGTGCAGCTGATCGGTGGCATCTCGCTGCACGAGGGCCGCATCGCCGAGATGCGCACCGGTGAGGGCAAGACGCTGGTTGCCACGCTGCCGGCGTACCTGAACGCGCTCACTGGCGATGGCGTGCATGTCGTGACCGTCAATGAATACCTGGCCGCGCGCGATGCCGAGTGGATGGGGCCGGTGTTCCGCTTCCTCGGCATGAGCGTGGGCGTGATCCGCGGCCAGCAGGATGAGGATGAGAAGCGCGCCGCCTACGCCTGCGACATCACCTATGGCACCAACAACGAATTCGGTTTTGATTATCTGCGCGACAACCTGGCCTACCGGCTCGAGAGCCGCGTGCAGCGCAAGCTGGCGTTCGCGATCGTCGACGAAGTCGACTCGATCCTGATCGATGAGGCACGCACACCGCTGATCATTTCCGGTCCGGCCGAAGAAAGCACCGAGGTCTACCAGAAGATCAATGCGCTGGTGCCGCGACTGACCAAGCAGGAAATCGAGGAGGGGCCGGGCGATTACTCGGTCGATGAGAAGGGCAAGCAGGTCCACCTGACCGAAGAGGGCCATGAGCGGGTCGAGCAGCTGATGGGCGAGATCGGACTGCTGCGCGATGGCGAGAGTCTCTACGATGCCGCCAACATCCGGCTGATGCACCACCTGAACGCTGCGATGCGCGCGCACGCCCTGTACCGGCGGGATGTGGAGTACATCGTCCGCAACGGCGAGGTGATCATCGTTGATGAATTCACCGGGCGCACAATGATCGGTCGGCGCTGGTCCGACGGCCTGCACCAGGCCGTCGAGGCCAAGGAAGGCGTGCGCGTGCGCGAGGAGAACCAGACGGTTGCCTCGATCACCTTCCAGAACTACTTTCGCCTCTACAACAAGCTCTCGGGCATGACCGGTACGGCTGATACCGAAGCTCCCGAGTTCCTGCAGATCTATGGCCTCGAGGTGCTGGTGATCCCGACGCACCGGCCGATGATCCGCAACGACCATGCGGATTTCGTCTACCTCACGCAGCAGGATAAGTTTGAGGCAATCATCACCGATATCCGCGAGTGCGTCGCCCGCTCGCAGCCGGTGCTGGTGGGCACCACCTCGATTGAGACCAGTGAATTCCTGGCCGGGCTGCTCGATAAGCAGGGCATTGCCCACCAGGTCCTCAATGCCAAGCAGCACGAGCGCGAGGCGCACGTGATTGCCCAGGCCGGCCGCCCCGGCGGCGTGACCATTGCGACCAACATGGCCGGCCGCGGTACCGACATCGTGCTCGGCGGCAACCCGAAGGCCGAGGTTGAGGCGCTCGGGCCCGAGGCGACGGAGCAGGCGCTGGCGGCAGGCCGCGCGCAATGGCAGGAGCGGCACGATCAGGTGATTGCAGCCGGCGGCCTGCACATCATCGGCACCGAACGGCATGAGTCGCGCCGCATCGACAATCAGCTGCGTGGCCGCTCGGGCCGCCAGGGCGATCCGGGTTCGAGCCGCTTCTATCTGTCGATGGAAGACAACCTGATGCGCATCTTTGGTGACCCGAACCGCACCAAGCGCATGCTGCAGATGGCGGGCATGAAGGCCGGCGAGGTCATCGAGAGCCGCCTGCTCTCGCGCCAGATCGAGAAGGCGCAGCGCAAGGTCGAGGCCCACAACTTCGACATCCGCAAGAACCTGCTGCTGTTCGATGATGTCGCCAATGATCAGCGCAAGGTCATCTACCAGCAGCGTACCGAGATCCTGGGGACCCAGGACCTGAGCGATGCGATCCGTGGCATGTACAGCGAGGTCGTCACCGGGCTGATCAACAATCACGTCACCCCGCACAGCCCACCGGCTGACTGGGATTTGCCGGAGCTGCGCGCGGCGATAGCGCGCGATCTGAACCTTGATCTGGACGTGCAGGGCTGGCTCGCCGCCGAGCCGGAAATGGAGGAGGCGGCACTGCGCGAGCGCATCGAGCGTGCGGTCATGGAGGGCTACGAGCAGCGCGAGGCGCGCTTTAGCGCGCCGCGGATGCGCCAGGTCGAGCGCGATCTGCTGCTGCAGACGCTCGATCAGCACTGGCGCGATCACCTGGCGGGCATGGACTACCTGCGCCAGGGCATCCACCTGCGCGGCTACGCCCAGAAGGACTATCGCTACGAGTACAAGCGTGAAGCTTTCGAAATGTTCACCGCGATGCTGAGCCTGGTCAAGTTCGAGGCGGTCTCGATTCTCTCGCGGGTGGAAATCCGCAGTCCCGAGCAGCTCGAGCGCGAGGAGGCCGAGCGGCGCGAACGCCTGATGCGCCAGCTGCAGGCGCAGCATGCCGAAGCACAATCGATGCTTGCCGCGGCCGATCCGCCGCCGCCAGCAGCGCCGGGTCTCGATACGGCCGCCGGCGCGATCGTGGGCACGGCGCCGTTTGTGCGCGGTGATCGCAAGGTCGGGCGCAATGAATTGTGCCCATGCGGCTCAGGCAAGAAGTTCAAGCACTGTCACGGCGCGCTGGCCGAAGGGCAGTAAGTTGGCTGGCACGGGCATCGCTGGCGTGGGAGTGCGCCTGCAGGTCGTTGCCGGCATCCTCTATGACGCCGAGGGTCGGGTGCTGCTGGCGCAGCGCCCGGCGGGAAAATTCATGGCAGGCAAGTGGGAGTTTCCCGGCGGCAAGCTCCAGGCGGGGGAAACCGAGTCCGCCGCGCTCAAGCGCGAGCTGGCCGAGGAACTGGGTGTCGAGGTCCTTGAGTGTGCTGCCTTGCTGCGGCTCGAGCACCAGTATCCGGATCGGCAGGTGAGCCTGAGCGTCTGGAGCGTCGGCCACTACAGCGGCAGCGCCCAGGGGCTGGAAGGCCAGGCGCTGCGCTGGGTGGCACCGGCGGCACTTTTCGGTGAAGATCTGCTGCCAGCCGACTGGCCGATCGTTGACGTACTGAATCAGAAGTAAGTGATGAGGTTGAATGGACATGGCGCAGGATAACGGGCTTCCCGATGTGCAAATTGACGGCAAGGATCTGTATCGCGAGGAGGTCTTTACCGACCGGCGCGCGGGCACCGTGCGCCGCCTGGTGCCGGTAAGCCTCGATGGGCAGAGCGATGCAACGCGCGCGACGATCTATTCGGGTCAGACGCAGCTGCTGACGCCCGGTGGCGTGCTGCCCCTGGCCTTCGAGATCGAGGCGGCCACGCTCGAGGAGGCCATCGCCCGTTTCCCCGAAGCGGTGAAGCTGGCACTCGAGCAGGCGATCGAGGAAGCACGCGAGTACCGGCGCGAATCGGCCTCGCGCATCGTGGTGCCGGATGTCGGTGGCGCCGGTCCGATCCCGGGCGGCGGCAAGATCAAGCTGTAGCCCGGCCGCCAGAGGCGGCTAGACATCGCCCTGCGGGGAGCCCGGCAGCTTGGGATCATCCGGATCAGCGGGCTCGCCCGGGATGCTATGCCGCTCGGTGAACCAGGCACCCAGATCCACCATCTTGCAGCGCTCGCTGCAGAACGGGCGCCACGGAAATTCATCTGACCACTGGATGCGCCGGCTGCAGGTCGGGCAGCTTAGGTTTGTCACCGCGCGCGGCCTACGGGCAGCAGGTGAGCGTAAAGCTCACCTCATCGCTAGCCTGCTTGGCGCGGCTGTCGATGCCGTGCCATTCAAGAAAACGCAGACTGCAGCGGTAGTGGCTGCCGCTGATTTCCGGATAGAGCGCCGAGCCGGGCGCCAGCGTGATGCGCAGCAGCTGGTAGGGGGTCTCGCGATCAAAGGTGACCGTGCACTGCCCGCCCGGTGCCACTTCGGCGCGCGAGCGGCCGTTCTGGCGCGTCAGCCACAGCAGCTCGGCAATCGCATCACACAGCGGGCGCAGCAGCCCGAGCCAGCAACCAAATGCCTGCGAGCGCTCCTCGTCTGACTGGTTCAGCCAGAAGAAATAATCCGGCAGGTCGAACTCGCAGGTGCCCCCGGGGATGGCGCTGCGGTGCTTGATGGCAGCGAGGAACTCCGAGTCGCGCAGCGGCTGGAGCCAGGAGGCGCCGACATTCGCAAGATCGGTGCGCAGGCGCACCAGATTGTCGATCAGCGATCGCAGCCGCGTCGCATCGATCCCGGGATGGTTCTGAAAGTCATTGAGCAGCGCCAGGTGGCGCTCAAGTTCCTTCAGCACATCGCTGCGGACATCGCCGCGCGCGGCGATCGAGAGCATGTCGAGCAGGCTCGTCATCGCGGCGCGACTGCCCCAGGGGCTCGATTTCTCGTTGTGGAACAGGGCCTGGTTATAGAGGAAATCCAGGCGCAGAAAGGTGCGCATCCGCTCGTTGAGCGGTTGCTCGAAGACCGCGGGCTGATCGGCAGCGCCCCCCGGATCGTTCATTGCTCCGAAAGCCATCCGGCTATTGTGCTTGAGGGCTGCACGCGCCGTAAACGCTGCGGGCGGTCTTTTTTCCGGGCCGGCGCGGCCGGGTGCCCGCTCAGCGCGCGTCGGCGGGCCTGTTTTCAGCCAGTTTCAGGTACTGCGTGTGGAGCGTTTTCACCTGTGCGCTCAGTGCCGCCAGATCGCCCTCGTTGCGGATCACATCATCGGCTGCCGCCAGCCGGGCAGCGCGTGGACTCTGCGCCGCAAGCATGGCCTGTGCCTGTGCAGCGCTGCTGCCATCGCGCTGGCGCAGCCGCTCGAGCTGCAGGGATTCGGGGCAGTCGATGACCAGGATGCGCCGGTAGCGCTTGCGCTCCCCGCTCTCGACCAGCAGTGGGTTGACGATGATCACGTAGGGCCCGCGCTGCCGAGCAATCCGTGCATCGGCCAGGCGCATGATGGCCGGGTGCGTCAGCCCTTCCAGTGCACGGCGTGCATCCGGATCAGCAAACACCATCTGACGCAGTGCGCGCCGATCCAGGCTCCCATCGCTCCGGCGAAGTGCGCTGCCAAAGCGTGCCAGGACCTGCTCCAACACCGGGCTGCCAGGGCTCAGGACTTCGCGCCCGATCTCATCCAGATCGGTCACGGGGACGCCCAGCGCGGCAAAATCCCGGGCGGCGCTGCTCTTACCACTGGCGATGCCACCGGTCAGGCCGAGGACCCAGGGCTTCTGCGGCGCGGCGGCTCGATCGGGGGGACTCACGGGCGTGCTCGCGCGCTCAGCCGCGCCCGTACAGGCCCAGGTAGGCATCGACCCACTGCCGTCCCCACAGCATCGCAAGGTAGCCTGCGATCGCGAGGAAGGGTCCGAAGGGTATAGGGACGCTGCGGCCGCGACGTCCGCTCACGATCAGCCCGACGCCAATCAGCGCGCCGCTCAGGGCCGCGAACAGGATGATCGGCAGCAGCATCTTGTAGCCGAGCAGCGCGCACAGCGCAGCGAGCAGCTTGAAGTCACCGTACCCCATGCCTTCCTTGCCGGTGACGATGCGGTAGAACTGGTAGAAGCACCAAAGGCTCAGATACCCCGCGACCGCGCCCAGGATCGCGCTCACCGGGTCTGCTGGCAGGTGGGCGCCGGGCACGCTCGGGAACGTGGCGCTGGCCAGCAGCGCGATCCACAGCAATGGCAATGTCAGGGCATCGGGCAGCAGCTGCGTGTCCAGATCGATAAAGGTGAGCGCGATCAGAAACCAGGTGACCACCACGGCCAGCGCGCCGCTGGCAGTGGCGCCAAAGTGCAGCGCCGCGATGGCGCTCAAGGCACCGCTCAGCGCCTCGACGGCGGGGTAGCGCCAGGAGATCGGCGTCTTGCAGTGCGCGCAGCGACCGCGCAGCAGCAGGAAACTGATGACGGGCACGTTCTGGTAGGCGCGGATCGGGCTCTTGCAGGCCGGGCAGCAGGAGCGGGGTTCGATCAGGTTGAATTTCGCGGCAGGCGCGGCTGGCGCCGCATCGGAGGCAAGCCCGCTGTCCTCGGCCTGCTCGCGCCACTGGCGCTCGAGCATGATCGGCAGGCGATAGATGACGACGTTGAGGAAGCTGCCCACCAGCAGCCCGAGAATCAGTGCAACCGTGCCCAGCAGGGCCGGTGAGTCCTGCAGCAGGCTCAGGAATCCCGGATTCAACGCCAGATCAGACCACGGATCCGAGTTTGAAGATTGGCAGATACATCGCAATGACCAGGCTGCCCACGAGCACGCCCAGGATCGCCATGATCAGCGGTTCGAGCAGGCTCGACATGCTGTCGACCGCGTTGTCGACATCTTCCTCATAGAAGCTCGCGACCTTGCCCGACATGGTATCGAGTGAGCCGGATTCCTCGCCGACCGCGATCATCTGCACCACCATGTTCGGGAAGATGCCGGTGTTCTCCATTGCGCGCTGCAGGCGCTGACCCGTGGCGACCTCATCACGCATCTTCATCACGGCGTTTTCAAACACGATGTTGCCGCAGGCGCCGGCCACGGACTCGAGTGCCTCGACCAGCGGCACGCCGGCCTGGAACATCGTCGAGAGCGTGCGGGCGTAGCGTGCGATCGCCGCTTTGTTCAGGATCGGGCCAATGATCGGGAACTTGAGCATCGCCCGATCGAGGAACTCGCGCATCTTGCGCGAGCGCTTCTTGAAGTACAGGAACGCAAACACGGCGCCACCCAGTACCGCGGCCATGAGGAAGCCATAGGCCTGCACAGCCTTGGACAGGTTGATCACCGCCTGCGTGAAGGCCGGCAGGTCGGCGCCGAAGCCCTTGAACAGGGATTCGAACTGCGGGATCACGAAGATCAGCAGGATGATCGTCACGATCACGGCGACCACCAGCACGGCGGCCGGGTAGAACAGCGCCTTCTTGACCTTCTTCTTGATCGCTTCGGTCTTTTCCTTGTAGGTCGCGATCTTCTCGAGCATCGTGTCGAGCGCACCGGCCTGCTCGCCGGCCTCGACCAGATTGACGAACAGGTCATCGAAATGCAGCGGATGCTTGGCAAGCGCTTCGTGCAGCGAGGTGCCGCCTTCAATGTCGGACTTGATGTCGAGCACGAGTTTTTGCACCGACTGCTTGTCGTGCCCCGCGCCGACGATCTCGAAGGCCTGCACCAGCGGAATGCCGGCGGCCAGCATCGTGGCCAGCTGGCGGCTGAATACCGCGATATCGGCCGGATTGACCCGGCCGCCGCCGAGCTGCGCGGATTGCTTCTTGATGCGCGTCGGGGCCACGCCCTGACGGCGCAGCTCCACGCGCAGCGCCTGCTCGCTCTGGGCCAGTGTGCGGCCCTTGATCTTCTGCCCCTTCTTGTCCATGCCCTCCCACTGGAAGGCGATGTCTTTCTTGAGGCGGACTGCGGTAGTTGCTTGCGCCATGGTCTTACTCAATCGTTATGCTGTTGATTTCATCGAGACTGGTCAATCCGGCCTTGACCTTTTCAAGCCCGGAGCGCCGCAGGTCCCAGACGCCCTGCTTGGCCGCTTCATCGGAAATGTCGATCGCATTGCCACCGGCCATGATGAGCCGGCCAATCGTTTCGGTGACCGGCATGACCTGGTAGATACCGAGGCGCCCCTTGTATCCATCGGCGCAGTTCGAGCAGCCCTTGGCCACGTAGATCTTGATGCCCGCGCTGATGTCGGCTTCAGAAAAACCTTCCTTGCGCAGCGCCTCGGCCGGCACGTCCACCAGCTGCTTGCAGCTGCTGCACAGGCGTCGTGCCAGGCGTTGGGCAATGATCAGGCTCACCGAGGTCGCGATCGCGTAGGGCTTCACGCCCATGTCGATCAGGCGTGTGAGCGTCTGCGGGGCATCGTTGGTGTGCAGCGTGGACATCACCAAGTGGCCGGTCTGCGCAGCCTTGATCGCGATCTCGGCGGTCTCCAGATCGCGCACCTCGCCGACCATGACCACGTCCGGATCCTGACGCAGGAACGCGCGCAGTGCCGCGGCAAAGGTCAGGCCGACCTTGTTGTTGACATTGACCTGGTTGACGCCGGGCAGGTTGATTTCGGCCGGATCTTCGGCCGTCGAGATATTCGTATCTTCCTTGTTCAGGATATTCAGGCCGGTGTAGAGCGAGACGGTCTTGCCGCTACCGGTCGGGCCGGTGACCAGAATCATGCCCTGCGGCTTGGCCAGGTAGCGAAGATAGATATCCTTCTGGAAGGGTTCGTAGCCGAGCGCCTCGATGCCGAGCATCGCGGAGGAGGGATCGAGAATACGCAGCACGATCTTTTCGCCGAACAGTGTCGGGCAGGTGCTGACGCGAAAGTCGATCGCGCGCGTCTTGGACAGGCGCATCTTGATGCGACCGTCCTGCGGTACGCGCCGTTCGGCAATGTCCAGGCGCGACATGACCTTGAGGCGCGCGGAGATCTTGCCGGCCAGCTGTACTGGCGGCTGGGCCACTTCGCGCAGCACCCCGTCCATGCGCAGGCGCACGCGGAACACCTTCTCGTACGGTTCGAAGTGGATGTCCGAAGCGCCCTTGCGGATCGCATCGAGCATCACCTTGTTGACGAAGCGGACGATAGGCGCATCTTCCACATCATCGCGTGTTGCCGCTTCGCCAAGCTCGTCCTCGCCGCCGCTGGTCTCGAGCGCCTCGAGGTCCATGCCCTCGTCGTCGCCGAGATTGGGCATCGCCGTATCGACCTGCTCGATCGCCTTGTCGAGGACCTTCTGCAGCTTGTCGTCTTCGACGACAATGGCCTCGACGGTGAGCCCGGTCTGGAACTTGATCTCATCGATGGCGTGCAGGTTGGTGGGATCGGCCACGCCGAGGAACAGCTTCTTGCCGCGCTTGAACAGCGGCAGTACGCGGTGCTTGGCCAGCAACTTGTCTGACACGACGCGGACCGTGTCGAGGTCGATGGTCAGGGCCGTGAGATCCATGATCGGCACGCCATATTCATTGGCGGCGGCATTGGCGATATCGCGCGAGTTGGCCGCACCCGCGATGATCAGCTGCGTGACAAAACTGGTCTTTTTCTCATTTGCCGCCAGCAGCGCGGCGTGCATTCCCGACTCGTCCACGACCCCGTCCTGGACCAGCCGCTGCGGCAGGCCACCCAGGCCGCTGCGCGAGCTTGTCAAGGCCAGGGAAGCGTTTTCATTCATGGACTTAGGGCAACCTTTGTCATAAAGATGGGTCCTGGGGTCGCTGACACTACCCCATGCTCCAGCTCATATTACAGCGGATGGTTACATATCCAAGGGGTCAGCTACGTGACCGGCCTCCCAAAAGAAAAAGCCCCTCCGGAGAGGGGCTTTTTCGCTGGCCAGATGGCCAGACCGGCTCTGCCAACTTAGTTGTGGCAGGAGCTCGGCAGGTACTGTGACGGAATGGTCGTCGCAGTCGCAACCGGAGCCTGGCTCAGACCAGCCGAGCCCGTGGTCGCGGTGCCGCAGAACCACACCACGTCATTGTTGTTGCTCAGACCAGGCTGCAGCGTGAGCATGTTCGCACCGCTCGTGGCCAGCTTGGCATTGGCAGCAGCGCCGGCGTACGTGATCTGCACCTGGCCGCCGGCCACAACGGTGATCTGGCTGACGTACTTACCCGTCGAGATCGTCGCCATCGCGATCGTGGTCGAGCTGCCCGCAGTCGAGTAGCCGGTGGGGAATGAACCGTACGAGGCAAAGAACTCGCCAACCGCTGTCTTCCAGGTGTCGGCAAGGCTCAGGCCTTCCGTAACCTGCGAGCGGATCACGTAGTTCTGGTAGGCCGGGATCGCAATCGCGGCCAGGATGCCGATGATCGCGATCACGATCATCAACTCAATCAGGGTGAAACCTTTCTGAATCGCTTTCATTTCGAGGAGCTCCTTTGGGTGGTCAAGTAACCGGCCATCCGGTCGCAGTTTTAAAGTCATCGGAATCAACAGGGCCTTCCGCGCCTTGGACAGTGGGGTTGCAACGACCATGCCATCGGAGCTGCAACGCCGTAGGTTATTGATTCACAAAGTTTTTTAGTTTTCTGACGCCTGACCGGGCGTCGCCAAAGAGCTGCAGGGATCGACCCCTGGGGTCAGCATGTGACGCAGAGCGTCACCTGCGGCGGCCCGTGCTGCCAAGAGCAGAGGACGGTCCGGCCAGATCGGGTACAGAGGCGCAGCAGAGCGGCCTGCGACAGGCCGGGCGCCCCGGTCCACCGCAGCTTATCCAGGCCGACGCGTCGGCCCCGGGGCTTTAGTTGTGGCAGGAACTCGGCAGATACTGCGAAGGAATCGTCGTGCCCGAACTCACCGGCAGTACGCTCAGCATGCTCTGGCCCACGGTCGCGTTACCGCAGTACCAGGTCATGTCTTCGTTCAGGGTCACCCCGGGCTGCAGCGTCAGCACGTTGGCGCCGGCCTGGTTCAGGTTGGCATTGGCGCCGTCACCGCCGTAGGTGATCACGATCTGCCCACCGGGTGCGATCGTGATGGAGCTGACGTACTTGCCAGTAGACATGGCCGGCATCGCAACGTCGGTGGAATCGCCGGCGGCGGTGTAGCCGGAGGGGAAGGAGCCGTAGCTGTCGAAGAATTCACCCACTGCAGTCTTCCAGGTATCGGCAAGGCTCAGGCCTTCGGTGACCTGCGAGCGGATCAGGTAGTTCTGGTAGGCCGGAATCGATATCGCTGCCAGGATGCCGATGATCGCGATCACGATCATCAACTCGATCAGCGTAAAACCCCTCTGTGTCGTCCTCACGATGCGTACTCCTAAATGATTTTCTGCCTGGGTCCACTGCTACTTCACATAAGCATTGCAACCCGACGGTCCCTATCCCCACCGTTGCATCGCCCATGCCATGTTACGCATCTTTCAATACGTGCATGATTCACAAAGATTTGAAAAAGTTTTGCCTGCGGTGATTTTGCCGCAGCGAATATAAAAAATGTCGACGTACGTCACATTTGTCACTAAGTGACTCGCTGCGTCGCTTTATGCCTGTGACATAAGCTCGGCAGCGCTCGCCCGTGGAATCGCCGTGCGCAGGTGCACGGCCGCTGGCGTGCGCGCGCTGCCGTCAGTCAGAGCGCGAGCTCGCCTGCTCGTGATATTCATCCTCGCTGTTGACGGCCCACAGCGCCGACTTGTCGCTCTGGCCGCTGGCGATGCAGTCCACGGCGGCGCGCGCCGCAAGCATCGAGTGGTCCTGGTTATTGTAGCGATGCATGCCATTGCGGCCGATGGGGAGCAGATTGGAAAAGCCATCCAGGAACGCGCGCACGCGACCGATCTCGCGATACTCGCCGAAGTAGGCTGGGTACGCCTTGGGCACGCGCACCACGGTGCCATCGAGCACATCGGCGCGCGAGATCATGCCGATCTTCTCCAGCTCCGCCGCGGCAAATTCAAGAAAGGCCGGATCGCGCATCGACCACAGTTCATCGCCGGCGGCGCAGAAGTATTCGAGCCCGAGCCAGATGGTCTGCGGATCGGCAACCAGTGCCGGGCTCCAGTTGTTGAAGACCTGCAGGCGGCCGAGTTTCACGTCCGGTTCCTGAATGTAGATCCAGTTGTCCGGTGGCATGCCGTTGGTCGCGCCGCCGGCGGCCAGGCCCGCGCTCATGCGCCGTACCAGCAGCCCCGCCGTCATGAAGTCCCGATACGGCAGCGCCGCTGCGGCGCGCGCCACCTGCGGGTCCTCGGGCCTGAGGCAGGCGGCAAGTTCATTGATCGGCATCGTGGAAATCAGGTAGTCGCACTCAACCTGCCTCTGGGCACCGGTAATTACATCGGTCAGCGTCGCGCCGGTGATGCGCTCGCCGCTGCGCCTCAGATCGGTGAGGCGGGTCTGCATCAGCAGCTGCGCGCCGCGCGCCTGGACCTTCTCGGCCACGACTTCCCACATCTGCCCCGGACCGAGTTTCGGATAGAGGAAGCGCTCGATCAGGCTGGTCTCGGTGCCTTTCTGGCTCGTGTCAGCACGCCGGAACGGCTTGCTCAGTGCGTGCGCGATGGCCTTGGTAATCGACAGGCCCTTGATGCGCTGCGCGCCCCACTCGGCGTCGATCTGCTCGCACGGCACGCCCCAGACTTTCTCGGTGTAGTCCTTGAAGAAAGTGCGGTACAGGCGATCCCCAAAGCGATTGATGAAGAAATCCTCGAGCGTCGTCTCCGGCCGGCGCGGCGCGATGCGGGCCAGCGCGTAGCTGATGCCGATGGCGGCGGTGTAGCCGGCACCGAGGTTGCGCAGCGTCGGCCAATTGAGCTTGAGCGGGTAATCGTAGAAGCGGCGTCGGTAGAAAATGCGCGAGAGGCGCGAGCGTACCAGCAGCACCCGCTCAGCATCGGCACTCGCCTGAGTCTGCGCGCTGAAGGCGCGCTGCTGGCCCTGGTAGCTTAAGTTGAAGGCTTCGGCGCCGCCCTCGGCCACCGGCAGCATCGACTGCCACCAGTTCATCACCCAGTCGGACTTGGAGAAGAAGCGGTGGCCGCCCAGATCCATGCGGTTGCCGCGATAGTTGATGGTCTTGGAAATACCTCCGACCTGGGTATCGGCTTCGACGATCAGCGGGTGTACATCGGTGCGCTCCAGCAGTTCGTGCGCGGCGGTCAGGCCGGCCGGTCCAGCACCAACAATCAGGGCAACTCGGCTCATCGAACAGACTCCTGCGGGGGCGGCGTGCCAGGCTTGGGCGCGAACAGAAACTGGCGGCGCAGCACGAAGTTGAGGGTCAGGGTGCAGCCGGCGGCGCCGATTTTCGCCAGCTCCAGCGTCGAGCCCGGAAGGTTGTTGAGCCCCGCGAGCACCAGGGAATTGACGAGGTAGCCGACGACTCCCAGCAGCACGAAACTGGCGAACTCCGAGCGGCGGTTCGTGAGCCGGTGATAGTGAAATACGAAGCGCACCGACAGCAGGTAGGCCACGGTGGCGCCGCTGATGAAGGAGACCGTGTTGGCGATCACGTAGTGCAGATGCAGTTGCCTGGTGAGCAGCATCAGCAATCCAAAGTCGACGCCGAAGGCGACGGCCGATACCAGGCCGTAGGCGAAATAATCGCGCAGCAGCTGGCGCATGCGGGAGCTTAATTCGGGGAGTTCGGGCATCGGTAGAGCTTCAGACCACGATAACCGGATTTTGCGCTTGTAGAAACTTCGGCAATCGGTGTGCCCTCGAGGCCGGCGCGCGATGCCACGAATTGCAGATCACTGGTCCCGCAGGCCAGCGCGAGCGTCGGCTCTGGCGGTACCGGTCCCTTCGGATCCAGATCCCAGACGCTGTAGCCGATGGATCGCAGGTACATGCGCAGCGCCTGGGCGCGGCCAAACATGAACATTGCCGCGGATCGCGAGAACAGACCGCTGGTTGCCTGCGCGCCGGACATGTAGCTGGGTCGCTCGAGCACGATCCAGGTGAACAGCGGATTTTCCGGAAACAGCACTTCAGTGTCGGGCGGAATCTTTTCCCGCCAGTCCGCGAACAGCAGCTTTTCGGCCGGATCGTAGGTGACCCGGCTCCAGGCCTGGTAGCTCATCGGTACCATGGCGCAGCAGGATGCCGCGCACAGCACAATCAGCAGCGGTGCGCTCCAGCGGTTGCGCCGCGGCCAGGTGGCCCACAGGAACAGGCCGAGGGCCAGGAACACGGCCAGGCCCGAGTGCGTCGCTTCGCGAATGCGCTTGGCCCACACCGGCGCGGCATACTGCTCATGCGGGAAGTAGCTGACACGCAGCGCCATCAGCAACTCGGAGAGCACCACCGTCAATGCCAGCGCGAGCACCAGGCTCGCGCCGTAAAGTGCCAGGCGCTGGTGACGCTCGCTGATGCGGCTGCCCGCGCGCAGCGTGAGCCACAGCAGCAGCGCCGAGAGCAGCGCCAGCGGAGCCGAGTAGTGTTCATCGACGAGCAGACACTGGGCGAGCAGTACCATGACGACGGCACGGCCAAAGTCATTGCGCTGCCACAACTGCTGCACGATCCGCGGCAGCAGCACGAAGGCGATGGCCACACTGAGCCACATGCAGCGCCACGGCTGGCCCTGGATGATCAGCGTGATGTGCAGCAGATCACCGCCGTAGGCGGTCAGGGCAATACCTGCAACCCCGATGCCCAGAGCGGCCTGGGCCACGCGCCGGGCCGGCTGCGCGTCGAGCAGCGCACTGCCAGCGGCGAGCAGCAGCAGCGGCGCCAGCGTCAGGCCCCACACATAGTTGGCCCAGCGGTGGATCAGCAGATAGCTCAAGGCCGAGGGGCTGATCTGGTACCAGAAGTCATCAAAGCGCAGCGGTGGCCCGCGCGCCGTGAGCCCGATGAGCGTAAGCGCTGCGAGCGCAATCACCGCCAGCAGCAGCGCGAGTCGCGGCCTGGGTTGGACCAGGCTCAGCCACAGGCACAGCGCCACCCCGGTGGCGGCCATCAGCGGGTGCACGAGCAGCGCGATCGTCATGAACAGCAGCGCGAGCACGCGCCGCTGCGTGAGCCAGCCCACGATCGCAACCAGCACCAGCGCCTCGGCCAGCAGGCGCGGCGTAATGAAATCCTCTACGACGTGGAAGATGTCGATGCTCCCGTAGGTGCCAGGCAGCGCCACCAGCAGAAACATGCCCATCAGTGCCTGGCGCTCGGGCAACAGCAGGCGCGCCAGGCGCCAGGCGGCCACAAAGAAGGCCACTTCGGCGATCGCGGTCAGCAGCTCCGCGGCCGGCTCGAGTCCGAACCAGCCGATGAAGCGCGCGTAGAGCGGCGCAAACACACTGAATTGATCCTGGGAGCCGAAGCGCAGGAAGACATCGTGCGCCCAGTACTCGGGATGCACGTGGGCCAGGCCCTGCATGCTGTACATGATGGCGTCGTGCCGCAGCCCCTCATACAGGTGCAGCAGCATCCAGCTCGCCACGATGAACAGCAGCCACGCCAGGCGGGTCGGGCGATCCAGCTCAGGCGCTGCGTTCATGGGCGTAGGCGAAACAGGCACCGCAGTGGCGGGCAGATCACTCATGCAGGACCTTCGTGCTCCAGTGGATTGGACTCGCAGGCACGCCAATGCCAGGGCAGGGTCGGTCGTGCCTGATTATGTTGCACTACCGGGGAGTCCGCGGGGCGTGATCTGCGCCGCGCTTTGCATACGGCTGCACCGCCGCTGGCGCGCATCCGGGCGCTCAGGGGGCATCGGCACGTGCGGGGCAGCGGAACAGCCTCAGCCCATGAAAATCGGCGCTCACGCCTGCCGGCGCTTCGGCAATCGGACTTGCCTGCAGCGGTACGCGTGACACGACAAACTTAAGGTCCGGAACCGCACAGGCCATCGCCAGCGTCGGCTCGCTGGCCGCAGCCGCGGGCTCCGGATCCCAGAATCTCAAGCCCTGGGCGCGCAGGTAAGGCCGCAACGCGGTCTCGCGCTCGGTCAGTACCAGCGCGGCCTGGCGCGAGAACAGCGCGCTCAGGAGCTGGGCACGCGAGATGTAGCTCGGGCGCTCGAGAAATATCCATACGAACAAGGGATTTTCCGTGGAAAGGACCTCGCTGCCGGGCGGAATCAGCGCCCGCCAGCTGGCAAACAGCGCCTTGTCGGCGTCCTGGTAGGTCACCCGCGTCCATATCTTCCAGGTCAGCGGCGCCAGCGCAGCACAACCCAGCAGCGCCATCACGAGCAGCGCCGGCGCGCCGGCGCGGCGCCAGGCTCCGGCCGTCAGAACCACGATAAGGCCCAGCAGCGCGAGGCTTGCCAGCCCAGTGCGAGCGGCCTCACGCAGACTCTTGATCCACTCGGGTCCGGCGAACAGCTGAGTGGGGAAATAGTGGTAGTGCGCAACGACATAGTAGTTGGCAATCGCCACCAGCAGGGCGAGCGTGCAGAGCAGCAGCGCGCCGAGGAAGGCCAGGCGCTGGTATTGCGGCCCGACGCGTGCCGCGAGCGTCAGCGCCAGTGCCAGCACGGCCAGGGCCAGCGCCGCCACGAGCGGCGCATAGTGCTCATTCATCAGCAGGTAGTCGGCCAGCAGCAGCACTGCGGCGGCCCGTGCCAGAACGCTGTGCCGCCACAGGCGCACACCGATGCCAGGTGCCAGCAGCGTCGCGAATGCCGTGCTGAGCCACAGGCAGCGCCACGGCTGGCCCTGCGTGATCAGTACCAGATGCAGCTGATCGGCCCCGATGGCGGTCAGGGCGATGCCAGCCAGCCCCACTCCCAGCGCGGCCTGCGCCAGTGAGCGTGCCGGTGGCTCGAGCAGCGCGATCCCGGCGCACAGCACCGCCAGCGGCGCGAGCGTCACGCCCCAGTCGGCAGCGCCCCAGTGCTTGATCTGCAGGTGCGGCATGTTCTCCGGGACCCAGCGATACCAGGCCAGATCAAAGCGCAGCGGTGGCCCATTCGCCGTCAGGCCGGCCACAACGAGCAGCGCGAGCCCGAGAGCCGCGAGCAACAGGGCCAGACGTGGCTGCGGCAGCGCCAGTTCGAGCCAGAGAAAGAAGGCCACGGCGGTGATTCCCATCAGCGGGTGAATTGCCAGGGCCAGCAGCGTGCACAGCGCCATACCCGGCAGGCGCCTGCGGGTCCAGCAGACGAGCGCCGCCAGCACCAGCGACTCGGCCAGCAGCCGCGGCGTCACAAAATCCTCGACCAGCCGGAATATATCGCCGGCGCCGTAAGCGCCGGGCAGCGCGACCAGCAGCAACAGGCCGGCGAGCGCCAGACGTTCGCTCACGATGCGGCGCGCGAGCAGCCACGCGGCACTGAAGAAAGCGGCCTGTGCGCCAAACGTCAGCAGCTGCGCCGCATGCTCGAGGCCCACCGCATTGATCAGCAGCGCATAAATTGGCGTGAACAGTGTGTAGCGATCCTGCGATCCGAAGCGCAGGTAGATGTCCTGTGCAAACAGATCCGGGCGCAGGTGCCCCAGGCCCTGCATCGTGTAGAGGATGGCATCGTGCCCAAGCCCCGCGTACAGGTGCATCACCATCCACGCCGCAAGGATGGCAAACAGCCAGGCGGCGCGCTCAAGCGGGCCCAGCGGCGGCGGCTCAAAGGGTGGCTCAGTCATGTTTTTGGAGCGCTCATGCCGCGGCCGGAGATTGTGCTGGGGCCCATAAGCCGGTCAGGTCCCCGGCATAGGTGGGGATTATGTCGCATCCGACGGCACCGGGACTGTGAACAGCCGCTACTTTGCGCGGCCCGATGGGCTATTCAATGCCGAGCTTCTTGACCCGATAGCGCAGCGCCCGGAACGTCATGCCGAGCAGTTTCGCCGCTGCGGTCTTGTTATAGCGGGTCTGCTCGAGGGCACGCACGATGGCATCGCGCTCGAGGTTCTCAAGCCGATCCCCAAGCGCGCCGCTGGCCGGCTCGGCAGTTGCGAGCGGCACGCTCGCCGCAGGCGCGCCAGACTCAGCGCTCGCAGCGAGCGGCATTCGCAGCTGCAGGTCCGCGGCTTCAATATCGCTCCCAGCGCGCATCGTCAGCGCGCGCTCGAGGATATTCTCCAGTTCGCGCACGTTGCCGGGGAACGGATAGGCCTGCAACGCGCTGGCAGCCTCCGGCGCCAGCGCTGGCGTTTCGCCGCCGAGCCTCTGGCTCAGCCGCGCCAGAATCGTCATCGCCAGCGGCAGGATGTCCTCGCTGCGCTCGCGCAGTGGCGGCACGCGCATCTCGATCACGTTGACGCGGTAATACAGATCCTCGCGGAAGCGGCCATTGGCCACGAGCTCGCTCAGGTTCTTGTGCGTGGCCGAGACGATGCGCACATCGATCGGGGCTTCGCGCTGCTCACCGATCGGTCGTACGGTCTTTTCCTGGATCACGCGCAGCAGCTTGACCTGCATGTGCAGCGGCAGGTCGGCGACTTCATCGAGGAACAGCGTGCCGCCCTCGGCGCTCTGAATCAGGCCTTTCTTGTCGGCAATGGCCCCGGTGAAGCTGCCGCGCCGGTGGCCGAAGAGCTCGCTTTCCATCAATTCCGAGGGGATCGCCCCGCAGTTGACGGGCACGAAGGGTGCCTGGCGGCGCGAGCTGGCCGAGTGGATCAGCCGTGCCACCAGCTCCTTGCCGGTACCCGATTCACCGGCGATGTGGACCGGCGCCTGGGAGCGGGAGACGCGGGCGATGATCTGCCGCAGTTCCTGCATGCTCTGCGAGGCACCGAGCAGTTCCGGACCGCGGATCGAGCCCGCCGCCGGGGCGCTCGCCTCCTGCAGCCGGATCGCGCTCGTGACCAGCTTGCGCAGCACCGAGAGGTCGAGGGGCTTGGAGACAAAATCAAAGGCGCCAAGTTTCAGGGCCCGCACGGCCGATTCGACATTGCCATGCGCCGTGATGACCGCCACCGGCAATTGCGGGTATTGCTCCTGGATCCAGGCGAGCAGGTCCAGCCCGTCACCGTCGGGCAGGCGCATGTCGGTCAGGCACAGATCAAAGCTGCGCGAGCCGAGCGCGGCGCGGGCCTCGGCGACCGTGCCGGCCGCGGCGGTCTCGAGCTGCATGCGGCCAAGGGTCAGCGAGACCAGCTCGATCAGATCCGGCTCGTCGTCAATGATCAGAACGGTGGGTGCTGACATATCGGGCTCAAGCTTAGCGCGTCCATGGGTATCGGATCAGCGACCTGGTTCTCCGCTCAGGTAGGCCGATTCCCAGCGTGACGGATCTGAGAACACGATCCGGAAGCGGCTCCCACCGCCCTCCCGCGGCTCGTAGATCAGGGCCGCACCGTTGGACTCGGCCAGTTCCCGTGCCAGGAACAGCCCGAGGCCCGTGCCGCGCGTGCCGCGGGTGAAGAAGGGCTCAAACACACGTTCGATGTCCTCCGCGGCCACCCCGGGGCCGCGATCCGCGACATCCAGGAAAGGGCGCCCGGCATTGCGCAGTCGCCCGACGATCAGTTCGGCCGGCTGCGCGGCACCGGCGCTCTGGCCATGAATCAGCGCGTTCTGGCACAGGTTCCACAGAATCTGGTGCAGCTGGTCCGGATCGATGTTCACTTCGAGACTCTCATCCTCGGCCCGCAGCGCCAGGCGCTCGGGTGCACATTCCATCGTGCTGCAAAATTCGGTCCGAAAGGCCTGGCACCACTCGACCAGCATGATGCGCTCCGGACGCGGCAGCTCGCGGCGCGAGAGCCGCAGCACGTTGTCGATGATGCCGCTGACGCGGCTGGCATTGGTACGCATGATCTCCGTCAGGCGCACATCGCCCTCGGTCAGACCCTGCGATTCGGCCAGCAGCTGCGCGGCGTGGCTCATCGCACCGACCGGATTTCGGATCTCGTGCGCGATGCTCGCGCTCAGGCGCCCGAGCGCCGCGAGTTTCGACTGCTGCACCTTGGAGGCGAGCGCACCCGTGTCTTCCAGAAAGATCAGTACCGGGGCTGGCTCATCGGCACCGAGCGGTGCGAAGTGCGGCTCGATCAGGCGCGAGCCATCGGCGCCTACCAGCGTGCCCGGAGTGCTTTCGGCTTGCCGTGGCTGCTGGCGCCAGGTGGTCAGCAGATAGAGCAGGCGCGGTGAGACTTCGCCCAGCAGCGCGCCCGGAATCGCCCGTTCATCGCCCAGCAGGTGGGCCGCGGATTCGTTGATCAGCCGGATGCGGTCGCTCGGATCGCACACCAGAATGCTCTCGCGCAGGTGCTGAACGATGTACTGCGAGAGCTGGGCGAGGTTGGCAAGATCCAGTTCCTGGCGACGGACCAGCGCTTCGCTCTCGCGCAAGCGGTTGGCCACCGGCCAGGCCGAGAGTGCGATCAGGAACACCACCATGCCCATGATGCCGGCCAGCGGATAGTCAGCCGCTGGCGCAAGTCCGGCCAGCTGCGCGGCGATCTGCTGTCCGAGGATGCCAAGCGCCGCCATCGCTGCCATCAGGAAGGCATCGCGGCCTTCGGCCAGCAGCGCCATCGCGGCCACCGGAATCACCAGCAGGATGGCCAGGCCACTGGCAACGCCACCGCTGCAGTAGAGGAACAGCGTGACCGCGCCGATATCCACACCCGCGTGGGTGAAGACGAGCAGCCGCCGGCTCGTGGGCCAGCGCCGGCGGCCGGCGAACAGCAGGCCCAGGCCGGCCAGGATGTGGCACCAGGCGGTCAGTACGAACAGCCGCGGCTCCAGGGCGCCAAAGACCGGTATCGGTCCGGTCAGCGCATACACGATCAGCAGTGCCGGTGCGGCCAGCAGTCGGTAGGCGTTGGCCAGTCCGACGATGCGCCAGGCGAGCTCGGTGTTCTTCGGGGCTTCGGGCGGCGCGCTCATTGTTACGGCGACTGTAGCATCGGCTCGGCGGGCGCGGCGAGCGCGCCGCGGCAGTTCCCAAGCCTCTGCCCCCAAGGTGTATGCGGGGTGGCGAGTCGCCACGGATTCCGGGACAATCCGAGGCCCTTCAAATCCACCTGCAGCGCGAGATGCAATGAATCTGCACGAATATCAGTCCAAGAAGATCCTGGCCGAGTACGGCGTGCCGGTCCCCAAGGGCCAGGTAGCCGCGAGCGCCGAGGAAGCGGTGGCCGCCGCCGCCGCGCTCGGTGGCAAGGTCTGGGTGGTCAAGGCGCAGGTGCACGCAGGTGGCCGCGGCAAGGCCGGTGGTGTCAAGCTTTGCAAGGATCCGGCGGCGGTCAGGGCGGCGGCCGAGGGCATGCTCGGGCAGCGGCTCGTCACCAAGCAGACCGGCGCGGCCGGCCTGCCGATCGAACGCGTCTATGTGGAATCCGGCTCGGAGATCGCCCGCGAGCTGTACCTGAGCCTGACACTGGATCGTGAGCGCAGCCGCATCGCGGTGGTCGCCTCCAGCGCCGGCGGCATGGACATCGAGGCGGTGGCCGAAGAAACCCCGGAGAAGATCCTCTCGGTGGCGATCCATCCGGCTGCCGGTCTGAATCCCTACCAGTGCCGGCAGCTTGGCTTCGGGCTGGCTCTGGCGGGGACGCAGCTGGCGCAGTTCCAGTCGATCCTGATGGCGCTCTACAAGCTTTATCTGGACAAGGATGCGAGCCTGATCGAGATCAATCCGCTGATCGTGACCGGCGATGGCCGGCTCGTGGCCCTCGACTGCAAGCTCGACATCGAAGCCAACGCGCTCTACCGCCAGCCGGCGCTGGCGGCACTGCGCGATGTCGGCCAGGAGGATGCGACTGAACACAAGGCGAGCGAGCACGATCTGAACTACGTCTCGCTCGATGGCAGCATCGCCTGCATGGTCAATGGTGCCGGGCTTGCGATGGCCACGATGGATCTGATCAAGCTGCACGGCGGCGCGCCCGCCAACTTCCTCGACGTCGGTGGCGGCGCGACCAGTGAGCGCGTCACCTTTGCCTTTGAGCTGATCCTCTCCAATCCCAAGGTACGGGCGATCCTGGTCAACATCTTCGGCGGCATCGTGCGCTGCGACCTGATCGCCGAGGGCATCATCAATGCGGTCAAGAATGTCGGCGTCAAGGTGCCGGTCGTGGTGCGCCTGGAGGGCACGAACGCCGAGCAGGCGCGCGCGGCGCTCGGTGCCAGTGGCCTCGCGATCATCGCAGCGAGCGACCTGACCGACGCCGCCCGCAAGGTCGTGGCGGCGGCGCGCTAGTGCGCCCGCGGCGGCGCGCACTCCTGCAAATTTAAGATTCGAGCAACGGAAATTCCATGAGCATCCTGATCAACAAGCGAACGCGGGTCATCTGCCAGGGCTTCACCGGCAGGCAGGGCACCTTCCACTCCGAGCAGTGCCTTGCCTATGGCACGAAGCTGGTGGGCGGCGTGACGCCGGGCCGCGGCGGCGAGCAGCATCTGGGCCTGCCGGTATTCAACACCGTGCGCGATGCGGTCAAGGCCACCGGGGCCAGCGCGACAATGATCTACGTGCCGGCCCCGTATGCGGCCGATTCGATACTCGAGGCGGCCGATGCCGGTATCGAGCTGATCACCTGCATCACCGAGGGTGTGCCGGTCAATGACATGGTGCGCGTCAAGGCAGCGCTCGCCGGCAGTGGGGCACGACTGATCGGGCCCAACTGCCCGGGCATCATCACCCCGGATGAATGCAAGATCGGCATCATGCCGGGCTTCATTCACAAGCGTGGCTGCGTCGGCATCGTCTCGCGCTCAGGGACGCTGACCTATGAGGCAGTCTTCCAGACGAGCCGCAACGGGCTCGGCCAGAGCACCTGCGTCGGGATCGGCGGTGATCCGGTGCGTGGCATGAATTTCATCGACGTCATCGAACTGTTTGAGCGCGATCCGCAGACCGAGGCCATCATCATGGTCGGCGAGATCGGCGGCAGCGATGAGGAGGCGGCGGCCGAGCACATCCGCCGCTTCGTCACCAAGCCGGTCGTGGCCTACATTGCCGGCGTGACTGCGCCTGCCGGCAAGCGCATGGGTCACGCCGGCGCCGTGATTGCCGGTGGCAAGGGCACCGCCGAGGACAAGTACCGCGCACTCGAACGTGCCCGTGTGCGCACGGTGCGTTCACCGGCCGAACTTGGCTCTGCGGTCAAGAAGCTGCTCGGCGGCAAGGCAGCTGTGTCGCTCGCCAGGCCAGCAGCGGTGGCGGCCCTCAGGCCGGCAGTTAAGTCCAAGGCGAAGGCCAAGGCTAAGCCCAGAACCAAGACACCGCGCAAGTCCAGCAGCAACGCCCGGCGTAAGGCCACCCCGCAGCGTGTGGCGAAGCGTCCGGCCAAGAAAGCGCGCCGCCATCGCTGAGCCTATGAGCACGGGACCGCGCGAGCATCAGCGTGGCGTGGGAGGGATGGTGGGCGAGAATCAGCGGCTGACCCTGGCACTGGCGCAGCTGAACCTGCTGGTCGGCGACGTGCAGGGCAATGCACGCCAGGTCATCGCGGCCGCGGCCCGCGCCCGCGATGAGTTCGGCGCCGACCTGGTGCTGTTTCCGGAGCTGACACTTTCGGGCTATCCACCCGAGGACCTGCTGTTTCACCGCGGCTTCCGCCGCCAGATCGATGCGGCACGCATCGAGGTCGCGAATGCCGTGCAGGGCATCGGCGTGCTGATTGGCTTTCCGGAATACGCCGACGGCGGGATCTACAACGCCTGCGAGCTGCTGCGCGACGGTGCGGTGCTGGCGCGGCACCGCAAGGCCTGCCTGCCCAACTACCGCGTATTCGATGAGAAGCGCTACTTTCTCGCGGCAAGCGCGCCCACGGTGCTCGATTACCGCGGTATCCGCCTGGGCCTGACAATCTGCGAGGATCTGTGGGAGCCGCAGCCGGCGCGCGCTGCGCGTGCGGCCGGTGCCGAGCTGCTGCTGGCGATCAACGCCTCGCCCTACGAGTTGCACAAACAGCGCGAGCGCGAACAGGTCGTAGCTGAGCGCGTGCGCGATGTGGGCCTGCCCGTGGCTTACGTCAATCTGATCGGTGGGCAGGATGAGCTGGTCTTCGATGGCAATTCCTTTGTCATGGATGCCAGCGGTGAACTGGCGATGCGCGCACCGGCGCATGAACAGGGCCTGTTTGCAGCGCAGTTCGAACGCCGCGCAGCGCGCGTCGTGCCGATCCCGGCCAGTGTCGCGCCCGAGCTGAGCGATGAGGCGAGCGTCTACGGTGCCCTGGTGCAGGGCGTGCGCGACTATGTCGGCAAGAACGGCTTTCCGGGCGTCGTCATGGGGCTCTCCGGCGGCGTGGACTCGGCGCTGACCCTGGCCATCGCGGTGGACGCGCTGGGCCCCGAGCACGTGCAGGTCGTGATGATGCCCTCGCGCTATACCTCACCGATGAGCTGCGAGGATGCGGCGCTGCAGGCGCGCACGCAGGGCGTCCAGTTCAGCTCAATCTCGATCGAGGGCCTGTTCGAGACCGGGCTGGCGGCGTTGCGCGCGGAGTTTTCTGGCCGCAAGCCCGATGCCACCGAAGAGAATATCCAGGCGCGCTGCCGCGGCTTGCTGTTGATGGCGATCTCCAACAAGAGCGGGCGCATGCTGCTGACCACCGGCAACAAGAGCGAGATGGCGGTCGGTTACGCGACGCTGTATGGGGACATGAATGGCGGTTTTGCGCCGATCAAGGATTGCAGCAAGCTGCTGGTTTATCGGCTGGCGCGTTACCGCAACAGCCTCTCGCCGGTGATCCCGGAGCGGGTCATCGAGCGGCCGCCAACGGCGGAGTTGCGCCACAACCAGCAGGACACCGATTCGCTGCCGCCGTACGAAGTGCTCGATCCAATCCTCTACGCCTTTATCGAGGAAGATCTGTCGGTCGAGGAAATCTGCGCGCGCGGCTTTGATCGCGCGATCGTCGCGCGCGTGCTCGACATGGTGCAACGTGCCGAGTACAAGCGCCGCCAGGCGCCGCCGGGTGTGCGCGTGAGCCGTCGGGCCTTCGGCCGCGACTGGCGCTACCCGATCACCAGTGGCTACCGGCGCTGAACGCGCCGGCCTTGAGCCCTCACCACAGCTTCCACCAGGCGCGTTTCTTCGTGGTGGCCGCGGCGGTCCCCGGCGGATCACCGTTGGGGAAATTCGCGGCATACATGCGCTGCACGTTGTCGCGCAGGTCCGTAAGGCCGAGTTCATCGTAGCAATGAGCCATGATGTGCAGCGCCTCGGCCACTGAGGGCGATCCGTCGTACTGATCGATCAGCCGCTGGGCGCGCTGCGCCGCTGCCAGATAGGCACCGCGGCGCACGTAGTAGCGCGCCACGTTGATCTCGTAGGCGGCCAGGCGATTGCGCAGATAAATCATGCGCCGCTGCGCATCGTGCGCGTAGATGCTGTTCGGATACTGCTTGACGACCGTCTGGAATGCCGTGATCGACTTGAGCAGCTCGCCTGGCGGCCGCTTGGTCGTGTCCACGCCCAGCCAGCGTTCGATCGCGTTCGGCTGCTTCTCGTAGTTGATCAGGCCTTTCATGTACCAGGCGTAGTCAACCCGCGGATGGGTCGGGTTCTCGCGCAGGAACTCATCGGCCGCATCCGTCGCCGCTTCGGTCTCGCCCTTGCAGTAGTAAACGTAGATCAGATCCAGTCGCGCCTGGCGCGCCTGGTCGGTGAAGGGAAAGCGCGCCGTCAGCGCCTCGTAGTTCTTGATCGCGAACTGGTAGTCAGAGCCCACCATCGCCTTGTGTGCATTCTTGTAGAGCGTCTCGACCGAGGCGCGGTTGGGATCATTCTTGCCCTTGCGGCTGGCGCAGCCCGAGACCGCGCACAGCGCCGCCAGAAGGGTCAGAACCACGAGGGGGAAACAGGCAGAACGGGTGCCGGGCGATCGCGTCACGTAGTAACCTTAGGGCAGGGCAATAGCACAGTATAACGAATCCCAGCCGCAACATTCCGACCTGCCGATGCGCCCCAAGTTCCAGACCCATCTGATTGAGCTGCCCGCCTCGGCCGCGGGCCTGCGTCTGGACCAGGCGCTGGCCGCTGCATTACCGCAATATTCCCGCGCCCGGCTGCAGCGCTGGATCCGTTCCGGGGCGGTGCGCGTGGCGGGCGTGGCGGGCCGGCCGCGCGATCTGATCCACGGTGGCGAGGCGGTCGCGGTGGAGGCTGAATTCGCGCCCGATGAACGCGTCGGCGCCGAGCAGATTGCCCTCGACATCCTCTTTGAAGATGAAGCGCTGCTGGTGCTGTGCAAACCGGCCGGCATGATCGTTCATCCGGGCGCTGGCGCCCGCGAGCACACGTTGCAGAATGCGCTGCTGGCCCATGATCCGGAGCTTGCCCGCGTGCCACGCGCCGGCCTGATTCATCGCCTCGACAAGGACACCACGGGCCTGCTGGTGGTGGCACGCACGCCCGAGACGCATACGCTGCTCGCCTCAGCGATGCAGGCGCGCGAGATCGAGCGCGAGTATCTGGCGCTGTGCCTGGGTTCACCCACGGGCGGGGGCACTGTCGATGAGCCGATCGGCCGGCACCGCAGCGCGCGCACGCACATGGCGGTACGTGCCGATGGTCGCCAGGCGCTCACGCACTACTGGATCGAGGAGCGCTTTCGTGCTCACACGCTGCTGCGCGTGCGGCTCGAGACCGGACGCACGCACCAGATTCGCGTCCACCTGGCCCATATCGGCCTGCCGGTGGTGGGCGATCCGGTCTATGGCGGCCGCCGCCGGCTGATTGCCGGAGCCACAGCGCCGCTGGCCGCGGCCCTCAAGGCTTTTCCGCGCCAGGCACTGCACGCGCGCCGGCTCGCCTTCAATCATCCGCTGAGCGGCGAGCCTCTGGCCTTTGAGGCACCGCTGCCAGCGGATTTTGCGGCATTGCTCGCTGTGCTGCGCGCCGATACGCGCAGCTTCGGACAGTGAATCTGCCCCATCTGGTGCCTGCGTGGCCGGCGGCGGGACGCGTGCGCGCCTTGTGCACGCTGCGCACCGGTGGGGTCAGTGATGCGCCGTATGCATCGCTGAACCTTGCCACGCATGTGGGGGATGCGCCTGCGTCGGTCGGCGAGAACCGGCACCGGCTGCGCAGCGAGCTGGCGCTGCCTGGCGAACCGCTGTGGCTCGAGCAGGTCCACGGGACGCGGGTGCTCGATGCCGATGCGGCCGGTGCGCTCAAGCACGCGCCGGCTGATGCGGCCATCACGCGCCAGAGGGATCGTGTGCTGGCGGTGCTGGTCGCTGACTGTCTGCCGGTGCTGCTGGCCACACGCGCAGGCGATGCGATCGGCGTGGCGCACGCGGGCTGGCGCGGACTGGCCGGCGGGGTCATCGAGCGCGTCGTCGAGGCACTGGGAGCCGCGCCCGCGCAGCTGCAGGCGTGGCTGGGTCCGGCGATTAGTGCGGCGCACTTTGAAGTGGGTTTTGAGGTGCGCGCTGCATTTGTTTCGCGGCACGCCGCCGCCGCCGGGTGCTTCAGTGCCAACGCACGCGGCCGCTGGCAGTGCGATCTGAGCGGACTTGCCCGCCTGCGCCTGGAGGCGCTTGGCGTGCACTCGATTCACGACTCCGCGCTCTGTACCGCGAGCGATGCGCAGCGCTTCTTCTCCTACCGCCGCGACGGGCACACGGGGCGGATGGCAGCGCTGCTGTGGATTGCGGGCGAAGCGGGCACATGATGCTGAGCACGGCAGGCTGGATCGTACTGGCAACCACGCTCGGTGGCCTGCTCAGTGCGGCGCTTGCCAGTGTCTTTCTGCTGCTGCCCGCTGTCCGCCGCAACGCATTGCTGCCGCACCTGATCAGTCTTGCGACCGGCGCCATGCTGGCTGCAGCACTTCTTGAACTGCTGCCCGAGGCGATCGGCGCCGCCGGCCTCGCTCACGTGCAGGCCATCGGGGCTGCGGTGCTGCTGGGTATCGGGCTGTTCTTCGTGCTCGAGAAACTGGTGCTGTGGCGACACTGCCACGATCCGGAGCAGGCCGGTCTCGCGCAGCGCGATCAGGCCCGCGACCGGGCCGCCGGCTGGATCGTGCTGTTTGGCGATGGCGTGCACAACGCCTTCGATGGGGTACTGATCGCAGCGGCGTTTCTGACCAGCCCGAAGCTCGGCCTGGTCACCGCTCTGGCGATTACCGCGCATGAGATACCGCAGGAACTGGGCGACCTGGCGGTGCTGCTGCATGCGGGGATGAGCCCGCTGCGCGCGATGATTTTCAATGCAGCAAGCAGCCTGAGCTCGATACTCGGCGGACTGGCCGGTTATTACGCGCTGCACGGCGCGCTGCAGTACCTGCCCTACGCGCTCGCGATTGCCGCGGCCTCGCTGCTGTACGTGGCGGTCGCCGACCTGATTCCGAGTCTCCAGCGCCGCGTGGATCCCGCGGGGAGCCTGCTCCAGGTGCTGCTGATCGGCGTGGGGGTCGGGATCATCGCGGTCGCTGAAAAGCTGCTGGGGTGAACGCGCGGGTCTCAATTAAAGCTTAGATTTTAAGGACTTGTACGGCTCACGCCCGCTTGAATTCCAGTCCCGCTGGCCCCACTTACAGAGCTTGCGCGTGCCTGAGCCCTTGGGACGGGGCGTGCCACAGACCTAACCGCTGCAGGAAGCGAATCACCGATGCGAATGGACAAACTGACGAGCCTGTTCCAGGCCGCCCTGAGCGACGCCCAGTCACTGGCCGTCGGGCGCGATAACCAGTTTATTGAACCGGCCCACGTGCTGCTGGCGATGCTCGATGCGCAGAGCGGCTCGGTGCGCCCGCTGCTGCTCAAGGCTGGGGCAGATGCCGTGCGCCTGCGCACCCTGCTGGGCGAGGCGCTCGATCGCCTGCCCAAGGTCGAGGGCACCGGCGGGGAAGTGCATGTCTCCCAGGACCTGAACCGCCTGCTCAACGTGGCCGACAAGCTGGCGCAACAGCGCGGGGATCAGTTCATCTCGAGCGAGCTGTTCGTGCTGGCAGGCTTCGAGGATCGCACGACACTGGCGCGGCTCTACAAGGAAACACGCCTGCAGCGCGCGGCGCTCGAAAAAGCCATCGGGGAGCTGCGCGGTGGCGAGCAGGTCAACGATCCGGGTGCCGAGGAGAAGCGCGGCGCGCTGGAGAAATACACGGTCGATCTGACGGCGCGCGCGCGCGGCGGCAAGCTCGATCCGGTGATCGGCCGCGATGATGAAATCCGCCGCACGATCCAGGTGCTGCAGCGGCGCACCAAGAACAATCCGGTGCTGATTGGCGAACCCGGAGTCGGCAAGACCGCGATCGTCGAGGGTCTGGCCCAGCGCATCGTCAATGGCGAGGTGCCCGAGGGCCTGAAGAACAAGCGCATTCTGGCACTCGACATGGGCGCGCTGATTGCCGGCGCCAAGTTCCGCGGTGAGTTCGAAGAGCGCCTCAAGGGCGTGCTGACCGAGCTTGGCAAGCAGGAAGGCAGTGTCATTTTGTTTATCGATGAGCTGCATACCGTGGTCGGCGCCGGCCGCGCCGAGGGCTCGATGGATGCCGGCAACATGCTCAAGCCGGCGCTGGCGCGCGGCGAACTGCATTGCGTCGGTGCCACGACGCTCGATGAATACCGCAAGTACATCGAAAAAGACGCGGCGCTTGAGCGTCGCTTCCAGAAGGTACTGGTCAATGAACCCTCGGTCGAAGACACGATCGCGATCCTGCGTGGGCTCAAAGAGCGCTACGAGGTCCATCACGGCGTCGAGATCACCGACCCGGCGATCGTGGCGGCAGCGACGCTCTCGCACCGCTATATCAGTGACCGACAGCTGCCGGACAAGGCCATCGATCTGATCGATGAGGCCGGCGCCCGCATCCGCATGGAGATCGACTCCAAACCCGAGATCATGGACCGGCTGGAGCGGCGCATCATCCAGCTCAAGATTGAACAGGTAGCGCTCAAGAAGGAGAGCGATGAGGCTTCGCGCAAGCGCCTGGCAGCGCTCGTCGAAGCACTGCGCGGCCTCGAGAAGGAATACGCGGATCTCGAGGAGATCTGGAAGTCCGAGAAGGCCGCGCTGCAAGGCGCTGCCCACATCAAGGAGGAGCTGGAGAAGGTGCGCCTCGAACTCGAGAGCGCGCGGCGCGCCAGCAACCTGCAGCGCATGGCCGAACTGCAGTACGGAAAAATTCCGGAGCTCGAGAAGCGCCTGCAGGAGGCACAGCGTGCCGAGCCGCGCGAGACGCAGCTGGTGCGCAATAACGTCACGGATGAGGAGATCGCCGAAGTGGTCTCGAAGTGGACCGGCATCCCCGTTTCCAAGATGCTCGAAGGCGAGAAGGAAAAGCTGCTGCGCATGGAGGAGGCGCTCAGCAAGCGCGTCGTTGGCCAGGATGAAGCGGTGCGCATCGTGTCGAACGCGATCCGCCGCTCCCGTGCCGGGCTCTCGGACCCGCGCCGGCCAAACGGCTCGTTCCTGTTTCTCGGACCCACCGGCGTTGGCAAGACCGAGCTGTGCAAGGCACTGGCCGAGTTCCTGTTTGACACCGAAGAGGCGATGGTCCGCATTGACATGTCCGAATTCATGGAGAAGCACTCGGTGGCGCGACTGATCGGCGCGCCGCCCGGCTATGTCGGGTACGAGGAGGGCGGCTACCTGACCGAGGCCGTCCGTCGCCGTCCCTATGCCGTGGTACTGCTCGATGAGGTCGAGAAAGCGCATCCGGATGTCTTCAACGTGTTGCTGCAGGTACTCGATGACGGCCGCCTGACCGATGGCCAGGGGCGCACCGTGGACTTTCGCAATACCGTCATCATCATGACCAGCAACCTCGGCTCCAATGTGATCCAGGAGCTGGCGGGCGAGGGCAACTATGTGCGCATGAAGAGCGCGGTCATGGAGATCGTGCAGCAGCACTTCCGCCCCGAGTTCATCAACCGGGTCGATGACATCGTGGTGTTTCATCCCCTCGACACCGCGCAGATCCGCGCGATCGTCGACATTCAGCTGGCGGGCCTGCGCCGGCGGTTGCTGGATCGGGACATCGAGCTGACTCTCGATGTGGCCGCGCGCGACTCGCTGAGCGAGGCCGGCTTTGATCCGGTCTATGGAGCCCGTCCGCTCAAGCGGGCGATCCAGCAGCAGGTCGAGAACCCGCTGGCGCAGAGTCTGCTGGGCGGCGTATTCGGCCCGGGGGACCGGATCAACGCCACGGTCCGTAACGGACAGCTGGTGTTCGAGAAATCGCGCTGAGCGGGCGCAAGGTTTGCATGAGCCGCGGCGTGCACGCCGCGGCTTCAGCCGTATAATCGCTACGTCTCGCCCGCTCTTCCGTAGGATCTGCCATGCCGTTTTATGAATACGAATGTGCCGCTTGCCGTTACTACGTCGAGGTGCTGCAGAAAATAACCGACGCGCCGCTGAAGAAGTGCCCCTCCTGCGGCAAGCTGCGGCTCAAGCGGCTGATCAGCGCGCCGGTGTTTCGCTTGAAGGGCTCGGGCTGGTACGAGACCGATTTCAAATCGGACAAGGAAAACAAGCGCAACCTTGCCGGCGCCGAGCCCGCGCCAGTGGAGGCGAAGCCGGCCGAGACGAAGAGCCCGGAGACCAAGGGCGCCGAGACCAAGACAAGTGAAACCAAAGCCGAGCCGGCCGCCAAGAGCGGGGCGGCCCCGAAGCCGGCGCCAGCCAAGAGTCCGGCCAAGAGCGCTGCAGCCAAAGGGCGCGGGGCGCGCAAGCGCCCGGCGCCGCGCGCCGCCGCCCGGAAACGCCGGTGAACGCCAACGCCCGGGTAGTGCGGGCCCGTGTACTTCGCGCTCTGCGCCGCTACCTGATCGCCGGCCTGCTGGTGTGGGTACCGGTACTGGCCACGGTCCTGGTGCTGCGCTTCATCGTCGGGCTGATGGATCGCACGCTGCTGCTGCTGCCCCAGCACCTGCGTCCCGAAGCGCTGCTCGGCGTGAACATTCCGGGCCTCGGCGCGCTGCTGAGCGTGCTGGTGCTGCTGCTCACCGGCCTGCTGGTCACCAACATCATCGGCCGCACGCTGGTGGGATTCTGGGAGGACCTGCTCAACCGCATTCCTTTCATCCGTGCCGTCTACGGTGGGGTGAAGAGCTTTTCCGAGACCGTGCTGTCGAACTCCGGCAACTCCTTCAAGAAGGCGCTGCTGATCGAGTACCCGCGCAAGGGCGCCTGGAGCATCGGTTTCCAGACCGCCGGGGAGATCGCCGAGATCACCGAACGCACCGGCGAACCCCAGGTGTGCGTATTCATTCCGACGACACCCAACCCGACCTCCGGCTTCATTGTGATGGTGCCGCGCTCCCAGGTGATCGAACTCGACATGAGCGTCGAGGCGGCCCTGAAAATGATCGTGACACTGGGCGTGGTGGCGCCGCCGGTGCGGCAGTCGACCGGCTCGCACAGTACGCTGCCGGGTGCGGGCCGCTAAAGCCTGCGGTTGCAGCAGGCGGGAGCCACCCGTAACATGCCGCGCTCACTTTCGCGGCAGGCCTGCCCAGCTGGCGCCGCATCAGCCCGGGCACAGCCATGAGAAGTCACTACTGCGGACAGGTCAATGAATCCCTCACGGGCCGGACGGTCACGCTGGCCGGCTGGGTGCACCGGCGCCGCGATCACGGCGGCGTGATCTTCATCGACCTGCGCGACCTGCAGGGCCTGCTGCAGATCGTCTGCCATCCGGATGCCGCCGAGGTGTTTGCCACCGCCGAGAAGCTGCGCAACGAGTTCGTGATCAGCGTGCGCGGCACGGTGCGCGCACGGCCCGCCGGCACGGTCAATGCCAACCTCGCCTCCGGTGCCATCGAGCTCGTGGCCGAGCATGTCGAGCTGCTGAACCGGGCCGACCCGCTGCCGTTCCAGCTCGATGAGCATGTCAGCGAAGAAGTGCGGCTGCGCTATCGCTACATCGATCTGCGCCGGCCGCTGATGAGCCAGCGGCTGCGCCAGCGCCATGCGATCACGCGCGCCATGCGTGCCTACCTCGACCAGGCCGGGTTCATCGATGTCGAGACTCCGATGCTGACCAAGGCGACGCCGGAAGGGGCACGCGATTACCTGGTGCCCAGCCGCACGCATGCCGGCAAGTTCTTCGCGCTGCCGCAGTCGCCGCAGATCTTCAAGCAGCTGCTGATGATCAGCGGCCTGGATCGTTACTACCAGATCGTGCGCTGTTTCCGCGACGAGGATCTGCGTGCCGATCGCCAGCCTGAATTCACGCAGCTCGACATCGAGACCTCCTTCCTCAGCCAGGAGCAGATCATCACGCTGATGGAAGGGCTCGTGCGCGAGCTGTTCCGCAGCGTCATGTCGGTCGAGCTGCCCGAGCCGTTTCCACGCATGAGCTATGCCGAGGCGATGCGCCGCTACGGATCGGACAAGCCCGACCTGCGCGTCAGCCTCGAGCTCATCGATGTCGCGGACCTGGTGCGCGACTGTGACTTCAAGGTCTTTGCCGCGCCGGCCGCCGATCCGGCTGGCCGCGTCGCGGTGCTGCGCGTGCCCGGGGGCAATGCGCTGACGCGCAAGGAACTGGATGACTACGCCGCCTTCGTGGCGCGCTATGGCGCCAAGGGCCTGGCCTATATCAAGGTGAATGACCCGGCGCGCGGGCGCGAGGGCCTGCAGTCTCCGATCGTCAAGTTTCTGGGCGATGAGGCACTGGCTGGCATCCTCGAGCGCACTGGCGCCGAGAGCAATGATCTGCTGTTCTTCGGCGCCGACAGCGCCAAGGTCGTCAACGATGCCCTGGGGGCATTGCGGCTGAAGGTCGCCACCGACCTGCAGCTGATGGCTGGCGGCTGGCAGCCGCTGTGGGTGGTTGACTTCCCGATGTTCGAATGGGATGCGGAGGCCAGCCGCTGGGTCGCCATGCATCATCCCTTCACCTCGCCCAAGAATACCGATGCCGCAGCGCTGGCCGCGGCACCGGGCGTGGCGCTCGCCCAGGCCTACGACCTGGTGCTCAACGGCTCGGAGATCGGAGGCGGCTCGGTGCGTATCCACAGCCAGCCGCTGCAGTCGACAGTCTTCGGGCTGCTCGGCATCAGCGCCGAGGAGGCGCAGCACAAGTTTGGCTTCCTGCTCGATGCGCTGCGCTTCGGTGCGCCTCCGCATGGCGGCATCGCCTTCGGTCTGGACCGCCTGGCCATGCTGATGGCCGGCGCCGAGAGCATCCGCGATGTCATCGCCTTCCCCAAGACGCAAACGGCTGCCGACCTGCTGACAGAGGCGCCGACCGAAGTCAGCGAGGCGCAGCTGCGCGAACTGCACATCCGTGTCAGGACGCCACCCCCCGCCGGTTGATGGACGCTGCAGCGCTCGTCTATGTGCACGGCCTGTGGCTGACCGGCCATGAGGCCTTCCTGCTGCGCCGGCGGCTGGTGCGTGATCGGGGTTATGACTGGCACAGCTTTAGCTACCGCAGCCAGTCGAGCTCGATGAGGGAGGTGGCCGAAGCACTGGCCCGCCACGTCGATACACTCAAAGTTTCCCGGCTGCATCTGGTCGGACACAGCCTGGGAGGCCTCGTGATCCTCAGGGCGCTTGCGGCCCACGGCTCCTTCCCGCCGGGACGCGTTGTATTCTTGGGTACCCCGAGCGTGGCCAGCAGCGCCGCGACCCGCGTCGCCCGTTTCCGTTTTGGCCGCGTGATTCTCGGGCGTGCCGGCAGCGAGGAGCTGCTCAATGCCCAGGCCCGGCGCTGGGACGGTGCGCGTGATCTCGGGATCATCGCGGGCACGCAGTCGCTGAGCATCGGGCGGCTCGTGACTGATTTTACCGAACAGAATGATGGCACCGTCGCTGTATCCGAGACACAATTACCCGGCGCCACAGCGCACCTGATCCTGCCGGTCAGCCACACGGGCATGTTGTTGTCGGCGCGCGTGGCCAAAGAGACAGGGAGCTTTCTCGAGCATGGACGATTCGGCAGTTAATCCGCTGGTGCGGCCGATTCGCCGCCACTGGCTCGCCCTGACCCTCATCGCACTGCTGCTGATCCTGTATGCGCTTGCAGGCTTCGTGCTCGTGCCGCACTACGCCACCAGTTATCTCAAGCAGTTCGTGCAGCGCGAGCGCGGACGCCAGCTGGAGGTTGGAGACTTCAGTTTCAACCCATTCACGCTGACCCTTGAAGTGCGCTCGCTGAAGCTGAAGGAAGCCGACGGCCGGGCGATTATCGGCTTCGAGTTGCTGCGGGTTCGTGCCGGGTTGCTCGCCTCGTTGTTCCATCGCGCCTGGAGCTTGAGCGAGATCCGCCTTGAGCATCCGGATATCCAGGTGCGCATCGCTGCCGACGGGACGCTCAATCTGGCGCAACTCGCGCCGCTGGCGAACGGGCCGCCCCCACCGCCAGGGCCACCGAACCAACCGCTGCCCGCCGTGCGCATCGGCATGCTCGCGGTGACCCAGGGCAACATCGGCTTCGAGGATTTGAGCCGCGGCAAGCCCTTCACGGCGACGTTGCGCCCGATCGAGTTCAGCCTGCAGGATTTTCGTACCGCGGCGGAGTTTGAGAACCGCTATCGCTTTGAGGGCGTTACCACGGCCGGTGAGCGGCTCGCCTGGTCCGGGCAGTTCACCCTGCAGCCGCTGGGCTCGAACGGGCAGTTTTCGATCAGCGGGCTCAAAGCCGCGACGATTGCGGCCTACCTGCAGGATGCCTTGCCGTTTGATCTGCCCTCGGGCGCGCTGGATCTGAAGGGCGAATACAAGGTGAGGCTCGCCGGCGAGCTGGGCCTCGGCATCGAACTGCCGAGCCTCGAGTTCAAGCAGGTCGGGATCGCGCCCAAGGGCGTTGCCGGCGCCGCGCCCTGGATCCAGGTGCCGGTGCTGGCGGTCACGGGCACCGCGGTGTCGTTCCTCACGCACAGCGTGGCCGTGAGCGACGTGCTCGTGGATGGGGCACAGATCAGCGCGTGGCGGGAATCCAATGGCGATCTGAACCTCTCCGAGCTGTTCCGCTCGCACGCCGCGTCGGCCGATGGATCGGTGCCACCGGCACCGCCGCCTGCACCGGCGTGGGCAATCAGCGTCGGCACCTTCACGCTCAGGAATGCGACCGTGGCCGCTGAGGACCGCACCGTTACGCCGGCAGCGAAGCTCACGCTGGCGCCCATCGGCTTCACGGCCAGCGGTTTCTCCACGGCACCGGGCAGCAAGATCACGATTGAGAGCAGCATCGGCATTGATGGCAACGGACAGCTTGCGATCAGCGGCAGCGCGAGGCTCGATCCCCTGAGCGCGGATCTGAAGATTGAACTGACCAAGCTTGATCTGGCGATGCTGCAGCCCTATCTGAATGCGCCGACGCGCGTGGACCTGGTGTCGGGATTGCTGTCGCTGAGCGGCCATGTGGCCTATGCGGCCAGGCCCGCGAGCGGCCAGCCGCTGCTGGCGGCGCAGGGCAGTGTCACGGTCGATGACCTGGCGACCCGGGATCGGCGCCTGCAGCAGGATCTGATCAAGTGGACCCGGCTTGCGCTCAGCGGCATTGATTATCAGCAGGGCAGGAAGGGCCTGTTCGTTGACACGGTCCGCGTGCGCGACCTGTATGGCCGCGTCCTGATCGGTCCCGATTCGAGTCTCAATGTGAAGCACCTGCTGGATCCGGCCGACGCACCCGATACGGGAGCGACCGGGGCCGTTGCGGCCGCGTCCCAAGTCACTGCACCCGGGCCGGCAAGGGCACAGACGCTCGCGCCCAAGCAGGTGCCGGCGGCGCCGTCGATACCGGTCAAGGTCAATACGATCCAGTTCGAGAATGGATCGGCGAACTTTACCGACCAGTCGGTGCAACCCACGTTTGCCACCGGCATGGTCGGCCTGAACGGCTCGATCAAGGGTCTGTCCTCGGATCCGGCCTCGCGTGCCGCGGTCGATATCAATGGCACTGTCGATCGCTATGCGCCGGTGGCAATCACCGGAGCATTAAACGTGCTGTCCGCGGCGCTGTACACCGATCTGAATGTCAGCTTCACCAACATTGATCTGACGACCTTCAATCCCTATTCGGACACCTTCGTGGGCTACAACATCAGCAAGGGCAAGCTGAGCACGCAGTTTCACTATCTGATCGACAACCGGCAACTGCATGCGACGCATCACATCGTCATCGATCAGCTGGAGTTTGGCGCGGCGACCGACAGCAAGAAGGCGGTGTCGCTCCCGGTACGCTTTGCCGCGGCATTGCTCAAGGACAAGGATGGCGTGATTGATCTGACGCTGCCGATCGACGGTTCGCTCGATGATCCGGAATTCCACATCGCACCGCTCCTCTGGCAGGTGTTGAGTAACCTGCTGGCCAAAGCCGTGACGGCACCGTTCGCGGCGCTCGGACATCTGTTCGGGGGCGGTGAGGAACTCTCCTATGTTGAGTTCGCCCCCGCCAGCAGCCAGATCGCGCCAGAGCAGCAGCAGAAGCTGGAAAAACTGGTCAAGGGCTTAAGCGCCCGCCCGGCGCTCAAGCTCGACATCCCGCTTGAAGCCACCGATGCCGTGGACAGCAGCGCGATCGCGCATGCCACGCTGGATGCGCGCCTGAGCACACTGCCACCGCTCAAGCCTGTAACCGATCCTCTGGCGCAGGCCCAACAACATGCAGCGGCGCTCGCACGCCTCTACCAGCAGGCACTCGGTGCCGCGCCAGCGTATCCGCCCGAGCTGGCCGGCAAGCCGGCGGCGGCGCCGGATGTCGCGGCGCTGGCGGTGCGCGCGGCCTGGCTCGAGGCGGCGCTGCTCCGCCAGTTCACTCCCGATGCTGAGACTCTGGCTGCGCTTGGCAAGGCGCGGGCCGAGGCGGTGCAGGCACTGGTGCTCAACAACACTGGCATCGCGCCGCAGCGCGTGTTCCTGACCGAGCGCGCACCGGAAAGCCCGGCTCCCGATGGGGCGGTTCGCCTGGAGCTCAAGCTCCAGTAATCTGGCCTAGAGAGGGGGTTCGGACTTTGCCAGCAGGTGCAATTCGAACACCAGATCAAGCGCCTGCCGCGGCGAGAGCTCATCGGGTTTGAGGCTGATGAGCCGTGCGATCAGCGCGGCGCCTGCGGTGGGCTCGGGCCCGGGTGCGAACAGCGCCAGTTCACCCTGGGGACCCGCCGGGGCCGATGGCGCGCGCATCGCCTCGAGCTCGCCGAGGTAAATGCGCGCCCGCGCAATCACCGGGCGCGGTACGCCGGCCAGCTGTGCCACCGCCAGACCGAAGCTGCGGTTGGCCGGGCCGTCCATCACGGCGTGCAGGAATACCAGCGAATCCCCGAACTCGGTCGCATCCAGATGCACATTGACACAGCCCTCGACCTGCTCGGCCAGGCGCGTGAGCTCGAAGTAGTGGGTGGCGAACAGCGTGAAGGCGCGCACCGTGCTCGCCAGCTGGTGTGCCACCGCCCAGGCGAGCGACAGCCCGTCGAAGGTGCTGGTACCGCGCCCGATTTCATCCATCAGGATCAGGCTTTGGGCCGTGGCGTTGTGCAGGATGTTGGCGGTCTCGCTCATCTCGACCATGAAGGTCGAGCGGCCGCCGGCCAGATCATCGGCAGCACCGATGCGCGTAAAGATCCGATCGATCGGGCCGATCTCGGCCCGGGTCGCCGGCACGAAGCTGCCGATATGCGCCAGCACCGCAATCAGCGCCGTCTGGCGCATGTAGGTCGATTTGCCACCCATGTTGGGGCCGGTGATGATCAGCATGCGCCGTCGCTCATTGAGCTCCAGATCATTCGGCACAAAGGCGGCCTCGCTGAAGCGCTCGATCACTGGATGGCGGCCGCCGCTGATGCGCAGCACCGGCTCCTCGCTCAGCAGTGGCTCGCTCCAGCGCAGCGTCACGGCCCGCTCGGCCAGTGCCGCCAGGGCATCGACGGCGGCCAGCGCGGTCGCCGTGCTCTGCAGTGCACCCAGCCGGTCGGTCAGCTGCGTCAGCAGCTGCTCATACAGTTCACGCTCACGCGCCAGGGCCTTCTCGCGCGCCCCGAGCACGCGATCCTCGAAGCTCTTGAGTTCCGGCGTGATGAAGCGCTCCGCAGACTTGACGGTCTGGCGGCGCAGGTAGTCGGCCGGAACGCGCTCGGCTTGGGCGCGCGCGACCTCGATGAAAAAGCCCTGGATGCGATTGAAGCCGAGCTTCAGCCCGGGGATTCCCGAGCGCTCGCGCTCGCGCTGCTCCAGCTCGAGCAGGAACTCGTCCGTATGCTCGGAAATGTTTCGCAGCTCATCGAGCTCGGCATCGTAGCCCACCGCGATGACATCGCCATCGCGCAGCAGCGCACTCGGCTCGACGGCCACGGCCCGGCTCAGCAGCGCGAATTCCTCGCCATGCTCGCTGGTGTCTGCGTGCAGCGTGCCGAGCAGTGGGGAGTCAAACTGCTCAAGTCCCGAACGTAGCGCCGGCAGCGCGGCGAGCGCGCCGCGCAGCTGCACCAGGTCACGCGGCTTGGCCGAGCGCAGCGCCACGCGCGCCAGCACGCGCTCGATGTCACCGATCGGGCGCAGCGCGGCCTGCAGCGCTTCAAAAGCCCGCGAGGCGCCGAGTGCACCGACGGCCTGATAGCGCTCGCGCAAGGCAATCCGGTTGCGCAACGGCCTTCCAAGCCAGCGACGCAGCGTGCGTGCGCCCATCGCAGTGACGCTCGTATCGAGTATCGCCAGCAGCGAGGGCTCGGCGGCACCGCTCAAGCTGCTCTCCAGCTCCAGGTTGCGACGCGTTGCGGCATCCAGTGCCAGTGCCTCGTGGCGCTCCTCGACCTGCAGCGCGCGGATGTGGGGCAGGGCACTCTTCTGCGTGTCCCGCACGTACTGCAGCAGTGCTCCGCCAGCACGGATTGCCAGCGAGAGCTCATCGACCCCATAACCGCGCAGGTCGAGCGTGCCCAGCTGGTCGGTCAGCAGGCGCGAGGCGCTGGCGAGCTCAAAGTGCCAGGGCGGCCGGGTACGCAGCACGGTGCCAGTTCGGCCAAGCGCCTCGTGGCTGCGCTGATCCTCCGCCAGCAGCAGTTCAGCCGGACGCAGGCGCTCGAGCTCCGCGGCCAGTGCCGCCGGGCCGGTGGACTCCTGGACGATGAATCGACCGGATGCCAGATCGAGCCACGCCAGGCCGAAGCGCTCGCCATCCTGAGCGAGCGCGGCCAGCAGAGTTTCCCGGCGCTGGTCGAGCAGGGCGTCTTCCGTGACGGTGCCCGGGGTGACCACGCGCACCACCTGACGTTCGATCGGTCCCTTGGCCTTGGCCGGATCGCCCATCTGCTCGCAGATGGCCACGGATTCGCCACGGCGCACGAGCTTGGCGAGATACCCCTCGACGCTGTGGACCGGCACACCGGCCATCGGGATGGGTGTGCCAGCGGACTGGCCCCTTTGGGTTAACGCGATGTCGAGCAGTGCCGCTGCACGCCGGGCATCCTCATAGAAGAGCTCGTAGAAATCGCCCATCCGGTAGAGCAATAGAATGTCTGGGTACTGCGCCTTGATGCGCAGGTACTGCTGCATGACGGGCGTGTGTGCGCCAAGTGCTGTGGTGTCTGACATGGTTTCGATGGAAAGTTAGCACGCGCCCCAAGCCGGACCAATGGGGTTTGCTGGCCCAGCTGAACGTCGATCGGCGGGCGGTTCCTCGCCCGCTCGCCGGCTGCGTACGGCGAGCTATTGTTACTACCGAAAAAGGGCAATTCTAGGTAGATTGGCCGCCTCAATGATGACCTTGGCCAGCGAAGTCCCATGAGCGAGCCGGGCAAAGCCGTATTCCTAAGCTACACCTCGCAGGATGCCGAGGCGGCACGGCGCCTGTGTGAAGGGCTGCGTGCCGCGGGACTGGAGGTGTGGTTCGACCAGAGCGAACTGCGCGGCGGCGATGCCTGGGACGCGGCCATCCGCCGTCAAATCAAGACCTGCGCGCTCTTTATCCCGATCATCTCGGCCAGCGTACGTGAACGCACCGAAGGCTATTTCCGCCTGGAATGGAAGCTCGCTGTGGACCGTTCGCACCTGATGGCGGCCGAAAAGACCTTTCTGCTGCCGGTGGTGATCGATTGCACCAGCGAGGCGGATTCGGCCGTGCCGGAGCGTTTTCGGGAAGTGCAGTGGACCCATCTGCCGCGCGGCGAGACCACCCCGGCCTTTGTCGAACGGGTAACGCGATTGCTGGCGGCTGCCACTCCTGCCGACATGCGCCCGTTGAGTCAACCGCGACCCGCTACCGGAGACGGCGCGGTTGCCCGCGAGCCATCGCCAGCGGTAGCTGGCACCGTGCCGGCCAGCGCCCCCGTGCCCGAGGCGTCGCGCCGGCGGCTGTGGTGGGTGGCTGCGGCCGTCGTGCTGGTGCTCGCGGCTGTGGGCTGGTCGCTGCAGCGTCGGCTGGCGGCGCCCTCGAGCGTCGTGCCGTATTCGGTAGAAGATCGGCGCATGACCTTTGGCATGCTGCCGATCCAGGCGGCAGCGGACGACCCGCAGGCGCAGCAGATTGCTAAGGCCACGGGAAGTGTCCTGAGCGACGCGCTAACAGGAGGTGCGATAAGCCAGTGGGGACAGATGGCCTCGCAGGCAAGCATGGACCGCGCGCTTGCCAAGTCAGCCGAACCCAAGGATGTGGCCAAGGCGCTGGATGTCCATTTTCTGATCAGAGGCAACGTAGTGCGTGCTGCAACCGGTTACGAAGTGCAGCTGTTCACGCTGGAGGGCAAGACCGAACGCGCCCTCGGATCCCGTACGCTCAAGATTCCACCCCATGCGGTCGCGCCGCGCTGGCATGAGGATGTCGAGATCGCTGGCTGGTGGCTGATGTTCTACGGCATGCAGGACGAGGCCAAGGCAGCCCGTGATAAACCAGACGACGCACTCGATGTGCGCGATCTGACTTTCCGCGCGGTGGTTGAGTGGCTCCCCGAGCACGAAGGCACGAACGGCAAGGGTGCCTATACCAGTGCCGCGGAGTTGCTCAAGCGTGCGCTGCTGCTGGCACCGGATGACAAGCTTGCCATACGCGCGACCGCGGATATCAATTTGTGTGACTGCGTCGAGGGGTGGTCGACGAACGTCGCCGAGCAGCAGAACATCGGCGCAGCCGCGGTCGATAAGTACCTGGCGCAGCATCCAGATGATTTTTTCATGCTCGAGCACAAGGCCGAGGTCTATCAGCTGCGCGGGCGCTACCAGGAATCCCTGCTGCTGCTTGATTCGCTGCTGGCGCGCGATGCAGAGGTCTCGGATGTGCAGGCGCTCAAGGCCAGCGCGTTACTGCATCTTGGGCGTCCCAAGGAGGCGCTTGATCTGAGCGTTGGACTGGTGGATCACTACGAGGATGAGGCCTACGCCCAGTCGCTGCTCGCGGCGGTCGACTATGAGCTCGGCAACTACCGTGGTGCCGAGCAGGCGGCGCAGAAAGCCACCACGCGCATGACGGCAGTTCAGTTGCGCAATCCCAACCTCGGTGCGGTTCAACTTACGCTCATTGCCGCGGCCGGACGCCTGCATGATGAAGCGACTGCCAAATCGGCAATCGATGACCTCAAGGCGTCGGTGCCGGGGCTGGACTCGATCGCGGCCATTCGTAAGTGGCTGTATCCCCATGCTGATTTGTATGGCTACGAGCCGCTGTTCGAGGGCCTGAAGCTCGCCGGCCTGAACGACTAGGGCCTGCCGGCGGCATCGGGCCTTGGGCTTAGGCCGTATAGGCGAAGATTTCCCCCCGGCCCTACAATCTATCGCCACGGGGGTGCAGGACAAGCGCTCCGGGCAAAAACTTACGGGGGCAGATTGCCATGGTCGCAGCCGGGGAGGCCATCCTCGAAACGCGGGGTCTTGCAAAGGACTTCAAGGGCTTCGTTGCCGTTGACGGCGTGTCGCTGAGCGTGCGCCGTGGCGAAATCCATGCGCTGATCGGTCCCAACGGGGCCGGCAAGACCACCTTTTTCAACCTGCTGACCAAGTTCCTGCAGCCGAGCGCTGGCGCAATCCTTTATCAGGGCGCCGACATCACGCGCGCACAGCCGGCCGACATCGCGGCCCGCGGCATCGTGCGCTCGTTCCAGATCTCGGCGGTGTTTCCCAACCTGACCGTGCTCGAGAACATTCGCATCGCCCTGCAGCGGCCGCTCGGCGTCTCATTTTATTTCTGGCGTTCGCCGGGCAGCCTGGCGCGCCTCAACGCCCAGGCCGTGGCGCTGCTGGCGCAGGTTGGGCTCGAGGCCTGGGCTGACACGCTGGCGGCGGACCTCGCCTACGGGCGCAAGCGTGCCCTGGAGCTCGCGACCACACTCGCGCTGGAGCCGCAGCTGATGCTGCTCGATGAGCCGACCCAGGGCATGGGGCACGAGGATGTAGCCCGGGTGACGCAGCTGATCAAGACCGTGGCCGCGAACCGGACCGTGCTGATGGTCGAGCACAACATGAGTGTCGTGGCCTCGATCGCCGATACAATCTCGGTGCTGCAGCGCGGCCACCTGATTGCCTCCGGCCCCTATGCGCAGGTGTCCCGAGACCCACTGGTGATCGAGGCCTACATGGGCACGAGCGCCACTTCGCTCGGGAGCACCCACTGATGGGTCCGGCGATGCTCAGCGTGGCCGACCTGCAGGCCTGGTATGGCCAGTCGCACATACTCCATGGCGTCGACTTCAGCGTGCAGGCCGGAGAAGTCGTGACGCTGCTGGGACGCAACGGCGCCGGCCGTACCACCACGTTGCGCGCGATCATGGGTCTGGTGGGCACGCGCCGTGGCTCGATCCGGGTCAACGGCGTTGAGACCGTGGGCCTGGCACCGCACCGCATTGCGCGCACCGGAATCGGCTATTGCCCCGAGGAACGCGGCATCTTTGCCGCACTCTCGGCTGAGGAGAACCTGCTGTTGCCACCGCGCCTGGCGGATGCACACTGCATGGCGCTCGAGCAGATCTACGCCATGTTCCCCAACCTCAGGGAGCGCGCCGCCAGCCCGGGCACGCGCCTTTCGGGCGGGGAGCAGCAGATGCTGGCCGTGGCGCGCATACTTCGCACCGGCGCGCGGCTGCTGCTGCTGGATGAGATTTCCGAGGGCCTGGCGCCGGTGATCGTCGAGCGGCTGGGCGAGATCATCCGCCAGCTTAAGGCCCAGGGCTTCACGGTGGTGCTGGTCGAGCAGAATTTCCGCTTTGCGGCGCCGCTGGCCGATCGCTTCTACATCATGGAGCATGGGCGCATTGTCGAGCAGTTCGAGCAGGCGCAGCTTCCCGCCAAGATGGGAATGCTCCATGAGTTTCTGGGTGTTTGAAACATAACTTATCAAGAGGGTGGGCAGATGATACTCAGATCAACAACCGCAGCACTGACCGTGCTGCTGACAGCTCTTACCTCGGTCGCGGCGGCAGCCGCGGCGGAGCCCGTGGTCATCGGCGACATCGACGATCTCTCCGGCGTGTACGCGGACGCCTCCGGTCCCGGCGGCGCCGAGGCGGTCAAGATGGCCATCGCCGATTTTGGCGGCACGGTGCTTGGCCGCAAGATCGAACTGCTCACGGCAGATCATCTGAACAAGCCCGACATCGGCGCTTCCAAGTTTCGCGAGTGGGCTGACCAGAACGGCCTGAACATGCTGCTCGGTGGTTCCAACACCGGCGTCTCGATCGCGATGTCCAAGGTCGCACTCGCCAAGAAAGTGCCGTTCCTCGAGATCGGCGCCGGCGGCTCCTCGTTGAGCGGCGCCGATTGCACGCCGTATTCGATCCATTACGCCTACGATGTCACCGGCCTGGCCAACGGTACGGCCAGCGCCATTGTCAAAGGCGGCGGCAAGAGCTGGTTCTTTCTGACCGCCGACTATGCCTTCGGCACGCAGCTGCAGGATGCTGCGACGAAGGTAGTGACGGCCAACGGCGGCACGGTAGTCGGTTCTGTGCGCGTGCCACTGGGCGCCTCCGACTTCTCCTCGTTCCTGCTGCAGGCTCAGAGCTCGGGTGCCCAGGTGCTGGGACTTGCCAATGCCGGCAATGATTTTTCCAATTCGCTCAAGGCCGCCAACGAGTTTGGCATCACCGCGACGATGAAGCCGGCGGCGCTGCTGGCCTTCATCAGTGACATCAATAGTTTGGGGCTTCAGACCGCCCAGGGCCTGTACCTGACGACCAGCTGGTACTGGGATCTGAATGATGACACGCGTGCCTTTGCCAAGCGTTACTTCGCCATCATGAAGAAAGAACCGACCATGGATCACGCCGGCTTCTACTCGGCCACGCTCTCCTATCTCAAGGCCGTGAAAGCGGTGGGTTCGACCGATCCTGATCTGGTGATGGCGCAGCTGAAGAAGAGCAAGATCAGCGACATGTTTACCAGCGACGGCCATGTCCGCGCCGACGGCCTGATGGTGCACTCGATGTACGTGATGCAGGTCAAGAGCCCGGCAGAGTCCAAGTACCCGTGGGACTACTACAAGATCATCAAGATCATGCCGGGCGATGAAGCCTTTGGCGCGCAAGCGGATCCGACCTGTCCATTCCTCAAGAACTAGACGATGGGTCCGTGGACCTCCACTGCAGGCTCCGGCCCGGCGGCGCGCGGGTGAGGTCCACGGACACGTGAGCCACCTGCTGGGTATTCCGCTGCCGGCAATCCTGGGCCAGCTGATGCTGGGCCTGGTCAACGGCTCGTTCTATGCGCTACTGAGCCTGGGGCTGGCGGTGATCTTCGGCCTGCTGGGCGTGGTCAACTTTGCGCACGGCGCCTTCTACATGCTGGGGGCGTTCGCCGCCTACATCGGTCTGCAGCTCTTCGGCATCGGCTACTGGTGGTCGCTGCTGCTGGCGCCACTGGCGGTCGGATTACTGGGGATCCTCACCGAGCGCCTGTTCCTGCGTCACCTCTATCGCCTCGATCCACTCTACGGCCTGCTGCTCACCTTCGGACTGGCGCTGATCGCCGAAGGTGTCATGCGCAGCCAGTTCGGCTCCTCGGGTAACTCCTACCCGGTGCCCGAGCAGCTGCGCGGTGGCCTGAATCTCGGGTTCATGGTCTTGCCGGTGTACCGGGCCTGGGTGGTGCTCGCTTCGCTTGGCGTGTGCACGCTCACCTGGTTTGTGATTGAGCGCACGCGCCTTGGCGCCACGCTGCGCGCCGCGACCGAAAACGCGCGCCTGGTACAGGCCTTCGGCATCAATGTGCCGATCCTCGTGATGTTCACCTACGCCGGCGGCGTCGCGCTCGCGGCATTCGCCGGCGTCCTGGCGGCGCCGATCGTGCAGGTGCGGCCGCTGATGGGCTCCTCGCTCGTGATCGTGGTTTTTGCCGTGGTCGTCATTGGCGGCATGGGATCGATCCTCGGTGCGATCGTGACGGGCCTGGCGCTCGGCGTGATCGAGGGGCTGACCAAGGTGGTCTATCCGGAGGCCTCGAACATTGTGGTGTTCGTCATCATGGCGATCGTGCTGGTGTGGCGTCCGGCCGGATTGTTTGGCAGGGAATGAAGCTGCAGCGCGCCACGGTCTGGGTCTATGCGGTGCTGGTGGCGCTGGCACTGGCGGCGCCGTTGCTCGGGCTGTATCCGGTGTTCGTGATGAAATTGCTGTGCTATGCGCTCTTCGCCTGCGCCTTCAATCTGCTGCTCGGCTACACCCGCATGCTCTCCTTCGGGCATGCGGCCTTCTTTGGTGCGGCGGCCTACGTCACCGGTTGGCTGATCGGCGCTCGTGGCTGGGGCACGCTCAGCGGGATCCTGGGCGGCGTGCTCGTCGCGCTGCTGTTGGGCGCCGTGATCGGCGCGATCGCGGTACGCCGGCGCGGCATCTACTTCGCGATGATTACGCTCGCCCTGGCGCAGCTGGTGTATTTCATCTGCCTCGAGGCGAGCTTCACCGGCGGTGAAAACGGGCTGCAGGGGATTCCGCGCGGCAACCTGCTTGGATTCATCGACCTGGGGCGCGATGGCACGATGTACTACTTCGTGCTGGCGATGTTCGCGGCTGCCTACCTGCTGATCCGGCGCATCGTGCAATCCCCCTTCGGCCAGGTGCTCAAGGCGATCCGCGAGAACGAGCCGCGCGCGATCTCGCTCGGTTACCGCGTCGATCGCTACAAGCTGCTCGCCTTCGTGCTCTCGGCCGGGCTGGCGGGTCTGGCCGGCGCGCTCAAGGCGCTGGTGCTCGGCTTCGCGACGCTCTCGGATGTCAGCCAGGGCACCTCGGGCGATGTAATCCTGATGACAATGCTCGGCGGCAGCGGAACGTTTCTCGGGCCGCTCGCGGGCGCCGGGGTCGTGCTGACACTGGAGGAATATCTCTCGGATCGCGTCGGCGCCTGGGCCACGGTCGTCATCGGCGTGATCTTCGTCGTGTGCGTCATGGTGTTCCGGCGCGGATTCGTGGGCGAGATCGAGCGCTGGTTCGGGCGCCGCGCTACGCCGGTGGACAAACCCGGCTAGTGACGCTGCGGCTGCTTGAGCATCAGCTCGCGACTGGTGGAGTGCAATGTCAGGTGCAGCGTGTCTTCACCGCGCTGGATGGTGAGGGGTACCTCGACCCCGGCGTCGCCGCGGCTCCAGATTGCACGATAGAACTCTGCCAGTGAAGTGACCTCATCGCCTGCCACCTCCAGGATCTGATCATCAGGCGCGACACCGGCCCGATGAGCAGGGCCCTGCGGCATCACGCCGCCCACCAGCAGATTGCCTTGCTGCTCGCCGGTGTAGAGCCCGAGCCACGGACGCGCTGGGCGGTTCACGCGCCCGAAGCTCACCAGCGGGTCGAGAATCGGGAGCAGTAATTCGACCGGCACGAACAGGTTCACATCGAAACGCTCGCCATCGATCGTTTCCTGGATCAGCAGTGAACCGATGCCGGCGACGTGGCCGGCGGCATCGAGCAGGGCACTGCCGCCCCACAGCGGATAGGCCGGCGCCGTGAACAGTGCCTCATCGAGCAGGTATTCCCAGTAGCCGGCGAATTCACGCCTGGCGATCAGCCGGCTGGCCAGGGCGTGCTCCGCGCCCCCGAAGCCGATGACAGTCAGCTCATCGCCCGGATTCAGGGATGCGCTCGAACCGAGCTCCAACGAGGGCACATTCAATGGCCCGAGTGGCATCACCAGCCCGAAGCCGGTCACCTGGTCGTAGGCGAGTGCGTGCCCTGGCACGACCTGGCCGCCGGCTGCCGTCAGCCAGATGCCCTGTGCCTCGGTAATCAGGTAGCCAATGGTCAGCACCACCTGGCGACCCTCATGCGCGATCACCACACCGTTACCTACGCGCTGGGTGCCAAGCACGCTTGCGGTAAAGGCATCCTCGGGAACATCGGCGTGCACGAGGACCATGGACTTGAGGCGGGAATCGAGCTCAAAGGCCAGCGATTCCGGTTTCGGCCGCAGCTGTGGGGGCAAGGCCCATTCTTTGGTATCTGCCATGGGTACCCCCCATGGTGCCCCATCTTGCGGATCGTTGCAGCCCGGTGCCCAGCCGCTATAGTCGGTGCGGTGAACACAGCGATGCGCGAGCAAGTGAGTAAGGGTCAGTGCGATTTCCGGAAGCCCGGGTTCGTGCAATGAACGAGGACGGGGCGCTGGCTGATCTGGCAGTGCGTGTCGGGTTGGCACTGCGGCACGCCGGCTGGCGGCTGACGCTGGCCGAGTCCTGCACCGGGGGCTGGGTCGCCAAAGCGGTTACCGACGTTGCCGGCAGTTCGTCGTGGTTCGAGCGCGGCTTCGTCACGTATTCAAACGCGGCCAAGGAACAGCAGCTCGGGGTGAGCCCGGCACTGCTCGCCGCGCAGGGAGCCGTCAGTGCCGGCGTCGTCGAGGCCATGGCCCGTGGCGCTCTGCAGGCCTCGCCGGCTGACCTGGCGCTGGCGATCAGTGGCATTGCCGGACCCGACGGTGGCACGCTCGACAAACCGGTCGGGTTGGTCTGGTTCGCGCTCGCGCTGCGCGGCGGGCAGACACTCAGCCAGTCACATGTTTTTGAAGGGAATCGCGAGGCCGTACGGCGTGCCGCGGTGGCCCAGGGTCTGGAGCTGATCGCCGGGGCGGCGCACAGGGGCTGAGGCACCGGAAGCTTACATGGAGGTAAGCGACCCATCCGGAGTAAGTCAGCGCGCAGCGGGACGGCCGGATGCCCTTTAGCGCGTTATGAGCGGCGTGATTCGCAGTTGCCAGGCAGCACGGTGTTTATGCACAAACAGCTCAATTATTGAGGCTGGAGCGTGCGATGC
>Ga0181537_10000039_pt1 | contig 116665 bp, 102 predicted proteins | sample PEATcosm2014_Bin_39_FD_119765 | JGI IMG/M metagenome (GOLD analysis project Ga0181537, IMG submission 119765) | Peatland microbial communities from MTU Mesocosm Facility, Houghton, MI, USA - PEATcosm2014_Bin23_10_metaG | ecosystem: Environmental > Terrestrial > Soil > Wetlands > Peat | place... | reverse complement strand
GGCGGTGCTCGCCCCCACCGAGATTCTGGCAACGCAGCACTACTTCTACTTCAAGCGTTTGTTCGACCCACTGGGATATCCGGTTGTGCTGTTGACGGGGTCGGCGACGGCTCGCGAGAAGACGCAGATCAAGAAGCTCATCGCGGAAGGCCTGGCCAGAATGGTCATTGGCACGCACGCGATCAATCAGGAGGGCGTCGACTTCTCGAAGCTTGGCCTGGCGATCGTCGATGAACAGCATCGCTTCGGAGTGTTGGAGCGTCTGCGGCTTTTCGAAAAGGGCAGCCAGCCCGATGTGCTGGTAATGACGGCGACGCCCATTCCGCGCACCCTGGCGCTGACCTTATACGGTGACCTGGACGTTTCCGTGATCGATGAGCTTCCGCCGGGCCGGAAGCCGGTGCGCACCAAGCACGTACTCGACCACGCGATCGAACCGGTGTACAGCTTCCTGGCTCGAGAAGTCGCCGCCGGACGCCAAGCCTATGTGGTTTATCCGGTGATTGAAGAATCCGAAACGGCTTCCCTGAAAGCCGCCGAGAAGATGTACCAGCATCTTTCGCAGACCGTGTTCCCGCAGATTCCCGTGGACCTGCTGCATGGGCGGCTGCCCGCGGCGGAAAAGGAACGGGCGATGCAGCGCTTCGCGCGCAATGAGACAAAGATTCTTGTCTCGACCAGCGTGATCGAGGTGGGCGTTGACGTGCCCAATGCTTCCGTCATGCTGATTGAGGACGCCGACCGTTTCGGATTGGCGCAGCTTCACCAGTTGCGCGGGCGCGTAGGGCGCGGGCACGACCAGAGCTATTGCATTCTGGTGACACGCAAGCTTAACGATGTCGCGCGCGAGCGGATTCGAACGATGGTGGATTCAAGCGATGGCTTCTTCATCGCCGAAATGGATATGAAGCTGCGCGGTCCCGGCGAATTCTTCGGTACCCGCCAGTCCGGGATTCCCGGCCTGCGCGTTGCCAACCTGTTGCGGGATGCCGACATTCTGGAAGACGCGCGGCAAGCGGCGCGTGAATTCATTGAGCAGCCGCAGGATACCGATGAGATGCGGCGGGCGGTGCGTTACATCCAGGACCATTGGCAGCGGCGATACGGCTTCATAAAGGTGGGCTGACCGGATGCGCGTGATTGCCGGGACCTATCGCCACCGATTGCTGAAATCCGTTCCCGGCTTCGACGTCCGGCCCACGCCGGATCGGCTGCGGGAAGCCCTGTTCAATATTCTGGCGCCGCGCATCAGCGGCGCGACGTTCATCGACGCCTATGCGGGCACCGGCGCCGTGGGCATTGAAGCGCTGAGCCGCGGCGCGCGGCAGGTGACTCTCATCGAGCGGAACCCGCTGGCGTTGGCTTGTTTGCGGCAGAACCTGCTGGCGCTGCAGATTGGCAGCCAGGCAGTGGTGCTGAAGGGCAGCGCCGCGCGCCTGCTGAAGGACCGGGGCGCCGATATCGTTTTCCTCGATCCGCCCTATGACCGGCGCAACGAGTATGGCGACGCGCTGGCGGCGTTGGAAGGGGAAAGCTCGAAGCTGGTCATTGCGCAGCATGAGACCAGGTTCGATCCCGGTGAAGGCACTGACGTCTGGAGACGGACGCGCGTCGTGAAACACGGCTCGAACGCGTTGAGTTTCTACGAACAAATTGCGCCGGATCCGGCCGATCCGTCCTCGCAATGACACCGGCCGGGCAAAACTGAAGAAAATTAAAAAGGGAGTTGTCTCATGCCCCTGGTAATTGATCGCCGAAGTTTTCTGATACGAGCAATAGCTGCCGGCAGCCTGGTTCGGAGCGCGTTCCGGCTTGGCGCGGACCCCGGAGCGGTGGTGCGCCTGGCGCTGCTTTCCGACACGCACATCGCAGGCGACCGGAGTGACAGCTATCGCGGGTTCACCCCTTTCGACAACCTCCAGAAAACCATCGCCCAGGTGACGGCTCTGCCGTTCGACGGGGTAATCGTAAACGGCGACATGGCGCGGCTAGAAGGAAAGCAGGTTGATTACGCGCGCTTCGCCGAAATGACAGAGCCGCTAGCCGATCGCGGCGCGTTGGTGGTGACGCTTGGCAATCACGACGACCGGCGTAACGCGCGAAAAGCACTCAGCCGCCTTTCCGGCGAGACACAGGCGGTAGAGCAGAAGTTCGTCACGGTTTTCGAGGCGGGTCAACTTCGTTTCATCCTGCTCGATTCGCTGCTGGCGACTAACATCGCGCCCGGGCAATTGGGCAAAAGCCAGCGGGATTGGTTGGATAAGTATCTCGCCGGGCACCCCGAAATGCCAACTGTGATCCTGGTCCATCACAACCCGGATCCGGAAAGCGATAGTGGTCTGGTGGATGCCGCCCGGCTGCTCGCGATCTTACAGCCGCATCGGCATGTCAAGGCGCTCATCTTTGGCCACACGCACACATACCGGCGTGAGCAGGCAAATGGTTTGCACTTAATCAACCTGCCCGCGGTGGGCTACAATTTCGCCGATGGCGAGGCGGTGGGGTGGATTGAGGCCGCGTTTACGCCTGCGGGGGCGACACTGAAGCTGCATGCCATAGCCGGCGAAACCAAAAACGACGGCGCCGAGGCTGCGCTCAATTGGCGCGTTTGAACTAAGAGCTTTTCAAATCGCCTTGCGCATTGCGACCACGGCGTTCAGACCGCCAAACGCAAACGAGTTGGAAATGGCAACTTCGATGGCCTTATGACGAGGCGCATTCGGCACCACATCCAGGTCGCATGCCGGATCGGATTCGAGAAAGTTGGCGGTAGGCGGCACGAGTCCATGTTCCAGCGCCAATGCTGTCGCAATCGCCTCCAGAGCGCCGGCTGCGCCAAGCGTGTGGCCGTGCATCGATTTGGTGGAACTGAGCAGAAGCCGGTCGGCGTGGCCTCGGAAAACACTGCGGATCGCCTCGGTCTCAGTTACATCGTTGACGATGGTTCCGGTGCCATGGGCATTCACATACTCGACTTGTTCCGGCCCGAGGCCGGCATCCTGGATGGCCCAGCGCATGGCTCGCGCCGATCCGGCAGCGGTGGGCTGGGTTAAATGATGCGAGTCCGAACTCATGCCAAATCCGCAAATCTCCGCCAGTATGTGGGCGCCCCGCGCCACGGCGTGCTCCCAGTTCTCGAGCACCAGCATCGCGCCGGCCTCGCCCAGAATCAGCCCGCGGCGTCCGAGGGAAAACGGACGGCAGGTGTCGGGCGATACGACGCGCATGGCTTCCCAGGCGCGCAGCAAGCCTTCCGCGAACACGGCCTCGCTGCCGCCCGAAACCGCGGCCGTCACAGCGCCGCTGCGAACCATCCAGAAGGCCTGACCCAAGGCATGGTTCGAGGAAGAGCACGCTGTCGAAATGGTGTAGGTGGGTCCGACAATGCCGTGTTCGAACGAAATGCGGCTCGCGCCGGCATTAGACATGGTGCGAGGAATTGTCAAAGGCGCAACGCGGGGGTTATTCTCCCGGTACAGCCTCAAATAGCCTTCTTCTTCGGCGAATTGGCCGCCCACGCTGGTGCCGGTGATGATGGCAGTGCGCTCCGCCAGCTCTCCACGGAAGCTGAGCCCGCTTTGTGCAATGGCTTCGCGAGCCGCCACCGCGGCTAACTGAGCGAAGCGCTCCAGCATCGAGAGCTCTTTTTCGGTGAAGTACTCGGAAGGTCGGAACGTGCGGGCAACTGCACCCTGCTGAAACCTGTAAGGCGGATTGCCCGGGTCGGGAAGCGGCTCGATCCCGCTGATGCCCCTGGATAGCCGGCTCCAGCATTCTGCGACGTTTGCCCCCAGGGCGCACACCGCCCCCATTCCAGTTAGGGCTACTCTTGCCATTCTCTACGCCGGGGATTTCGCCTGGGTATTCGAAGCGTCCGGCGCTGCCTCACTTCCTGCCTCTCCCGAATTCAGGCGAGCCTGCTTTTCCGCCACCAGTTTAGCGACGCCATCCACAACGTCGCGAATGGAGCGCATGTCGCGAATCGCCTCGTCCGGGACACTGATGTGGAACTCGCTCTCCAAAGCAAAGACAATGTTGATTCCATCGAGCGAGTCGATTTTCAGGTTCTCGAAGGTGTCGTCAATCGAAATTGTCTCGACGCCGACCCGCTGCGTGTTTGCAATCACGCGAATCACGCGGGCAGTCAGATCCTCGGGAACGGCGCTCGGAGCGTCCAGCATAGAAACGAGTTGGCTCTATCATATCGTTTCAAAGGGCGGATTCGGCTATCAGCGAGCAGCTTTCAGCAATCAGCTTTCAGCTATCACAGCAAGCAGAGCGCGGCCGCCTCGTTGTGGCTGGCGGCTTTGTTTGGCTGAAAGCTGAAAGCTGATTGCTGAAAGCCGCTCGCTGATAGCTGATCGCTGATAGCTCCTCGCTGGGCTGGCGAGGCTACGAGAGCAACCCGCCGTGGCCGAGGCAAGCGATCTCCCATCCGGAGACCCGATACCTGGCCAGCATTGGGGGAAGGAGCAAGTCGACAACATTCGGCTTGACGGAGCGGAAACAGCACGGCGCCGACAGAATCGGGATGTTGCCCTTGTAGCCCAGCATCAGGAGCGTGCCGGGATCGACCGGAGCGAGGAAGCGCTCCAGGTAGGCGCCGGCGCGCAATAGCGCGCGGCCAATTGCGTCGTCGGGGCCAGAAGGGGTGGTAGTCGACGCGATCAGAACCGCGGTCGGCTGGGTGCGCGTAAGGTGCTGTAAAGCGCGAACCACGTGCTCTTCCTCTTCAAGTACCGCCATGGAGAAGCTGAGCCTTGCCTTCAATGCGTCCAGCCGCGTCCTTATCGAAGGCTCAAACAGATTGCGTGCTCGCTCCCCTTGCACCGGGTCAGTGTAGAGCACGCTCAGTTGCGGATCGCGAATCGGGCGGGCCTGCACGATCGGCCCCCGGTCAGTGAGGATATGCAGCACGGTATCGAGCTGCGCCCGGGATATCGCAAAAGGAGCGCTCTTAATGGTTGCCAGCCGCTCGCCGGCAGGAACAAAGCGGAAGTTTGACGAGGTTGCGATTACCACTCCGCTCGTGCAGTTGATCTGTTTCAGGAGTTCGTCGTCCACCAATGCACAACAGTTCTCCGATGCAATGAGATTTGCCCGGCCGCCTGCGGCAACGCGGATCTCCGCCGAGCCACAGCACATGGCGTTGGCGACGGCAAGCACGGCTTCGTCTTCGCTAACCTCACCCTCCTCGAGTTCGGTGACCCATACTTCGCGCATGCCTTCGGTTTTCAGCAGCCGGACGTCATCGTCGTTGAGGAGGTGGCCTTTGCCAAGCAGTTTCCGACCGCCTGGCCTAAAAATCGAGCAGCAGAGTACTCTGCCTGCCGACTGCTGAAGTTCCACCGTAAGAGCCCGCATTACTTTTGCCCCCGATTCAGGACGCTTAGTACTGTTAAGCAAAATACTAAACAGCCTGCCGATTCAGATTCTAACTACATTTGTGCAAAAGTCTAGGAAAATACTACACGATAGAGTAGTTTTTACGCTATTTTTATAGGGCTTCGCCAGTCTTCGCCTCGTACAGGGTCCTGTACGTTAGGTAACTTACAGTTCTCGCAGTTGGGTTGGGCGAAGTAGTACCAATTCCTCACGCCCTGGAGCGAAAGAAAGGGGAAAGCTGTGCGACTGAGTGTCGCCCGCCAGACGCTTGAGCACTGCCACTTCGTCGCACTGATGGAATTTCGGGCAGCGGAGGCAATCCTTCCAGACCTTCAGCGGCAACTCACCGCGCTCCACTTCGAGAAATCCCAAGCGCGCGAAGAAGCCTGTGACGTAAGTGAAGGCAAAAATCGCCTCCAAATCATTCTCACGGGCCTCCTGCTCGAGGGCGGCGACGATGGCGCGACCGATGCCGGCGCCACTGGCTTCTTTGGCCACGGCGAGAGACCTGATCTCAGCGGTGGTTGGGGTATAGAAGTGGAGCGCGCCGCAGCCGGCGATGGTATCGCCATCAACGGCAACGCAGAAGTCGCGAATATTCTCGGAGAGGTCGAACTCGGTTCTCGAGAGCATTAAGCCCTCTGCGGCGTATGAATTGATGAGGCCGAGAATGGGCTGGATGTCGCGAATGGCGGCCTTGCGGACTTTGACTCTCGCGGCAGCCCCGCCCTTGGAAGTGGTCGTCATGCCGCGGCTCCGGCGGCAACCCGCGTGCCGATTGCCTCGCCCGCTAGGAGTCTACGGCAAATCGCATGTTCGCGTCCGGGCGCGACGACTACCTCGCTCAGGCCCGCTTTGAGTGCGGCGATAGAGGCCTCCAGTTTGGCCTGCATGCCGCCTTTTGCAACGCCTGAGGCAATCAGGGAGAGGCATTCGGCAGGCGTGAGCCGTGGGATGACGACGCCGTCCGATTCCATTACCCCTGCGACGTCGGTAAGAAAGATGAGAGTCGCAGCGCGAAACCCGGCGGCGCAGGAAACCGCCATTTGGTCGGCATTCACGTTGTAGGTATGGCCTTCGGCGTCGCCGGCGACACAAGCAATCACAGGAAGATAGCCCGCGGCAATCAGGGCCTCGAGCAGGCGGGGATCAGTGCGGTCGGGCTGGCCGACGAAACCGAGATCGGGGCTGAGGCGCCGCGCCGTGGTCAGCAAACCATCGATGCCGGACAAGCCCACCGCGAGCGTCCCGGTGGCATTGATAGCGCCTACGAGCTGCTTGTTTACGCCGCCGGCGATGACTTCCGTGACAGCATCCACAACCTGTTCGTCCGACACGCGCAGCCCGTTCACGAACCGGCTCTGAACGCCCCGCTCCTCGAGGTGGCGCGTTAGCTGCCTGCCGCCGCCATGCACTACCGCAAGATCGTGGGTGGCGCGCACTTCGGCAAGCTGCGCGGCCAGGCTGGAACGCGAAGCGGCGTCATCGAGCAGCGTGCCTCCCAGCTTGATGACCACCCTCACAAGAGACCCTCCGTCTCCGGAAAGTCGAGAAGCAGATTCATGTTCTGCACAGCCTGGCCGGCGGCGCCCTTCACCAGATTGTCGATCGCTGAGACGATGACGACACGCTGGCTCTCGACATCGAACACAAAGCCGATATCGCAGAAGTTAGTGCGCGACACAGCGGAAAGATCCGGCACCGTGCCTGGCGCGTAAAGGCGGACGAAGGCCTCATTCTCGTAGCGTTCTTCGTAAATCGCCAACAGCTCCACCGCTTGTTTAATCCGCTGAACGCGAATGTGGATGGTTTCAAGAATGCCGCGATTGATCGGCAACAATTGAGCAACAAATGTGAACTCGCGCTCCCCGAGCCCGGATGTCTGCAACACCTCGGGCACATGCCGGTGCTTCAGAATCGAATAGGCGCTGAAATTCCCGGCCACCTCGCTGAAGCTGGTTTTGAGGCTGGGCTTGCGGCCCGCCCCAGTGACGCCGGATTTAGCATCGCAGACGATCCCGCGGCTCCGGTCGATGACTTCAGCCTCGATCAGAGGGCGGATCGCCAGGTTGGCGGCGGTAGGATAACAGCCCGGGTTGGCAACCAGACGCGCCTGGCGGATGGCATCCCGATTGAACTCAGGTAATCCGTAGGCGGCCTCTTCCAACAATTTCGGAGACGTATGCACGTCGGAATACCAGCGCGCGTAGGTTTCCACATCTCTGAGGCGATAGGCGCCGCTTAGATCGATCACTTTCACGCCAGCCTTCAGATAAGCCGGCGCCAATTCCATTGAAACTTCAGCCGGGGTGGCGAGAAACACGACAGCCAAACCCTCGCGAGCGGCGGCTTCCGCTGTGGCGGGAACGGCTTTCAACGGCCGCACTCCTAAGGGGCCGCTCCGTGGTTCGGTCTCCGAGCGGTGTTCGAGGAGGTAGGTGTCGACGCCGGGATGGTGAGCGAGCAGGCGGAGCAACTCGGCACCGCTGTACCCGCGAAACCCAACCACACCGACGCGGTGCAGTTTTGAGTATTTATTCACGCGAATGAATAATTATACCATTTGGCAGCCAACGTTGGCATTCTGGGCCACGCGACGGTCTCTAAGATTGCTCGGCGGCCGAGCGCGCGGCCAGCTCACCCAGAACGGGTATGTGAGTTGGCTCATCACGGCTGGCTCGAATTAACAGCAGAACCCAGAGGACGATCATTCCCAGCTTGGCCAGGCGCGCCATTACCGATTCCGCCTCGCCAAAGCCCATAAAGACGACCGGCACGACAGCGGAAACAATGAGCCAGGCGACGAACAGGTAGAGCGATTGGAAAGCGTCAAACCGCACGCGAGGGTTGCGGCGAAACTTTTGCGAGGCGAGAAAAATAATAGCGGGGATGATGCCGAAAACGGGGATATAACAGAGCACGGAAGCAGTTCGCTCATTCACTCCATGCAGGAAATCCGTGGTGGGTGCGGCAACCCCAGGCTTAGGGCGGGGACCAGTTCCGGGCGGCGGGGTCGCACCCGGCGGCTGCGCTTGCCTGGAGCCCTGCGGCGAGCCGCAGTTGTAGCAGAAGGCGGCGACCGTATCCACCTGGGCTCCGCAGTTAGTACAAAACGGCACGAAACTCACTCCCCTCGTCTGGCTCGCATTTGCGCACAATCAGCATTACATTTAAACCATTCTAAGGACGCTGGCCATTTTGTCCAGCCCCCAATTGTTGATGGCTGCTGACCATAGATACGCAAATGCTTTTACGAATGGTCCATGACTCTAGTTGGTGGGCTGCCGAACTTACCCTAGTCCGATGGGCTTCCGACTGCCATCCGCCGTCGCATGAGCCGCGCTGCCGCGACCAAAGGAAGCGGTCTTCGCTTGGGCTTAAAACGACATCGCCTAGTCCTGCGGGAAGACGTGGTTTGGATTGAAGCCCCCACCTGCGTCCTGGTCGAGCTCGGCCGGCTGCTTAACGGTGCTGGTTGTGATGTCGGGTTCTTCGATCTTCTGCTGGCTGGCGGCCTGGTTGAGCTTATCCTGGGCCAAAGTGTCCTTGAGCAAAGGCGCCGTGATTGAGGGGAGGCGATCAGAGGATTTCATGGCCACAAGTTACCAGCCGCAGCCCGATGCAGGGAGCGAGCGGGCGCTGGCGGAACAAAAACTGCGGTCTGTAAGTAACTGACGGTGGCATACTTGCGCCTCCTTGTGGCAGAATCAAGAAACTTCCATTTGCTGTGACTCGAGGAAAGCATGAATAGATTGTTTGAATTGCGCCCTTTCGGCGCGCTCGGCGTTGCTCTGGTGCCCGTATTGGCGGCTTCCTCACTCCTGGTTGCCGAGACGCCGTCAGCAGTTGCGATTCGCGATGCGCATGTGGTGACGGTGAGTGGCGCGGAACTGACACATGCCACGGTCTTGGTGAGGGAGGGTTTGATCGAGGACGTGGGTTCGAATCTGACGATTCCCGCCGATGCGTGGGTGATTGATGGCAGTGCCCTGACGGTGTATCCGGGTTTCATCAATGCGCTGAGCACCTGGGGAATCGCGGATCTGGCTCCGGCGGCTGCAGGGGCAGGGCGCGGGGCTGCCACTACGCCGGCGCCGGCTCAAACTCAGGCTGCCGCGACGCCTCAGCCGCGAGTGCGCGGCCCGGAGGACCGGCCGCAAAACAACAGCTACGAACGCGCCGCCGATCTGGTGAAGCCGACTGACCGCAGGCTGGAAGGCGTTCGCTCGATCGGATTCACCAGCTCGGCGACTTTTCCCAATCGCGGCATCTTTGCGGGCCTTGGCGCTTTTATCGACCTCGACGGCGACAGGGGGCCGGATATGGTGGTGGCGCAGCCGGTGGGTGAGCAAATCAACCTGCGCACCGGCGGGTTTCGAGCCGGATTCCCTGGCTCCTTAATGGGTGTGATTTCGTATGTCCGGCAGCTCTATTTGGATCTGGATCAATATCAGCAAGCCAAGACCATCTATGCCGCGCATGTCAGCGGAACGCCGCGACCGGAGTATGACCACTACCTGGAGGCCCTGGCTGAAGCGCCGCGGATATTGTTGCCTGCCGACCAATACCAGCAAATTGACCGGATAGTGGCGTTTGCCAAGGAGTTGAAGCAGCCAACCGTGCTCTACGGCCTGCAGGAAGCCTTTCTCCGCATCGATGAACTGAAGCAGGCAAACCTGCCGGTTCTGGTGAACCTGCATTGGCCGGAACGGGCGCGGGAGTCGGATCCCGCCGATGTGCCAAGCCTTCGGGAGCTGGAAGTTCGCGCCAACGCGCCGGCCGTTCCGGCGCTGCTGGCCAAGGCGGGAGTGCGCTTTGCGTTTTATTCGGAGGGCTCGGACGGAGCGACCGACATCAAGCGACAGGTGAAGAAAGCAATCGACGCGGGCCTCTCGAGGGCCGATGCCATTCGGGCGCTCACGCTGTCGGCGGCCGAGATCTACGGGGTTTCGGACCGGGTAGGTAGCGTCGACAAAGGCAAGATCGCGAACCTGGTGGTGACCAAGGGCGACGCCTTTGAAGACAAGACGACAGTGGAATATGTCTTCGTCGATGGCAAGCTATTCCAGCCGTCGAAGGTGCCGCCGGCATCGCCCGCCGGCGGAGGCGCGGGCGCACGAACAGGTCCGCCGGCAAACGACGCGACTAACGACGGGGATTTGGATGAATCCGGCCAACCCGAAACGTCGGGCTCCGGCCATGGAGGGCGAAACTGATGCGCACGGTAAACAGCTATCAGCGGTCAGCAGGTCAGTCAAAGGATCTACGCTCGCGAAGCGCCGAGACGAATCACGTTGGTTTTTTGGCGCGGAGCGCCGGCGCGGCAGGCACGAGTGCCCGCGCCGCAAGCTGGGCCCTTCTCGTAGCCGGACTTTGTTCAGGCGCGCTGGCGGCTCAGGCGCAGACGGTCCTGATTCGTAATGCGACGGTGCTGACTATCACCAAAGGCACGATTGAAAACGGCAGCGTGCTGGTACAGGACGGAAAGATCACCGCCGTAGGGAAGAATCTGAGCGCGCCCGCGGGCGCGACAGTTGTGGATGGCACCGGCAAATTCGTCACCCCCGGCCTGATCGATTGTCACTCCCACACGGCTGTCGAAGGCAGCGTGAATGAAGGCAGCCTTTCCGACTCGTCGATGGTGAATATCGCCGATGTCCTGAATCCTTCCGACATCAATATTTACCGCGCCCTAGCAGGAGGCTTGACAGTTTCGAACGTCCTTCACGGCAGCGCTAACTCGATTGGCGGGCAGACCATCGTGATCAAGCTGCGCTGGGGCAAACCGGCGAAGGATTTGATCTTCGAGGGAGCCAAGCCCGGAATCAAGTTTGCGTTGGGCGAGAACCCGAAGCGCGCCGGGCAGCCGCCGGATTTCTTCTCCGCCACCACGCAGGAACGCCGCTACCCTGGCACGCGGCTTGGCGTTGAGGACGAAATCCGCGAGGATTTCACGCAAGCAAAGATCTACCAGGCGAAGTGGAAGCAGTACAACGAGCGCGTGGCGCGAGGGGATCACCCGATTCCGCCCAGGCGCGATTTACGTTTGGAGCCGTTGGTCGAAGTCCTGGAAGGGAAACGCTATGTTCACGCGCACTCCTACCGCGCCGATGAGATTCTGGCTCTGATACGCACCGCCGACGATATGGGCTTCAAGATCCGCACATTCCAGCATGTGCTGGAGGGTTACAAGGTGGCCGACGAGATCGCCGCGCACGGCGCCGGAGCATCGACCTTCAGCGACTGGTACGGCTATAAGTACGAAGTGATCGATGCCACACCTTACAACGCGGCCATCATGACGCGTAAAGGCATTGTGGTGTCGCTCAATTCCGATTCCGACGAATTGCAGCGGCACCTGAATTGGGACGCGGCGAAGGTGATCCGCTACGGCGGGCTGACTCCGGATGAAGCGCTGGCGATGGTGACAATCAATCCAGCCAAGCAACTGGGCATCGATGACAAAGTGGGTTCGATCGAAGTTGGCAAATCCGGCGATCTGGTCTTATACGACAAGCATCCGCTTTCCAATTACGCGAAGGTGCTGGCAGTGTGGATCGACGGGCATCAGTATTTCGATCGCGACCAGGACTTGAAAGACCGCGACAAGCTGGCGGCTCGCAAAAAGGAACTGATCGAGAAAGAGAAGGCAGACGAGGAGGCCGCGCGTAGGAGAAATGCGGCCCCTGAAGGGCGCAGGCCTCCTGGCGGGACTCCACCGAAGGAAGGCGAGAAACCGAACACCCGTCAGAGCGCGCCTCAGAACGGCGCCGATCAAGCCAAGGAAGGTGCACTGTAATGCGCGTCACTCGATTGCGAATTTCAATGCTGCTCGTGGCCGCTGCCGCCTGTGCCTTCGGGGCTGAGCACGAATCACTGCTGATCAAGAACGTCACTATTCATCCCGTAACCTCTGCCGAGATCAAGGGCGGGAGCGTGCTGATCGTGGATGGCAAGATCGCCGAGATCGGCACGAAGATTTCCGCTAAGGGAGTGAAGGTGTTCGACGGCAAGGGCATGGATCTGTATCCAGGCTTGATCAACGCCGGCTCGAACGTCGGTCTCTCCGAGATTTCCTCGATTCGCGACACGATCGATCTGGACGAGATCGGAGTCTTCAATCCGCAATTGAAAGCGGAGGTGGCGTTTAATCCGTCGAGCGAGCATGTCGAGATCGTTCGCGCCGCGGGTATTACGACTGTGCTCAGCTTGCCCTCGGCTGGCGGTGGAGGGGGATTCGGCCGAGCGGGCGCCGACAATCCCATCATTACGGGCCAAGCCGCGCTGATGCACCTGGACGGGTGGACCTGGGAGGAAATGGCGTTGAAGCGCGGCGCGGCGCTCGACATGTTGTTCCCTACCATTCCCAACGTGCCGCGCCAGTTGCAGACTCTTCTCGGCACGCCGCAGCGCACTTTCCCGGAAGTCGAGCGCGAATACAAGGTCAAGCTCGAACAGATGGGCAACTTCTTCGAAGATGCGCGGCGTTATGAGAAAGCAAAGGCGGCCGGCGGCCCGGATTTCCGGCCCGATCCGAAGCTGGAAGCCATGATCCCGGTGATCGATGGGAAGCGGCCGATCCTGGTGCGCGCGGAAAGAGAGCGCTCGATCAAGGACGCCGTGGAATTCGCGGACAAGGAAAAAGTGAAGATCATCATCGGAGATCCGCACGATCTGGGCTCGACCGCGGAGCTGCTCGCCAAGCACGGGATCCCCGTGGTGCTGGGCAAGACGCTGACGCTGCCGTCGAAGGAAGACGATGCGTACGACTCTCAGTACGCCCTTCCAGGCCAGCTTTTCAAAGCGGGGGTGAAGTTCTGTTTCGCCAGCTTTGATGTCGAGTTTGCGCGGAACGTGCCATTCGAAGCTGCCGCGGCGGTTGCCTTCGACCTGCCCCAGCAGGAAGCGCTTAAAGGGTTGACGATCCATGCGGCGGAAATCTTCGGCGTGGCCGATCAGATCGGCTCGATCGAAAAAGGGAAACTGGCCGACCTGATTCTGACCGATGGAGACCCGCTCGAAGCCAAAACCAGCATCAAGGCGGAATTCATAGCGGGCAAACCCGTAAGCCTTGAATCGCACCACACCCGGCTTTACGAGAAGTGGAAAGACCGGCCCTAGCGGGATCGTGGCGGGCGAGGGGAACGCTCCGACGGTACTCGAGTTTTGTAAGCCAAGGTGACGTTGGGGTCGGCATTCCTATCTCGGAAAGGCGAAGAAAAGGCGTTTTTTGCGAAACGAATCCTTCATGCCGCGATAACCGCTAGCCGAGACGCGACCGTGAGGGAGCGTACCCGGTTGGTCTAACGCTAAGAAAATACTCATCAGGCATGCCCGCAGCGAAAATGGAAATCCCGGGTCCATCATCGGGGCGCCGAATCTTGAAGCACTGGAAGGTGGCCGCGGGGCTGAGCGGGATTCTCGTCTACTTCTTCCTCCTAAGCCACCGCGGCCTCAGCGCCTACTTCACCGGCGACGACGTGATGAACCTGGTGGGTATGCATGGCTACTGGCGCTGGCCATGGTGGAGGAACGCGCTCGAGGCGCTTATGGTCGTAACCCCGGTTTACAGGCCAATGGGCGATGTGTTTTATCGCCTGCTTTACTGGATTTTTGGTTTCAATCCTCTCCCGTTTCGCGCGGCCTGTTATGCCCTGATGGTCCTGAACCTGGGCCTGTTCTTTCGGCTCGCGCTCCTCGTATCGCGCAGCCGCGAAGCCGCATTGCTCGGCACCCTGGTCTTCAGCTTTCATGCCGCGCTCAGCGATCTCTACCTGAGCACTGGCACTGTATACGACATTCTGTGTGTCAGTTTTACTCTCGCCGCGTTTGTCACCTACGCGAGCGTTCGCAGCGCCGGGCGTGAGCTTCAGGCCAAACATATCGTGATCCTGCTCCTGTTTTATGGAGGGGCGCTCGATTCCAAGGAGATGGCCGCCTCTCTGCCGGTTGGATTGGTTTTGTATGAGGTTATCCTGGCGCGCCGGATTACGTTGCTGCGATTGTGGCGCCGCGCACTGCCTGTATTGCTGGTTGGAATTCTGACAGTGGCGGTTCTGACGGTGAAAGTTCCGGCGCTGTCGGACAATCCGCTATACCGCCCGCAGCACTCGCCAGCGTACATGCTAGGCAATGTGAGCGAGTACGTTGGCATGCTCCTTTTTCGGGACCAGCCTTTGGGGCCGCTATGGCTGATTGTGCTGGCGCTGGTCTCCGCAATTGCCTGCGTTGCCGCCCGCAGGCCCGCGGCGCTTTTTGGTTTATGCTACGGATTCGCTGCATTGCTTCCCCTAGTGACGGTGCCGCCGCGCGGTGGCTTCGTCCTGTATCTGCCACTGGTTGGATTTGCGCTGTTCTCCGGAGATTTGCTCGCGGCGGCAGCGCAGGCAGCGCGGCGTTTTCTGCCTTCCGGCGCCAGAACGCCATTCTGGACGACGTTCAGCCAAGCCTCTCTGTTTGTGGCGCTGGCTGCCGGCCTATACATCATTCAGTCCCGCCACTGGCGCGATCAGAGCCGGAATGCAGTGCCGCTGGAGACAGCCATGCGCGAGGCGGTCCGCCTCATTCGCGCCGCCCATCCCACGCTGCCCGCGGGGACGCGCCTGCTCTTCCTCGATGATCCCCTCCCCAAGTACCAGCCCGCGCTGGTGTTCCTCATTCAGGCCGCGTATCACGATCCGTCGCTCGGCGTAGAACGGCAGAATAACCTCGCCACGCCCATCGATCCGGCTGAATACGCGATTTTTGATTACCTCGTTTCGATTCGGGACGGTAAGTGGGAGGAGCAGCGCCTGCCGCCGATCCGCTGGCAGGGCCCGGAAGTCCCGGTGACATTCATACCCAGCACGGTCGAGCCCGGCCGAGCCATTCAGATGCGCGTCGGAAGCTATTCAGATGCGGCTGTCGATATCGAGTACCGGACCACGCGACGTTTTTCCACGGACAACGGCGTCGCGCTGCGGTGGACCAACCTCAACAGCGACGGAATTGCTACGATTCGGCTCCCGCTCCTCGAAGAACCCGCAAGCGTTCAGATCACCGCGGTGAGGGTGAGCGGGGATTTATGGCGAAAGGCGCGCGGCGGCTTTGTCATTCGCGGGGCTGTGATTCGATAGACGCCGATTTTTACCGATTCGCGGAGCTGGCGCTTCAGACTGCGGTGGAACACCAGATGGCGCTCGTCCGTATTTTCTTTCGACAGCTCAGGTAGCGTTTATGCACGATCTCGTTGGAATGCTGGCTGAACTTCTCCTAGATGTGATAGGCGAGCTTCTGCTTGAATTCACAGGCGAGCTATTCTCCACTCCCGGCATCCAAACTCTGGGCCTCGTTGGAACCACTGACCGGAATCGAATTTTCGAAAGAATCGGCCGGTAGCGAAGGCTACGAAACGAACTCTGGTTGAGCCGACGTCGCGCCCTTCCGCGCTAAGATCAAATGGGAAGAGGCTGAGGCATTCGACTATGGGTATTGATACGACGACTGTGGGCTACTTGATGGGTTCCGTCTTAGGGCCTACCGACATCCGTCATCTCTTCAGGGTTATTGCTCAGCAGCGCATAGCCGACGCAGCGTCGTTGCGCGCCAATAATGCCGACGCCGATCGCGAGCTGAAAATTCTTGAAGAGGCCGATCTGATAGGTGCTTCTCCGAATCAGACCAAATACTATGTAACAGCGAAGGGCCTGAAGGTGGCGCGGGACCTGGATAGCCTTCCTGTCGGCTAACCATGCTGCTGGAGACCGCTGAAGCCAGCAAGAGCGTGGTTGTACCAGTCGCCGATGTCGCCCTGAGTCATCCTTGGGCATTCGTGTTCATGGTGATTCTCATGTTTGTGTTCGGAGTCGGGAGAGTCGCCAAAGAGACCAAGACTTCGGTCCGCTCGAAATCGTTTTTGAACTTCTGGATGCTTACCTACCTCGTCCTGTTAGCGGCACTGATGTCGCTGACAACCGCGATGGCATTGGTGCTGCTGGTTGATGAGAAGGGGCAGCCGCGCGTGACGTTCATACCGCCGTCCTTTATCTCAATGGCTGCTTCAGTAATAGGCGTCTTTGGGTTCGAGTTCCTTATACGCAAGCTCGTCATCGGCTTCGGAGAGACTCAGTTAGATTTGTCAACCAGCCTGCAGAACTTGGTCGACCAAGCCGTCGGTGCGGTCCTGAAAAAGGAAGCCAGCGGCTAATGGAGCTAATGGCCGACCACCGGAGTCCCGCCGCCCTGTCCGGTTGCGGCTCCTTTGGTCCCACCGATCTCAGCGAGGCGGCGAAGATCATCGAGAATCGGCCGTTGTTCCTCGGTTGTCACTGCTCCCTGTCCGATCAGCCTCGCTAACTGGGCCCGGTATGCATCGGCCGAACTATCGAAGGCCAATTGGAGTTCCGCCAGCGCTCTACGGACCCAATTCTCAACTAGCCGTCCGTGTGTCGAGAACGCCTCCGACAAGGGCTGTTCGAGGGCTGATCGAAGTTGGCCGTGGATCAGCCTTCGTTCCAGCGCGCGCGGATACCGCAGCCACGGCCGGTGGAAGCCTTTTCCGATCGGCGGGGGATCAAAGCGCGGCATCTCCCGGAGTGTGCGCAGAAGCTCTTCCTCCTCTGGCGCATCTTGCCGGCCAAGCGCGCTGGCGGCCTTTCGCGATGCCGCCGTCAAACTGCGGGCGAGGTCTTGGAGATACGCGTGCACCTGAGCGGCTGCACCGGCCGTCTTTGCGATTGCGCCGGCAACCACGGCGCCTGGATCGGTTTCACTGGCAGTCGGCCTTGTCCACGCCTCGAGCAGAGCATTCGCCGCGTCGTCGAGTGCATACGGCGTCAAACCGCGTATCTCGTCGGACGCGCGCAAACAGAACACCCGAGCCTCTTCGAGCTTGCCAGCGGCTTCGCGGAGTTCGCGTTCCACCGCGACCAGGTCCTCCTTCTGAGGCGCCGGGGCGGTTTCAGCCTGGTTCAATTTTGCCCTCAACGCGGCTTCCACTGCCTCGCGCAGCGCGCCAGTCTTCCTCCGGATTGATTCTTGAGCAAGTTCCTCGTGCTTTTCGGAGAGCGGGGCCAGTTCGCCGGCGAACCATTGATCCAGGAGGTGGGCGTGAGAAGGGGCTGTGCTGATCGAATGGACGCTGATCTCGACACCTAACTGAGCGCGAATCTGCCCGGCGGTGTAAACCAGCGCGGAATCAAGGTCGGAAGGCATAAGCAGGTCCGCTTTACTCAGCAAGACCTTGACGGGAATTGCCGCTTCATACAGGAGGCGGATAGTGGAGAGATCCTCGTCGTTCAATGGGGAGCCGGCGCCGATCAGAACCACGCCGAGATCGCACTGTGGCAAATAGGCCAATGTCTCCGCTGCTCCGGCCGTCGCCAAAGAGCCCAGGCCGGGAGTGTCGACAAACCCAAGCCCGCTTTTCAGGCGTTCGGAAGGCAGTTCCACAATCAGGCGAACGACGCCTTTGGCATTCGCAGGGTTGTGAACTTCACTGACGAATTCAGGCAGGCGCCCGATCGGAAGCCGTTCGACGCGGCGATCCGCAAAGCTCACCGTGAGCAAAGCTTCGCGGCCATGGATCAGCCTCGTGGGGACCGCCGTGATCGGGTTGACGCCAACCGGCAAGACCGTTGTCTGCAAGATGTGGTTCAGCAGCGACGATTTGCCGGAACTGACGCGGCCAAACACTGCGATTTCAAACCGGTGCGATTCAAGACGCTCCGCGATCATCGACAGGCGAGGCCGCAGCTCAACCAAGCCACGATCGGCAATGATCCGGTCCAAAAGCTGGAGTAGTTCGACTCCTCCAGCGGTTTGCTGAAGCCGCACCAGCCGGGCCTGGAGGTCAGCGGTGGAGCCTTCCTCCAGAAAACCGCCCATCCTCTCGAGCAGTCCCTCGAGTTCGGCACAGAGTCCTTGAAGCTGCGGCACCGCGCTCGCTCGAAGGTCGCCATAGCCTTCGAGATAACGCGGGGCCATCTCTTGCACGGCGATGCGCACGAATGTCAAGGTGACCCGGATGGAGTGAATGGAGCCGAAGCCCGGCCCTTGATGGACGATGCCCAAGCCATCCATCACCCGCCCAAGCTGATCGCGGAAGCGGGTTATGTAGTTTCGAATCAGTTTGACTTGAGCAGGCGAAACGTCCGGGACATACTTCGGAAAAATCGACTTCGATTCCGACGCGATGAGGATTGCCTCGACATCGGACAGCAGTTGGTCGGCGTACCTAGCGTTGCTCAAGAGGTGCCGCCGCTGAGCCTCGTTCAATGGGCTTTCGATCGCCATCGGGCCTTCCTCGACAACTCTGATGGGCGCGCGAAACCAGCGCCGTTTCCAACCTGTTCACGCATGGAGGAACCTGGTCTTATTGTCGAAGAGCGGGTCCAGGGGGACCCGCGCGGACCAGGGGGTCCGCCCCACCGTGCTCTCGAAGCCGTGATTTGTCCTGGTCGACGCAGGCGGATTAGCCTGCGTTTTTCAGGTCTCTAGACCCTTTCAAACCCCGAGATTCCTCTTAGGCTGCGGTCAGCGCCCAAACGCCGCGCGTCCCGCAAACTGCGCTTGCGTCCCCAGTTGCTCTTCGATGCGTAGAAACTGATTGAACTTCGCGACACGTTCGCTGCGGCACCCCGAGCCGGTCTTGATCTGCCCTGCTCCGGTCGCCACAGTCATGTCCGCGATGAACGTGTCCTCCGTCTCGCCCGAACGATGCGACACGAAGCTGCGGTAGTTGTTGCGCGTGGCCAGTTCGATGGTGTCGAGCGTTTCGGTCACCGAGCCAATCTGGTTGAGCTTGATTAACACAGCGTTGGCAATGCCTTTGTCGATTCCCTCCTGCAGAATCCGGGGATTCGTGCAGAAGATGTCGTCGCCAACCAGCTCGATCCGTGATCCAAGCGCGGAGGTGAGATCTTTCCAGCCCTGCCAATCGTTCTCCCCCATGCCGTCTTCGAGCGAAATGATCGGATACTGAGTCGCCCACGACTCCCAGATCCGAATGAGTTCCTGCGAAGCGATGGCTTTTTTGGTCGATTTGAAGAGGACGTACTTTCCGTCGTCCCACATCTCGCTGGCCGCGGGATCCAGACAGATCGAAATATCCTCGCCGGGTTTATAGCCGGCTTTCACGATCGCTTCCAGGATTACTTCTACCGCCTCGTCGTTGGACTTAAGGTCTGGTGCGAATCCACCCTCGTCTCCAACCGCCGTGCTGTAGCCCTTAGCGTGCAACACCTGCTTCAATGCATGGAACGTCTCCATTCCCTTGCGGATGGCTTCCGCAAAAGACGTCGCATTGTGCGGCGCGATCATGAACTCCTGGAAATCCACCGTATTGTCGGAGTGCTTTCCACCGTTGATCACGTTCATGCAGGGGACTGGCAGAAGACAAACATTGGAGCCGCCCATATACCGGTAGAGCGGCAGGTGGTGCGCGTTAGCGGCCGCGCGGGCAACCGCCATCGACACGGCTAGAATCGCGTTTGCTCCCAGCTTGGCTTTGTTCGGTGTTCCATCCAACTCAATCATGGCCGCATCTATGGCCCGTTGATCTGTTGCGTCCAGCCCATTCACTGCCTTGTTGATCGCGGCATTGATATGGCCCACGGCCTTCTTGACGCCCTTGCCACCGTAGCGGGCCTTGTCGCCGTCCCGCAGTTCGGCCGCTTCCTTTTCTCCGGTTGAAGCGCCAGACGGAACAGCCGCGCGCCCCATGCTGCCGTCAGCGAGAAAGACATCTGCTTCCACAGTCGGATTGCCGCGCGAATCCAGGATCTCGCGGCCTCTTACTTCAACGATCTTCGCCATTTATCACTCCCCTTCAATCTCTTACAATCGTCCAGACGCTGAAATAGCTCCTACCGCCTTCGGCAGGAGCTATCAGAATCAACATTCGTTGAGACGGTTACAGTGACTCCATCACCGTTCAAACTCTTGAACCCTCACTATATCGCACGCCGCCCGCTCAACTCGCGCGCTCATCTACTGTGGCGTTTTTCTGGCGGCTAAGGCGCGTCGGATGGCATCTGCGAACAATCGCGCCTCAGTTTCATCGCTGTCGTCGAGAGGCAAGCGCCAAATCTCGCCGGAACGCAGGCAGATACAAAGCTCAGGCTCATGCTCCGTGCGTTGGCACGTAACATCGGCAACCGCCGTAAACGGAGTCGAATAGCTCACTGTTCCATATGGTGCGCAGGTGGCTCCGCGGCGCTCGGTAATCCAGAGAAGCCGCCGCTGGGTCAGCAGAATCAGATCGGCGGCGGATCGCGTCTCTTTCCTGAACACGTTCCCAAACAAGCGCCGCCGCACTCGCCGGATGGATGGGTGAAAGAACCGTATCTGCGGCCGCTCCTGATCGTCGATCAGCTCCGTCTCCAGAGCATATTTGAACTTGTCATTCGGCGCGGCGCCGTAGTCGCGGCGCTCAGACAGCTCAATTTCAGCCTGATGTGTCTCTGTCGTTAGCCAACTGGCCTTCAACCTGGTCAGGAATCTCTCTACGATGACGGAACCGCGCCGGTTATAGCCGAGGTCCTGTTGAAGGCTTCCGCAGCGAAGTCCAATCCAGCCAATCAGCAGGATGCGGCCGCATTCGAGGGCCTCGATATCTCCTAGCGGGATGACGAGCTGCTGCTCTTTGGCTCGAGGATGGGCGACCACCCACAGGGCCTCATGCGTCAGCAGAAGAATGCGGGCGGGATAGGCGCGCCGCCTCAGCCAGTCCGGTTCGCTCTGCGGAAGGAATACACCGGCAACCAGATCCGATATGGCAGCGGGCGGGTCAAAATCCGCAGGCACATCGGCGGCGTTATTGATGGTAAGAGCCCAGATGTAGTCCCGAGAATCCATCGTAGACTCCGCCTGCCGAGCGAAGATTCAGGCTTACGGCGGGCTTGATCGTCTCAAGTTACCGGAGTACAATCAAACTGAAGTAGCGGTGGAGTTCGCTCAAGCCGTCTAACGGCCAATGACTCCTACAGTGATTTGCTGTGGGAGCTTTTGGCACCCTCCCTCCAGCAAACCACAACGCAGTGATGAGGAGACCAGTAAATGGGTCAGGTGTGGTTTGTCGCAGCCTTGTGGCTTTTGCTGGCGCTGGTCGCGGTCCTGGCGGCCAACTGGCTGCGGATCTCAACGGCGCTCTCTGAAATAGTTGTCGGCACGGTCGCCCAACTTGTCATCGGCGCCATTGCCGGCAGCAGTGCGTTGGGAGCCAAAGCGGAGTGGATCACATTTCTGGCAGGCACCGGCGCCATCGTGCTCACCTTTCTGGCCGGGGCTGAGCTTGATCCTGACGTGTTTCGAGCGAAATGGAAAGAATCTTCCGCCGTCGGGCTCGTTGGATTTTTCACGCCCTTCTTCGGAGCTGCGCTCGCTGCCCACTACATCCTCGGTTGGGGATGGCGTCCATCGTGGCTGGCGGGCGTGGCACTTTCGACGACGTCGGTGGCGGTGGTCTACGCTGTCATGCTTGAGCTCGGGTTCAACCAGACCAAGTATGGAAAAGCCATTCTCGCCGCGTGCTTTGTTAACGACCTGGGCACGGTTATTGCGCTCGGCCTGATCTTTTCGCCATTCACGATCAAGACGCTCATCTTTGTGGGAGCCAGCCTCGTCCTGTTCTTCGTCCTGCCTTTCGTCACACGTTGGTTTTTCGAGAGGTACGGCGGGCGCGTTTCGGAATTGGAAACCAAATATCTGCTGTTCCTGTTATTCGGGTTCGGCGGGCTGGCGGTATGGTCGGGCAGCGAAGCGGTTCTGCCGGCCTATCTCATCGGAATGGTGCTCGCCGGGACAGTGGGCAAAGACCACTTCCTGATCCGGCGCTTGCGGACCTTGACCTTCGGCCTGCTCACCCCGTTCTATTTCATACGGGCGGGCAGCTTTGTTTCGGTGCCGGCGCTGGTGGCCGCTCCGCTGGCCTTTGTCACACTGTTCTTCGCGAAGATGATCTCGAAACTAGTGGGCCTGCTGCCCACGGTACGCGCCTTCGGCTACAGCGGTCACGATGGAATTTACTACTCTCTGATGATGTCGACGGGATTAACGTTCGGGACCATCTCGGCCCTGTTTGGGTTGAATCACGGGATCATTGACCAGAATCAGTACTCGCACCTGGTGGCCACGGTGATTGGGAGTGCCGTGATTCCTACCGCCCTCGCCAACGCCCGTTTCATGCCGCGGCATCTGCTGCCCGGGAAGGAGCCGGAACCGGGAGATTCCATCTACGGAGAACCCGTAGGAGACCTGGACACATGAAACCAAACGGGCTCTTCCGATACCCGCTGCCGTGGGGCGGAACCCCTGTTCCGGGAGCGGCGCCCGGCCGCCCATCCCGAGATCGAGCCGTGATCTCCCGCCGATAATGAACATGGAGGCAGTATGCTGAGCAAAGGCCCCGCGAAAAAAGTCACAATCTTTATCAACGAAGACACGCAGCACCACATGAACGCGCTGCACGATTCCATCATGACCTTCCTCATGCACAAAGGAGTCTCCGGCGCAACGGCCACCCGGGCCTACACGGGCTTTGGGTCGCACCAGATGCTGCACACGCCCAAAATCGAGGTGATGGCGCAGCACCTCCCGATTCGGATCGAATTCATCGACACAAAGGAAAAGGTGGATGAGGTGCTGCCCACGCTTTACGAAATGGTGTCCGATGGTTTGATCGAAGTGCAGGACACGACGGTCGTAAAATCCGCGCGAAAGTCCACGAGGCCCGAGCCCAAGCTTCCTCATGACCGCACGCAGGGACCTGCCAAGCTCCTGCGCGTGTACCTGGGAGAGGCCGATAAATGGCATGAAACGCCGCTCTACGACGCCATTGTCAAGAAGCTGCTCATGATGGATATCGCCGGCGCAACGGTTTACCGCGGCATTCTCGGATACGGCGCGAAAGGCCATCAGCACAAGGCGACATTCCTGCATCCGACCCGCGACCTGCCCATCATGATTTCGGTGATCGATACGGCCGAGAAGATTTCCGACGCGGCCGGCGTGATTGAAGACATGCTCCAGGATGGACTGATTGTTATCTCCGACGCGGAGATTGTCCGCCTGGTGCGCAGTTCCCAAAGCGTTTCCAAAATGACGGAGGCAGCCAGTGCAACAGGGTTACCCAGCTAGACTCCTGCGCATTCACATCTCGGAAGGGGACCGGTTCAAGGGCAAGCCCCTCTATGAAGCGATTGTCGCCAAATGCCGTGAGTTGAAGATCGCTGGAGCCACGGTCTTCCGCGGCCTCGAAGGATACGGCGAGAGCGCCGAGATGCACAGGTCGCACCTGGCGCGCCATGACCAGCCCATCCTGATCTCGATTGTGGATTCGGCGGATAACTTGAGCCGCCTCGTTCCCATCGTTGAAGAAATGATGGATACCGGGTTGATCGCGGTATCGGATGTTCACGTTGTCCGCGTGCAGAAAAAGGTTCCCGCGCAGGAAGGTAAGGGTGCGTGAGAGCATAACGCCCCAGGACCATTCCGTCCCGCTGTTCGGACGGCAGGATGAGGTGCGAGCGCTCACGAATGCTCTGTGCGCCAGGAAGTCCTGCCTTGTCCTCGGCCCTAGAGGCATCGGCAAAACAAGACTTCTTGCGGAAGCACTTTCCATCGCGCGGCAACCCTACGTCTCTGTCGAAAGGCCGGAGGTGCTGCATGAGCTTCTGGTCGAGCTCGCCGAGCGCCTCTCATGTCCCATCGGCCGATTTGGGAGCGTCCGCAAAGCAACCAGCATTGCCCTCAAACCCGAGGTGCAGAACGTGCTTCGCCGAGAGCCCCGATGTCTGGTGATCGAGGATGTTGCCGGCGCCGACCCGAGAATGTATCGCTTTCTGCAGAAGGTTTACTACATCCCTGCGGTTTGTTTGATCGTCACCGCGACATCGCGCGATCGCCTGGGCCACCTGCATAAGTTGCTTTGGGATCCAAACGATGAGATCTCACTGAAGCCGTTGACCCGGCCGGAGGCGCTTAGCCTGTTCGAAGCGGCGTCGCGCATGTACCGCTTGCAGTCGTTCGATCTCGATGCGTTTCGCCGCAAAGTGTTGGCCGCTGCGCAAGGGAACCCCGGGCAGATCCTGATGATGTGCAGGATGGCCAGCCTGCCGGAATACCAGTACGGACGCCACATCAAGTTCCTGCCATTGCGAATCGATGCGCTAACGGCTTTCGTCTGATGGCAGAACCTGGCGCAGCATCGGTAGCCCCTGAGATCGTGCAGGATGTGCTTGGCACGGTCGAGGATTTGTGCAAGCGCCATGGAATCTCGGCGCTTGAAGATTACCTCGAAAGCTGCCGCAGTTTCGCCGCGGAAAAGACGCTGAACATCGCGGTGCTGGGGCGCTTCAAGGCCGGCAAGAGCAGTTTCCTCAATCATCTTCTTGGCCGGCCGCTGTTGCCGATCGGAGTAATTCCTGTTACCTCCGCTGTCACTGAGATCCAGTGGGGAGCGAGCGAGCGCGGCGAGGTTCTATTTACCGATGGCCGCAGGCTTACGGCGGCGGTGGATCAAATCGGTGATTTCATTTCCGAAAGCCGGAACCCCGAGAATTCCAAGCATGTGGCTCGCGTTCGCGTCGAGCTGCCCTCGATGGATCGCTACCCGGGAATTCGGTTCGTCGACACGCCTGGCCTCGAGAGCGTCCTCGAGCACAACACCGATGCTTCGATGGAATGGCTTCCCAATGTGGGGCTGGCGTTGGTTGCGGTCGCCGTTGACCCACCTCTGACTCAGCAGGATATCGAGCTGATCCGCAACCTCAGCCGCTACACCCCCAACATCTCGATTCTGCTCACCAAGGTCGACGTCCTGGATGAAAATGAGCGCGTTCAGGTGGAAGAGTTTGTGCGCAGGCAGCTTGCGCGTTATTGGAATGATGCCGTCCCTGTGTTTCCGTATTCAGTCCGGCCAGGCTTCGAGCACTTGCGCGCGGAGTTTGAGGGCCGCCTGCTGTCACAGGCGCAGGCCGATGCCGGCGGGCAGCGCGCGGCAATTCTTCGGCATAAACTCGATTCGCTCTTGACCGAATGTTGCGGGTATTTGAATGTCGCCCTCAAGGCGGCGGACGTTGCCGACTCGGAACGCGACGAATTGCGTCTCAGGATTCTGGGACAGAAGGAGTCGCTCAACGACACGCGCATGGCGCTACGGCTCATCGTCCGGCACGCAACGGCATCCACCCGGTCCGCCTTTGAAGGCTTCTTGCGCAATGACGAACTACCCTTGCGGCAGAGGCTTCTCTCCGGCCTCGACCTCGAGTTCCCATCCTGGACCCGGAGCTTGCGTTTCACGGCGGGCAAGTTCGATTCCTGGATGCGCGACAGCCTGACTCGCGAGATGGGAGATCTATCTAAGAACCACCGCAACGAGTTTGTCGAGCCTCTGCGGCGAGTCAGCCGCCAGCTTTCGCAATCGCTGCAGGACTTCCGGAACCGGCTTTCTGAACGGGTCCTGGAGACGCTCGGCGTTCCACTGCGGACCACCGAGGTGGAGCTGCCCGGGGAAGACCCCGGATCCCCCGATGTGCGTGTTGGCAGAATCTTTGACCATAATTGGGAGCTCCTGTCCTGGTTGATACCGATGGCGCTTGTCCGGGGCGCCGTGCTGAAGCACCTTCACCGCATGACGCAAGAGCTGGTCTACACGAACCTGTCACGGCTTGCGTCGCAGTGGGCGGAAGTTGTGAACGCGTCGCTGCTGGCGTTTGAGAAAGAATCCATCCGCAGGCTCGATGGGTTGATCGGAACCATTGAGAAGCTGCTCGAATCAGCCGGACAACAAGCTCCGCTCATTCGCAGAGATATCGAGCACCTGGAAGGGCTCCGTCGCAGACTGAATTATCGAAGCTCCTAGTAGCACGAGCCTGCAGGTCACTGAAGTTCTTTCCCCGTCGGTCGATGTCTCGGACGAGCTCTGTCGCTAAGGCGACAGTCACGCGTTCGACGGTGTCCACTTCATCCTCCTGGTATGATCGTGCTCTCCTCCGCGGCGTCGCTCACCCCCGAAATCGATTCTCCCTTTGTCCGGCAACATCGGTTTCCAATGCAAACAACCCGCCCGCGAATCGATCGCCGGGCGACGCGCCGAGTGCGGCTGTTGTGATGTAAAGAGTCTTGAGTCCATCTCCGCCGAAAGTGCAGTTCGTGATGTTCGGCGTGGGCATTTCCACAATCCGGTCGATGACGCCGCTCGGCGCCACGCGGACAATGCAGTCTCCCCCATAGCGGCAATTCCACAAATAGCCGCCGCTGTCGACAGCCGATCCGTCTGGAGCTCCGCGGCCGAAGCCCTTGAGAAAAGGCCGCGGATTCTTCATTTCGCCCTGATCACACTCGAATACATCTATGTTGTCCGCCAGTGAATCCGCAAAGTAGAACCGCGTGCGGTCGGGACTCCAGACAATGGTGTTCGAGATGCCGATGTTGCTCACGCATTCGCGCGCCTTGCCATCCCCGTCGATCCGATACAGCGCGCCGTCGGAGCCCCCCACTTCTCCGGCTGATCCATCCGCATTGACGTTGTTACGCATCGAGCCAACCCACAGCGACCCCCAAGGATCGACGCCCGCGTCATTGAGCCGCACCCTGGGCCAGTTCTGCAAACGGAAGATAGGCTCGCCGCGAGTGTCCGAGCGCGGCTCCCACAAAATCGCGCTGGAACCGAGCACCACCACCAGGGTTTCGCTGCTATCGGTGAGCAGCACGGCCGTCACCGGCTCATCGAAGAACCAGCTCCTGAGGCTCAAATCCCGCAGGGTCCAGCGATGAATCAGAAAGCGGTTGATATCGGTCCAATACACGGCCTCCTCTTCGGGATGCCACAAAACGCCTTCCCCGCATCGGTCTCCGGTGGGAACCACGCACACAACTTTCCCCATGCCAGGGCTGCCTGTCATGCAGGATTCCTTGTCCAACGTCTGTCGCGGTTAACATCGCCATCCCGGTCCGGGCCCGTGATTTTCCTGTTTCTCAACGCAAACTCCGACAAAAAGGCAAGTAGATAACAGCCCATGGCCATAACGTACAAAGCCTGGAAACCGAAATACATTGAATTGTACTCTAACAAGCCGCCGCAGATCGCACCTAACAGGTTCATGGCCATGATCGCGGATATCTGCCTGGTGGTCGATAACAAGGTGGAAAAGACAATCCCCGACTTCAGGCGCAATTTCCATTCTAGGTACTAGGTTGCCGAATATACCCAACTGTCGCACCACGGGCTATCTTTTCGACCTTGCGGAATCAAGTCTCAGCTAAGTTCCACAGTCAAACAGTCAAGTCATCTTGAATGCCCTTATTTCTCCGTGGAGGGCAGAGCATACGCAATATACTCGCCCGAGTAAGATCCGCCACTAACCGCTATGACGATATATTGCTTTCCGTTCACCATATAGGTCATAGGCGAGCCGCTCTCCTGCGCCGGCATATAAACTGCGCCAACCTCTTTGCCGGTTGCCTTTTCGTACGCCCGCAGCATCGCGCCCCGAGGGTGCGCCGATGTTCGGGTCACCTGGCCATCGCCGGCAATAACTAAAGTCTTAGTAACCAAAGTGCCGACGTTCCAACCCTCTTGCCCGGTGCGCGGGATATCGAGCCCTTTGAGAGCGGGGTGATTGCGAATAAGATCCGGCGTTTCGCCGTGAGGAATCTGCCACAGAATCTCGCCGCGATCGAGGTCGATAGCCGAAATCGTCGAATACGGCGGCTTGATCAGCGGCAACCCTTGCACATTCAAAACGGTCCACTCAGCCTCGGGGACGGATTTCTTCTTAGCGGCTGCGATCGCATCCGCGCTGCTGCTGTCACCGGCTGCATTGATCATCTGCGCTTGTTTTCCAGCGGTGCCGTAAACGTACCTCATATCCGAAAGTTCCGTGGGAGGAGGAACCAGCCCGACGGGCTCGAGGCAGGAGTTGCAGGCATAGGCGTACACGATGTGAGTTTCGGGATCGTAAGAGCCGCCAGGCCAATTCGTGCCGCCGTCCGACGTTCCGAGAGTAAGTGAGCCAAGCGGACCACCCGCCTTACTCACTATAGGAGGCGTAAATACGGGACCCAAGTGATATCTCGAAGCGATATCCTCGGCCTGCTTCCGCAAGGCGGGCGTGAAATCGATCAAATCGTCTATGGCAACGCCGTTGCGGCTATAAGCAGGCGGCTTGGTGGGAAACGGTTGCGTCGGCGAATACCACTCTCCTGGCGTGCTGCCAACCTCAACCGGACGCTCTACGATCGGCCAGATTGGTTTCCCGGTTACTCGATCGAACACATACAGGAATCCCTGTTTGCTTGGCTGGGCTACCGCCTTCACCTTATGGCCGTCGACAGTAATGTCCGCAAGAATAGGCGCGGAGGATATGTCCATATCCCAGAGCGGATGGTGTACTAACTGGAAATGCCACTTACGCTCGCCGGTCTTCAGATCGACACAAACCAATGTTTCGCCAAACAAATCATTTCCGGGCCGGTGCCCGCCGTAGAAATCGCCGGTCGGGGACTCCACCGGGAGATACACCAACCCGAGCTGCTCATCAACGCTGATCTGAGTCCACACGCCCGTGTTGCCGGTGTATTCGGCTGAGCCATTCAGCCAGGTGTCATAACCGAATTCGCCTTTTTTCGGGATAGTGTGGAATATCCAAAGGCGTTTGCCCGTGCGGACGTCGAATCCTCGGACGTAGCCTTTGTTGTTGCGCATGCTCTTGGGTGTAAAGCCTTCCCTGAAAGCTGCGCCAATAATCACCGTGTCCTTGGCTACGATCGGCGTCGCGTGAAGGCCGATTTCTCCAGTGGTTAAGTCGGGCTCGATGGTCTGATCGTCATTGAGCTTGAGATCCACGGCCCCGTCTTCTCCGAAAGAGGGCACCCTCATGCCGGTCTTTGCGTTCAAACAAATGAGTCGAAACCCCGGAGTTACATACAGGATGCGTTCTTCTTTGCCGTCTGACCAGTAGGCCAGCCCGCGTCCCGAGAGCTGCCGGGGCGCCGCGGCCCCGCGCGCTCCCTCATGCTCGCCATGCACCCACAGCAGTTCGCCCGTGGCGGCATCGAGCGCTACCACCGCGCGCCGCGTGCCGCCTGTGGTGTATAACACTCCCTTAACCATGAGCGGCGTTCCCTCGAGCTTGTACTCCGGATGATTGCCCAACATGTCGGTCTTGAAGCGCCAAACCACTTCGAGGTCGTTAAAGTTGGAGGCGTTGATCTGGTCCAGAGGCCGGTATCGTGTACTCGCCAGATCGGCGGCGTAGGTGGGCCACTCCATGTCACGCTGCGTAAGCGCAGCCACGGGGCCTTTCGCGCTCGGCTGCCCTAACGCAGGCATCACATTGAGAAACCCACTGAGACACCCGAGAACAGCCCACAGGCGCAGTGTCTTATCACCAGTTTTGTGCTGGCGGGCTCGCTTCCCGGCCATGCTCTTGCTCGCGCTCGTTTCACTCATGCAGTAACTCGTCACCCCATTTGCTTGATCTGTTGCAGTGCCTGCTTGACTTGTGTTTTCTGCTTGTCCGTCACATCGAGTTGCGGCGGCCGCTGATATGTCTCGTGAGTTCCCGCTTGCAGGCTCAGGGCGTACATCATGGGGCCATATTCGTCTACGCCAGCCGCTCGCAGCAGTTTCAGTGACGTGTTCATCCTGGCCAGCGGCTCATCGATGCTCTTGCCCGCTCTTTTGGCTGCGAATACGGCTGCTATTTCCTTGGTGAAGGCATTGCCTTCCTGCAGGATGGCTCCCATGCCATGGTCCAGCGCAATCTTTAGATTGTTGTCCGTTCCGCTCCTCATATTCAGGTTCGGGAACTGTTCCACAAACTGCTGGTAGCCTTTGCTGTCGCCAGTGGAATCCTTGATCCCGGTCAGGTTGGGATACTTCGCGAGGTAGCGCAACAGCGGATGCTGGATGGGCACGCCGCTTAAGCCCGGGATGTGGTACAGGTTGATCGGAATGGACACCTGTTCGAAGATCAGCGAGTAATACCTCTCCAGCCCTTCCAATGCCGGACGCTTGAAATAGAAGGGTGGAACGATCAGCAGGCCATCCGCTCCGTTAGCCGCGGCATGCCGCGAGAGTTCGATGGTCTCGGGAAAATTGCATGTTCCGGGCGCGACGATGATGTTCAAGCCGTTCCGGTACTTGAACGCAGTTTCCGCGATTTTCTTCCGCTCGGCCAGAGAGAAAGCAGAAAACTCGCCCGTGGTGCCCAACACCACTACCCCGTCGGCTCCGCACTCTTTGAAGTAGGCCAGCATGTCCTTGTAGACGCCTTCTTCAAACTTCAAGCTCTTGTCACAGGGAGTGCCCGCCGCAACCCAGAACAGGCATTTGTTTTGGCCGGATTCGCCGCTGCCGGGTGGGAGCCCTGGGCCCGATTCCTCCGCCGCCGCGCCCGCCGCTCCCACAGCCGCCGTCGTTCCGAGAGCTTCGAGAAATATCCTTCGCGTGGTCCGCACAATCCCCTCCCCGTCTTGATTCGCCGTCGTTGGCTCGACCAAGCGCTGGCTTCGCCAGCAGCCTGAAAAATCCGAGGGCGCGAAATCCAGCCTCTCCAGCATATTCCACAAGACGCTTTACCCTGGGGCCTGTCGCGCGAATTAACTTGGCTCGTAATTCAGAAAAGACGCCGGTGCCGAGATCATGACATTCGGCGCCGTCGAGGCAATGCCATCACAACAGCGACCGGCCCACTTGACACGAGATCTGTGTACACGTATCATGTGTGTATGAATATCACCCTCTCCGTCGAAGACGAAGTGCTCCACGAAGCAAGGCGGCGGGCAGAGGCCCAGGGCGTGAGCGTCAATCAACTGGTCCGTGAGTATTTGCAGAAGCTGGCCGGCAAACATGATCCGGCGGCTGACGCCGAGGCGTTCGAGCAGCTCTCACGGTCGGCGCACGGCAACTCGCACGGGTGGAAGTTTGATCGCGAAGAGCTGCACGAGCGTCGATAAACGTGGAAGCGATAAAGGGGCTTGCGTTTTTCGACACGAACATTCTGGTGTACGCCGACGACGACGACTCGCCCGAAAAGCAGGCACGCTCGATCGAACTCTTTGCCTGGCATTTCCGGCAAGGGACGGCGGTTGTGTCGCTGCAGGTTCTCCAGGAGTATTTTGCAGCAGCAACGAGGAAGCTGCGCGTGGCGGCGGAGATCGCGCAGAGGAAGGTTGAGCTTCTGTCTCACGCCGGCGTTGTGCGATTCGAGGCCCGCGATGTCGTCTCGGCGATCGAGCTGCACCGCCTGACGCAGATATCTTTTTGGGATGCACTGATTGTTCACGCAGCCCGCTACGCAGGCGCCGCCGTTTTGTATACCGAGGATCTGCACCCGGGAGCCGTAGTGGGCGGAGTACGCGTGGTGAACCCATTCTCGGGGATCGATCGCGGCTGACTCAGGCTCGGCCGAAAGCGGGATTCGAGGCCTCTGACTGTCTCGCACGCCGATTTCTCCAGGAATGTCTGGCGTGCCGTCGCGAAGTGCCGAGGTTATCGTGCCTTGAGCAGATTACTGGTGGTTGCTACAGGGGTATACTCGCAAAAAAACTGGAGGCGTTCCGTGATACTACTTCCCCTGACTGATGCGGGCGAGATTCGTTCAGCGTTCCAGAAATTCGCGGCTGGGCTGAAACAGGGTGCGAGGCCGCTCCGCTGCACACTCGGATGGAAGGGTGGCCGCGCGACGGTGACCGTCAACTGGCAGCAGCGCCGCGGGTTTTGGGGCGGCTCGCGCATGAATCCAGGGGAGGGGCATTACTGGTGCCCGTTTGGCACGCGAGACACTGCGAATGCAGGTAATTTTCGCATTATCGTGGAGATCAACTCCCCTAAGCGCGGCCGGAACTTGCGGTGCGGGGGCGTCTTCGCCCGGGATCCGAAGGGTCGCGTGTGGATCACGCATACGGGCCGCGTCGGCGGCGGGCGCAAAGGCATCGGCAAGCGCAGTTTCCTGGCGTATTATCCGCAGAACCGAGCCTACCTCAAGTGGCCGGATGGGGAACAGACGGAAGTCGTCCAGCTCGGCATGCTGACCGATGTGGACGGCATGAACGCGGCGATTGGCCGGTTCGTTGGGGCGGTCAGAGAATACAAGGGCCTGACGGAAACAAGAGGCACTACCGGAAAGGACTGGTTGCCGGGATGCCTGCGGTTCACGCCGGAGTTCTCCGGGCGACGGAAAGCCTATCAGGCGGGTGGTTGGGTCAGGAGCACCGCCACACACGGCAAGGTCGTTACAGCGCTGCATGCGGTTCTCAAGGCTCGAGGCTTTACCGCGTACAACGATCAACGGCGGGACCTCTTTCTCTACGAGAGGGGTGCAACGGCGTGCTTGTTCGAGGTCAAGACCGATATCGGCACGAACAGCATCTATAAAGGCGTCGGGCAGTTGCTGCTCCACGCGGCAAGCGATCGCGGCAAGCCGACCTGTGTCCTGGTCGTTCCCAACGACCCAACGGAAATGACGCAGCGCGCCCTCGACGAGATCGGTATCCTCGTCCTGACGTACAAAAGCAGGAAGGGAAGGGTTACCTTCATAAACCTCGACGGCGTCCCCGGCATGGCATGCGAATGACGCTCCTGCCGCTTGAGTCTCTAGAGAGTTGGGGCTTGTTCCACCCTCCGCTGCGATACGCTGTTAAGCTGTGAAATCCGCAACCCTTCTTGTTTTTGGCTGTTGCTGGATTTAAGCCCTTCCCATGAGTCTTAACCTTACTCCGCTTGACTGGCTGATCTGCATGTTCGCATTGGCCGGCAGCGTTGGATATGGCCTGTTCTTGTCCCTGCGCCGCCACGCGAGCGAGAGCAGCGCCGGGTTCTTTCTGGCGGGACGGTCACTAACCTGGCCCGTGGTTGGCGCCTCGCTCTATGCCACAAACATTGGAACGGAACACCTGGTCGGCCTATCCGGTGACGGATATCGATATGGCCTCGCTGCCGGGACCGTCGAGCTCACCACCTGCGTTGCCCTGGGATTGTCTGCGGCATTTCTCTATCCGTATTACCTGCGCAACAAGGTGTTCACCATCCCGGAATTTCTGGAACTGCGCTACAACTCCACGGCGCGAGTCTCGTTTTCGGCTCTGATGCTTGTGATTTCCATCATGACGAAAATGGCATTCCATCTGTATGCCGGCGCGCTTGTCCTGCACGGACTGATTGGCTGGGACATGATGACCGTGGTGGCGTTGATGGGCGCCATCGCCGCCGTGGTCACTATCGTCGGCGGCTTTACCGCGGTTGCCTATACCGATTCCATCCAAACCGGCATCATCATTCTCGGCTGCGCCGTGATGGTGTTTGTCGGGCTCGATCGAGCCGGCTGGTGGCCGGGACTACTCGTAAAGGTTCCCGCGGCCATACACATCGCCAGGCCCGCGAGCGACCCGAATTACCCGTTCTGGGGGGTGGTCTCCAGCGTGTTTTATGGCGGGCTGTTCTATTGGGGGATGGACCAAGTGAACGTGCAGCGCGTCCTGGGCGCACGCGATCTACAGCAGGCCCGCTGGGGAGCGATGTTCGCGGCCTTGCTCAAGCTGACCCCGGTTTTCCTGTTCGCACTTCCCGGCGTTATTGCGCTGGCGCTTTTCCCCGGCCGCGATTCCAAATCCACGTTCATCATTCTGCTGAACGAGTTGATGCCGGCCGGGCTCCGCGGCCTCGTGTTGGCCGCGCTCCTGGCTTCGTTGATTGCCTCCACCCTCTCAGTAATGAACTCCGTATCGACGCTCGCGATACGCGACATGGTGGTGCGCTTTCGGCCAAACACCTCAGATCGCGCTCAGGTCTTCCTCGGCCGTTTCGCCATTGTCATCGCAGCGCTGCTCGGAATCGTGTCCGCGTATCTGGTTTACAAAACTCCCGACGGGCTGTATAAGTATCTGCAAACCATTTCGATTTACCTGGTAATGCCGCTCGCGCCTTCCATCTTTTTCGGCATCTGCAGTAAGCGCGTCACCGTGAAAGGAGCGGTGGCCTCCGTCGCCGTGGGCGTAGCGCTGTCGGCCCTTTTCGTCACCGACCAACTCATCGGGCCGGAACGCGGAGCGCAGTTGTTCCCCTGGTTCCATCGTGAACTGACGCTCAACTATACCTATCGGGGCCTGTGGTCCACCCTTCTGGTCACGGCTACGCTATTCGCCGTCTCCGCGTTCACGCGCCCGAAAGATCCCGAAAGCCTGAAAGGCCTTACCGTGGATTGGGGAGGCAAAGCAGAGGCTCTCGGCGGCCTCACCGACTGGCGCGTTCAGCTCGCGATCCTGAGCATCGCCTCGGTCCTGCTCTATTGGTGGCTTTGGTAAGAGGGTCGAGCGCGGCGCCCATCCCGCTGAGGTAAGAAACCCGCACGGAGACGCCGAATCAGGTGTCCCACGGGTTGATGATCCGGAGGCCGCAATTATCGAAATCACTCACGTTGCGTGTGGCAAGAGCCGCGCGGCGCGCCGCGCAGATAGCGGCAATCATGCCATCAAATTGTGCGATTGGCCGGCCCGTGGAGTTACGAGCGGCAACGATCTTCGCGAAGTTCCGCGCGGACGCTTCTTCGAAAGCGAGAATCCGCCCTTCGAAATCTTCTGAAAACAGCTTGCCGGCGGCAGCCAAGAGACTCACCTTGCGTTTGCCGGCAGGCAACAACTCCAGTCCATATAGAACTTCCGCCTGCGTAATCGCCGTGAGGAACACCTCCGCTGGCTCCTGAGCCGAGAGCCAAGTCACGACAGCGGTGGAAGGCGAGGGTTTGAGGACCTCAGAGAGAACGTTCGTGTCGAGCACGATCATTTGGAGAATTTCGGGGGCTGCCGGACTAGCTCACGCGAAGGAAGAGAGAGTTCCACGCCTCCAAGCGGCGCGAAGCGCTGTCTGATCGAGTCGGCCAGATTCGCTTTACGATGCGGCTCCGGCGCAAGCCCTGCGCGGAGGATCTCGCGGGCCTCTTCCTCCATGGACCGGCCATGGCGGGCGGCACTCACGCGAAGGCGCGACTTGACGGCGTCGTCTAGCCGCCGGATAGTAATGCCTGCCATAATGCAATGATAGCATTGCAGTCATTGCTAGCGGAGCTTTTTGCCGGGCGTTTCCTGACCGTTCTGATGCAGCGTGAGGCCCACTACTTGCCCGCCGGCGTCCTTGCTAAAGGTGATCCGAGCTTCCACCACTTTCAGGAAGAACTCGTTTTCTTTGGCTGCGAAGATCTCGAAGCGGGGCTGGTTGGTGGCTTGCTCGTAGAGGTGGCCGCCATCGGTCGTGATCTTGATGCTGAATCCCGGCGCCAGCTCATACTCGCCGGTGTAGCTTTCGAGAATCTTCGGATCCACCTTTATCTCCGGCACGGGCGGCTCGAATTTCTGCGCCGGATACCGCGCGTCGATCAGGTGCAGCCCCATGTCGTCGATATCGAAGAACGTATCGCATAGAACCACCGCTCCGCGTTTAGCGCCCGGATCGAAACCAATGAACGCGTGATAGCCGGCCGTGCCGCCGTTATGCCAGACGATGGAGGAGCCGTATTTGCGCCATATGTGCCAAGCCATGGCGATATCCAGATCCGCTACTCCGGTGGCGTGATTCACGGAAAGCATGCGGTGGAATGCCGGCTTCAGAGGCGTATCGGTCAGATCCATGGCCGCCGCCAGAAACTTGAGCATGTCGTTGGTCGTCGAGCGTAGCGCGCCCGCGCCGGCCAGCGCATCGAAATCCCAGTTGGCGACCGGCGCCAGGGCGGCATCGTGCCCGTGCGCCAGACGATTGCGTTGATCCGCGGACAGCACAACCGAAGTACTCTTCATGCCGAGCGGTTCCAGAATGCGCTTCTTCACCATCTCGCCGTAGCTTGTGCCGTTGCGCGCAGCCAGCGCATATCCGAGCAGCCCGACAGCGAAATTCGAATACAGATACTTCTCTCCTGGATCACTCAACAGTTGCGCACGCGCCAGGAAATCCAGAAGCTTCTTCCCGTCGTAGGCAGCGTAGGGGTTGGTTGGGTCCGTTGCGCCGCCCGTCGGGAGGAGGTTATCCGGCAGCCGCGGCAGCCCGGAGACCTGCATGGAAAGATCGAGCAGCGTGATCGCCTTGCCGTTGCGCGATGGGACCTTCGATCCCGCCGGCAGATACTTCTCGACTGGATCGGCGGCCTTCACTTCGCCGCGCTCGATCATGTCCGCCAGCGTGAGCGACGTGAAGACCTTCGTAATCGATCCGATCTCGAAGACCGTATCGCCGTCGAGCGCTATGGCCCGATCCTCGGAAGCGCGGCCCCGCGCGAACACGTGCGAGCCGCTTGCGTCCAGCGTCCCAGCCACGATGCCCACTGCCTTTCCGCTTTCTTCGATGCGGTTGGCAAGCAGCGCCGTCACCTCATCCGCGGCCGGAGGCGCCGCCAGCACGCCAGCAGCCGCGAGCGATATCACCCATAAGGCACGTTTCATTTAACTTGTCTCCTCCCGATTCCGTGGATCAAGACCCCTTGTATCCCTCAACCGTACGCAAATCCTCGATCTCCTGTTGAAGCTTCTGCAGTTTTCGCTTCCTTATCGGAAAGAACACCGCGAGCCATATGGCGAGAAGAACGAAAAGAGGCGCCACGCTGAACAAGAGTCGTGGGTCATCGAGCGACTTGATTAGTACTGGCGCCACAACCATCGCCATGCCCAGGAAACAGAATGTCAGACCCGCCTTGCGCCAGACGTGCCGGTTATAGTCCCGCCGCTTTTCAAGTTCACTTCTGTAGGACTGTAGCGTGGTCTCCAACGCCCCATCCGGCCCCTGCGGCCTCGGCCAAATCCATTTGTACGCCTGATACGCAAAATAGAGGCACCAGAGACTTAACAGCCCCAATCCCATGCGCGGAAGCAACTCGTGGGCCGTGGCGCATGCCCGCGCAAAGAATAAGAAAAGGAAAATGCCGAGTAAGATCGAGAAAATCGCTTCAAATCGGGCTCTTTGTTGACGCTGTTGCGCTTTGCGGCGTAGTTGATCTGCTGACATTTTGAATGGCTCCTTATTAGGCTGGTTTTGCCAGATATTTCGAGGGTCGTTCATGGGGAACTCACTTGGCATGCAGTGCTCCTTCGTCGAACCAGCGCTTCAGGATGTTCTTGATGCGGTGAACTTTCATCGCGACGTTCGCCGGCGATAATCCGGTGATTTCACTGATCGAGCTGGCGTCCATCCCCTCGAGATAGGAAACGATAATCTGCCGGTCGAGCGGTTTCAGGCGCTGGACCAGCATCGAGAGACGGTCGAGCGCATGGGCCTGGCCGGCGGCGAGCTCACCCTGGTCATCGCCGGGCATGGCCTCGATGTTCTCGATGCTCACCAGCCTGTTCCTGATCCGCCGCTGCCGGATCACATGCCCCGTGGCCACGTTGTGCGCGACGCGGTAAATCCAGGTTCTCAGCGAGCATCTCTGGTCGAAAGAAGCGAAGCTGCGCCAGAGATGCAGATGAATCTCCTGGAGCAGGTCGCGGCGCGCTTCGGGATCGAGTTCATAGGCTCGCGCCAGCCGGTCGAGCGAAGCGCCGAAGGTGTCCGCTGCTTGTTCGTACAGAGAATCCTGGCTCACGTCGGCACGCGGTATAGGTTCAATCCCTCGCACAACTAAGTTAGTCGCTGGCCGCCGAGTTTTCTAACAGACCCATTGCGGTTAGTTTTGACAGCAGTATCCTGTCCCAGGGTTCGCCTCTGATCTCGAGAGGCCAACCTGCCGCACGGGTGGTCTAGTGAAAGTCCAACTATTTGGCCTCGATAACCTGCCGCGGATGAAGAGCCGTTATCCCGGCATAGCGCTGGAAATCCCGTTCGTCCAGAGTGAGGAGACTGGGAACGACGTGCACCAGCATGGAAGCGACGAGCCGAGCATCATGTACCTGTGCTCCAGCCACCCGGTATTGAACAATCAAGCGGCGCCATTCAAGGTGAACAAGTTCGTTTTCCGTTAGAAGCCGGAACCCGGCTTCTATTAGTCTGGCGCGCGCATCGGTCTCGGTGATCGACAAGCCGAAGCCGTTCCTGTCAATTGGCCGAGTGCAGACATTCCAGAACTCGACCAGGTTCTGCGCTGCGTAATACAACTGGTGCCCGCGGGCCAGAAGTTTGTCGACAGCCGTGCGAACGGTCGGGTAATCGAGGCCGGACGGCTCCACGAGGCGCAAGAGGATATTGGTGTCAGCGAGGACGGGCAAAGCCGGGCTCAGTTGTAATCCTCGTAAATGCTGTCGCGGCTAAAGGCGGTCGAGGGTAAATGAGGCAGGCCCTTCCCCATCTCTGCCAATGTGTCGAGCGTTGCCCCGAACTCTTGCAGCCCAGCCGATGGGGGCGCCTGCGTTCGCGCGAGATCTTCTATCGCGTTCTGGAGATAAGCGTCGAGGGGAACCCCCCTTGCTGTCGCTTGAGCATTCAGCGATGCTTCAATCTCCGGTTTGAGTTCTAGCCTAACAGTCATGACGGCCTTTTGGGCTCTCAAGCTAATCATCGCACTCCTGGCAGCCGACCTTCGTGTGGCCGGCGACGCAAGGCGTGCCGGATGCGCGCCGCCGGGATCATAGAATGAAGGAAGCCATGGGCCGCCTTTATACACGCGCCGGACTGATCGAACAGCGGCACGCCTGGAAAGAGGCCGGCAAAAAAGTGGTCTTCACGAATGGCTGCTATGACATTCTCCATCCGGGCCACGTTCGTCTGCTGGAGCGCGCGCGGTCGCTTGGCGACGTCCTGATTCTCGCCCTCAATACGGATTCCAGTGTCCAGCGTTTGAAAGGCCCATCTCGGCCGTTCTTCTCCGAAAACGACCGGGCGGCACTCGCACAGCACTTGGAAGCAGTCGACGCAGTGACGCTGTTCGACGAGGACACACCGCGCGAACTGATCGCGGCGCTGCTGCCCGACGTGCTGGTGAAGGGCGCCGACTGGACTCATTTCATCGCCGGTCGCGAGGAGGTGGAGGCCGCGGGCGGCGAGGTTCTGGCGCTGCCGCTCGAGCCCGGCTATTCCACCACGAATATCGCCGAGGCAGTGCTCGAGCGCCGTGACGCTGCCGCCCGGCAACTTGCGCACGCGGCAGCCGAAAACGCGTGACGCACCCGGCAATCCGCGATCTGTTCCAGTCGGCCGGCCGCCAACCGGCTTTCCAGGACCTGCTTCGCCATCTCACACGCGGCGAGCACGGGCCGTTTTCTCTGACGGGAATCAGCGTCACGGCCAAGGCGCTTTACCTTACGTTGCTCTATCAGGCAACCGAGCGGCCGCTGCTGATTATCTGCGACGGCAATCGCGAGGCCGAATCCCTGATAGAGCCACTCGAGGCGTTCTTTCACCTGCTCATCGACCAGCGCGATTTGCCGCCCCCGCAACTAATTCCCGCCCTCGACGTGCTGCCGCAGCAGCGGCTCTCGCCACACAGTGAAATCGCCGAGCGCCGGGCAGTGGGATTGTGGCGCCTCTCGACGCAGCGCGTCCCGGTGACCATCGCGCCCGTGGCCGCCGCGCTCCTTCGCACGGAATCCGCCGAGTTCTACAGGCAGCTTGCACTGCAGCTTCGAACCGGCGAAGAGATCCCGATAGAAGACCTCGTTCTGCATCTGGAATCGATCGGCTATCGCAGAAGGGAGCCCGTGGAGATGACGGGCGAATACTCGCTGCGCGGGGGCATTCTGGACGTGTTTCCGGGTGAAGCCGCGAAGCCCGTCCGCATCGAATTCTTTGGCGATGAAATCGAATCCATCCGCCGTTTCGAGGTCCAGAGCCAGCGCTCGATTCTGAAAGTGAATTCGGTTCTAGTGCTGCCTTTGGTGGAGTATCCGAAATCACCCCAACTGCTGGGGCAGCTTGCGGAGGCCGCCGGCGTGTCTCAATCGGACGAGGCGCCGCTCTCCGGCGATGTTTTTCCTGGTTGGGAATACTTTGTTCCACTGGTTCGGCCGCGTACCGACAACATTTTGTCGTTGAGCGCCGAGGCCTGCATCATCCTGGATGAACCCGCCTCGATCGCCGCCGCGGCCGCGCGCTTCTGGAAGCGCCTGGTTGAGCCGGATCGAGCCGCTGCGCCCGCGTTCCAACTCAATCCGGAATTGAATTATGTCGAGTGGGAATCGCTTCGGAGATTGATCGACGGCCGCACGGCGATTTCGCTCGAGGAACTGGAACTGACGGCCGGTTCACCGGCGCCTGAGGACCAAGCTGCACCAGTGAGCAGCGCGGCCCCAGGGCACTTCTACATTCCCACTCGCCCCTCGCTGACGTTCCACAACAACATGATGGCCGCCGTCCGGGAAGCCAAGGAGATGGTGGCGCAAGGGCTTCGGGTGGCCTTTTTTGGCGCGTCCACCGGAGAGCTGGAGCGCCTCGCCGATGTTCTCGAAGAGTACTCGGTGCCGTATCAACTGGGCCTGGAGTCGGCGGAAGGGCGCTCCGCGCTTACTGACCGCGCCTACCACGCCGGCGCCGTCTCGAGCACTTACCTGATCAAGGGCAGAGTCCGCCGCGGCGTGGTTCTACCCGATTCGAGCCTCGCCATCCTGGGCTGCGAGGACCTGTTCGAAGCTTCCGATCTCATCGCCCGCCAGCCCGCCAAGAGCGCGCTTGCAGCCTTCGCCGCCGATATCGCCGACCTCAAGCCCGGCGACTACGTGGTGCACGCGACGCACGGCATCGGCAAGTTCCTGGGCATTCGTGAAATCACTCACGACGACCAGAAGGGCGATTTCATGCTGCTCGAATACGCAGCGGAGTCTAAACTCTACGTTCCTCTGACACGGCTTGACCTGGTGCAGAAGTTCCGCGGCGCGGGCGAGGGGACGCCATCGCTCGACCGGCTAGGCGGCGCGACCTGGGCGAAGACCAAATCGCGCGTTAAGGCCAGGATGCGCGACATGGCCGATGAGCTGCTTCGGCTCTATGCGCAGCGGCGCCTCAGCGAGGGGTTTTCCTTCTCGGCGGACAGCAATTGGCAGCGCGAATTCGAAGACGCGTTCGAGTACACACCCACCGCTGATCAGATCACCGCCATGACTCAAATCAAGGCCGACATGGAAACCGGGCAGCCCATGGACCGCTTGCTGTGCGGCGATGTGGGTTATGGAAAAACCGAGGTGGCGATGCGCGCCAGTTTCAAAGCGCTCGGCGACGGCAAGCAGGTGGCTATTCTGGCTCCCACCACTGTCCTCGCCTTTCAGCACCTCGAGACCTTCAAGCGGCGCTTCGCCTCGTTCCCCGTCCGCATCGAGCTCGTCAGCCGCTTCCGTTCGACGAAGGAGATCAAGCAGACTCTCGAAGAACTTGCGGCCGGCAAAGTGGACGTGGTGATCGGCACACACCGCTTGTTGTCAAAGGATGTCGTGTTCCACGATCTTGGCCTGATCGTCATTGATGAGGAGCAGCGCTTCGGAGTTAAGCACAAAGAGCGTCTGAAGGAAATCCGGCACAATGTCGACGTGCTGACCATGTCGGCGACGCCCATCCCTCGCACGCTCCACATGTCGCTGCTGGGTCTGCGCGACATGTCCATCATCGAGACGCCGCCCAAAGACCGCTTGACCATCAACACCGTTGTCGCGCACTTCAACCCCGATCTGATCCGGAGCGCAGTCGAGCAGGAGGTCTCGCGGCAGGGCCAGATTTACTACGTCCATAATCGGATCGACTCGATTTTCGAGCGCGCGGCTTCCATCCAGCAGTTGCTGCCCAACGTTCGGATTGGCGTGGGGCACGGCCAGATGGGTGAGGCCGAGCTGGAGCGCGTGCTGCTGGGCTTCATGCGCCACGAATTCGACGTTCTGGTGTCAACCACCATCGTCGAGAACGGCATCGATATTCCACTCGCGAACACCATCATCATTGAGAACGCCGAGCGCTACGGCCTCAGCGAGCTGTATCAGTTGCGCGGCCGCGTGGGGCGCTCGAACCGCCGTGCTTACGCTTACCTGCTGGTGCCGGCCGACACCCAGCTTTCCGAGATTGCGCGCAAGCGTCTCGCGGCGTTGAAGGAATTCAGCGATCTGGGCGCTGGGTTCAAGATCGCCGCCCTCGATCTGGAGTTGCGCGGCGCGGGAAACCTGCTCGGTGGTGAACAGCACGGCCACATCGAAACCGTGGGCTACGACACTTATATTCGCCTGCTCGAGGAGACCGTGCAGGAGCTCAAGGGAGAAGAGGTTGCGCCACAGATCCACGCCTTACTAAATCTTGGTTTGGAGATTCGGATTCCATCGAGCTACATTTCCGATGAAACGCAGCGCCTGCGCGCCTACAAACGCATTGCCGATATCACGGACGACGCGGGCGAAACACAGCTTGTCTCCGAACTTACCGACCGGTATGGGCGCGCGCCGGACGAGGTCCGGCATCTCATCGAATTCTCATTGCTCAAGAGCTTCGCTGAGCGGATTGGCGTCGAAAGCGTGGAGCGCCGCTCAAACTTCCTGAACTTGAAATTTCACCCCCAATCCAAGGTCGACCCAATGAGGTTGATGGAACTGGTGAGGACGACGGCCGGCGCGCAGTTCACGCCTGCCGGAGTTTTGCGCCTTCCAGTTCCGTCCGGCCTGCCCGCCAAAGCACTATTGGCCAGGGTGAAGAGCGATCTGCTGCAGTTAGTCAGCGCTGAGACGGCCAAAGCCAACACGTGACCGGCAAGCAATTGCTTCGAGCAGTACACTGAGGGTATGGCGAACATGGAGATTCAAATCGTCTCCAGCGAGGCTGGCGAGCCGACCGCGGTTATTGTCCCCATCGAACTCTGGCGGGAAATCGAGTCAGAGCGAGAAACCGCATACTTGCTGAAGAGCAAAACGATGCGGGATCGTCTTGTGCAAGCAGCCCAGCGCCAGACCGGCCTCTCCCTGGATGCAGCTATTGAGAAGCTTGGAATTTGACATTGCGGCATTTGAGGATCTTGCCTGGTGGGTGGAACAGGATCGCGCGCAGGCACTCCGGATCATCCGCCTTATTCGAGAAACGCAGCGAGAACCACTTGCCGGCCTGGGTAAGCCTGAGGCGCTAAAGCACGAATTGAGCGGCTGTTGGTCCCGTCGCATTAATCAGGAGCATCGCTTCACAAACAAATGGGACGATTCAGCGCGCGGATAGGTCCGAATCCGCCAGCGACAGGATGTCTCGGCAGAGCTTGGCAAAGGAGGGTGCGTTCCTCGCCGCTTTTAGGTCGAACTTACTTGCGTAGGCAGGTTGGTCAATTGTCTCCGAATAGGTTCGGCTTGAGCTCATGTTTCTTCTGAGCCACTCCTTCGCCCCGCGAATAGCCTCCGGGTTATGGGGAGGCGCAAGTGGGCTATTGAGACCACGATGACCCGCTAGGGAAGCCGCCGCTGCTAGATACCAGGCCTCCCATTCGCAATGCGCAAGCACGAGCCGAACAGGCAGGTCAGCCGCGCTGCGTGCCCGGCCAAGCAATTGTGGGCCGAGCTGACACGGAGGCTCGCCTTCGCTGTCCAGGACGATGAGTATCGCTCCCGTGCGATTGACCTTCCTGGCGGCCAGTTCAATTGCCTTTTCCAACTCGCCGGACCGAAGAAGAACGTCACGCGGCCTTCGGATTGGCCGGTATATATTTGCAGTTCTGCCCGGATCAGCCTCCGCGAGAATACGTCTGAGTAAGATCGGTAGCGCTTCAACTTCTCCGTGGCCCTCGACGATGCTTGCTATGGTCAGCATTCCAAGGCTAGTCAACCGTGAACAACTCGGCTACCGCGCCTTCCGCCTCAACGGTCCGTCTAGGCTTTAGTTGATCCATGCGTAGAAGTTCTCCAGCGGTATACAGGCGGTCATGTAGACTTGAACGTCCCGCCTCATCTAATGGCGCAATTTCAGTTGTTCCACTCGAAGCATCCACCGCAAGGATGGATTCAGTGGGAATATCGGCGCTGTCCAAGAGGTCTGGGCTATGACTGCTAACGATGACCTGGCCGAGTGTAGAGCCCTCCCGAAGAGCGTCGAACAGAATCCCGGCAGCTGCTGGATGCAGTCCGGTCTCGGGCTCCTCGATGGCGACTACGGTCGGCCGCGATCCGCCCCCCGAGCGTTGAAAGAGTGCAACAAGTACCGCGAATGCCCGGAGCGTCCCATCGGACATGCTACTTGCTAGAAGTGTATGTGAACCGGACTCCGGGGATTCCAGCTCAAAATTTAAGAGCTTGTACGTCCTGAACGCCTCGGCTGTTATGTTACGAAGTCCTGGAACTATGCGTCGCATGTAATCTATGACTCGACTCGCGGCCTCGGGATTTTCGACACTGATGCGTTGAAATACGCTGGCGATGTTTGAACCGTCCGGTTCCAGAATATCTGCCGGCCCCGAGGTGTCCAAGTCGACCTTCATTGCCTCGGGATCGGGACTGTAAAATTGCATGTCGATTAACGTTGAATGAACCTCCCTAAAATCACTCACACCCGAAGCGGTTGGAAGATAGAGGCGGCCATTGGCTCCGATATTCAAGGGCGCGGTGGATAATTCCAAAATTGACATGCCAGGCGATACTTGGCTGACGACTCCCGACCGTACGCGGAAGTATGAAAATTCGATGGCTTGCCTATGAAGCCGTCCGCAAATGACGTCAGTTTCGACATTTCCGACGGCGCACTCCTCATCGCGGACTTCAAATCCACGAGGGCTGTGAGCCCCGATCCAGAAGGAGTAGTGGGCGGGGGTGAACTCATGCCCATCCGAATGCGTCTTAATCAGCGCGGGCAAAGCAAGCTCCAACCTTAGTCCGAAGCCCGGCTGACCGCTGGCATCCCAGTGGCTGATGGTTTGCAAATTGGATGCTCTACTGGCAAAGGCCTGTTCTAAAGGATTCCTCAACGCATCCCTGCAGAACCGTAGTGCATCTATGAAGTTGCTCTTTCCGGCTCCATTAAGACCTACGAGAAAGGTAAGTTGTTCCAGCTGAACGTCACACGAAGCTATACTCCTATAGTCTTTCAAGACGACGCGTCTCAACATCGGTGCCGTGCTCATAAGGCTCAATGGCAGTTTAAACCATAACGCGTCTGGACGCTGTCGTGACAAACGCAGCCAAGACCGCCTTCGTTTGATTGCAAACTGAGGGTTGTTCATTACGCAAAGATCAGTAAATCGGACGTTGTCCGCAGTCAGGTGGCCGCGAGGTCAAATTCGATTAAAGCTAGGCACGTCCAGTCGGAGCCTGCCTTAGGTCGGAACTGGTAGCCCCCACTGTCCTCATCACGATTGCGTGCCCGCCGAGGCGGGCGTATCTTCCTGCCGCGGCTTGCGCAGCGCCAGAGCGCAGGCGGCTGTGATCAGGCAGACCAGGCCCGTGTAGGCCAGGTGCGCCGGTTTCTCGTTTATTCCTGCATAGTAGAGGTTGATCTCGGCGAAGCTGTCAATCGCGTCGGCGGCCGTGGCAAACAGGAAAAACCGCCGCAGCCACCGTACGTTGCGGTCCGCGGGTGGCAACCCTTTTCTCACCAGGCTGATCAGATAACCCAGCACGCAAAATGTCATCAAGGTATCGAGGATAAAAGTGATCGACATCACGCCTTTACGTGACTCCTCGTCCGGGTTGTTCGCGAAGTAGATCACCACGAATCCCCCGGCAAGAAGCGAGGCGGCGATGGGGCCGAGAAACCGCCACGACTGCGTCTCGTGTTCGTCGCTGCGTATCACGCGGTAGAGCTCCAGGGCCACGAATGGGGTGAGGAAGAAATCGATGGCCAGTGACAGCGCGTCGAGTTCCATGAAGCCGGGTTGCTTGGCGCCGAGTGTGAGCGCGGCGACGCCGAACACCACGCCCAGACCTATGGAAACCGTGAATAGCGGGAACGGATCGTGGAGTTTCAACATCATCAGGCGAAGCAAGAGCAGGGCGGTGGCCGCCACCACCAGGCCCAGCATGATTTGTTCGATCCCATCCGGAGACAACATCCCCTCTATCTTCGCAGCCCGCTGGAAGAAGCGTGCCGCAATCAGTGGTTAGCCGGTCAGCTCTCGCTCCGCGCCCGCCGAACAAAGCCGCAGCGGCTAAAAGCTGAGCGCTGAGAGCTGAGTGCCTGATCGGCCGAAAGCTTGAATCAGCGACAATGGTGGAGTCGCAATGCTCCTATCGCGGATTGCACCGTCTACTCCTGAGGAATTTGCCGCCGAACTGGCTGAAGCGGCGATGAGGAATAAGCGCATTGCGATCGTCGGGAACGATAGCAAACTCCGCATGGCGGGCCCCGCAATTGAGACCGATACGATCCTCTCGACCTCCGGCCTGGCGCGTGTTTTGCAGTACGAACCCAAAGACCTGACGGTAAGCGTGGAAGCGGGAGTGTCGTTTTCAGACCTTCAGGCGCTGCTGGCCCAAAACGGGCAGATGATCGCCCTGGACCCTCCGCATGAGGCCTCGGCGAGCGTCGGAGGAGTGATTGCGAGCGATACGAGCGGATCGCTGCGCGCCGGCTACGGAACGGCGCGCGACCTGGTGATCGGCATGACGTTTGCCACCCTCGAGGGAAAGCTGGTGCGAAGCGGCGGCATGGTGGTGAAGAACGTCGCGGGTCTGGACATGGCGAAGTTGATGATCGGCAGTTTTGGGACGCTGGCCGCCGTCACATCCGTGAACTTCCGCGTCCACTCTATGCCGCCGCTGACCGAGACATTTCTGTTCACGCCCGGCACCCTTGAAGAGGCTCTGGAATGGCGGCGCGCGCTGCGGGCTGGCCCGCTGCAGCCCATTGCCTGTGACTTGCTTTCACCGGGCGCGGCCAGCCGGGTGGGCCGCCGCGGCTTGCTGATTGCCGTGTTGGCGGCCGGAAGCGAGCGGGCGCTCAATCGCTACCGTGCGGCGTGGCCGCAAGCGGAAAGCATCGTTGGCCGGGCCGCATGGGCTTTCTGGACCGGCGTTCGCGAGCTGTTCCCCGAGTGTATGGAAACGGAACCCAAAGGGGTGGTTCTGAGGGTCTCTACCACCCTTAGTGAGATGGCCGCCGCATGGCGCGAATTGAAAGACGAGAACGTAACCGTGGGCCGATTCCTTAACGGTGTGACGTGGACGTTTGAGCGAGACGCTCCGCTGGCCTCGGCGCTCCTGGCCGGATGGGCCAAACGGGGATGGCAGGCCGTGGCGGCGTACGCATCGCACGAATTTCGCATGGAACAGACGCTTTGGCACATTCCCGACGACGCCGCCGGGCGCAAAGCGTTTGAAACGATGGAAAAGGTGAAGCGTTTGTTCGATCCTCAGAAGCTCATGAATCGGGGGCGGCTTTATGGCCGGATCTAGCCTCACTATCGTCGGAAGCCACGGAAGCGCGGGCCCTGCGCAAGCCGATCTGGATCGATGCGTGCACTGCGGACTGTGCTTGAATGCGTGCCCGACTTATCGCGAACTGGGTCTGGAAATGGATTCGCCGCGCGGCCGCATCTACCAGATGAATCAGGTGGCAAATGGAGCGCCAATCACGCCCGATTACATCCGGCATATCGACCTGTGCCTGGGGTGCCGGGGATGTGAGACGGCTTGCCCGTCTGGCGTGCCATACGGGCGGCTGATTGAGGAAGCCCGCGCACACCTCGAGCAGCACCGCAAGCGTGGACTGATGTCCAGATGGGCGCGGGCATTACTGCTGAAGCGCCTGCTGTCCTCGCGCAGCCTTCTACAAATTGCCGGCGCCGGTCTCTACCTTTACCAGGCCTCCGGCGTTCAGCGAATTCTTCGAGTTTCCGGCCTGGTGAAATTGTTAGGGCCGCTCGGAGACATCGAGGCGCTTGCTCCAACAGCCGAGGTGCCTTTCTTTTTTCCGCAAATCGGCAAAACGTTTCCGGCCGAAGGCGAGCGGCGCTTTCGCGTCGCATTTCTGGCTGGTTGTGTCGCGAATGTCGCGTTTGCGCGGCTCAACGAGGCCACAGTGAGGGTGCTGCAAAGGAACGGCTGCGAAGTCGTGATTCCGCCGGCACAAGGATGCTGCGGCGCGCTGGCGCTTCACGGGGGGTTATGGGAGGAAGCGTGCAAACTGGCGCGTGCCGAAGTGGATGCCGCTCCGGCGGAGGAGTACGACGCGATTTTGACCAACGCCGCGGGCTGCGGCTCAACCCTTAAAGAGTATGGCGAGCTGCTGGCCGAGGATGGAGCCTATCGCGAAAAGGCGCAGCGCTTCACCGGGAAAGTGAGAGACATCACAGAATTCCTGGCTTCCATCGAACTGTCGCCGGAGATGCAACCGGTAGACGCCGTGGTCACCTATCAGGACTCATGCCATCTCGCTCATGGACAGAGGATAACCAGCGCGCCGCGCAAGCTGATTCGCTCGGTGCCTGGAGTGACTTTCCGCGAGATGCCCAATGCCGATACGTGCTGCGGCAGCGCGGGCATCTACAACGTGCTTGAGAACGAAATGGCAACTCAGATACTGGAGCACAAAATGGAGAAGGCCAACGCTACGGGCGCGTCACTATTGCTTTCGGCAAACCCGGGCTGCCTTCTGCAGTTACGAGCGGGAGTGCGATTGCATGGGCATGGCCAGCGCGTGATGCACGTTGTGGAGTTGCTGGATCTGGCGTATTCGAAGACGGAGTGAGCGCGCCGCGTCACGCCGATTGGCCGAGGATTTCGAAATCCAGGATCAAGATACTAGCCGCCGATGAACGCGGATCAGATTGGGATTAGCCGCTTGTTCTTTATCAGCGTTGATCGGCGTTCATCCGCGGCCAACTACCTTTTGTTGGCGGTAAAAGGCCGACGGGCAATCGGCCTGCATGTTGCCAACCCCCCACGTGGTTCGACGCTTCTAGTTCGCTGCTACCTGCGAGGCTAGGCCCTCGTAGATACGGTGCTTTCCGGTTTGGGCAATTGCCTGGTCGAGAGCCGCGCGCGCCTCTCCGTTACGATGCTGGCTAACCAGAACCAGCACCAGGTTCCGCCGCGCTTCGAGCTGGGACGGATCCAATTGCACGGCCTTGCGAATAAGCAACTCCGCATCGCGGAAATCCCCCCTTCTGGCGAGCGAGGCGCCGTAGTCGTTCAGGTAGGCCGAAACCAGAGAGGCGCCTCCACCCAGAGCAATCGAGCGGTCGTAGGCGGCGAAAGCGCTGTCGACGTCCCCGTGCCGCAAGAGAGCCTGGGCCAGCGTCTTATTAGCCAACGGGCTGTTCGGATCCGCCTTCACGGCGGCTTGTGCTTGGGAAACCGCTTCGGCTGGCCGGTTCAACTTGATGAGCAGCAATGCATAGTTATTGTGAGTTCGAGGTTGGTCGGGGTCGAGCGAAAGAGACGCTTTGAAATCGGATTCGGCTTCCGCGTAGCGTTCCTGCTTCTCCAGGGCGAGCGCGAGGTTATATCGCATGGTCGCGCTATCGTCCACGGCAATAGCGTGGCTAAGCAGCGTTTCACTATCGCGCCAAAAGGCGATCTGCCTCACCGTCAGCAGAGATAGCGCCACAAGCGCCACAACTGCGCCCCAGGCAAATGGTTTTTTCCACTGTGGCCTGACGGTCAAAACCTCTTTGGCCTGCCAGGTGAGGGCGATGATCAAGCCAATCATCGGGATCTCTGTGTACCGGTCGGCGATGGATTGCTCGCCAGCCTGTACCAGCCCGGCATTCGGCAGCAGCGCCAGCAGGAACCAGAGCCAGCCCATTAGCAACCACGGGCGGCGGCTCCGCTGGTAGATCGAGATAAACGTAATCGCCGCCAACAAAAGAGCGGCAAGCGCCACTTCAATCGCAGGGATGGACTTCGCGTACGGATACAAGCAGGCGAGCGACACCGGCCAGACCATCAGGCCGAGGTAGCGGACATATCCAACTACCGCATTACTCAAGCGGATTCCGAAACTGAGATGCCCCAGCATGTCAGTGGCGTGGGCATGGCGCTGCCCGGCAACGGTGAGGAGGAGAACGGCCACCGAGGCCAAAGCCACGGGGATCTTATCCAGCAATGGAAGCCAGCGATTCGAGATCCAAATCGAAGCGCTTGCGGACGGCGTGGCCCGCCGTGGCGGTGCGGTTGCGGCTTTTGAGGCCAAGCGTCGAATGGCACGCAAGCTCGGTGGCGGCTGGGAATTTGCTGCCACGGCCTCTGCCGGCAATGGAGCGCTACCCACCGATTGCGGCCATAGCCCGGGAATCCGAATTCTGTGGAGCGGCCACCAATCCAGCAGGAGGAGGATCACCGGCAGAACCATGGCCGTCGGTTTCGACATCAGCGCCAGCAGCGCGCACCCCAGCCAAGGCAGAAAGCGCTTGAGGGAAGGGCTCTTCGCATAGCGCGTGTAGAGCAGAAGAGCGGCTATGGCAAAGAACGCAAAGAGGACGTCTTTGCGCTCGGCGATCCAAGCGAACGATTCCACACGCAAGGGATGCAACGCCCAGAACGCACCGCCAGCCAAGGCCAGGTAAGCACTAGCTCCCAGCCGCCTGAGCAAGAGCGCCAGAAGGCCGGCCGTCAGGGCATGCAGCAGAATGTTCACCAGGTGGTGCGCAAGCAAACTGTTTCCGAACGCAGTTTCGTCGAGCTCGAAGCTGAGCCACGTTAGGGGCTGCCAATACATCTCATTGACTGAGGTAAAGGCGAACTCAATCCCCCGCGCCGTCAACCCCAGGTGCACCGGCGTGTCGCCGCCCAGATAGAGGCCGTCATCAAAGTCGACGGATTTGTTGAGCAGCGCCGGCGACGAAACCAGCAGAACCAGAAGCGACAGGGCGAGGAACGGATGCCGTATCAGCCAGTTTCCGGAACGCGCGGCGAGCTTGGCGTCGGGAACGCTATGGGTTTTTCGGCGTGCCAAGAAGTCAAGTCTAGCGAAGACGAGATGCCCGCCTCACTGGTCACGCCAAATCGAGATCGCCTCGGCGACGCTCGTCCTGAAGTAGTTGCACTGAAAGATCATGGCTTTCGTTGCCATAACCGCGAGCCGAGACGCGACCGTGAGGGAGCGTTTTCCGCCCGCAAACACCTTGCTGACTCTAGGAGAACAACAGACGAAACAATTCGTTCCGTTGTAAGGGACAGTTCGTTTCGTAATCCGGCAATCGGCCCGGTTGCGGGTTGCCGGCCCGCCTCAGCTCTTCACGTGCAGCCGCGGGATACGATCAGCCGCCGGGGGAAGCGCCGGAAACTGTGTATAGACCTCTTTTTGGTACCAATACGCCACCGAGTAGAAGTCGTCGGCACGATTATTCGCATGGCCGTGCTCAATGGTGTGGCGCAGGTAAGTGCGGAAGGTGACGGGGTTATCTCCATGCCACCGGTAGAGGCAATAGCGCGCGCCGGTGCGCTCCGCATTCACGATCATCGGCGCGCCGTAGAAGTGATGCGCAAAGGGCATGGCGCCGTCGCGTCCACCGAAATCCCAACTGCCCAGGATGTAGTCCTCCGTCCCGGTGCCGTTGATCAAGACCTTGTTGCGATCGTCCACGAAGATCATCTCGTCGCCTTCGCCAAACCAGTTGTCGGCATTGGCGAGGACGCCCATCGTGATGCCCATCAAGTGGCCGCTGCCCTCGGTTTCGCAAAAGACATAATTGTTGCGGCCGTCAAGATTGAATTTCTGTTCGTTGGCCGGAGCGGGAACACACGGGGCCGCCTGCCGGTATTGCGCATGGAAATAGAGAGTGTTTTCGGGGATGTCGCGATCCTGGTAATCGATGTTCGAGTAGAAATCTGGTACCTGCGCGGTTCCTTCATTCGTTACCGTAATGCGCGCCGACCGCTTGTACGGCATAGCGAAATAACAGTTCAACGACTTGCCGGGCGAACATGCCAGATAAGCCGATTCGTAGATGACGTACTGGCCGAGCGTGAGGCCGAAGAAATCGCCAATCGGTGTTTCCACGCTGGGCTTGGCGTTGCCCTCCCAATACATGCGCAAGACCAATTCCTTGAGGTGGTTGTCGCTGCGGGCGGCGATCGTGAACCAGATATGTGTGATGAGGCCCGGATGATCGGACTCGAATACCGTCAGAGTTTCCCCTGGGGCGATAGGGCGGGCGTCGGCATTGCCGCCGGTGCGATCCCATGTAGACTGTTTTAGCGACTTGTAAGCCTGTGGTTGGACGTAGCTTGGAAGGTGGTCTGATCCTTTGTTTCCAGTGCTTTGAGCGCGCATGGCGGCCGGAGTGGCAGCCGCCAGAAGGCCACCTCCGGAGAGGAGTCTCCTCAAGAAACTGCGACGAGCGCCGATGGTACTACTAGTTACATTTATAGTACTTGTGTTTGGCATATTCGGAAGAATTGTATCGCGAAACGCCCGCCAGCAGTATGCACGAAGTGCGCACTGGGCTATGCTTGAACCAAAGTGCTATATCTTTAGTTTGATGGCCTGTTAAGTGCATCACAGTGTTTGAGCGGGTTGCGACAGGCTAAAAGTTCGGCGCGTTTTGGATAAGAACTATGATTCGGATTCTGATTGCTGATAGCCATCCCATCGTGCGCGAGGGCCTTATTGCCGTATTGAGCGCCGAGCCCGACATGACGATTGTGGGCCAAGGGCAAGATGGAATGGAAACGCTGGAGCTGGTAGATACTACCGACCCTGACGTGATCCTGATGGAATTGAAGCTGCCGCGAATGGAAGGGCTGGTGGTGCTGCGGAACCTGGCAGCCCGTTCGCATCGGGCCAAGGTGCTTCTGTTCACTGGCTCGGAAGATCGCGAAGAATTCGTCGAGGCCATGAAACTGGGGTGCGCCGGGATCCTGACGAAGTCGTCGGCGCCTGGGTTGATAGCCAAGAGTATTCGGAAGGTGAATGAAGGCGAGATCTGGCTGGATGCGAACACGACGGCCGCGGTGATCCGGCAGTTCGCGATGCCGTCAGAGACGGCGATGGCCGCGGGGCTGGAAGGTAAGGCGCCGCGAGGCCGAGCTCAATTGAGCCAGCGCGAACGGGAAATCATTGTGCTGATCGCGCAGGGCTACAAGAATAAAGAAATCGCCGAAAAGATGTTTATCACCGAACAGACCGTAAAGAACCATCTTCACAACGTGTTCGACAAGCTAGGCGTGTCGGACCGGCTGGAGCTGGCGCTGTACGCGATTCACAACAGTCTGTATGTGAAGGCATAGCAGCATGGCGCCCGGTAGGCTGGGCCAACGGGCGCTGGCGCGCAACTGGCGGTGCGTGCGCACGGTTTTGCGACGAAATTCCCTGGATGCCGTCATAACATGACGTTCAGGGCAAAATCCTGTTTGTAGAACGTCGAATGGCCGACCGCGAGGAACAGCTCGAGTCGCTTGTCACTGCTGCGCTGGCTCTGCCATTGATGCAGCAGAACGCCTTTCTTGAAAACGCCTGCCCCGATCCGGAGTTGCGCGCGGAGGCTCACAGTACCTTGCTGGCGCTTCGCACGGCAAGTCTCCAGGGAGACTCGGCCAGCGCGCCGCGAGCCCCCGGCCAGGACCGCACCGGCGAGCAAGTCAGCATTTATCGGATACAGCGCCGGCTAGGCTCGGGCGGAATGGGTGAGGTCTACCTGGCCACGGATACGCGGCTGGGGCGGCAGGTTGCGCTGAAGTTTGTTCCGCGGAGCCAGCTCAAAGACGAGCAGACCATGATGCGGTTCGAGAAAGAGGCGCGCACCGCATCCGCGTTGAACCATCCCAACATCCTCACGATTTACGAAGTGGGCCAGCATGCGGGCGAGCGGTTCATTGCCACCGAGTTCATCGACGGCGTCACGCTGCGAACGGAATTACGCCGGCACGCGATGGCGCTGGGTGACGCGCTCGACATCGCGATACAGATTGCCTCAGCGCTAGTGGCTTCGCATCGCGCGGGCATCATTCACCGCGATCTGAAGCCCGGCAACATCATGCTGCGGAGCGACGGGTATTTGAAAGTGATCGATTTTGGCCTGGCCAAGCTGACAACGGCGGCGGCCGAGCAGTCAAGCGGCAGTTTCCCGACCGGCGAAGGCCTGACGTTTCCAGGAAGTCTGCTGGGGACGGTAGCGTATATGTCTCCCGAGCAGGCTCGAGGAGAAGAAGTCGATCACCGGACGGACTTGTGGAGCCTGGGCGTTCTGCTGTATGAGATGATCGCGGGGCGGCGCCCGTTCGAGGGATCCACTGACAGTCACGTCATGGTGGCCATCATGGAGCAGGAGGCGCCGTCTTTCGAGGGCGCCCCTCCAGGCTTGAAGAAGATCCTCGGCCGCGCCCTGACGAAGGACCGCGGCCGCCGCTACCAAAGCGCTGAGGAAATGCTCGGCGATCTGCGGGAGATGCGCCAGGGAATGGATGTTTCGGTCAGCGCCATACGCGTGGCCGAGATCCTCGACCTGCACCATAAGAGACGGAAGATCTGGCCGCTGGTTGCCGGCGGCGCGGCACTCTTGATTCTGCTGGCTGTGGGATGGATTTTCTTCGTACGGCCGAAGCTGGCTCCCCCTGAGACATTCGAAGTGGGCGCGCGGCAGCAGCTCACCTATAACGGCCGCGTCAGGCAAGCTACGATTTCCCCAGCGGGCGATCTTGTCGCAATGACCGTCGGGCAGCGCGACGTGAACGAGGCCGTGATGCTGCGCAGGCTGGATGGGCGCATTGGAGAAGAAGCGATGGTGCTTGCGCCGGGTCCCCATACCATCGAGGGGATCACGTTTTCGAATGACGGAGCGAGCCTATGGGTGGTGATCAAATCCAGCGCGGGCGATATGGGGAAGCTGTATCGCGCCGCCGTGACAGCGCGCGGGACCGCGGGCACGCCCGAGCAGGTTCTGGAGGATATTGACGGTCCAGTGAGTTTCTCGCCGGACGGGCGCGAGTTCGCCTATGTGCGTTTCGCGGCGCAGGAGACGTCATATCGATATGAGCTGGCGGTGGCCGATACTGCGCGCCCCACGGCTCCCCGGGTGCTCACTACTAAGCAAGGCGACGAATCGTTGGGGCGGCGTGTGGCGTGGTCGCCCGACAGGCGGAACATCGCGTGCATCCGGTACGGTCCGTCGGCGACAGGTCCCCCGGAGGCGCGCATCCTGCTGGTGCCCACCGAGCCCGGCCGCCCCGAGCGGATCGTCCCCATCAGCGGCTGGCAGTCGGTCGAGACCTTGGCGTGGCTCGACGCCGGACGCGATTTGATAGCCGTGCTGGCAGCCCACGCCGAAACGTTTGACCAGGCGCAGCTACGCGCCGTGTTTACCCCGACAGGCGCGGTGCAAAACATCACCACTGACGGAACCGGCTATCGCGGCGCCAGCCTCTCGGCAGACCACTCGGAACTGGTGACGGTGCGGGTTACCGATGGCGCCCGCTTGTGGGTCTCGGCGCCGGGCAACTGGTCGGATGGAGAAACGGTCGGTGGGCAGACGCAGCCTTCCGGCGACCTGGCCTGGAACAGCGATGGTGGCATTGTGTTCAGCTCGAGCCGGCAAGGCCATCGCGACCTGTGGGTGGTGCGGCCGGGAGAGCAGGAACCCAAAAGGCTGACGGCTTCGCCCCTCGCCGACCGCTCCCCGGAGTGGGTGCCGGGGTCCGATAGCGTAGTGTTCGCTTCCAACCGGGCCGGCCCTTACAGCCTGTGGCGTTTCGATATCGCCCGTGGAGCATTTACGCAGCTGACCTACGGAACCTACGATGATGAGCCCACTATCTCACCCGATGGCAAGACGGTGGTCTACACGGCGTGGCCGAAAGGGCGGCCCGGAATTTGGCGCGTTCCGCTCGAAGGAGGTACGCCGGTGGTTCTGAATCGGATGCAATCCCGGGCGCCCCGCTACTCGCCTGACGGCTCGCTCTTGCTCTGCGAGGCGCGGAACGACTCACCCGCGGCAAAGTGGAAGGCCTGCCTGCTATCCAGTTCGGATGGGCAAGTAGTGCGAACTCTCGACGACGTACCGGTGAGATCGCATGCGCAGTGGATGCCAGGCGGGCGCGAAATCTCTTTTATTGAAACTCAAGGTGGAATTTCGAACATTTTCGCGTACAATCTGTTTCGAGGGACGACGCGGCAGTTGACGCATTTTCGCGAAGAACAGATCTCGAACCTCGAATGGTCGCACGATGGAAAGCGTCTTGCCCTGGTCCGCGGGGCCAGCACGAGCGACGCGTTTCTCTACTTGAGGAAGGGCGCACATAAGGGCGCACATTAGGAGGAATAACATGGCAACGAAGAAGAAGTCCGCCGCCAAGAAGAAGCCAGTGAAGAAGGCGGCGGCGAAGGGCAAGAAGCCTGCCACCAAGGCGAAGGCCGCGCTGAAGCCCAAGAAAAAAGTCGCCAAGGCAGTGGCGAAGCCCATAAAGAAGGCAGTCAAGGCCGTGAAGCCAAAGGCAGCGGCTAAGGCTCCTGCTCCCAAGCCGGCGCCCGCTCCCAAGGCGGCAGCCGCGGCGGCGGCGGTTCATGCAGGCGCTTCAGTTGGAGAGCCGATAGCCTCCAAGGCTGGTTCAGGACCCGGGAATCCGAACGACCCGCCCCTCAAGGCCGCAGTGAAATCGGGCCCTGGCAACCCGAATGACCCGCCAGCAACGAGCTGAGCGAGTCCACCTTAGTTCCCACATTTGCCAAGCCCGGACGTTGGCGCGGCCAATCACGGCGGCAGAGCCGGGATTTGTGTCGACGCTTCGGGTTGCGCGACCGGGCTTCCGGCAGGCGACAAGATCGCCTGCCCCACCAGGTTGCCCAGGCAAAAACAGCTTCCAGAGTGATTGAGTTTCCGTCTATGCGCCCGCTTGTCTCTTCACTATTTGCTGCCCTCTGCTTCATTTCGGCAGCGGCCGCGGCCGATTTGCGGCTGGGCATTATCGGCACCGACACGTCGCATGCGCCGGCGTTCACGGAAGTCCTGAATAACCCGGCGTCAAAAGACCATGTAGCCGGGGCTCGAGTGGTTGCCGCGTTCAAGGGCGGCAGCCCGGACATCGATGAGTCGCGAGATAACGTGGAAAAGTATGCCGCCGTTTTGAGAGACAAATACCAGGTCGAAATCGTCGCGAAGATCGCCGATCTATGCCCCCTGGTGGATGGGATTCTGCTCGAAAGTGTGGATGGGCGTCCGCACCTCGAGCAATTCCGGCAGGCCGCCAAATGCGGCAAGCCTGTGTTCATCGACAAACCGCTGGCGGCAAGCATCGATGACGCGCGCCAAATCGCGCGATTGGCGGCGGAATTGGGGATCCCGTGGTTTTCCTCTTCGACTCTGCGTTACACCGACATCGTGAAGCTGAAGACCGCGGATATGACGGGCGCAATCGTATGGGCGCCGGGGCCGCTCGAACCGCACCACGAACTGGACTTGAGCTGGTATGGAATCCACGGTGTCGAGATGCTCTACACGCTGATGGGTACGGGTTGCCTGGAGGTGACGCGCACGCACACCGGATCGGCCGACGTGGTTGTGGGCCGCTGGAAGGATGGGCGATTGGGTGTGGTGCACCTCGAGCGCCCTTACAGCAAGTACGGCGCGGTGGTTTTTCGAGATAAGACGCAACTAGCGGCTATCGACGATCTGTCGTTCAATTATGCGAGCCTGGTGGCGGAAATCGTGCAGTTCATGGTCACGAAGAAACCGCCCTTCCCCAATGCGGAGACCCTCGAGATGTTCGAATTCATGGAAGCCGCGCGCCGGAGCAAGGATGAAGGCGGAAGGCCAGAGCCTTTGAGAACGGAGAAGTAGTCCACATCTCTCACGCCTTGGTGGCGCGGGCACTCGTGCCTGCCGTGTCGAGACTCGTCTCGACACTTTTGTGGCCGCTGTGACGCACTCACCGGGCCAAGCGTCGGCATGAGTGCCGACGCGGCAGGCACGAGTGCCCGCGCCACATCATCAAGTCCCGGCCTGTCTCCTGGCGCTAGCCTCGAATCTTTAAAGCAGCGTCGACGCGGGCTCGCGATAGGCGCACGGCCCGCAAAAGAGAATCGTAATCCGGATTCTCCGGGGGATGCATCAGAGCCCGCTCGGCTTCTGCAAGAGCAGTTTTGGCGGTATCTAGCGAGATTTTGTCAGCAGATTCAGCGCGCTCAACCAGCACGCTGACGTGATTGTCGAGCACCTCGAGAAATCCATCCTCGACGACGAGCACATTTTGTTTGCCGGCGAGCGTGTAGGTGAGAACGCCAGGCTCGAGCCGGCCGAGAAGAGGGGCGTGATCGGGGAGCACGCCCAGATAGCCCTGACTTCCAGGAAACTCGGCACTGGAGACCGCCTGGTCGACTACCAATCTGGCCGGGGTGGCGATTTCGAGCTGGAAGGTTTCAGTCATGGCTTGCCCGCTTCTTATTGCTTCAATGTCACTACTTATTCAACGTTTTGGCAGCCTCGAGCACATCGTCGATCGTGCCTTGCATATAGAAGGCCTGTTCGGGAAGTTCGTCGTGCTTGCCATCCACAATCTCGCGGAAGCTGCGCACAGTGTCGGCTAGCTTGACGTACTTGCCCGCGCGGCCGGTGAACTGCTCGGCGACGTGGAAGGGCTGGGAAAGGAAACGCTCGAGGCGGCGAGCGCGCCCGACAATCTGTTTGTCGTCGTCACTGAGCTCGTCGATACCGAGAATGGCGATGATGTCCTGAAGGTCTTTGTAGCGCTGCAGGACCTGTTTAACGCGTTGCGCAGTGTTGTAGTGCTCGTCGCCAACGATGCGCGGATCGAGGATGCGGGACGTGGAGGCCAGCGGGTCAACTGCCGGGTAGATGCCGCGCTCGGAGATGGCGCGCGATAGCTGCGTGGTGGCATCCAGGTGGGCGAAAGTGGTGGCTGGAGCCGGATCGGTGTAGTCGTCGGCGGGCACGTAGATGGCCTGAACCGAAGTGATGGAACCGCGCTTGGTGGAGGTAATGCGCTCCTGCAGGTCGCCCATCTCGGTGGCGAGGTTGGGCTGGTAGCCGACGGCGGAAGGCATACGGCCAAGCAAAGCCGACACCTCGGAGCCAGCCTGGGTGAAGCGAAAAATGTTGTCAATGAAGAGCAGCACGTCCTGCCCCTCTTCGTCGCGGAAGTATTCGGCCACAGTAAGGCCCGTGAGCCCGACTCTGAGGCGCGCGCCGGGCGGCTCCGTCATCTGGCCATAGATGAGGGCGACTTTGGATTTCTGCCAGTCCTTCGGATCGACAATGCCGGATTCCTGCATCTCGAGCCAGAGGTCGTTTCCCTCGCGTGTGCGCTCTCCGACACCTGCGAACACGGAGACGCCACCGTGCTTCATGGCGATGTTGTTGATGAGCTCCTGAATGATGACGGTCTTGCCCACGCCGGCGCCGCCGAACAGGCCGATCTTGCCGCCTTTGAGGTAGGGCTCAAGCAGGTCAACCACCTTGATACCGGTCTCAAACGCCTGCGATTCGGTGGACTGTTCCTCGAAGGTAGGGGCGAGGCGGTGAATCGGCAGGCTCAAAGCAGTGGTGACCGGCCCCATGTTGTCCACTGGCTGGCCCAGGACGTTGAGAATGCGGCCGAGGGTTTGCTTGCCGACGGGCACCATGATAGGGCTGCCGGTATCGACCGCCTTCATCCCGCGCACCAGGCCATCTGTGGGCTGCATGGCGATGGTGCGGACGCGGCCTTCGCCGATGTGCTGAGCGACTTCAACCGTGATGTCAATCGGGGCCGGCACATCGAAGCCTTCGCTGGTGACGCGAATGGCGTTGTTGATGAATGGGATGTGCCCTTCCTCGAATTGAATATCGACCGTTGGGCCGGCGATTTGAATCACCTTTCCGGTGACTCCGTTCTGAGTGGCGTTAGCCATATATTTCTCCAAAATTCGTAACGAGCCTCACTCGGCTCACACAGCGGCGGCGGCGCCGCTGACAATCTCAATAATCTGGCTTGTGATCGAAGCCTGGCGGGCGCGATTCATGTTCAATGTCAGTTTGTCGATCATGTCGCGCGCATTGGAACTGGCGGCTTCCATGGCCGTCATGCGGGCCGCGTTATAAGCCGTATTCGATTCGAGCAAGGCGCGGAAAATCTGCTGCTCGACGTAAAGCGGAAGCAGCCTGGACAGCAGGTCCTTAGGTGGTTCTTCAAAAATATAGTCGCGCTGCTCCGCCGATTCGGGCAGCTCGATGGGCAATATGCGGCGGAGTACGAGATTGGGAGCCATGGCACTCTTGAACTCGTTGACGATGAGATAGAGAGCGTCCGTCCCGGCCTTCTCATAGCGTTCAATAAGCGCGCGCGCGATGGCGGAAGCCTGGTCGTAGTTGGGCTTATCCACGATGCCGATATGCTCGCCGGTCATGGAAATGCCATTGCGGCGGGAGTAGTCGCGGCCCTTGCGGCCGATTGCCTCTACCGTGATCGCAGCTTGAGGCCGGTCGAGAATGAAGCGATGCGCCATCCGCAGGAGATTGGCGTTGAAGGCTCCGGCCAAACCGGTGTCGGAGGAAACGATTACGAGCTGGATTTTCTTTTCCTCGCGCGAGGCCAGCAGCGGTAGCTCAGACAAGTCGTCGAGCGAAGCGGCCGCGGCGGCCACGTGTGAAAGCAAGCGATTCATCATCTTCGCGTAAGGGCGCGAGCCGATAGCGCGATCCTGCGCGCGGCGCAGCTTGGCAGCCGAGACCATTTTCATGGCCTTGGTGATCTGCTGCATGTTCTTGACGCTGCGTATACGGCGTCGAATGTCAATCAGGCTAGGCATGGCAAAAGGGCGCGCTGGGGCTAAGCCTTTACCGCGGCCGGACGGGCGGCGACAAAATTCACCTTGCACTCCTTAATCAGGCTGACGACCTGGGCCTTGAGTTCGTCGCTCAACGCCTTCTGATCGCGAATGGCGGCGAGCACGCCGGGGTGGACGGAATCCGCAAATCGGTAGAGCTCGGCTTCGAAAGGCCGGATCTCCTCGACGGCAAGATCGTCGAGATGGCCGTTGACGCCGGCGAAGATGATGAGCACCTGTTTCTCAACCGGGACAGGTGAGTACTGGCCTTGCTTGAGGACTTCGGTCAGCCGGCGGCCGCGGTTGAGTTGATCTTGAGAAGCTTTGTCGAGGTCTGACCCGAATTGGGCGAAGGCGGCGAGCTCGCGGTATTGAGCGAGATCGAGGCGAAGGCTGCCTGCCACCGAGCGCATGGCCTTCACCTGCGCGCTGCCTCCCACGCGGCTGACGGAGAGGCCGACGTTGATGGCGGGTCGAACGTTGGAATTGAAGAGATCGCTTTCGAGGTAGATTTGGCCGTCGGTGATGGAAATGACGTTCGTGGGAATGTACGCCGAGACGTCGCCGGCTTGGGTTTCGATGAAGGGCAGGGCTGTGAGCGAACCTCCGCCGTTAGCCTCATTCATTTTAGCGGCGCGCTCGAGAAGGCGGCTGTGCAAATAGAAGACGTCGCCCGGGTAGGCCTCGCGCCCTGGGGGCCGGCGCAGCAGCAGGGAGATTTCACGATAGGCCGCGGCGTGTTTCGAGAGGTCGTCGTAGAAGCAAACCGCATGGCGGCCGGAATCGCGGAAGAACTCGCCCATGGCGCAGCCGGCATAAGGGGCGAGGTACTGCATGGGAGCCGGATCAGACGCCGTGGCGGCGACGACGATGGTGTAATCCATGGCGCCGAACTCCTCGAGCGTCTTGACGACCTGAGCCACTGTGGAGCGCTTCTGGCCGATGGCGACGTAGATGCAAATGACATCGCCGCCTTTCTGATTGAGGATGGTGTCGATAGCGATCGTGGTCTTCCCGGTCTGGCGGTCGCCGATGAGCAATTCGCGCTGGCCGCGGCCAATCGGGATCATGGCGTCGATGGCATTGATGCCAGTCTGCAAGGGCTGTTTAACGGGCATGCGGTCGACCACGCCGGGCGCGATGCGCTCGATGGAATTGAAAGCGGTGGTGGCAATGGCGCCTTTGCCATCGAGGGGTTCGCCCAGGGAGTTGACCACGCGGCCAACCATGGCGTCACCCACCGGAACGGACATAATGCGGCCGGTGCGGCGAACCGGATCACCCTCCTTGATGCGAAGGTAATCGCCAAGCAGCACGGCGCCCACCTGGTCTTCCTCGAGATTGAGAGCCAGGCCGACAACGTCCTGCCCGAAGTCAATGAGTTCGCCGGCCATCACGTTCTCGAGGCCGTAGACGCGGGCAATGCCGTCGCCGACGGAGATGACGGAGCCGGTCTCGTCGACATTGACGGCGGCATCATAGTTCTCAATCTCGGCGCGCAGTATGCGCGAGATCTCGTCTGCTCTGATCTGAGCCATATTCCCCTTCCGATATGCGCCTGCTATGAGGGCGTCCTCAATTGGCGGCGCACGGCATTGAGGCCTCCCAGAAGAGAGCCGTCAAACTCAATCGAATGGAGGCTGGCGATCACGCCTCCGAGGATTGACGGGTCAGTCTTGAAGTGGGGCCGAATGCGCTTGCCGCTGGCCTTTTCGAGTGCGGCTATTATTTCCTGTTCCTGGGCGCCAGTTAGCGCGACGGCTGACACGATGTCAGCTCGCTCGAAGCCGGTCCGCTCGTCGATAATTCGTTCAAACTCGAGAATCACGCCGCGGAGGTCGGCGACGCGGCGATGATGCACCACAACGTGAAGGAAATTCGACACCAGGCGATGCAGATTGAAATACTTCGCCAGAATGTCCGAGATAGCTTCCTTACGGTCACGTCCGACAGCGGGTGAAAGCAAACAACGCTGCAGATCCGGAGATTCTTCGAGCACCTCGGCAACGACGCGAAGATCGGCGGCAGCCTGTTCGGGAGTGACATCGGAGCGCGTGTCGGTGACGGCGTCAGCCAGAGCCCGGGCGTAGTGGGTAGCAAGCGCGGTAACCATGAATTAATGCGCTCCTCCCGGCTGGCGCGCAGCGACCTGGCTGGCGAAGCGGCTAACCAGGGCCTCGTGGCCGGCGGGCGTCAAACGCTCGCGAAGGCGCGACGTGGCGATCGACACGGCAAGCTCGGCGGTGTGGCGGCTCAGCTCGAGCTTCGCGTTGTGCTGAAGCGACGCGATCTCCTGCGCCTCGTGCCGCTGAACTTGCGCCAGGGATTGTCCGGTCTCCTTACTCAGCCTTTGCTGCTCAGCCTGCATCTCAGCTTCAGCTTCGGCGCGAAGCTTCGAGACTTCAGCGCTGAGGGTAGCCATCTTGCGATCGATTTCAGAGGAGCGGAAATCAGCGTCCAGCTTGAGGCCGGTCGCGTCCTTAATGGCCTTCTGGATGGCTTCCGTGCGGGCATTGAAAAAAGCGGGCGCGTACTTGGCCACAAGATAGCCAAGGCCAACCGCGAGGACAGCGAAATTGAACCATTCCAGGCCGAGGTTCGGCCCACCCTCGCTCTCGGTGGAGGAAGAAGAATCTCCCTTAGCGCCTTCCTGTGGATAGGCGCAAACGGGAAGGCAAAGGGATGCGAACAAGGCAATCCCAAGCAGGTGTTTTCGCATTACGCCGCTCTCCGCTCGAGCAGGCGGGTGAGGATCTGATCGGCGAGAGAACCGGCATCGTCCGCAAGCTGCGCCTTAAGGCGTTCGGTTTCTTCGGCAATCTCTGTCCGGGCTTGCTTGAGGCGCGCATCGGCTTCGGCGCGGGCGTTTGCCAGGGCTTCAGACTGTTCGGCAAGCCAGCGCTGGCGGGCGGCTTCCTGTTCTTTTTGCAACTCGAGCCGCGCCGCCTGTAACGCCCGCTCAAAGGCAGCTGTTTTCTGGTCCGCGGCGTCGAAAGCCTGCTGGGCGAGCTCGCGGGCGCCCTCGGTTTGGCGCCGCCGCTCGGCCATAACCGCGTTCAAAGGTTTAAAGAAAATGGCCCTCAAATAGAAAGTGAGGACCACAAAAATGAGGATCGTGGGTACCGCTTTGATCAGGAGTTCAACCAGTTTCTGCAGAGTCGGGTCCATGGAAAATCGTCCGAGGTAGTTTCAGGAGCAGCGTGACTTCCCCAAACCAGGTCACGCCTGAGATTCGTCTAAATCTGTCCCGAAATACAAACCTAACATAACGGCCCTGCCGCCCCGAACCCCAAACGGGCGAAAGCGAACGGGCGCCGGCGAGGTGGGTTTAACAAGGGCTCCGCCGCTCTGTTCCAGGACTCATTTATCTCTCTGGTTTTCCAGGGCCTTACGCCGTTCGCTAGTTTTATTTCTCAGCCCCATGCGTCAGCTTGGGGCTGTTCTCAACTCGCCCTAGCCCTCAAGCCAACGCATTGCGCTGATCATGGCGGCAGCGTCGAAAACCGAGGGTAAGACCGCTTCCTTTGGTCGCGGCTCGCAGCGAAGGTCGTGCGACTTGCGCGAAAGGCTTATCCCGGCGGTCTCAGCGTGTTCCGGAAAGCGTGGCGTCGCCCTCTACCAGAAACTCATTCAGAGCGCGTTCGAGACTCTCGAAATCGGTTTGGCCATTCATGCGAATCCCGTTGATGAAAATTCCCGGCGTGGCGTAGACGCCGTTCTGCACACCCGATATGAAGTCGGCGCGGACTTGCTCGAGATACACCTCGTCGTTCACCTCGTGCTTAAAGCGGTCCAAATCGAGCGCCAGTGTCGCTGCATGGGCCAGCAGATCGTGGAACTTGAGGCGTGACTGATCGATGAACATGCGTTCATGCATTTCCCAAAACTTACCCTGGGCGGCGGCGGCCTCGGCTGCCTGGGCAGCCCGCTCGGCGTTGGGGTGAATCTTAGCGTATGGATAGTGGCGGAACACGAACCGGAGCTGATCTCCGAATGCCGTCTGCAGCTTTACGATGTCGAAATATGCGGTCCTGCAGGCGGGGCATTCGTAGTCGCCAAATTCGAAGAGGGTGAGAGGGGCGTCGGGGTGCCCACGAACATGATCTGTCGGACGAATGGGCAGGTAATCCTGGGCATTGGGATGATTATTCAATGATTCCCTCGATTCCACAACTGGCAGTACTGGTTTGGATGCTTCGGGAGACGAGAAGGTGCGGCAAGTAAGTTACGTTCCGATGTAGCGGGCATAAACACTGCGGGCAACACCAATGTCGGTAGTCCCTTTCACGATGGCGCGCCCGTCCGGAAAAACGGTGAGCTCAAACGCAGGCAGAGTAAGACGAAGGGCGAAATCATTCACGCGCACGCCACCCAGCGGACGCAGCCGCTCGGCCAGTTGGCGCAAGTTAAGCGGGCGGGAATTCTCGTGGAGTTGCACGGCATTGCGGCCGCAAAGGCTTACGGGCTTGCTCAGGAAACCGTCGAGATAGCGGAATTGGCGGCGGCCACAGACGGCACACTCGGGGTCAGGTGCGGGCGTAATGTACCGGGAATCGCCAGTCCAAACGTCATAGGTTTCGATGGCGCAGTGGAAATCGGGCCAGCCAACCAGCCAGCGAAGGCACAATGCTACTTGGCGGGCGGCGATGGCAGCGGTTATCGCGCCGAGAACGCCATCGACGTCGCAGGTGGGTTGAAGGCCGGAGGGAGGGTCCGGGTAGACACAGGCGAAACATGGGCCTCGCCCGGGGACCACAGGCATCACCAGCCCGCGGCTTGCGACAGCGGCGCCGTATACCCACGGAATGCGGTGCTTCACGCTGATATCGTTGATAAGATAGCGAGTTTCGAAATTGTCGGTAGCATCCAGAATCAGGTCACAATCGGACAAGAGATCCTCGGCGTTGGAGGGAGTGAGATCGCTAACACGCGGGTCCACTTGCACTTGACTGTTTACTTGCGCCAAACGGGCGGCGGCGGCAATGGCCTTCGGCGTTTCGTTTTCGGCGTCGGCCTCAACGTAAAGCATCTGCCTTTGCAGGTTGGAGAAGTCTACGTAGTCGCGATCAATGATCCTGAGCTTTCCAATGCCGGCGCGAGTAAGACACTCAGCCTGGAAGCTGCCCAAGGCGCCGCAGCCAACGATGACAACCGAGGCCGCGCGTATCTTGTTTTGTCCGGAGTCGCCGATGGGGGGAAAGAGAACCTGCCGGGAGTAACGCAGCATTTCACCCGGAGTCATACAACGACGATGGTAACAGCCGCCATCCGCCGGGGATCCTCATCTGCAACCTGCGAGTGGATTGCCCGGCCGGCCCTATCCAGTGCGGTGGAGCGCCCGGGGCGCCACACAGGGAAAGAGTGTAAACAGAGGCGGAGGAAAGCGGGCGAATCCGTCGTGCGACGTCTCAAAAGGCGCGGCTTCGCGGGTAAGGAGAAGTGCGGACTCTTGTGAAGGCGCTTTACCGAATGGCTGGGTTGGCGGTGGCGCGGCTCTTCGCGGAGCGAATGGCTTGGCACGCGCGTGGATGGGCGCCGGCGCTGGTTGTCGGGCTGGGGGTCGCGGCCGCTCAGACACAGCCACAAGTGCCGGGTCCTGCCGCGCAGCCAGATGCGTCGATGCGATTCGAAGACCGCATCATCACCGAGATACGCTTCGAGCCCATCGACCAGCCGTACCCGCCGGATGTGCTGACGAGAATCTTGCCTATTAAGGCGGGCGACCGGTTTAACGGCCATACGCTCGAGGGGGCAATTCAGAAGCTGTCTTCCACCGGCCGTTACGCCGATATTGCAGTGGACGGCACGCTGGCGGCGGACGGCGAGGGAATGGTGCTGAAATTCGTTACAAAGCGCGCGTACTTCGTCGGGAGAGTCGAAGTGGTGGGAGTAAAAGATCCGCCTAATGAGGGGCAGCTGGTGAGCGCGAGCAAGCTGGAGCTGGGGGCGCCATTTCATGTGGAGGATAGGGAGACCGCCACTGAATCCATCGAGAATCTACTGCGGCGCAACGGCTTTTATCACGCCCGCGTGAACTCGAACATCGAATATGAGAACGGCGCCGAACAGGCGCAGGTGACGTTTCTGGTGGACTCGGGAAAACGAGCGCACTACGAGCAGCCTATAATCGCGGGGACTCCGCGGCGGCCGCTGGACAAGATTGTGCGGTCGACGCACTGGCACCGGATCTGGGGCTGGCTGGGATGGCAGCCGGTTACGGATAGCAGAACGCAGGCCGGCGCCAACAATGTGCGGTCTTATTACCAGAAGAAGGATCTGCTGCTGGCGCGAGTTTCGCTGCGGGGACTCGATTATCACGAGCAAACCAACACTGTGCAGCCGGCGCTGCAAATCGGAGCAGGGCCGGAAGTGATGATTCAGGTAACGGGCGTGAAGATCCCGCGCGGCACCCTGAAGCAACTGGTGCCGATATACCAGGAACGGACGATGGATACCGATCTGATTGTCGAGGGGCGGCAGAACATCGAGTCTTACCTGCAGTCGAAAGGCTATTTCGAAGCCGACGTCGATTATTCACTGAAGGAAGACAATGACCGCCGGACGATTACATATAACGTGAATCTGGGAGCAAAACACTACCTGGTGCGCCTGACGATCCGCGGCAACGCGTATTTTCCCGTTTCGACGATCCGGGAACGGATGCTGACCTTGCCCGCCCAGTTTCCCCGTTATCCGTACGGGAGATACAGCGAGGCCACGGTAAATGCGGATCTGGAAGCAATCCGCGAGTTATATCGCACTAATGGGTTTCAGGACGTCAAAGTGGATTACGTGGCGCGAGATAACTACGGGGGGAGGCCGGGCCACCTGGAGCTCACGATCACGATCGACGAAGGGGTGCAGTGGCTGGTGGCCGGAGTAGCGATCGAAGGTGTGCCGCAGGACGAGGCGAATTACTTTTACTCCACGCTGATTTCCTCGAAGGGCCAGCCGTACAGCGCCGTGAACGTGGCCGCCGACCGCGATTACATGCTGAATTACTATTACAATCGCGGCTACCCCGACGCCACATTCGACTATTACATGGATTCCGTGGATCTTCCGAACCGGGTGAAATTGCGGTTCAGACTTACACCGGGGAAGAAGCGGTATGTGCGGCAGGTGCTTGTCAGCGGCCTTAAAACGACAAAGCGGCATTTGGTCTATGACCGGATTCAACTGCATGAAGGCGACCCGCTTTCGCTCGAGAAAAACACCGACACGCAGCGCGCGCTCTACGACCTCGGCATCTTCGCGCGGGTTAACACGGCGCTCCAAAACCCGGACGGAGAAGAAGACAGCAAGTACGTGCTGTACCAGCTCGACGAAGCGCACCGCTACTCGATGACGTTCGGCGGCGGAGCGCAACTGGGGAGAATCGGCGGCGGAGTGACGACCTTCGACGATCCTGCCGGTTCGACAGGTTTTGTGCCGCGGGGGACATTTGGCATCAGCCGGATCAACTTCCTGGGCCTGGGTGAGACGATCGGTCTCAACAGCACTATTTCCACCGTCGAGCAGAGAGCTTCGCTGACATACTTCGCCCCTCACCTGTCGGGGAGCAAGAAGTTTACCCTTACGTTGAACGTACTGTTCGACGATGCGAGCGACATCCGGACATTTACGTCGCACCGGCGCGAAGTGTCCGCTCAGGTCGGCCATAAGCTTTCGAAGGTTTACACGATTCAATACCGGTTGGTGTTCCGCCGGGTCACGGAATCAGACCTCAAGATCGACCCATCGTTGGTGCCGATTCTCGCGCAGCCTGACCGGACAGGGCTACTGGGTATTTCGGTCATCCGGGACACGCGAGACGACCCCGTCGATGCGCACCACGGCGCATATACCACCGTCGACATGTTCTACGCTTCAAGGTACCTGGGGTCGGAGACCCAATTCGGGCGCTTTCTGGCGCGAAACTCGACTTACTACAAGTTGACGCGCAATCTCGTATTTGCAAGGAGCACGCAGTTTGGCGTGATCGAGACCACGCAGCCCGGCGCCGTGATCCCGCTTCCGGAGCGCTTTTTCTCGGGCGGAGCCGAATCCATGCGAGCCTTCCCGGACAACCAGGCGGGGCCGCGCGATCTGGATACAGGATTCCCGCTGGGCGGCGGCGCAATTCTGATGAATAACCTCGAGCTGCGGTTCCCGCTTTTCGGTGACAATCTCGGCGGGGTGCTGTTTATCGATTCCGGCAACGTGTATGACGATCTACACGACGTGGATTTGCGTTTTCGGCAGCGAAATTTGCAGGATTTCGATTACATGGTGCAATCGGCTGGCATCGGATTCCGCTACCGGACGCCGATTGGTCCAATTCGGTTGGACCTGTCGTTCAGCCCGGACGCGCCGCGTTTTTTTGGCTTTAAGGGAACCGAACAGCAGTTGATCGACGGACAGGGGATCGCGACGGTTCAGAAGATCAACGCGTTTCAATTCCACTTTTCACTGGGGCAGGCATTCTGATGGCGCTGGTGCGAGTACTGGCGATTGTGCTGGCGGCGGGGCTCCTAGACGGGGAGATCATCGACCGCATCGTGGCGACGGTGGGCCGCGAAGTGATCACGCGAGCGCAGGTGAGCGAGGAGCTGAGGGTTACGGCCTTAATCAATCACGCACCATTGGACAACTCGGCCGAGGCTCAACGCAAAGCAGTGGGCCGGCTGGTGGAACAGGCTCTGGTGCGCCGCGAGATGGAGTTGAACAGGTATCCACTGCCAAAGCCTGACGATGTGGAAGCGTATCGGGCCGAAATCGTGAAGCGATATGGCGGTGAGGACGCGTTTCGGACGGCAATGGCGCGTTACGAGTTGAATACGGGCGTTGTAGATTCGCATCTATTGCTGCAGTTGACGATGCTGCGTTTTCTCGACTATCGTTTTCTTCCCGAGGTCGATGTAAGCAGCCAGGAGGTCGACGACGCCTATCAGTTGCAAGTGGAGGAGTGGAAGCGGAGCCATAGCGGGACGCCGCCGTCGCTTGCCTCGCTGCGCGAGAGCCTACAAAAGCAAATCTACGACGAGCGGATCAACAGCGCGTTCTCGAGGTGGTTGGAAGAAGCCCGAAAACAGGTGTCGGTGAATTACGTGGACCCGAGTTTACGATGAGCAATTCCGCCATGAACCGATTGAGAGCGCTGCTGAAACGGGGAAACAGGCAACCAGCCGGAGCCGTGTCCACCGTTTCCCCGCGGCCTGGGAGATGGCGCAACTTTCACAAGCTGTTGATGGGCTTGGTCGTTGGCCTTGCGGTAGGTTCGCTTCTTGTAATGTCCGTAATGGAGAGCGAGTGGTTTCGGAAGCGTGTCGCGAAAGAGCTTATCAGCACAATTGAGGGCGCAACCGGCGGGCGCGTGGAGCTGAGATCCTTAACCTACGACTGGTGGACGTTAACGGCGGAGGCCCGCGGCTTCGTATTGCACGGGACGGAACCACCCGGGGCCGCGCCTTTATTCCGCGCTGGCTCGATGAGGATTGGTCTCAAGATTCTTTCCGTCTTGAAGCGCGACATTGATCTGAAGTCGCTGGTGATGGACAAGCCCGAGCTCCACCTCATTGTGAACCTGGATGGGTCGACGAACATTCCGGAACCCACGCTGAAGACCTGGTCCAGCCGCGATCCGCTTCTGCAGCAGTTGATCAGTTTGAAAGTGAAGCACTTCGAATGGAACGGCGGGAAGGTGGCGCTGAACCTTAACGAGGTTCCGCTGGATGTCGCAGGTGACAACCTGCGCCTGGCAGCGAGTTATGACCTCAAAGGGCCGCGCTACGTCGCCAGCGTAGGGGTGGAAAAGCTGCGTCTCATGACGCCTGGCGTGCTGCCCGTGGGCGGCAGCTTCAGCGCGCAAGCGACAGTGGAGCGGGATGCAATCCGCTTCTCGGATATCACGTATCAGATGGACCGATCCTTGGTGACTGCCGCGGGCGTCATCAGGAACCTGCCTCATCCGATTATCGATTTGGCCGGGAAAGCGAGAATCGACGTTCGCGAAGGGGGCAAGGTGATCGGGCTGCCTCAGTTGCGCGGCGGCGTGTTGGAGTTTGCAGGCGGGCTGACGTACGGGGATGGAGGATTGGTGTTGTCCGGGAGAGCCCGGGCCGATCACGTAAGCTACCAGCAAACCGGTTTGACGATACCCGATGCCCGGCTCAGCGGCGACCTGGTGCTGACGCCGCGCAAAGTAACTCTTAAGCGGCTGGGGGTGACCGCGCTCGGCGCCACGTTTAGCGGTGAAGCCGAAGTGGACCACTATCGGGATGTGCGCATCGATGGTCAGGTTTCGAATCTGGACACTTCGGCGTTGGGGACTCTGCTTGGAACAGGGCCGCTGGCCTGGCACGGAACGGCTTCGGGACCGGCGCACCTGCAGGCCAGAGTATCGGACCACGAGTCGGCGACGGTTGAGGCGCAGCTGGAGGTAGCGCCGGGCGCTACCGGGATTCCGGTACAGGGCCGGGCCGGGATTCGTTATAGCTATCCGCCGCATCAGTGGATGTTCAGCAACGTGTCGCTGAAGTTTCCGCACTCGCAAGTGGAGGTGTCGGGGACACCGGGTGAGGGCATGACGGTGATGCTGGATACGACTGCTATCGAGGACCTGATGCCGCTGTTTACGTTGGCGGCCGCCGGAAAGCAGCCGGAGATGGGGTTTGAGATGCTGCGCGGGGGACACGCGCATTTCGCTGGAAGTCTGACGGGACCCTTGGCGCATCCGGTGCTCGAAGGCCAGTTGAGCGCCGAACACGTGCGGATGGAAGGGCAGGTGATCGACCGGATGACCAGCGACTTCCAGGCAAATGCCAATCTTGCAAGAGTCAAGTCTATGGCAGTGGAACAAGGACCTCTTCGCGGCCGGTGGCGGGGCACGTTAGGTCTCTCGGATTGGACGCCGCGAAAATCGAGCGCGCTGGAGCTCAGCGGCCAGATTGAGGGCGTGGATTTGGCGAGTCTTGGGAAGGCGGCGGGCCTGCCGGAGATGCAGGGCACCGCCAGCGCGACGTTCGAATTGCACGGAACCCTGTCGTCTCCGCAAGGGAAAATACACGGCGATGTGAAAAGGCTGGCTGCCTATGGCGAGCGCGCGGAGCACGTGACGGTGGATGCCGCGGCAACCGAGCGGCGGCTCGACGTTGCGAAGCTGACGGCAACCGAGGGCAAGTCAACCATTGAGCTTGCCGGCCACTATGACCACGCGCCGGCGGACTGGACGAACGGCGAGATAGAAGCGACGCTACGCGCCATCGCTTTCCGGCTGGCGGATTGCCGGGCCTGCCTGAAGCTGGCGCCTGAATGGAGCGCGGTCGCCGACGCGACTGCGAGCCTGAAGGCTGGCGTGCGGAATGGCGAAATCGAGATCCGACGCGCGGATGGCGAGGCCAGCTTGCAGGATGCGACTCGGGCAAACATCCAGACTGGAAGCGGGACCGTGAAAGCGCATACCGCCGACGGAAAGATCCTCGTGGATTTCGACGCCGCGGTGCTGCACGGATCGCGCGTTTCCGGGGCGTTTAGCGTTGGATTGACGAAAGACTATCCCATCGACGGCAGTGCCCGCGTAGGCCAACTGACGCTTTCATCTCTTCGCCAACTGTCGCCGGACGCGGCGCAGCCGCTGCCGTTTGAGGCTGTGGTGAAAAACGCTGCGGTGACGTTCCACGGGCCGCTGACCCGCGTCCGCGATCTGGAGGCTCATGCCACCGTTGAGTCACTGGAGGTCGACCCGAACATCCCCGTCTCGGCGCGCAGTGTATTAAGCCCGGAGGAGACAGTGTTCCGGAGCACCCAGCCAATCGGTTTGGATTACCGCAACGGGACTGTGAGCATCAGTCAAACGAGGTTCGTGGCCCGCGAAACCAGCCTGATTGTTGCCGGGTCGGTTTCTTTGTTTGGCTCGCTCGCCGTGAACGGCACGGTCGAGGGTTCACTCAACTTGCAGGTCTTCCAATTGTTCGACCCCAACGTAGTCTCTTCGGGAGTTTCGACATTGCGAGTCAATGTGAAGGGAACCCTGAATGATCCGGCGATTACCGGCACGCTCGAATTGAAGGACGCCGCATTTCATCTGGACCAATTCCCGAATGGCCTGGAACGCGCGAACGGTTTGATTCAGTTTGACGAGAATCGCGCCACCATTCAGCGGCTGACGGCGCGAAGCGGCGGCGGGAGCTTGTCGGTGAGTGGGTTCGCCACCTTTGGCCAGGGAGGGCCCATCGTCTACCGTCTCGAAGGCCGAGCGGCGAATGTGCGCATCCGCTACGCTTCGGTAAGCGTAACGTCGACGGCGTCGCTGCGTTTCACGGGAACCAGCAGCATCAGCCTGTTGTCGGGAACGGTGACGGTGGACAAGGCAGCCGTCGATGCCTCCGCCGATATAGGCGCACTGTTTGCGGCCGCCTCCGCGCCCGTTGCTTCCCCCGCCTCGGAGACGGATATTTTCCGCGGTATCCAGATGGATCTGCAAGTGGTAAGCGGGCCCAACTTTCAACTGAGCACCTCGCTGAGCCAGGACGTGGAAGCCGACATCGACCTGCGATTACGTGGCTCGCCTGCGCAGCCGTCGGTCGAGGGCAGAATCTCCGTTCGCCAGGGCCAGGTGCAGGTATTTGGAAATCGCTATACGATCACCCGTGGCGAGGTTGCATTCCTCAATCCATCAAGAATCGAACCGGTGCTGGATGTCGACCTGGAAACCGAGGCCCGCGGGATTACGGTGACTATTACAATTGCCGGGACGCCAGGCAAACTGAACGTAAACTATCGCTCTGACCCGCCCTTGCAGCCGGCCGATATCATTGCGCTACTGGCCGTGGGCCGGACGCCCGGAACGGTTTCCGGTCTCTCGAATACACAGGTAGTCAACAATTCCAGCGGATTCGCCACGAGCGGAGATAATTTGCTGGGCCAAGCGCTGTCATCGGGTTCGAACGGAAGGCTCGAGCGGCTGTTTGGTGTAGCCCATATCAAGATCGATCCGATGGTCCAGGGTCTGGAGAACGCAACCCAGGCGCGCCTCACTATGGAACAGCAGGTCTCGAAGCAGATCAGCATCACCTACATCACCAACTTGACGCACACCGCGGAACAGATCTTCCGGTTCGAGTGGGCTCTCAGCAAACAATACTCGATCGTGGGCTTACGGGACGAAAACGGCAACTTCGGCCTGGATCTGGTTTACAAGAAGCAGTTCAAGTAGTGCCATGAAGCTGCGAGCCGAACACGGGAAGCTCAAGATTGAGCACAGCATCATTGACGGATTGCGACGCGTGCTCGAGCGCCTGCTGCGCGATAACTCCGTTATCCGATCGGTGGTGCCGGGGGTGATCCGGCAGGTTCGCGATGCGAAGGGTCCGCCGCGGATTCATGTCACTGTGCCGACAACGAACGGCTGGAAGGCGATCGCGCTGAGCGCCGCCGCCCGCCAGGAGTTATTCATCAGCACAACGCTCGAAAAAGAAGGTCTGGAAGCGGCCCTCGAACGGGCGCTAAAGGACGCGTGAATCGCACAGAGGGCCAAGAAGCGGCCCCTTTTTACACTCGACGAAAAATCCACTACTTCCCTTGTCAAACGCTGCGCTCTCCCCAGACCTATTTCTTTTTTCGCTCAGGCGGGAGGAACCCGATGGGGCGCTTCGGCGCCGAGACCGACGGCTGCACAAGCCTTTCCAGCACACTCAAGACAGCTTGGAGATCGGTGTCGTGCTTACCCACCTTCCGCTCCAGCGCCTCGATCTTTCGGGCCAAATCCTGGTTGGATGAAAGCATCTGACGCAAATGCACGAAGGCGCGGACCACTTGAATGCTCGACCTGACCGCAACAGCGCTTCGGAGGACATTGGCCAGCATCACCGCTCCATGCTCCGTGAAGACGTGCGGACGATGCTTGATGTTCGCCCCGCGCTTCAAGGTCGCAATTTGCGACCTTGAAAGAGTCACTGCTTTCCCCTCCTCCAAGGTCAACTGGAACATGAAATCCTCCGGAAACCGCTCCCAGTTACGCTTCACCTGCTCGCTGAGACGCTTGAGTTCTACACCGTAGAGCTTTGCCAAATCGCGGTCGAGCAGCACGCGGCGTCCTCTGAGAACAAAGATCTTGTTCTCGATGACTTGGACGGGCATCAGCGATACGGCGGTGGATTTCGTCGGCATGTTTTAGGAGCTCCTCAAGAATGGGTGGCTCGACGGGGCGATTTCGCTCGCTTTTTCGTTACTTAGCTGGCGCCCAGCCACGAGCGACCAGGCTATTTCTCGCCGAAGTGGAAGGCGGCGACGCCCGAAGTGAGCAGCTCGAAGCGAACATTTCGGAAACCGGCCTGGATTATCAGGTCGCGAAGCTCCTCGGCGCGGGGGAATTTCTCCACCGAGTCGGGCAAGTACTGGTAGGCGTCGCGTGAGCCGGAAACGAGGCCACCGATCAGCGGGACCAGCATTCTTGAATAGAGACCGTGCGCTGTCCTCATGAACCATCCACGAGGGTGCGAACACTCGAGAATAGCCAGCACGCCGCCAGGCCGCAGCACGCGATGGAGCTCGGCTAGGCCGGCGGCGTAGTTGACGAAATTGCGGAAGCCAAAAGCGATGGTGACTAAATCGAGAGAGCCGGCGCGAAAGGGCATTTGCATGGCATCGCCCTCGAACAGCGCGGATGAATAGTTGCGCGCTTGAATTTTCGCCCTGGCGGCGATGAGCATCGGATGGCAGAAATCGGCACCCAGAACCGGGCTGGCCGCGGCTCTCTGCAACTCAATCAGAACATCGCCGGTGCCGCAACACAGGTCGAGAATGCGGGCCTCGGGGCGATCGAGAATCGGCCTGACGCGCTGGATGAGCAGCTTGCGCCAGGCGCGATCGATGTTGAAAGTGAGCAAATGATTCAACAGGTCGTAGCGGGGCGCAACACCCGCGAACATGGTTCGCACCCAGTCGGCGGCCTCGCGTTCGGTACGTGCGCCCGGCGGCGTAGTGCCCTTGGCGAGGCTCAAACGGTCGGGATCGGCGGAGCTGATGTTGGGTTGGCTCACGGCTGGTTGTGGAGGGTGGCGACAATCGCCTGACGAATCAGAGCCGGCTCGATGCCTGAAACCACTTCGACTTCGCCGATGGCTTTAGGCAGCACAAAAAGCACTTTGCCTTGCAGAGTTTTCTTGTCGCCGGCAAGGCGCGAGAGGAGGTTGTCCGCATCCAGATCGGAGGCCTGGGGCAGAGCGCCATAGGCCAGCACGGTTCGTATTATGGCCGAGCCATCGCTGGCTCGGAGCATGCCGCGGAGAGCGGCGAGGCGGGTGGCGGCGATCATTCCCCAGGCGATAGCTTCGCCGTGCAGGAACCGGGTATAGCGGGTTTCGGCTTCCATGGCGTGCCCAATGGTGTGGCCGAAATTCAGAATGCGCCGCAGATTGCTCTCCCGCTCGTCTGCCGAAACAACCTCGGCTTTAATGCGCACGGCGGCGCAAATGAGTTGATCGACCAGCTCCGGCTCCATGGCGAGGATGCGCGCAGTTTTGGTAGCGCAAGTCTCGAATAAGTTGCGGTCGCGAATCACGCCGCACTTGATCACCTCATACAGCCCGGCGCGGAATTCACGTTTGGGCAAAGTTGCGGTCACTTCCGGATCCACCAGCACGGCAACCGGCTGGTGAAAGCTGCCGATTAGGTTCTTGCCGTTGATGAGATTCACTCCCGTCTTCCCTCCCACGGCGGCATCTACTTGAGCGAGCAGGGTTGTGGGAATTTGCAGCACTGGGACACCGCGCATAAAAATCGCGGCGAGAAAACCGGCAACATCGGTGGTAATGCCACCCCCAAAACCGATCACGATACTGGTCCGGTCACCTCCGCGCTCGATCATTTGCCCGGCGAGGGATTCAACCGGCGCTAAGCGCTTGTTGGCCTCTCCGCCGGGAAAAAACAGGATTTGGGGTTTGTACTTGTGTCGTGCGAGGGCAGCTTCGAGCCGCGCGCCGTGCAGCGCCCAAACGTCGGTGGTGGTGACTATGAAAGGCGTGCCGGCGTTCGCGGGAAGAAACTCGCCCGCCCGGCTAAGAGCGCCCCGCTCGACAACGCTTGGGTACGTCGTATGAGCCGTTCGCACCTCGTAAGTCGGCATGCGTTCACCGTTTTACCATGCAACCGGATGCGATCCCGCGCGGGATGCGTCGCGCTGCTTCGCTCTCCGGCGCCTTGGCCGCTAGGATCAAGAGGTGACTTCGGATTGCCAGAAGGGCACACTTTTCCTGACGCGGCGGGAGAACGCATTTGCGTAGACGGCAGAAGGTTGCTCACCTCATTGGGACTGGGCTTCTCGTGCGGCAGTGCACTTTTGCGATCCTGTTTGTCGCTGCCACCCCACTGCGCGAATACGGTCCGTGGGCCGCGCTGTGGACCGCCCCGTGCATCCTGGCGGCATCCATTCTGATCGCGTGGGGCGCTGAGTCCGCGCAATTCTTCATGGCCCAGGGATTCGCACTCGCAATTCTGGCGTGGATGCAGACTCTGCCCGAGTTTGCGGTCGAAGCTGTGCTGGCCTGGCACCAGCAGCGCAGCCTGCTGCTCGCCAACTTGACGGGTGCGCTGCGATTGCTGATCGGCGTGGGCTGGCCTATGATCTATGCGATTGCCGCCGGGCTCCACCGCCGGCGCGCGGGAACGGCGCTGCGAACCATCCGTCTGGATGAACATCACAGTGTGGAAGTGGCGGGACTTACTCTGCCGCTGATTTATATGCTCGTCATCTGGTGGAAAGGCACGCTGACGTTGTGGGATGCCGCTGTTCTCATAATTCTGTATGCGGCCTATATGGTCGTGCTTACGAAGCTGCCACCGGAGAGCCATGAGGGGATCGACGACCTCGAGGCCGTACCGCGAGCCATCGTGCGAGCGCCGAAACACTGGCGCCTGATCGCCATCGGAGGATGTTTCCTGGTTGGAGGAGTGTTGATGCGGTTCACTGCCGAACCGTTTCTCGGGAGCCTGATTGCCGTGGCTGCGACTGTGGGTTTGCCCAGTTTCCTCGTGATTCAGTGGCTGGCGCCGGTGGTGTCGGAGTTCCCGGAACTGGCATCCACCTCGTACTTTGCCCGGCAGTCCGGTGAAGCGCCCGTGGCGCTGATGAATATCGCCTCGAGCAACATCAATCAATGGACGCTGCTGGTGGCCATGCTTCCGATGGTGCTTTCACTGGGCGCAGGCGCGCCTTCCGCAATTGCATTCGACGCAGAGCAGCAGATCGAGCTGTTACTCACCATCGGCCAGAGTTTGTTGGCGCTGGTTTTTCTGTTCGCGATGGAATTGCGCTGGTGGCAGGCGCTAGGTTTGTTTGCCGCCTTCCTCCTGCAATTTGTGTTTTCCGCTTTGTCGGGGAGTTCGGGCATCATCGGATATCTGGGGATGCATATCAAGTGGTGGATCATCACCCTATATTTCGGTTACAGCGCGGGCGCGATCCTGTTCGCCGTAATTCAATGGCGTCAGCCGCCGGCCGTACGCGCCCTGGTGGCAACCTGGCGGGCGCATGTGCAATCTGCTTAGTAACGCTTCCTGCACCGCCTCTGTTACTTTGGTCAGGTGAAATTACAGCGTTGCGGAGGGATACTCCTTCATCCGACATCGCTGCCTTCGCCCTTCGGTATCGGTGACTTTGGCGATGAGGCCTACCGCTTTGCGGGACAGCTAGCCGATGCCGGCCAAACCATTTGGCAGATGTTGCCGCTCGGACCCACCGGCTACGGCGATTCTCCCTACCAGTTGTTTTCGGCTTTCGCGGGCAACCCGCTGCTGATTTCGCCGGAACTGCTGGTGCGCGATGGCTTCCTCACGCGTCACGATCTGGACGACGCGCCCCAATCTTCTCCTGAGGCCGTCGATTTCCCGGCAGTGATCGCGTGGAAGAGCGGAATACTGACCAAGGCCTTCCGCAATTTCCGCCGCGGCGCGACGCCCGAACTGCGGCGGCTGTACGAGGACTTCTGCCACGAGCGGGCGGCATGGCTGGACGATTACGCTCTGTTTATTGCGCTCAAGTATTTCCACGGCATCGAGCACATCTGGACGGAATGGGACCAGGATTCGGTGATCCGCCGGGCAGAGGCGCTCGCCAATTGGCGTGAGAAACTGAGCGACTCGATCGAATGCCAGAAATACTGGCAGTTTGAGTTTCATCGTCAATGGGATGCGCTGCGCCGTTACTGTCACGAGCGAGACCTGAAGCTGATGGGCGATATCCCGATTTACGTGGCGCATGACAGCGCTGACGTATGGGCGAATCCCCAGGCATTCCAACTGGACGAACGCGGCCTGCCCGTGGTGGTGGCGGGCGTGCCACCCGACTATTTCAGCGCCACCGGTCAGCTTTGGGGCAATCCGATCTATCGCTGGCAGGAGATGGCAGCCGGCGGCTACGCGTGGTGGGTAGAACGATTTCGCGCCACGTTTACCCAATTTGACCTGGTGCGCCTCGATCATTTCCGGGGCTTTCAGGCCTATTGGGAAGTGCCTGGCGGAGAGACGACCTCGGTAAACGGGCGCTGGGTGACAGGCCCGGGCGCGGACCTCTTTCGCGTGGTGAAAAAGCAGCTCGGCGACTTGGAGGTGGTTGCCGAGAATCTCGGCGTGATTACGCCGGAAGTGGAATCGATACGACAGGAATTCGATTTCCCCGGAATGGCCATTCTGCAATTCGCGTTTGGAAAAGATCCGCAAGGCCCCAGTTTCCGGCCACACAACTACGTTCGAGACCTGTTTGCGTACACCGGTACGCACGACAACGATACGGCGATGGGCTGGTGGCAGAGCGAGGGCGGCGACAGCACACGAACGCCTGAGGATGTAGTCAAAGAGAAGGAGTTCGCCCGGAGATATCTTGCCACTGACGGCGCGGAGATGAATTGGTGCCTCATCCGAAGCCTGTTTGCCTCGGTGGCGCGCGCGGCCATCGTCCCCATGCAGGACGTGCTCGGCCTGGGAGCCGAGTCGAGGATGAATAAGCCTGGGACCCTGGGCGGCAACTGGCGCTGGCGATTGACGCCCGGCGCGTTCACCCCGGATCACGGTTCGCGGCTGAAGGAATATGCTGTGATGTACGACCGCGCGACCTCGACAGATCGCGCGGCCTAGCTGGATAAGGGAGCACCAGTTGGAAAAGCCACGTTTTAGCTTTTGGCAGATCTGGAACATGAGTTTCGGGTTCCTCGGCATCCAGTTCGGCTGGACGCTGCAGATGAACAACATGAGCGCCATTTATGAGTATCTGGGCGCGAAACCCGACCAATTGCCTATTCTCTGGCTGGCCGCCCCGCTAACCGGGCTGATTGTGCAGCCGATTATCGGCCACTGGAGCGACAACACCTGGGGCCCGCTCGGACGCCGCCGGCCGTTTTTTCTCACCGGGGCCATCCTCAGCTCCATTGCGCTGATCTTCATGCCGATGTGCGGCGCCCTGTGGATGGCCGCTGGATTATTGTGGATCCTCGACGCATCGATCAACATCAGCATGGAGCCATTTCGGGCCTTTGTCGCTGACCTGTTGCCCGATGAGCAGCGGCCGCGCGGTTTCGCGATGCAGAGCTTTTTTATCGGCATCGGTTCGGTGGCGGCTTCCTACTTGCCCCTGCTGCTCAGCCAATTTCTCGTATCCGGGGCCAGCACCAGGGAACGTGCAATCCCGTTAATTGTCCGCTTCTCGTTTTGGATCGGCGCCGCTGCATTTTTCAGCGCGGTGCTTTTTACGATCACCAGCACGAAGGAATACCCACCCGATGCGGCCGAAGCTGAGCGGCTCAAGACGGCCAAGCGGTTTGACCTTGCTGAGATCGTGCGGTCGTTCCGCGCCATGCCTCAGACCATGCGGCAGCTTGCCCTGGTGCAGTTGATGACCTGGCTGGGATTGTTCTGCATGTTCCTCTATTTCGCGGTTGCCGTGGCGCACAACGTGTTTGGAGCGCGCGACACAAAAGACCCTCTGTATACGCAGGGCGTGATCTGGGCCGGGTATTGTTCCGGCGTGTATAACGCGGTTTGCTTCCTGTTCTCGCCGCTGCTGCCGGCCCTCGCGCAAAGAGTCGGGAAGAAAGGCACCCATTCGCTGTGCCTGCTGGCGGGCGCGGCGGGCTTGATTTCGGTGGCTCTGATCCACAACAAGTTTCTGTTATTCCTGCCGATGGTGGGCGTAGGAATGGCGTGGGCCAGCATTCTATCCATGCCTTACTCGATCCTGTCGGCGGCCCTGCCGCAGAACAAGATGGGAATTTATATGGGCATCTTCAATTTCTTCATCGTCATTCCCGAGATTCTGTCGGCGTTGTTCTTCGGTTGGATCATGGCCCATCTGCTGGACAATAACCGCATGAAGGCCGTGGTTGTGGGCGGCGTGTGTTTTGTCATCGCGGCCTTGCTCACGCAGCGGGTGCGCGAGGCCGTTCCCATCGAGGGTGACGAGCGCGCGCCGGCGGCGGCGTCCAGCGCGGAGCCAAAGCCCGCATGAGCACGAAGGCGCCCGTTCGCTCAGCCTTCCTCTTGGCGCTCTGCGCCTTCTGTGCAGCGGCGCAGCCAGTCGTTACCAAGGTGGAACCGCCGAATTGGTGGTCGGATCACAGCATCAACCCGGTCCGTCTGCTGATTCGCGGCTCGAAACTCGATCAGAGCCAATTGACAGGCTCCTCCGGATTCTCCGTGTCTCGCGTCGCGATCAACGAGCGCGGCACGTATATCCTCGCTGACGTCACCATCCCCCCGGGAGTGGCTCCCGGCGATTACCCGCTCACGGTGAGCACTCAGGCCGGCTCGGCAAAAGTCCCGTTCCGGATCGACGCGCCACTCTCGAACCCCGATCATTTTCGAGGATTTTCGAACGACGACATCATTTACCTGCTGATGCCGGACCGCTTTGCCAATGGCGACCCCGCAAACGACGACCCGCCCGTGTCTCACGGGTTGCTTGATCGCTCGAAGCCGCGCTACTACCACGGCGGCGACTTACAGGGCATTATCGATCACTTGCCGTATTTGAAGGATCTGGGCGTGACAGCCATATGGACTACGCCCATTTACGACAACAACAACGCGCTGAATAACAAGGAGGTCTACGACGGCAGGGGCATAACGGATTACCACGGCTACGGTGCAATCGATTATTACGGCGTGGAAGAGCACTTCGGCAGTCTGGAATTGCTGCGGAAACTCATCGAGGAAGCCCACAAGCTCGGAATCAAAGTGATTCAGGACCAGGTGGCGAACCATGTGGGGCCCTACCATCCGTGGGTTAGCGATCCACCCAGTTCCACTTGGTTTCACGGAACAGTGGCTCACCACATCAACGAGACCTGGCAAATCTGGACGCTGGCCGATCCCAATTCATCACTGCAATTGCGGCGCAGCGTCACGGACGGATGGTTCATCGATCTGCTGCCGGATATGAATCAGGAAGATCCCGACGTGCGCCAATACGAGATTCAAAACACACTGTGGTGGCTGGGCGTGGCCGGCTTCGATGGAATCCGCCAGGACACGTGGCCCTATGTCCCGCGAAGCTTCTGGCGCGACTGGATGGCGGCCATCAAGCGCCAGTACCCGTCCGTAACGGTGGTAGGCGAGGTATTCGACGGCGATCCGGCGCTCACGTCATTCTTTCAGGGCGGCCGCGCGCATGAGGGAATTGATACGGGCCTCGACTCGGTGTTTGATTTCCCTCTGTTTTACAAGCTGCGTGACGCGTTCGCCCAAGGAAAACCGATCCGTGATGTGGCGAACATGGCCGGCCACGACTATCTGTATCCTCGCCCCGAAGCGCTGGTCACGTTCTTCGACAACCACGACACGTCGCGCTTTATGGCAGATCCGGGCGCCACTGTCGCGGGCCTCAAGCTTGCGCTGACCTGCCTGCTGACCATGCGCGGGATACCGGCACTGTATTATGGCGACGAACTCGGGATGCCGGGCGGAAACGATCCCGACAACCGGCGGGACTTCCCGGGAGGCTGGCCGGCAGATCCCCGCAACGCCTTCACGGCGGCGGGCCGGACAGCCCAGGAGAATGAGGTTTTCGACCACGCTCGGAAACTAGCGCATTTGCGCGAATCCATGCCCGCACTGCGGGACGGCAGCCTTCTTACCCTGGTGGCCGCCGAGCAGCAGTGGGCGTACGCCCGGCGCAGCGGCAACCAAACCATCGTGGTCGTATTGAATAATGCACGGAATCCGGTCACGCTGCAGGTGCCTCTGGGTGGCCTGACCTTGGCGGATGGGCTGATTCTGCGCGGGCAGCTCGGCGTGGCCGGCCCGGCTTCGGTTCGCTCAGGCAAGTTCGATGTCACGCTGCCGGCCCAATCCGGCGAGGTATTCGTGGTTGCGGGAGCGGATCCGCAACGCGCTCCCCTATAGTCAGTTACACTAGAGGAGAGAGTTTCCCCCACTATGTTTGAAGGTTTGTTCCAGCCGATGCACCTTTTGGTGATTCTGGCTATAGCCGTGTTGGTATTCGGTCCGAAGAAGCTGCCTGAACTGGGCTCCGGCCTGGCCAAGGGAATTCGCGCTTTTAAGGACGGAATCAAGTTCGAGGACGAGACCCCCAAGACCCCACCGGCAGATCCCCCCAAGCCCCAGCAGTAGCATCACCCGTTATAGCTCGCCCTGTTGCGGGCGCTCGATTTGAACATCCCCTGCGCCAGGTGCAAGCGTATCCGCGCTCACTGTTTGTCCCGCGTTTTTTCCTGCGCACCGCGCGAGCACAGCCTTTCTCGCTGACTGGTGTGGGCGATCTGTCTCGCCTGTCGGACGGCCAGTACCGCGCCGATCATTGATCCAAACCACAAAGCGATAGCGGAAAAATTTTCCGGCGCATTATCAATTGTTCATCATTTTGATGGGGCTGTAACGAAACAGATTGGCCAGAGCTGATCGTCACCGCAAGTAATTCTTCGTGCAAATCATTGCCCTGCAAGGCCCGCGCGACACATGTAGGCACGAGGCAGTTTAATTCTGGAGCTTGGCCCCAAAACTGCCCCTATGGAAATCGGGCAAGGCATGCCGGATATGAATTCACTCAAGGCGGAAACTCTCGAACGCCAGGAAAGGCAAGCGACAGTGACTGCAGATGAATACGGCGACGCATATCATCGAGGGTTTCCGATTACGGTTCGATTTCTGGTGTCGCGAGGGGTCTCGTACGACACGGCGGTAGACACGGCTCAGGCGGCCTGGGCCAAGGGCTGGGAGCGGCGCAGCCAATTGCGCGACCACAGCCTGGTGTCGACTTGGGCAAATAGCATCGCCTGGAACATTCACCGTTCCTCGATGCGGCGCGATCCTGCGCCCCAAGCCATGATCGAAGTGTGGGTGCTGCCGCACATCAACCTGGCGGCGATTGACGTCAACCGGGCCCTTGCCACCTGCCGGCCCATCGAACGGGAAGTGCTCGAAAGCCACTACTTTGAAGGTTACAAAGTTCAGGAAATCGCCGAACGGCATGGATGGACGGAAACCGCGGTGCGCATCCGCTTGCTTCGAGCGCGCCGCAGTGTCGAGCGGAAGCTGGCTACGATGACCAAGGCAAAACGGCGCCGGCTTGCAGCCGATTCGAAGGAAGCCATTTCGAGGGCACGCAGCGCAGCCTCCGAGGTGACGGAGATGCCGGCACGGCGCGCGCGCGTGCTGGAGATATCGCCCGAAACCAAGAGCCGCGGCGCGGAACAAAAGACCGGCTCGGTCTTCTCAACCGCTGACGATCAAGCCCGTTTTGCGCGAGTTCCTAAGAAAGTCGCCTGATCGGGATTTGCGGCCTCGTCCAAAATCAACCGCGTGCGCTGCGGCGGCGTGTTTCCCCGGGTGCTGAATCCGCCACGGTCGCAGGTTTTTTATCCGGCAGAGCGCTCAGGCTCTTCTTCAAAGCCTGCATCAAATCAATCACTGGGGCCAGCTTACGCGGCGCTTCGGCCTCAATGGCTTGGCCTTCCGTCTTGGCGTCGATCAGTTTCTGAAGGCGCACCTGGTAGTCGTCGTGGTATTTCGACGGATCGAAATCTGCGGCCAGTCCTTCGACTAGTTGTTGGGCTAAGGCGACCTCCTGGGGCTTGAGAGTCATCTCTCCTGGATGCCCGTATTCGGGCACCTCGCGCACATCCTCCGGGTAATACATGGTGTGCAGCGTGAGGCCGTTGGCATGCGGACGTATGATCACGGTGTATTCGCGCTGGTGCATCGAGACCCTCGCAAGCGCGCTGTAGCCGGACTTCTTCATGGTTTCGAGCAGCAACTGATAAGGCTTCTTCCCGGCCTCTTCAGGCACCATGAAGTACGAAGCATCGAAATAGATCGGGTCAACCTGCTCTTCCTTGACAAACTCGAGGATCTCCATGGTGTCGCTCGAAGGCGGCGCAACCTTCTTGATCTCTTCGTCCTCCACTAGCACGTAGCGATTCTTCTCAACTTCGAAACCTTTGGCCAGCTCATTCCGTTCCACCACCCGCTGGCAGGTGGGGCAGAAAATCTGCTGCTTGATGCGGCTGCCGCAGACCTGATGGATCTGGTTGAAGCTGATGCGCTCACTGCGCGCCGCAGCAAAAAGTCGCACGGGTATCGATATCAGCCCAAAGCTGAGATAGCCCTTCCAAACGGTGGATGCCATTGCCGACACTCCTCATGGCGCATCAGCCGTTTGGCGGCCGAAGTGCGCGGTTTAAGTACGCCCTAATAAAACAATATCGGAGAACCTTGTATCGCGTAAAGGGGCTCCCGCAGAGGACGACAGGGGTGCGCCGGCCCCGGTTGACCCGAAAAAGCCCAGGTTTTTGAGCCTGCCCGCCATTTCTGGCCGCGAATCGGGCGCTGGACATGCCCGGCAAGCGGCGCGCCGCAAACATAGCAGAGGGCGGCGAACTTGCCATAATGATGGCTCTGTGCGTCTGTCTTTTCTCACTTCCACGCCGCTGAATGTGCTTCTCGGCAGCGGCACCTTTGCCGGCATTACAACGCTGGCCGAGGCGCTACGCGGCTTGGGAATCGAAGTGGAGATTTTGCATGGCGGCGAATCCGCGTCGACGGAGGCGCGCATCGCGTTTAACGAAAAACTGGCGCACCGCGACTTCTCCACCTTCGACGCCACCGTCGGTTTCGATCTGGATGGTTACCTGAGGCCCGCCGGCGCGCCGCCTCACGTCGTCTGCCTAAAAGGCGTGATTGCGGACGAGCTTCGATTTGAAAAAGGCGAGATTCGCGCCGGGCTCGCCAAACAAGCCGCCTTGGAGCGGCGCAACCTCATGCGAGCCGGCCACGTTGTGGCGACGAGCGGCTACTCGGCACAGTGCATCGTGAACTATTACGGCTACACGGGTGAGATCAGCGTTGTTCCGGAGCTGATCGATCTTGGCCGTTGGAATGAGCTGTTCGGGCGAGTTCCGCCGCGCGGCGAACAGCACGAGTTCCGGTTGCTGACCGTGGGCCGCTTCTACGCGCGAAAGCGGATCGGCCTTCTGCTCGAGGCCATGGCCCGACTCGCCGGCGAATCGCGCGTAGGCTTGCGTATTGTTGGCGACGGTCTGGAAGGAGAACGCTGGCGAGCTCTGGCGCAGAACCTCGATCTTGGCGAGCGGTGCTGCTTTCTGGGCGATGTTTCCTATGAGCAGCTCGCCCAGGAATATCTTTACGCCGATGCCTTCGTGTTTCCAAGCGCGCAGGAGGGTTTTGGGATTGTTCTGCTCGAAGCAATGGCCGCCGGGCTGCCGATCATTGCGACGCGGTCAGCGGCCATACCCGAAGTGGCGCCGCATGCGCTATTTGCCGAAAGCACTCCGGCGGGCCTTGCCGGGGCGATTCGCCAACTGGTTGAGTCGGAGGATTTGAGGCGAACCCTGGCCACCGAGAGCCGCAGGCGCGTCCTCCAGTTTGAGGCAGGGCAGGTGGCCAGACAGTTTGCGAAGCTAATGAAGACGCTGATTCAATAGACCGGCCCCGCCCCGGGCGGCTGCGTTTTCCAGCGGCGATGGATCCAGAGCCACTGATCGGGATACTCGCGAATCACTGTCTCGAAGAACGAATGAATCGCTTGCGTGTCGGCTTGCAGAGAGCCGCTCATCGAGATCTCGGGATAGAAGCGAAGCACGTAGCGGCGCTCGCGCTCATTCCAGAACGCAAATCCCGGAATCACCGCGGCCCCTGAGTGCTTCGCCAGCCGCACAAAGCCGGAAGCCGCGCAGGCGGGTTTGCCGAAGAAGTTGACGAACACCCCCTCGGAGGGAAGCGTGTTCTGGTCAATCAACATGCCGACGGCGCGGTTGTCCCTGAGTGCTCGCAAAACCAGGCGGGCGGCATCCTGTTTGGCAATCACCGTGTTACCAGAGAGCTCGCGGCGGTGTTCGAGCCAGGAATCGATTTTCAGGTTGTCGAGCGGTCTCACGAGCACCCCCATCGGCTCGGTCATCAATGTGTGGGCGAAGGCGCTGAGCTCCCAGTTGCCCAAGTGCGCGGTGGCGACGAGAATTCCGCGGCCTTTCTCTTTGGCCCGAAGATAGTGCTCGAGACCTTCATAGCGGATCCAACGGTTCACATTGCCGCCCTGGATGCCGGGGAATTTTGCGACCGCAACCAGGATGCGCGCGACGGAACGAAATACACCGTCAATAAGCTGTTCGCGAGATTCGGCGCTGAGCTCGGGCATGGCAAAGGAGAGGTTGATTCGCGCCACGCGACGCAGCTTCGGCAAAGCACGATCGAGAGCTGCCGTTAGAATTCGCGCGGCGCGCTCAGCCAGGCTTCGGGGCAGAAAACGAAGCAAGGCAAAAAGGGCGCGGGCCGCGAGGTACTCAATCGAGACCAATATCGCCCAGGGTGTGCGCGGCATTGCAACGCGAGTCAAGCGCCGGGACGTGGTTCCCCTGACAAACGTATCACCAATTCGTTTCTGAGGGCTGTGAGCTGCTCTGTATGTAGAACGTCTCTCAGATCGGCAATGTTTCTCTTGATGCTGCGTTCATTTGGCACGACGCCGTCCGCATCCACATCCTGGGCGGGGCCGCCGATTATCTGTGTGATTTTGATTTCAAATCGGTCCAGCTTGCCTTCAATATCGTCAGTTAACCATAAGGCCCATTTCCGTCGGATACGCGAAAATCTTCCTGGGTCCAGCGGGTCCTCCGTTCTGCCGTCCTGGATCAATGTGTGAAGCGCCTTGTACACTTCTTCGACGTATTCTTCACAAAACCCAATATCCTTATCGAATACTACGGTAGCCATGTGGGAGGTGGCGCCCACTAGAAAGGCGTTCTGCGCCTCTTGCAGTTCTCTGCTCTGTTGCGCTCTCTGGCGTTCAATCGATTGGTCGCTGATAAATTTCGATATCCCCACAAACACCGGACCGACTATCGCGGACCCAATGAGGCTTACGACAACCGTTTGCCATTCCATAGATGGGCCGGTTACCGGACTCCCACAATGCTACCGGCAAAGCTCGCCACCCACTTATCGAACAAAACTTCCTCCGCGGCCACCGCCTTCGAGTAACCCGTCTCTCGAAAGTCTTTTACGATTCGTTCTGTATCCTCGCCGCTCGCGACTATAATTTCAGCACCCTTCTTTGGATCGTTAAGCAAATGTTTACGGGCGCGTTCATCGACCGGCTGAAGGCTGTATCCGCATACCGCCACGCGAGACGCTGATTTCAAAGCCTCCGCGGCTTGCCACCATAGGTCATCCCAAAACCCGACATATTCACTGCCTGTACTGGCGGCGAAGTAAAAATCCTTTGACCGCGCCGGAAATATCATCACCGGCAGGGCTGCCCCACCCTGTCCAAACCTCGGGTCAACCGCATCGGTGTATCCCAAGAAGGAAAGCTCGTTCTTGCCGATCACGGGGCGTGGGCCTAAGGTGTTGCCAGGCAGGAACGTCGATGGCCCTGAGGTCATCCCACCGAAGAGCAGCGCCAGCCAGCTCGTGCTGCCGTGCAGCTTGAACACCTTCGTAGCCGAATTTCGGGGAAGGCCTTCCATCGGAAAGCCGTAGCCGTCGCCTACTTCGAATTTCCCGGCAAGCCTGAGCTCCCGGTCAAGTGAAACGTCGTAATTGAATGTGATGATGCAATCGCCGGGTACGACAATGTTCTTAGCAAAGTCCTTATAGACCGAAGACCTCAGAGCCGCGCCTTGTTGAATCTCGGCAAACCATGCGCGTACGGCATTCTTCAATACGCCGTATTCATTCGCTAAGAGGGTACGCTTGACGCGCTGCTCTCGTGTTCCATTCTCATACTCGTCAATCAGCTTGAGTATCGCTGTTATCAGGTCCTCAACGTTCGCAACGGGAGCAAAGGTTTCTTCAAGGAACTGGGCTGTTGCGGGGTAACGCGCCGCGTAGGAGTTCGGGTCACGTGTCTGGTGCTTCATCCACTGCAACAACTCTGACGCCATCGTCTTCGCCAGAGGATATCCGGCGTCTCTCGACGCGCCTGCGCCCAGCACATAAGTCGTCATTCCTCACCTCGGTGCTACACGCTTCATTATAGTCGGGATCCCAGAGGATCGACGCCTTGGGATAGTGCGCCGCTATTCGATCCAGCCGCCGCCGAGGACCAGATCGCTGTCGTAAAATACCGCGGCTTGGCCGGGCGTTACGGCTCGCTGCGGCTCGTCGAAACCGACCTTGACTCGACCGGCGTCGCCGGTGGGCATAAGCGTCGCCGGCGCCGCCACGTGCTTGTTGCGAATCTTCACCTGCGCTCGCCGAGGCTCGCTGATGGCGTCGATCGAAACCCAGTTGACAGCCCCGGCAAGCAGCTCTGAGCGCAGTAAGTCCCGATTGTGACCGACAATTACGCGCTGCGAAGCGGGCTCGGTGGCAATCACGTATAGCGGCTCGCCGGCGGCAACCCGCAGCCCTCGGCGCTGGCCCACAGTGAAATGATGCGTGCCTTCGTGCTCGCCGAGCACCTGCCCGCCGGTTGAAACAATTTCGCCGCGCGTCCGCTCGGGGGCAATGCCTTGCTCGCGAAAATACGCGTCGATGAAGGCGGCATAATCGCCGTTTGGAACGAAACAGATTTCCTGGCTGTCGTTCTTGTCGGCAACCGGCAGGCCGAGCTCCCGTGCCAGCTCTCTCACCTGCTTCTTCTCGAGGGCGCCGAGAGGGAACAGCGAACGCGACAGTTGCTCTTGAGTGAGTCCCCACAGGAAGTAGGTCTGGTCCTTGCTCAGGTCCACTCCGGTGCGCATTTGGTGGCGTCCGGTCAGCGGATCGAAGCTAAGCCGCGCATAGTGCCCGGTGGCGATGCGGCGCGCCCCCACGCTATCGGCCATTTCGAGAAACTGGTCGAATTTGATGAAGTTATTGCATAGCGTGCACGGGATAGGCGTGCGGCCGTGGAGGTAATCTTCCACAAACGGCTTCACTACCTGCTGCTCAAACCGGTCTTCAAAGTTCACTACGTAATAGGGAATGCCCAACAGGCTGGCCACGTAGCGCGCATCGTAGACGTCATCCAATGAGCAGCATCGCCCCGTCGCGCCTTCGACCTGTATTTCAGGCAGCCTCCTCTGGTTCCACAACTGCATCGTGAGGCCGGCGATGGGATGCCCCGCGCGCGCGAACAATCCGGCAACTACCGAGCTATCCACGCCGCCCGACATGGCCACGGCGATCAATCCGCCATCATCACCATCGAGCGCCGGCAGCATTGGTAGAGAGAGACAGGCGGCTTCAGGCCGAGACATAGTCAGCCACCTTCTTCAGCTCTGGTTGGGCGCCGTACATCTGGCTGGCAATCGCGACGACGGCATCAGCAAGGTTCACGACCTGCTCCAGGTCGTTCGAACGGCCGAGCGAAAATCTCACCGACGAGCGCGCATCTTGCGGCGAAAGGCCCATTGCCAGCAAAACGGGTGAAGGCTCCACGGAGCCACTCGAACACGCCGAGCCGGTTGAGACCGCGAACCCCTTCAGGTCAAGCGCAATCACGATCGATTCCGCGGCGAGGCCGGGAAACAGGATATTGCTCGTGTTTGTAACACGACCTGCCGAGGCGCCGTTCACTCGCGCGCGCGGCACGGACTTCAGGACTCGAGACTCCAATTCGTCGCGCAAACCCGCCAGACGCACCGCCTCGTTGGCGGGAATCGATTCAATCGCCTTGGCTAGCGCCACTGCATTCGGCACGTCCTCCGTTCCGGGCCGTCGAGACCGCTCCTGACGTCCTCCGTGCAGGATGGGGTCCAAAGGCACGCCTTTCCGAATCCAAAGCACTCCGATACCCTTGGGAGCGCCCAGCTTGTGGCCGGTCAAGGTATAGAGATCTGCTTTTAGTCCCGGTACTTTGGCAGGCGACAAGATCGCCTGCCCCACGGGATCGCCCGCGATCTTGCCGAACGCCTGAACGCCATCGGAGTGAAACCAAATCGCCTGCCCCTGGTCCCGGCGCTCGCGCACCATCGCGGCAATCTGAACGATCGGCTGAACCACGCCAGTCTCGTTGTTGGCATGCATGATGCTAACCAGGGCGGTATCCGGGCGTAAGGCATTGCGCACGTCATCTGCAGAAACAGCGCCGGAAGCGGAAACCGGGACAACCGTCAGCTCCGCGCCCTCGCGCTGCGCCTCGAGGCATGCCTCAATCACGGAGGGATGTTCGATGGCCGAAGTCACGATGTGAACGCGGCCACGCTGAGCGCCGGCGTGGATAATTGCGCGAAAGACACCGAGGATCGCGAGGTTATTCGCCTCCGTCCCGCCGCTTGCGAACACAATTTCGGCCGCGTTAGCGCCAAGCGCGCCGGCAACCGTGCGCCGGGCCTGCTCCAACCTCTGGCGGGCTTGCTGGCCCTCGCGATGGATGCTCGACGCGTTTCCGAAACAATCGCGAACGGCTCCCTCCAGCGCTTCGCGCACTTCGGGCAGGACCGGGGTTGTGGCGTTGTGATCGAAGTAAAACCGGGACATGCTGGGCTTCACACCGCAAGTGGGAGGCGGGCTGAAACAAAACGGTGATGTCTTGATTCTACCAGCGCTTCCCCCGCTAACGCGCTTGCGGCCACGCTGAATCTGCAGGGGACTCGGCTGCCTGCTCTGCGATAGAACAGGAACATGAGAAAGCAGGCGGCCAGCGGCGTGATCACGTTGACGACGGATTTCGGCACGGGAGATCATTACGTCGCGGCGATGAAGGGAGTCCTGGCGAGCCTGTGTCCCCAGGCGCTTGTGATCGATGTGACTCACGAGCTGCCACCCTTCGGCATTCTTGCCGGCGCCTATTCCATCCACCAGGCTGCGCCGTTTTTCCCGGCAGCCACGATTCACATTGTGGTGGTCGACCCCGGCGTGGGTACCAGCCGGAGGGCCCTACTTGTGGATACTGGGCATCATTTCTTCATCGGCCCCGACAACGGCGTCCTCAGCTTCATCCTTCGCGAGAATCCCGACGCTCATGTCTGGGAGCTGACCAACCGGCGCTTGTGGCTGGATGCCGTTTCATCAACCTTTCACGGCCGCGACGTCTTTGCTCCGGTCGCGGCGGCGCTGGCCGCCGGCAAGGTGAAGCCGAAAGACACCGGCTGGCGCTGCGGCGATCCGGTGATTTTGGATTCGCTCGAACCGGCGGAAATAAAGCGCGGGGTGTGGCGGGGGATGGTGCTGAGCGTCGACCGCTTTGGCAACGTGATCACGAATTTCGCGAGCGAAGACTCTGGCGCGGCGCTGGGGCGCGGATTCCGTCTCGAGATCGGCCGCCATCGCGTCACCGCGTTCCATCGGACCTTCGGCGAGGCCGCCACCGGAGAACTGTTCAGCTATCCCGGGAGCTCCGGCTACCTGGAAATTGCCATGAACCAGGGCTCTGCCGCCGAGCGTCTCAGCGTAGGGCCGGCTTCAGATGTGACGTTGCGCCATTTGCTAGGGTCCAGGCCGGGGCGGAATAGCGCGTCGAAGCGCGGTACAATCCCTGTATAGCGCCCACCGGAGCGCATTTAGCAAGGCGGGGATGAGCCTGCTACTGTGGCCGCTGCCAGCGCTGGCGCGGCCGGAAACACCTCCCTATGTCAGCCCTAGAGTCCGTATCTGTCTCCCGCGTCGCCGAGTTTCGCAAGAAGCTCGATGCCGGCATTGTCGTCGCCGATGGAGCCATGGGCACCATGCTCTATGGCAAGGGCATTTTCATCAACCGCTGTTTTGACGAATTAAATCTTTCGGCGCCGCACCTGGTGAAGGAGGTCCACCAGGAGTACCTCAAAGCGGGCGCGGAAGTTTTGGAGACCAACACCTTCGGCAGTACCAGGCTGCATTTGTCTGCATTCGGGTTTGCTGAGAAATTGAAAGCCATCAACGAAGCCGGAGTGCGGCTGGCGCGTGAAGCGGCCGGCGACAGAGCCTACGTTGCCGGCGCCATGGGGCCGCTTGGAACCCAGATCGAGCCGCTTGGCCCGCTGTCTTTCGCGGAGGCGCGGGATATCTTTCGCGAACAGGCCGAGATCCTGGTGGCCGCCGGCGTAGACCTGGTGATTCTGGAAACATTTTTCGAATTGAACGAGCTTCGCGAAGCCATATACGCCGTGCGCGAGGCAGCCGGCCCCGAAATGGTGATCGTGGCCCAGGTGACCGTCGACGATGACGGCAATCTTCGCGACGGCACGCAGCTTGAGACTTACACCGCGCGTCTCAACGAATGGCCGGTGGATGTGATCGGGGTAAACTGCTCAGCCGGACCCAAGGTAGTGCTCGAGGCCATCGAGAAAATGGCGCTGCTTTCTTCAAAGCCCTTGAGCGCCATGCCCAATGCCGGTTTGCCTTCCAATGTGGAAGGGCGCAACATCTACCTGTGTTCGCCGGAGTACCTGGCGCAGTATTCAAGGCGCTTCATTCAGGCCGGCGTCCGCCTGGTGGGCGGCTGTTGCGGCACGACGCCTGAACACATCAAATTGATTCGCAGCGAAGCCCGCAGCCTTCAGCCGGTGCGGCGTCACTTTCCCGGAACCGCCACTGTAATCGACGAGTCAAGGGCCGCCGTCAAGAAGCTCGATAAGGTGCCGCTCGAGCGCAAGTCGCAGCTCGGCGCGAAGCTCGCCGCCGGCAAGTTTGTCGCGTTTGTCGAGATTCTGCCGCCGCGCGGGGTGGACGCGTCGAAAGAAATCGCCGGAGCGCGATTGTGCCGCGAGCATGGAATAGACTGCATCAACGTGCCCGACGGCCCACGCGCCAGCGCCCGGCTGAGCGCGCAAGTAACCTGCCACCTGATCCAGCAGCAGGCGGGGATTGAGGCGGTGCTGCACTTCTGCTGCCGCGACCGCAATATCCTCAGCATCCAATCTGAATTGCTGGGCGCCCACACCATGGGTGTCCGCAATCTCATTTGCATCACGGGCGATCCGCCGCGCATGGGCACCTACCCCGATGCCTCCGCGGTGTTCGACGTCGACGCCATCGGCCTTACGAACATCGTCAACAATCTGAACCAGGGCCTCGACATCGGCGGCAATCCGATTGGCTCTCAAACCTCGCTGGCCATCGGTGTCGGCGCCAATCCCGGCGCTGTTAACCCGGACGAAGAGCTGCGGCGCTTCGCCTGGAAAGTCGAAGCGGGCGCTGAATACGTGGTCACGCAGCCTGTATTCGATCTCAATCTTCTCGAAAAATTTCTACGCAAGACGGAATCCTACCGGCTTCCCGTCATTGCCGGCATCTGGCCGCTTACCAGCTATCGTAATGCCGAATTCATGGTTAACGAGCTGCGTGTCCCAGTGCCGGCCGAATACATGACTCGTATGCACCTGGCCGCGACCGCCGAACACGCGCGCCAGGAAGGCGTGGCGATTGGGCAGGAGATGGTTGTGCGAGTCCGCGAAATGGTTCAGGGCGTGCAATTGAGTGCGCCGTTTGGCCGCTACGAAATGGCGATCCAGGTGGCCGGCGCGGCTGGCGAACGCTAGACGCCCCGAAAGGGGTCAACCTGCCAGACTCCGGTCTTGCTGTAAGGTCCGAGAATGAGAGAATTCCCAGCCCTCGCCCTTTGAGGCTGGAAGCGGAACCATGGCTACTGATCTCATCGAAGTTGACGCGGAAAACCCCAGCCCCGAGGTAGTCGAGCGGGCCGCGCTCGCGGTGCTCCGCGGGCATGTGGTCGGCCTGCCCAGCGATGCGCTCTATACGCTGATTGCCGACCCCTTCAATCTTCACGCCGTGGGGAGGGTTTTCACAGTCAAGGGCCGCGAAAACGTGAAGGCCCTGCCCGTGGTGGTCGCCGACGTGTTAATGGCCGAGGAATTGTCGAGTGAGCTTTCCACGCGCTTTTACATTCTGGCTCGCCACTTCTGGCCCGGCCCCTTGGCGATGATTGTGCCCGCCTCGGCCAAAGTGCCGCTCAAAGTCACCGGCAATACGGGGCGCTTAGCCATGCGGCAGCCCAAGTCGAACCTGCTGAGTGCTCTCCTCGAACGCCTCGGGCAGCCACTCATTTCGACCAGCGCCAACATGTCCGGCCAGCCAACCCTTCGCACGGGAATTGAGCTGTTTGGTTCGCTGGACGGCCGCGTGGACCTGGTTCTGGACGGCGGGGCATGCGTGGGATCCGGCGCCACCACCGTCGATATCACTGAGCCCTACTGGCGCATTGTGAAAGAAGGGGCAATCTCGGAGAAGGAAATCGCCGAACGCTTGAAAACCACCTAAGCCGCATCTGACTTCCACAGACAGCCCCATGCGTGAGCTTGGGGCCACCGCGGTATTGTCGTTGGCTAACAAAGGCCGGTGGGTACTCGGAGGATGGTACCCACCGGCGGGCGCGTCGGCAGCATCTTCCAAAGAAGGGAAACGGCGCGCCGTTAGCTTGGAGTGTTCCTAACTTTGGTGACGGATAAGGGAGCGATATCGTTACATTGGAGACGCCTCCCCTATCCGTTCCTTCCAAAGCAATGGCACAATGACGGTTACGGCCTGGTTCGGCCGCCTTTCTTATGACCGTTTTCAAGCTCCTGTGCTATCCCGCGGCTGCTCTGGGCTCCCTGGCCGTGCGGCGGACGCCCTCGTCCGCGCGCGACCCCCTGGTCGCGCTTTCCGGACCCTTCTCAACCGAGGCGCCGGGACCGACCAACTTCCGCAATACGGACTCAAGGGGCCGGCTGTGAACGGCGTGCCAAATCCGTTCCGCTGGCAAGCGCGCATTCGTTTCATTGACACCGACGCCTCGGGCCGCATTCACTACACCTGCCTGTTCCGCTATTTCGAGTCGGCCGAAGTCGAGTTCCTCCGATCCGTCGGCATGTCATACCAGAACAAATCGCCATATTCCTTCCCTCGCGTACACGTGGAATGCGACTATCGCCTGGCGATCGTGAACGACGACTTACTAACGATTGAAGTCTCAATTGGCCGGATCGGTAAGTCGTCGATCCGCTTCGATTTTCGCGCGCTCAAAGAGGGTGAACTCGCCGCGCACGGCTCAGTAGTCGTCGTCTGCATTCATCGCCAGACCGAACAAGCTGTCCCTATTCCCGATCAGATCCGGCAAATTTTGCTCGTGGCGCAAGAGACTCAGCAGGCGTCGCTCGCCTGAAGCACAGGTCCCGCCGCGCTTGGCGAGGGGCCACCAGACCAAATGAGTGAAGCACAACCCGGGCCGCCATTGCCGCCACAATCGCACGCGCGCCTGCCGCCCGCCGCCCGCTGGTTTGTCACCTCGTTCTTCCTCATTTCCTCGGCTCTCAACTATCTTGACCGTCTTCTGCTCGCGTCGTTGGCTCCAGTGCTGATGGTGGAATTTCACTTGTCCAAGGTTGGATACGCAAATCTACTGGCGGCGTTTTCCGTCACTTACGCCTTGGGGTCGCCGATTCTGGGTTACTGGATGGACCGCGCCGGGCTCACCGCGATTTCGACGCTCGCCGTGGGTATCTGGTCATCGGCCGGAATGGCTACCGGCCTCGTGCACTCCGCTACCCAGTTGCTCTGGTGCCGCATCGGATTGGGGGCGGCCGAGGCGGGCGGAATTCCGGGCACGGGGAAGGTGTACGGAACCTACCTGCTGCCGAAGGAGCGCGCGCTCGGCGCCGGCGTGGGCCAATTGGCCATCAGCGCGGGCTCGCTCGCCGCACCCTTGCTCGCGGCGTGGTCGCTTCGGCATGGCGACTGGCGCGTGGCGTTCGAAATCGCGGGCGGTTTGGGGCTGTTTTGGATTTTGGGTTGGTTTGCCGTGTCGCGCCGCTTCCCACCCCACGATTCGCATCAGCCTGCGTCTTCACTGGCACGCCGCGCCGGCGACCTCGCTTTGCTGCGCGATGCCCGGTTCTGGCGCTTGCTCGGCGCGAATTTCCTGTGGATGTCCATCTACACTCTCTGGCCGAACTGGACCACCGTATTGCTCACCACTCAGTTCCCGCTCAGCGCCGAGGCTGCCAACCGTGTCTACGCCTGGATACCGCCGCTGGGCGCTACTTTCGGCGCATTGCTGGGCGGCGCCTTGTCGATGCGCTTCATCAGCGCCGGCACACCCGAGGTCCGCGCTCGCTTGCGCGTCTGCTGGCTCACCGCGGTCTTGAGCCTGGTCACTGCCGCGGTTCCCTTTGCCGGTTCGCCTACGCTCGCCATCGCGGGCATTGCGGCCAGCTATTGCTTTGTTGCAGCGGGCAGCACAAATCTGTACACGCTCCCAGTCGATCTTTGGGGAGCGTCACGCGCCGGCTTCGCGATTGCCGGCCTGGTCGCTTCGTTCGGAGCCAGCGGGTTCGTCTTTAATCCCTTGTTTGGCTGGCTCATTCAACGCTCGGGTAACTTTCAAGTGGTGTGTCTGGGAGTGGCGGCGCTTCCGCTGCTGGCATTTGCCGGGGTTGCGTCATTGGGGCGCGGCGAGCCCGATCCCGCGCAGCGCCTCCCTCAACGAACCGCTTCGTGAGCCAAATCAGGCCCAGGATCTGTGTCCACTCGGACACAACATTGCCCACCACCTGGCCCCATTTCGAGGTCGCAGACATATACGCAAACACCGCGATCCAGACCAACAGAGTGACGCTGAAAAACACGGTCAGCGAATGCGTCTTGATCCACCTCAAAACCGGGTTTTTCTCATGGACGATGCGCCGCCTGCAATCCGGCGATCCGCGCTCATACAGAATTCGAGTGCAAATCACCGTGGCCACCACGCCACTCCAGTCGGCTATGGCGTTTCCAAAGAACGATCCCCAGTGCGTATCCGGGTTCGACGGGAGATAGAACAACAGCCATACCAATAGAATGGCGCCCGAGACGATGCTCAGCGAGTACCGATCAAAGAAGGCTCTTGCGCCGCTAAAGGATCGATTCTGAAGATCTGGCATAATCGGCCTCCGTTCTCTATGCTTTCCTGCGTCGCCGGTGAATCAGGAAGACAATCACTGCTACGACTACGCCGGCCAGTATTAAAATCAGCAAGCTCCGGTGGATGAGGGCCAGCACTCCTTTCCAGTTGTCGCCCAGATAGGCGCCGAGCGCGACGAACGTACTGACCCACAACACCGCACCCGGATAGGCGTACAGCGCGAATGTCCGATAGCGGACCTCGGACATCCCTGCCACAAGCGCCGTGAAGTGCCGCACACCGAGGATGAAATATCCAAAGGTGAGCACCCAGTGGCCGAGCCGGTCGAACCAGGCCTGCACTCTGAGCTGACGCTCTTCAGTGAAATGCACATAGGGTCCCCAGCGATGCACAAACCCGCGGCCGGCCAGGCGCCCTATGGCGTAACTCACTGAGATTCCGCACATGCTGCCGGCCACTGCCGAGGCCCACGCCGCGACCCACTCGAGCTTGCCTTGAGCAATCAGGGCCCCACACGCCAGCAGCAGTGTCTCGTCCGGCACCGGCAGGCCGACAATGCCGAGGGTCAGCAAGCCGAAAATCCCCAGGTAGCCGTAGTGCGAGATCAAAGCGTCTAAGGATTCCATGGGCGTGGTCGAACGTGGTGGCTTGTCGAGAGGATAGCAAGCCCGGCCACATTGATACGACCGGGCTATATTGTTAGACGTGGCTGACTTGATCGAGGTTCAATGCCCCTGTTGCGATGCGGTGCTCCAGATTGATCCCGAGATGGGCGTTGTGATCCGCCACAAAGAGCCCGAGAAGAAGCCGCTGATTGACGACCTGGCCGCCGCTGCCCGCGGCCTTCAGGGCGAAGCCGTCCGTCGCCAGGAAGCGTTCGAGAAGAGCTTTGCGTCACATTTGTCCGCGGGCAAAGTGCGCGAGAAGAAGTTCGACGAGCTGCTCAAGCAGGCCAAAGAGGACAAAGAGAATCCCCCCAAGCGAGCCTTCGATTTCGATTAACGGAAGTGGGGCGAACCCCCTGGTCCACGCGGGTCCCCCCGGACCCGCTCCTACGCTGTTGTCTAGGCTACGACGCGCGAGCCCGCACCCGACGCCGGTCGAGGTTTGGTAGTAGCGCCGTCAATATCCCGACGGCCGGAAGAAACGCGCAGACGCGGTAAACGAAGACAATGCTGGTCGCGTCGGCCAACTTGCCAAGCACGGCCGCGCCGATACCGCCCATTCCGAACGCGAGGCCGAAGAAGAGTCCGGAAATCATGCCAACGTTGCCGGGCACCAGCTCCTGCGCGTAAACCAGGATGGCGGAAAATGCCGAGGCGAGCACGAGGCCAATGACGATTGTCAGCACCACGGTCCATAGCAGATTCGCATAAGGCAATACCAGACTGAAGGGAAGCACCCCGAGGATCGACCACCAGATCACCTGTTTCCGCCCAATCCGGTCGCCAACCGGCCCGCCAATGATGGTTCCCGCCGCCACGGCCCCAAGGAACGCGAACAGCATGATCTGCGCCGTACCTACTGCGACGTGAAACTTGGCGATGGCATAGAAAGTGTAATAACTGCTCAGGCTTGCGATGTAAAAGTATTTCGAAAAAACCAGCGCCACGAGAATCGCAATCGAGAACAGCACTTTCCGGCGAGGAAGAGGAAGGGCGTGGCGCGGCGCCGCTGCTTTCTCGTGTGCGCGTTTGTGAGCCTTGTACCAGCGGCCCACCCCGAACAGGATGGCGATGCCCAGTAAGGTCGCGATGGAAAACCAGGCAAGGCTGCCCTGACCCCGCGGCACCACGATGAATGCCGCCAGCAACGGGCCCAGGGAAGACCCCGTGTTGCCACCCACTTGAAACAGCGACTGCGCGAGCCCATGCTGCCCGCCTGACGCCATCCGCGCAACACGCGAGGATTCCGGATGGAATACCGACGACCCCACTCCTACCAGCGCCACCGCCGCAAGGATTACTGGGAAGCTCGGCGCCACGGAAAGCAGCAGCAACCCCATAAGCGTGAACGCCATGCCCCCACACAGCGAGTACGGCTGCGGCCGGCGGTCGGTATACATGCCGACAAACGGCTGCAAAACCGAGGCCGTGAGCTGGTTTGTCAGTGTGATGAGACCGATTTGCGCGAAGTCCAGCCGGAACGCCGTCCGCAGAATGGGATAGATCGCCGGAATCAGCGATTGCACCATGTCGTTCAGCAGATGGCAGACACTGATCGCGGCGAGGACGGAAAACACCGCTCGCGAGGCCAGCGCCCGCTCCGTGTCAGTCAGTTCTGTTGTGCCCGGCATGTCTCAAGAACAAGTCTAGAAAATACTGCGTGAGCCGCCTGTTTGAAAATACTCAATTTGTGGCTGAACCGTCGGGAGCGCTATCATTCTCTCGTGATACGTCGCCTGTACGTTCATAACTTTCGCTGCCTGGAGAACTTTGAACTGCCAGTTTCAGGCCTCTCGTCCGTCCTGTTAATTGGGAAGAACGGCTCAGGCAAGACAACGGTCGGGCTGGCGTTGGAGATTCTACAAAAGATCGCGCGGGGTACGAGCCGAATAGGCGATCTCGTGAATCCGAAGGATCTCGCTCGCGGGCGCACAGATGTGCCGATGCGGTTTGAAATCGAGGTCGAGCTCGAGTCCCAGGTTTACAGCTACGCTATCGCCGTCGAGTTTCCGAAAGGCTCCGGCGAGCCTCGGGTCTTGGAAGAAAAGCCCCCGCCGGCTGCGAGCCTAGGGATCGCGTGGGGGTTCAACGCGCTGCGCGTCGTGGAAGAGAAGCTCGAGGTTGACGGCAGGCTGCTTTACACGCGCGAGATCGCGCAGGCGCAGTTCGCGCGCGATGCAGTAACGGTCGGCAGCCCATTTCAGAACCCCGCCGCCGCACCTAACCAACTTGGCCTGCGGGGTAGTTTTCCTATCGACTGGCAGCTCGTGGCGTTGCCAATCATTCAGAAGCAGCCGGGCTACGATCCCGTCTTCATTTTCCGACAGTGGCTCGCTCGAATGCTCATACTTCGGCCGGTGCCCAGCTTGATCTACGGAAACTCGGAACAACCGACGCGGGAGCCGGATCTTGGAGTCACCAACCTTGGTGCCTGGTTTTCGGGCCTACTGGCTGACGCCCCATCCGTCTACGCCGAGATGGACAGATATCTCAAGCAGGTCATGCCAGACTTGAGCGACATCAGAAATCTTCTGGTCGGGGAAAGCGCTCGACGCTTGGTCGTCCAGTTTTCCAACAATCAAGGAACTATGGCTCTTTGGTTTGACGATCTCTCGGACGGCGAAAAATGCTTCATGATATGCGCCTTGGTGCTTGCGGCGAACCACAATTATGGGCCGTTACTCTGTTTCTGGGACGAACCAGACAACTATCTTGCACCGTCCGAGGTCGGGCACTTTGTGTTGGCTCTTCGCAAAGCCTTTCTATCCGGCGGCCAGTTCATCGGGACTTCACACAACCCGGAGGTAGTCCGGCGTTTTTCCGACGAAAATACGCTTGTTCTTTATCGGAACAGCCACCTGGAGCCGACGATAGTGCGACCTCTGACTGAAATCCAGGTCAACGGCGATCTCGTCGGCGCCCTGATTCGCGGCGACTTGGAACCATGAGCGTCAATGGGCACCTGCCTCACGTCCTGGTGCTACCCGAGGACGATGCGAACCGTCAATTGGCAAACGGCTTCGTTCTGGACCTGGATCAGGCTTTCTTAACTCGAATCCAGGTGCTTGAGGTGGCAGGCGGCTGGACCAAGGTCCTGGAGCGCTTCCTCTCAGACGAAGTCGCTGGAATGGGCCGTTTCCCGCAAGGGTCTATGGTTCTGCTAATCGACTTTGACGGCCAGTTGGATCGAGTGAGCCGCGTGAGGGCAAGGATTCCTGAGCAGTTGACTGAGAGAGTCTACATTCTCGGCGCCTTGACTGAGCCAGAGGACCTCAAGAAAGCGGACCTCGGTTCCTACGAAACAATCGGCCGGGCAATGGCGCAGGACTGTCGCGACGGTACAAACACGACATGGGGCCACGACCTCCTCCAACACAATGCAAGCGAGCTCGAGCGCCTGCGCGAGCGCGTCCGGTCGATTCTGTTCCCGTAGATCTGAGGCATAGCGGCCTCCTGTGTTTCCCCTCTAATCCCGCCTAATCCTGCTTTTCCGGACCCCGCCCAGAATCGTCATGCAGATTGAGCATGGATTGCGGATCGGCCTTCGGTCCGCCACCGCGATTCAAGCGGCGGCTGAGCTGGCGAAGTATCAGCAGCAATAGCGCCGCCACGCAAGCGGCGACGCGCCAATATGTCGAAGACCCGGAGCCCGCTGCGCCCACGAACGCCACGATCGCCACAATCATTCCCAATCCGCACATCGATAGCAGCAGTCCCAGCCGCAGACCCGCTCTGCGTTCCCGTTGCGTGCGCTGTTCGAACTTGTTGGTCACCTATCGGCATTGTCTCGCAACGGCGCTCCTGTACTGGTTGCCCATCAACCAACGCGTAAAATGATCCCGTGTCCGCATTACCCCCGCTTCGAACCAATCTCGATTTCATGCCGTCGCCCGACCCGGAGCGCCCAGGCCTGCTGATTCGCGATCCGTACCATTACTCAGACGCCTCGCTCCTGATCCCGCCGGTGCTTGTGCAATGCCTCGCCAATTTTGACGGCGAACACACCGAGCTCGATCTGCGATCCGACCTCGTTCGGGTTACTGGCGAGATCCAGGTTGGCCAGATCGAGAAGCAGCTCTTCGACGCTCTCGATCAGGCGGGTTTTCTCGACAACGGCGCATACCGCGAAATGCGCGCAGCGCGAGAGGCCGAATTCGTCGCTGCCCCGGTCCGCGAAGCCGTATTCGCTGGCAATGCCTATCCAGAAGATCGCGCTGAATTGCGCGGTTTACTCGACAAGGCAATAGGCGAGTCGCTTGGCACGGACGGCGTGATCGCTGTTGCCGCGCCTCACGCAAGTCCCGAAGCAAGCTGGCACACTTATCGCGCCGCGTACCAGGCGCTGCCAACTCGCGCGGAAGCCGCTGGTCGGACTTTCGTCGTTATCGGAACATCGCACTACGGAGCGCCGGAGTGTTTTGGGCTTACTCGGAAGTCATTTGCCACGCCGTTCGGCACCGCTCGCCCGGCCGTTGATCTGATCGGCGAACTGGCTGAGCGCGCCGCGGGCGCCGTTCGCATGGAAGACTATTGCCACGCCGTCGAGCACTCCATTGAATTCCAAATCGTTTTCCTCCAACACCTCTATGGAGAAGACGTGAGCATTCTGCCAATATTGTGCGGGCCCTTCGTGAACAGCCTGTACGAAGGAGGGTTGCCGGAGAAGACAGAACGCGTCGCGAAGTTCTTCGACGTTGCCGGAGAGATCTTCGCCCGCGAGGGCAAGCGGCTCTTCTTTGTCCTCGGCGTGGACATGGCGCACATGGGCCGGCGCTATGGCGACCAGAACAGTCATGCGGCGAATGAAGGGAAAATGCTCTCGGTGAAAGACCGCGACCACGAACGCATCCGCGAACTGGAATCCGGCGATGCCCGCGCATACTGGGATTTAATCCAGCAGAACCAAGACGATTTGAAGTGGTGCGGATCCGCGCCCCTATACACATTCTTAAAGACCGTGCCCGGAGTGAGCGGCGAACTGCTCCACTATCACCAGTGGCAGATCGATCCGGATAGCGTAGTCAGCTTCGGCGCAATGAAGTTTCGCAGAAAGGAGCCGTAAGCAACGGGCGCATACCCGCGCCGGCTGAAAGCTGAGAGCTGATGGCTGAAAGCTATTAACCTACCCCAGCTCCACCGCAATCGCGTCCGCAATCCGCGAGGCCCAATACTCCACCCGTTCCAACGACCCGGCCTCAATCATCACGCGCGCCAGCGGCTCCGTCCCGGAAAAGCGAACCAGAACGCGGCCGGAAGCTTGAAACTCCTGCTCGGCCCCATGGATCTCGGCCTGCACTGAGGCAAGTTCCGATAGCGGCCGTCTCTCGCGCACCCGAATGTTGACCAGCTTTTGTGGAAACGTGTGGATCTCGGCCACCAGCTCGTCCAGCGCCTTGCCGGATTCCCGCACCACCTCGAGCAGCCGTAGCGCCGTGAGCAATCCATCGCCAGTGGTGGCATATTCAGTGAAGATAATGTGGCCGGATTGCTCGCCGCCGAGCGCCGCCCCGCGCCGCAGCATTTCCTCGAGAACGTACTTGTCTCCCACCGGCGTCCGCAGCATCTCAATCCCATACCGGCGCAGCGCGACTTCCAGGCCCAAATTCGACATAACCGTGGAGACCAGCAGGTTGCCCGGAAGATGGCCTCGCCGCTGCATCGCCGTGCCGGTAAGAAAAAGAACGGCATCGCCATCCACGATGCGGCCCGACCGCGAGACAAACAAAGCCCGGTCTGCATCGCCGTCAAATGCGATTCCGATGTCGGCCCCGGTTGCCAGCACTTTCTCCCGCAACCCGTCCAGGTGGAGCGAGCCGCAATTCAGATTGATGTTGCGGCCATCCGGGGCATCACCAATCCAGGTGACCTCGGCGGCGAGCCGGCCAAACAAATTCGGTGCGATCCGCGTTGCCGAGCCGTTGGCGCAATCCACTACAAGGGGCTGCGTAAACGTGCCCGACACCGTGGCGGCAAGGTAGTCGGTGTAGAGATTGTCAAAGCTCTCGTCCGCTTCGAGCGGCGCCTCCGCGGCCTGCTCGCCTGATTCCAGCCACGAGAAGATCCGCTCCTCGAGTGCGAGCTCCGCGGAATCCGCGAGCTTGTAGCCCGAGTGGTCGATCACCTTGATGCCGTTGTCCTGATATGGGTTGTGCGATGCCGAAATCATGACGCCGGCCGCAAACGGCCCCGTGCGCGCCAGGTACGCGATGCCCGGAGTCGTCACGACGCCCGCTGAGCGAGGCACAACTCCCGCGCGGCGAAGGCCCCCCGCTACCGATCGTGCCAGCCACGGCCCGCTCTCTCGCGTGTCCATTCCGAGAATGACTTCAGGCTCGGCGCCTGCCTCGGCCCCGTGCACAGCAACCGCCCATTCCCCCAAGGCGACACCCAGAGCGAACGCGGTCCGCATATCGAGCGGCGCTTCCCCGGCCACGCCTCGAATGCCATCCGTGCCAAAGAGTTTGCGAGCCATTCCCCCGACCCTTCCCCCAGTCCAGTCTATCGTTCAGCGAAAACACTCAGACTGAGCCGCGACCAAAGGAAGCGGTTATGCCTTCTCGACAAACTCCTTTGCAGGCGCCGAGTGGGGCGGACCCCCTGGTCCGCAGGCGACCCGCGGTCGCCCTTGTTGTATTCCCTCCGCCTCAGATAAAATCGTCGAACACTCCGTCGCGAATAGCCCCTGCCAGCCTCTCGATGTCAGCCGAAAGCGAACGATCCGCCTCGACCCGCGGAACGTATTTCCGAATCAACTCACGCGCCAGCACCACCGGTCTCGATGAGCGCAGCGGCGCGCGATACTCGATCCCTTCGGCCGCGGCCATCAGTTCAACAGCCAGCACCAGTTCCGCGTTGGCCGTCACCTGCCGCAGCTTCAGTGCCGCCGTCATGCCCATCGACACATGATCTTCCTTGCCTCCCGAAGTCGGCACGCTATCGACGCTGGCTGGATGCGCCAGCACCTTGGCCTCATTCAACAACGACGCCACCCCAATGTGGGCAATCATAAAGCCGGAGGAAATGCCCGCATGCGGGCTCAGGAAAGGCGGCAAGCCTTCGTTCAGGTCGGGGTTCACCAGCCGGTCCACACGGCGCTCGGCGATGCTCATCAATGTCGTTAGCGCGATCGCCGCGTAGTCGAAACTCATCGCCAGCGGAGCTCCATGAAAATTGCCCCCGCTCAGTATTTCGTTAGCATCTGCAAACACCAGCGGGTTATCCGTTGCCGAGCCCGTTTCTATTTCCACGGTCTGCCGCGCATGCGCCAAGGCGCTCCGAACCGCTCCATGCACTTGTGGCATGCAGCGCAGGCTATAGGCATCCTGCACGCGAGGGTCATTGGAAAGATGCGAAGCCCGAATCTCGCTGCCCTCCAGCAGATCGCGCAAATGCCGGGCGACCAACTGCTGGCTCGACTGTGGTCTCGCATTATGGATGCGTGCGTCGAAAGCCACCGGCGTTCCGCGCAGCGCCTCCAGCGTCATCGCCCCCGCAACATCCGCCAAAGCAGCCACGCGCTCCGCCCGCAACAGCGCCAGACCCCCGACCGCCCCCATCGCCTGCGTGCCATTGAGCAGCGCCAGCCCTTCCTTTGCGGCCAGCCGCAGCGGTGCAATTCCCGCCTCGCGTAACGCATCCACGCTGGGAACCCACGCCTCGCGATACCAGCAAGTTCCCTCGCCGATCATTCCCAAAGCGAGGTGCGCCAGCGGAGCCAGGTCGCCCGAAGCGCCAACCGAGCCCTTCTCGGGAATCCGCGGGTAAACGCCGGCCTCCATCATTTCGAGAAGTGTCTCGACCACTCCCACGCGGCAGCCACTGAACCCCAGCGCCAGCACGTTGGCGCGCAGCAGCATCATCGCTCTGGTCTCCTCCACGCTCAATGGCGGGCCCAGCCCGGAAGCATGACTCCGCACTAGATTTAACTGCAGCGTTTCCAGATCTTCCGCGGGAATGTGAATGTCTGCCAGCTTCCCGAAGCCGGTATTCACGCCGTAAACCACGCGACCCTCTGCAAGCAGGCGATCCACCACTGCTCGCGATGCCTGAATGCGTCGCCGCGCCGTTTCCGCCAGCCGCGGCCGGAGCTTGCCGCTCGCCACCGCGGCGACCTCAGACAAGGTCAGCGATTGTCCTGCAAGTTCCAAAGCGGTCCCCAGCATAACGCAAGGCGAGGAACAAAGCTTTCAGCTATCAGCCAACAAAGCTTTCAGCTATCAGCCAACAAAGCTTTCAGCGATCAGCTTTCAGCTATCAGCCACGCGGTCACTTGCCAGGAGCCTAAGGCTAACCGGCCAGACCGGCCGCTTTGATTCGTTATTCTGTGAACATAGGCCACGAACCGCGCCGCGTTTCGGTGTGGCTGAAAGCTGATAGCTGATGGCTGAAAGCCCTGTTGGCTGACAGCTTTATCGGCGCCCCTGAAAGCTGAATTTTGTCCCTACCCGGCCGCCATTTTGTTCGAAACTTCGCCACCCGGCACAGCCTGCTCACGCAACTGGTTCGCCGTGATTTTCAGCAGCGCTTTGTAGGCTCCGTGGGCGGCTGGCTTTGGGGCTTCATTCAGCCGCTGGTGCTGCTCGCAAGCTGGGTCTTCGTGTTCCATCTTTGCCTGAAAACGCCGGTTCCCAAGGGCGAGGTAACTGATAACTACGTGATGTTTCTGGCGTGCGGTTACTTGCCGTTCCTGCTATTTCAGGAAACGGTGACGCGTTCGGCCACCAGCCTGGTGGATAACGCGAATCTGATTACCAAGACTGTTTTCCCCGCCGAGTTCATTCCGCTGGCGGTGTTTCTTTCCGCTCTCGTGCAGCATCTGCTGGCGCTCGCCATCGTGCTGGCCGGCGTGTTTCTCTGGGTCCAGCACGCCAGCTACTGGATGCTGATGCTGCCCTTCTACATGGTGATCATCGGCCTGATCGCTGTCGGCGTGGGCTGGATCGTTGCCGCACTTCAAGTCTACTTGCGCGATACCGCACAGGTGCTCACCCTCGTGCTCACCTTTCTGTTCTGGATGACACCCATTTTCATCGCGGAAACGCAGTACCCGAAATGGTCGCGGTTTGTGATCAAGCTGAACCCGCTGGCTTATGTCGTGCGCGCTTATCGTGACCGCCTGCTCTCAGGCCGCGCTCCCGCCTGGGAGGATGTGGTGACCGTTACCCTCTACTCCCTCGCTGTGTTCGTTGCGGGGGGCCTCTTGTTTCGTCAGTTGAAGCGCGGCTTCGCCGACGTACTGTAAGCCCTTCATCCAAGAATCGCCAGGATCTCCTGTGAGCGGTATGGGGAAAAGAATTCCACAGTATTGTCGAGAAACGGCTTCGAAAAAGCTGGCCGAATTAGTAAACGCAATTCAGCCAGTGTTTTCCAGTCGCCGGACCGGCGCCATTCAAACTGGCCCACCGCCTGCCAATCCTGCTGATTTAGAATTAACCGATATCTTGCAGGCCTGACAGCCGCGTCAATTGGAGCGCTCAATGTCTGATTTACCGCAACCGAAAAAAATTGCCATCTTGGGAGGCGGCGTCGGAGCGCTCACCACCGCCTTTGAAATCACTAATCAGCCCGGCTGGCAATCCCGCTACGACATTACCGTCTACCAGATGGGTTGGCGTCTTGGCGGCAAAGGGGCAAGCGGCCGGAATCGCACCATCTCAAACCGAATCGAAGAACACGGCCTCCACCTCTGGATGGGTTTCTATGAGAATGCCTTCGACGTGATCCGCCAGGCGTACGCCTATTGCAAAGACAACAACCTCACGCCCGGCACGCCATTTCCCACTTACAAGGAAGCCTTCGCGCCGATGAATTTCACCGCCGTGGCCGAGGAATACCCGCCCGGCAAATACCAGCTCTGGCCCATCTTCTGGCCGGCGAGCAGCGAGATGCCGGGCGACCCCGATTCAGCCGATGCGCCGCGCTCCTTTGATCCCTCCACACCGTGGGGCTACGTCACTGCCCTGGTCTCCTGGATCCGATCGGAAGTCGACCGCGTCGCGAAAGATCACAATATCCTGCACGGCATCCTCGCCGACCTATGCGATGACGTTCTCGCGGTTGCCGCTTCTGCCGACCACTCGGCTGCCAATGTTTCGGCCGCCAACACCACTGTCATGCACCGCCTGGAGCGCTTCGTGTTCCGGTTCCCGCCCGATCCCCGGAGTCACTCGCAGGACGAAATCGGCACGCTGCTGCGCGCCATCGACGCCATCCTTTCAGAAATGCGTCAGGCCATCGAGTACTTGTTCGCGGGCGACACCGAGCTGCGCCACTTGTTCATCATCGTCGAAACCGGATTGGCCATCGCCAAGGGCATGATTGCCGACGATGTCATCAATCAGGGTTTCAGCGTTATCGAACAGTATGACTTCATTGAGTGGCTTGGTCGCCACGGCTGCACACATGCTTCCTCGCCCTTGACCATCAGCATGTACGACGCCTGCTTCGGTTACGCCCACGGCGATCCGAAACAGCGCAACATGGCTGCCGGCAGCACCTTGTACGGAGCCCTGCGCCTCATCTTCACCTATCGCGGCGCGCTCATGTGGTGGATGGAAGCCGGCATGGGCGATACGATTTTCACCCCCATCTACAAAGCTCTCGCCCACCGCGGCGTCAAGTTCGAGTTCTTCCACAAAGTCACGCGGGTGAATCTTTCCGCGGATGGCGCCGCCGTTGCCTCCATCGACATCGATGTGCAATCTGTCGCTAAGCCCGCCCTCGCCGGCGGCTACGAGCCGCTGTTCAATGTCAACGGCCTGCTCTGCTGGCCCAATGAACCTTTCTATGACCAGTTGGTGAATGGGGACGCGCTTCAAGATTCCCGCTATTCAAACCGCAATCTGGAATCGTGGTGGAACGACCTGCCGGTTTATGCGCAGAGGACGCTGACGCAAGGCGCCGACTTTGACCTCGTTGTCATGGGCATCTCGCTCGGCGCCCTGCCCTACATTTGCCCCGACTTTGCCGCCGCCGACAAATCCGGGCGTTGGGCGCGGATGATTGAAGGCGTCCAGGTGGTGCGCACGCAGGCGTTCCAGCTATGGATGAATCGCACTCCCGCCGAGATGGGCTGGCCCTATGCGGACCAGCAGGCTCCCGTGCTCTGCGGATTTGTCGAGCCCTACGACACCTACGCTCAGATGGACCACCTGATTCCGCGCGAGAGCTGGGCAGCGGGCGAGTGCAAACAAATTGCCTACTTCTGCAACGCCGCCCCGGACGATCCGTCGGCGCCTGATTTCAGCCACCACGATTACCCGGCGCAACAACTGGATACGGCGACTAGCGCGGCCCTCGATTTCCTCGATACTCATGCCCAGACCATTTGGCCCGGCGGAGTCAGCGGCGCCGATCTGGTCGGCTACAGCGCCTCGCAGCCCAATATTCTTGCCTCCCAGTTTGTTCGCATCAACATCGACCCCACCGAACAGTACGTGCTGAGCGTGAAGAACTCTACTCAATATCGAATCTCATCCGGCGGCGCGCCGTTCTCCAACCTCTATCTGGCCGGCGATTGGACCCGCGTGGACGTAAATCTCGGGTGCGTCGAGGCCGCCATTCAGTCTGGAATAATGGCATCCTACGCAATTACTGGCGCGCCTGACTTCCTGTTTGGAGCGTTCCGCCAAAAGCTGCAGCTTGCGCCGCCGCAGAAGGGGTAGGTTGTCGCGCGGCGGTCCGGGCATCCAGTAACTCCTTCACCAGTTCGTTGCGGCGGAATGGCGCCACCAGCTCCCACGGGATATGCAGTCGCAGCGCCCCGCTAACATCCTGGTCAATCCCCGTGAATTCGAACCGGCCCTTGGGCATTGCGGGAATGCCATCCACCAAACATTCCATGCTCCCCCGTATCGGCTGCACATATGCGTGATCCCAGCCCCAATCGAAATACACATACAGGATGTCGCCCAGCATGCCCGTAAGCAAGGGCAGATCGAGCAGGTTACGGAACGTCGTGAATTTCGAAAAGTCATCCGTGCCCGCAATGTTGCCATATGGTTCGAAGCTGGCCCGGTAAAGTGGCTCTCCTTTTCCGCTCGGACGCACCTCGTAGTTGGAATCGGATGGCGCCACCCGGCAAACCACCTTATCGAGGCCGATCGACTTGCCCATGACATAGGGCCACCACCGATTCAGGTGCAGCCGCGGCATGTAGAGAAACGGTCCCGGATACACATGATCGGCCGACGGCAGGCGCACTCCCAGCACGCCGATGCAGACTTCGGAATAATCGATGCCTCCGAAATGCAGGGGCAGCTTCAACCGGTTCCACCAAAGCATCCATCCCGACATCACCCTCTCGTGGAAGCCGAAGCAGTAACAGACCGGGTAGCGGCCCTGGCCGTCGACCAGTGTGGGGTCCAAAGAAACCGTAGAATTCACCTTTCGCAAAGCGTCGAGCGCGCGATCGGCATCATTAAACGGGATGTAGCGAAACACCACCGCGGCCGTATAGTTTCCGAAAGGGTCCATGATCGAGCGCGCTTTCTTCAAATACTGGCTGCCTTCGTCGAGCGGAAGCTCGAAGGGAGGTTGGAAGCAGCTATTGATGCTCTGCCAGGAAAAAAAGAAGTGAGGGTGCTTGGCGAGGCCGGTGACGACGTAAATCGCGTGGAAAATTGCATCGCCGGCTCCAGCCAGCACCGACGCCACAAAGTGCGCCACCGGATTCACTACCAGCCATCGCAGCAGCTTGAGACACGCGTTCTTGAAGCCGGACATGGCTACAAGCCTCCTCGAGCGATCCGATTCAGGTGTTCCCCAGTCATGTCCGATCTTCCTTGAAACCGCTAGTAAAAAGAAGCGTCAAGCAGCCCGGATCGGGGACTTCCTCTTCTGCCGCCCACTGCTCCACCTGCCGCCGCAGCTCGCGCCCTTCGTCCCCCGCCACCCTCGTGCTCAGGCGCATCTTCACAGCGTTGCTATAGCCGGCCATCCCCAATTGCTCGAACTGCGCCAGAGCCTCGCGAAGCAATCTTAGCGCCTCGTCAGGCCGGTCCTCGAGGTCGGCAACTGCCGCTCGCATTGCTTTCGCCAGGGCGTGCGGCACGCCCCAATATTCGCCTTCGAGTTTTCGCATGAAGCCTTTCGCGATCGAAAGATGCTTCCGGCGCTCGCCTCCCAGCAAGGCCGCGGCTAGCGCCGCGCGAGCTCTGGCGTCGAATGCAAACACCCTGGTGTTGTTCACCTGGTTCATCAGAGTTTGGCGGAGAAAAACAATCAACGACTCGCTATCACGGAGGCCCCGTCTCCAGTCGCCCGTAAACAAATCCGCGTAAGTGAAGCTCCACTGCGTGAACATGTGCTGCATGGTGTGCCGCCGTGAAGTCCATCGGGCCAGGGCCTCAGCCGCCACTTGCCTGGCTTCATCCGGGCGATGACGCACAATCAGGGATACCGGAAGCGGGTGCGTCGCCACGCTCGTCGAAGTGTACAAATCGCCGTGCTCCGTGGCTTCCCGCAGCACTTGCTCCGAGCTCATCCGCAGCTCGCGATAACGGCCCAGATTGAGCAATGCGAAAAGATGAAAGGTCCGGATTGTCCATAAATGCCACGCCACCCCGCGGCATTCGAGGAAGCGCCGCTCGGCGCGCTGGCAGCTCTCATACAGTTCCCGGTACCGGCCCTGGTTCAGGTTCGTCACTGCATCCGATAGCCCGCAATAGCCGTGCAACAGCGGATCTCCCGTGCGCTCCGCAATCGCGCGGCTCAGGGCAATCAGCGGTATGTAATGGCCATCGATTTTCGCCTTTTTCGACGCTGACATCTGGCACGCCACAATGGCGGCCGTCGCGGCAATGCGCCGTGGCTCACCGGCCTTCAACGCATCCAGAATTCCGTGCAGGTGAACGCTCATGGCCGGCACCACTTCCACCATGCCGAGCCCTTCGCCAATCTCTAGGGCAGCGTCGATCCGGGCCAGCAGGCGGCGCGGGATCTCCGCTTCGCTGCGTTCGCGAAAACCCACCCCGCGCAGGCGCAAACGCAAGTGGCCGCCGAGCAGCGTGAGAATCGAGACCAGTTTTGTTCTCGGCAGAATGATGCCGTAGCGTCCCAGGACGCGCTGCGAGACGTTGTGCCCCTCTTCCACGTATCCGCTGGCGCAATAGTGAAACGCCGCGCGTCTCTCCAATTGTTCCTGTTCTTCGGCCTCCGCCTCGCGCGACTCTTCCTCGAAGACTCTCGCCGCTGCCAGGCCGCGCCCCGCATCGGCCAGGCTCGAGGCCAGGCTCACACGCATTTGGTGGCGCTCGAGTGGCGTCCAGTCTCCCAGCTCCAGCGCCTTGCTATAAAGCGCCGCCGCTTTGTCAAAGGCCAGCACTTGCACCGCACGCGCAGCGGCCTCGAGATAATACCGGCCCGCCGTCGCGCGAACGCCCGCGAGCTCGTAGTGGTAGGCCAGCCGGTCGGCGTCGTCCGATCCGAATTCGACCAGTGCCGCAGCCAGCCGCACATGGTACCCGCGGCGGCTTTCCTCCGGCAGGCGCGCCACCAGCGATTCGCGGATGCGGTCGTGGTAGGTATCGATTTCGTCGGCTTCGGCCGTCCCTGCGCTCCGCGCCAGCAGGCCATTTCGCAAAATAGCTGTCACCTTCGGATCTCGCCCCGATAGACCCGCCGCGCGAAACGCGCAGATCTGCGCGATGGGGCTGCCAGCCACCGCCACTGCCTCGAGCAGAGAGCGCGCATCCGCGGGCAACATCTGCGCGCGCTGCCAAAGCAAGTCGTCGAGCACCACCATGCTTGCCGCGCTTTCATCGCGTTTCCCCAGCGCCGCGCCTTCCTTGAGGCTCGCGGCGAGAGAAAACAGAAAGAACGGATTTCCACCCGACTCCCGCGCTACCGCCGCCACCGAGCTGGTTCCCGAATTGCTCTCCGCCAGCAACCGCTCGGCGAGAATGGCGGATTCCACGGCCGACAGCGGCTCGAGCTTTATTTCACGGCACACCAAGCCGGGCTGTTTCGCTAATGCAAACAACAAGCGCAGGAACCCATTTTTCTCCAACTGTTCATCCCGGAAAGCAGCGATCAGCAGCACGGGCGGGGCCAGCGGAGGCCTCATCACCTCCGCAAGCAGTGCGGCGCCATCGGCGTCTCCCCATTGCAGGTCGTCGAGATGGATGATCACCCGGCGCTTGGCTTGAGACATCGCCTGAGAACCGGTGCGGGACCTGGATTGTCCCGCGCCAGCGCGCATTCCGCACAGGTTCGTCAGCAGATCGCGTAGTGAATGAAACGCCAACCGGCGCAGCTCGAAGGCGTCCGCAGCCGTCGACGCGCCTTCGGTCGCTTCTGTGGGAAACAGGTTGAGTACAGGAAACAACTGCGCCAGCGCCCAGGCGTTCCGCGGCGCCAGTCTTTCAATCCCCGCCTCGTCGAGTCCGGCGAGGTAATTGGCGAGGGAATCGAGTGCGCTGTCCACTGCGCGGTAAGGCACCACCTCCTGTTCGTAACATCGTCCCGTCAACGCGAGGATGTCTTCTTTCTTTGCCGCCACCTCCAGAAAGCGGCGCACCAGGCTGGTCTTGCCCAGGCCCGACGCGCCGCTCAGCAATACGACGGAAGCCTTTCCCGCCGCGGTCTGCGCCAGGGCCGCATCGAGTTCCGAAATGGCGTCTTCGCGACCGACGAAAGTCGAGGCTTTTGACCCCCTCGGCCGCGCGGCTACCGGCGCGTCTTTCAGCATCGCCAGAATGTCGCTCCCGTTTGGGCGTTCGGAAGGCTCGTTCCGCAGCAGCGCGGCGCACAATTCCTCGAGATCCTTAGGAATGCCGATGCTAAGGTCGCTGGCTTTGGGAGCTCCTGCGCTGCGTTCCGCGGCCATCGCTTCCGCAGTCGCAGCATCGAACGGGCGTCGCCCGGTAAGCGCTTCGAACAACACGATCCCCAGCGCGTACCAGTCGCTTGCCGGCGAGAGCGGCTTCCCGTGCAGTTGTTCGGGCGACATATACGGCACGGTGCCGGCCCAGACTGGGGCCCGCGCCGAAGCGAAGAAATCATCGAGCTCGGAGACCAGTCCGAAATCGAGGATTACAGCCCGCCCTTCGTTCGACACGATGATGTTCGAAGGCTTGATGTCGCGGTGCAATTTGCCCGCGTCGTGCAGAGTATTCAGCCCCTCGGCCAATTGCCGCAGCGTGGGGCGCAGCCGCTCAAAGTCGCAGCCACCGGTGAACCGGTAGCCGCCTCGATCACTCGCGTACGGGTCCCCGCTTAGTGTCCGAGGCATTTCCAACGTCGGCGTATCCAGAGGATCCGATACGGTTGGCCCGGCACTGCGCGACGAAGCCGGCCGCAGCGCGCCAAGAAAATCCTGGCCTTCGATGAACTCCATGGTGAAGAACCAGACGTTATGTTCCACGAACAGCTCATACAGCGTCACCAGGTTCGGGTGACTGATATTTACCAGCGAGCGGAACTCGTGTTTGAAGCGCGACAGCGAAAGCGGTTTCAGCTCAGGCAGCGTCTTAAGCGCCACCCGGGCATCGCGCATGCGGTCATGGGCCTCGAACACGACTCCCATGCCGCCTTCCCCGATCCGCCGGATAATTTCAAACCGCTCCGAATTGACAGTTGTGGCCATCCGCCCCTGGACGCCTTGGACGTTTGATGCCTAGCGCGTGTTGCTTAGCACATGATAGCCGTTTCGTCTGTCGGGTGTGCCGCAGGCACTCGTGTCTGCCGCGCCGAGACCCGTCTCGGCGCTCCGCAGCATTTCCTCCGCTTTGGTCGATGAGACATCGGATCCAACTCGGCTTTCATCTAACACTGCTTACAGCGTCGGCAGGCGAGTGGATCTCAGCGATGTACCCGCCAGGAAATTGCACTACAGCCGAATCTCTCTGATCAGAAGTAAAGGGAGCGACCAGAATCGCGACACCCGCCGCCTTCGCTTTGGCGAGGGTCTCCGCGAGTTTCGCGACCTCATATCCCGTCGTCTCCCGCCCGTACGGATACGGAAGGTGGCCATCCGTTACCAGCACGCTAAGCTTTCCGAAAATCGATTCGATCCTGATCCGCCGATAAGTGTCGGCTGGCCGCCCGATTTCGACTCCGGGCGTATGCGCATCATCGGAGACGACTCTGCCTTGAGAAAAGGCGAGGAAGCTGCGAGTGAATGCGGCCACTCGGTCGGCGGAGACATAGACCCGGTTTTCCGGAATGGTACGCAGCGGTCCATAGGACGGAGCAGTGGTATGCCAATAGAGCTGCGTACAGACTCCCCCGGGCCATTGAATAATGGCATCCCGCCCGACCGGATCATTAAAAGGAGTGACAAGGACATCCGCGCCAGTCGCGCGAGCGGTCCGCACCGCCGCATCCATGTCGGTTACCAGATAGCCGCTCCGCTCCGCGCCAAACGGGTACGGGACTGGTGTCTTGAATCCGAATACGGAGAAAATCCCGGCGGGTGTCACAACTGGTTGCCAGATGGTGCTGCTCGGAGTTGGTGTCACCGTTAGAATGCTCTTCTTGGAGGAGGTGCCTCCGAAGGTGGCTAGAAGGCTAGTGACGAAGCGGTCGAAATCTTCCGGTGAGACATAGACGTGGGTCGAATCGAATTGCGGCGCCACCCCCAGGCTCGGTGTCGTGGTAGCGGCGTGAACAACTGCGGCTGTGATGCGCGGCGACGATAGGCGGGCGCTTTCTACACTCAGTAAGCCCACCACCGCCACCACGGCTATGGATCGAATCGGACGCATGAGAATCTCCTTCTTTGCCTAGGGGACATCCATGATAAGTTTTTGTCAAGAGGCAAACGCCTCCTGACGGCGCCCGGGAGGAGCGCCAAGACGAACACCGATACGGTCCTTCAGCCCACGTTTCTGCCTCTCGGCGAGGGTTCCT